>Ga0180009_10000639_pt1 | contig 46686 bp, 48 predicted proteins | sample OS_PC_MetaG_FD_123537 | JGI IMG/M metagenome (GOLD analysis project Ga0180009, IMG submission 123537) | Groundwater microbial communities from the Aspo Hard Rock Laboratory (HRL) deep subsurface site, Sweden - OS_PC_MetaG | ecosystem: Environmental > Aquatic > Deep subsurface > Groundwater...
AGTGGATGCAGGGAGCAAACTTATTGTCGGCCCTGAACAGGGACGTAAAAAACCAATTGTGCCCACTGAATATATTTTGGATAACGTCCATGAGATTACCGGGACAGGAACCATTTTTCCCGATGAAAAAGGTAGTCCCGTATTGCATATGCACATAGCCTGCGGAAGAAAATCGTCAACTATAACCGGCCGTGTCCGAAAAGGTGTAAAGACCTGGCATGTACTGGAGGTTATATTGTTCGAATTGGTAGATACTAAAGCCGTTCGCGCCTTGGATCCAGCCACAGGATTTGAGTTGTTAAAACCCTAACTTGAAAAGGAGGTTAAAAATGGAAGAGCAAGAAAGTAAGATGGAGGGGCAGGAAAGTAAACATGACCGGTTCAAAAGGTTAGCGAGTAAAAGGGTTCAAAATGCAATTAAAAAAATAGAGCTTATCGGTAATCTTTCTTCTCCTGGATATGAATATTCTGAGGAAGATGTAGAAAAAATCTTTACTTCACTGCAGCAAACACTGGATAGCGTTAAAGAATCTTTTTCAAAAAGGAAACCAAAAATAAAAACATTTGAATTGTAATTATATAGGCTAAGACCTCTGGGAAGGGGGATTTTGGGTACAAATAATATGAAGAAATACTTAGTCATATTTATCTGTTTGTTTTTATATGGTTGCGCTTCTGTTTCTGCCCATATATCCATTAATCGTAATTTTGATAAGGATACAACATTCCTCATCCCTAAGTCAAATGATCCTATCGGTGTTGCAAAAGTAATATCCAAGGAGATAAGCAGGCGAGGATACAGCGTCCAAGTACTTGAGGAGTCGATGCTCGAGATTAAAAACACGACCCAAAGTAAAGATATTCTAATAGATTATAGTTATACTAGCACTTATGACGCATTTCATTACACGCTCACAAAATTCGATATGAAATTGCTGGACAGAAATAACTATGAAGTTATTGCCGCAGTAAATTTCTCGGGAGCTTCCCCTAAGAGCTATGCCGGCATTGTCCAAGGGGCCTTAAAACAATTATTTAATAAAGCTAAAATTAAATAGTAAATTTTAGGGGGGTCATAGCTCAGCTGGGAGAGCGCCTCGTTCGCAACGAGGAGGTCGGGGGTTCGAATCCCCCTGGCTCCATTTGAATTCTCTTAGATAGGGATTTGAAGCAAGCGAATGCCGACCTCTAGGAGGAAAAGTGAGCAGGACTGTGAACGGCAATGAGAGAAGGTGAGGTTACGCAGGAGCATTAGGAAGATGCGACGTAGTGGCCGAATCCCCCTGGCTCCACCAAAAAGGCACAATAATGATTGAACAGTTAAGCTATTTTTTTAGCCGTATAACCATACCGCATTTAAATGTATTGTTTCTGTTGGGGCTGGCATTATTTACCGGCACCATTGGCGGCCGCCTTTTTCAAAAAATCCATATACCGCAGGTTGTCGGCTATATTGCTATCGGCATAATCATTGGAGAATCTGGTTTAAAAATCGTCGGCCAGGATACAATACAAACCTTACAGCCGTTTAGTTATTTTGCCTTATCGCTTATCGGGTTTATGATTGGCGGCGAATTAAAAAAAGAAGTTCTGCAAAAATACGGCAACCAATTTATAAAAATTCTATTCTTAGAAGGCATATTCGCATTTCTGCTTGTCAGCGTATTTATCGGCATCGCCGGCGGCATACTGTTTGGCAATTGGAAGATGTCCTGCGCCCTGGGGATGTTATTGGGGGCGATTGCCTCGGCCACCGCACCGGCGGCAACAACTGAGGTCTTGAGAGAATACAAAACACGCGGACCGCTAACCCGAACCCTTTTGGGTATCGTGGCCTTAGATGATGGCTTGGCCTTGTTTTTATTTGCTTTGGCCTCAAGCATTGCCGGCCGCCTTATGGGCAACACAAACAGCGGAGTCCTAAGGATCTTCATTAACCCCTTATATGAAATCGGCGGTTCTTTAATAATCGCCAGTATCTTCGGATATATCCTCACCCGGCTGTTAAGAAAATATGCGGAAGAATCCCGTTTGCTTGCTTTTTCTATTGGCACGGTGCTGATTATATCTGGATTATCATTGGCCATACATGTTGATATGCTAATCACCGCCATGACGCTGGGGGTAATCGTTACTAATTTCACCCCGCGAAAAAGTAAGGATATTTTTAAATTAGTAGAAGGGTTTACACCTCCTATCTACGTAATCTTTTTTGTTTTAGTCGGAGCAAAACTAAACTTTCGTCAATTAACCATTCCGATTATAATCCTTGGGCTTGCTTATATTATAGCCCGCAGCGCTGGTAAGGCGCTCGGCGCCAATATCGGAGCCCGTATTGCCTCGGCCCCCAAAACAGTACAGCGATATCTTCCGTTATGCCTTTTAAGCCAAGCAGGAGTTGCGGTGGGGCTATCAATTTTAGCCAGCCAGTATTTTCCCGGCGAAATCGGCAATGCCATTGTCCTGATCATCACCGCTTCTGCATTTTTACTGGAGTTAGTAGGACCAGCCTTGGTTAAGATTGCAGTGACCCGGGCCGGAGAGGTAGGGCTAAATATTACCGAAGAAGATTTGATTTATAATACAAGGATTGAGGAGTTTATGGATAAAGAACCTCCGCTTATTTACAAAAATATGCCCTTATCAAAAATATTGAACATCTTAAGCGAAAATACAAATTCCTATTACCCGGTAGTGGATACAGATAAGAAGCTGCTTGGCATTGTATCCTTTGATAATATTCGGAATATATTTATGGAAAGCGGCTTGGATAATCTGCTTTTGGCGGTGGATGTCATGAAACCAGTAATTACCTCTGTCGGTCCGGAATCTTTGGTTTCCTCGGTAAAAGAAACCATGGATAGATATAATCTTGAGTATATGCCCGTAGTTTCCGAAAATAACTGTGTTGCCGGTTTTATGGAAAGAATAAGATTAAATAAGCTAATCGCCACTAAAATGTTCGAGCTGCAACAGCACGCTGATTCTCTTGAGACAAATTCATAAAAGACACATCTATTAATCCCAGATATATCTGTGTTAATTCAAAAAAATAAAAATTCATACAATATTTAGCGAATTTTAACGTTATATCTAATAGGAGCTGAAAAATTGCAATCTCGCGATGGTGAGCTTATTGAAAAAATTAAGTTAAAGGACGAAGATGCTTTTACGCAACTGTTTAAACGGTATAAGGTTATGGTGTTCAGCTATATTTATCAGATGATTAAAAACGTACATACAGCAGAGGATATATTCGTGGAGGCATTTATGAGGCTGGTTAAAATACTACCCAAGGCCAATAGTGAGTTTAAGATAAAACCTTTTTTATATAAAACTAGCCATAATTTAGTTATTGATTATTTCCGTAAACAATCCAAGGCAAAATTGGTCTCGCTTGAACAGACTCCCCAGGACAGCTATGATCAGACGGCATCAGCCAAAACATACCAAGATATTCTGGGCACAAATAAAAACCTGCCGTCAGACCAAATGCAAACAAAACAGCTAGAAAAGGCATTAGAAGATGCCATTAGTATTTTACCGCAAAAGCAAAAAGATGTTTTTTTATTACGACACTATTCCGGGATGTCGTTTAAAGAGGTCGCCCGCGTGCTAAATTGCCCGTTAAATACAGCGCTTAGCCATATGCAGTATGCATTAAAAACACTGCGCAAGCAGTTAAAACCGTTTTATGAAGGGGAATGATATGGACTCTAAATGTAAGCAATGGGATGAATACGGCTTGTTATATGCTTACGAAGAATTAACTGCGGAGCTTGCCAAAATATTCAAGGGGCATCTTGAGGGCTGTCCATATTGTCAAAATGAATTTAAACAACTAAAAGTGATGCAACCAGATTTTAGCCTGTTAAAAGAACGCCGTCCCAGCCCTCAGGCAGAGGATAAGGTCTACCTATTTGCTAAACAAAGATTATTTAAACCATCGGCTTTTAAACGCTGGGTGTATAATTTGCAAAAGACACTAAATAAAAGTATGGGGCCTCTACGTTTTCCATTATTACAGCCAGCATTAGCGGTAGCCGTAGTTGTGCTGATTTTATTTTTAACAATTTTCAAGGCTTCTCCGCCGGGTAATAATACCGTGCTTCTAGTTAAAAAGGCCTCTGCAGAACAAATCAATGCCAGGGAAGAGTGGGATACCCTAGAGTATCCAGGGCTAGAAGAATTATCAACCGATATTGAGCTAATTCAGGCCCAAATAACTAATGGACAATATTTACAGTTTTTTGAAACAGAATACGAGATGATTAACGATGATATCGATCTTTTATCTGCAGATTTAGATACGGTATAGATTAAAAAGGAGGTGACCTAATGAAAAAGATAGCGTTAGCAGTATTTGTATGCATATGTATAGTAATGTTAAGCAGCCCCCCCATTGTTTACGCCAGACGAGGTATGGACCAAGACCATATGGGTATGGGAAAAGCTAGGCAAGGCCAAGGTTTTGACTCAGGTATGGGTAAAGGTAACAGGGGCAAAGAAGACGGTTTTGGTAGTCGCCAGAACAAGACCCTTACCGAGGCACAGGAAAAAGAAGTGCTTGAATATATAAACGAGAACGATCCTGAAACATACCAAGAACTATGCGAACTAAAGGAAAAACATCCGCATATGTATCGCAATATCCTGTGCAAGAAAATGCGCATCGTCAAGCAGCTTAACCGGATGAAGGAGAAAGATCCCGAACAATACGAGATACTAAAAGCGGCCGATGAACTCGAAACAGCGGCAAGAAAGTTGACGCAGGACTACAAAAATGCCACAGAAGAAAAAGAAAAAAAACAAGTCAAGACAGAACTTACAACGGCCCTAAATAAATTGTTCGATTTAAAGCAGCAAAAGGGTGCCCAAAACATAGAAAAACTGGAAGAGAAACTTACAAAATTAAAATCACATCTAGAGAAAAGAAGTGCGCAGAAGACGGCGATTGTGGAGCGCCGCTTAAACGAGCTCATTGGCAAAGCCGAAGGGCTTGAGTGGTAAAACACTGTTTATATTATCCGCGCGGAAAAATATTAAACTGCCTCCATTATCCTAAGTGGTGGAGGCAGTAACTTATCTTATCGTATTTTCTAAAAATCTTCCCATTTAAAATAAAATGTGCTAAACTAATTAAAAATATTAAGGAATTTAAATGTTTCGTACAATTCTTTACGCCATTTATTATTGGGGTCTTTTAATCTTATCGCTTATTTTATTTATGCCTTATGCTGTAATCAGCTTATTGGGCCAGAAGAAATTTTTAAATAACTATCTGCAGGTTATTACCTCTGCCTGGGCCCGCAATGTACTTTGGACAGCCGGCATAAGGGTGAAAATACAGGGTCTAAACAATCTACCGGATAAAGATAATGTCTGTTTTATCAGCAACCACCAGGGGTATGCAGACATTCCTTTGATCATGGGGTATATTCAAAAAACTGTTGGTTTTGTAGCCAAAAAAGAATTGGCCTATGTGCCGCTATTGAGTTACTGGATGCGGGCCCTGCACTGTATCTTTATCGACCGCAACAATAAAAAACAAGCGTTAAAAGCTATTGAATCCGGCGTGCATAACATCAAACAAGGTTATCCGATGCTGATTTTTCCAGAAGGTACGCGCAGCAAGAGTGTTCACATCGGAAAATTTAAACCCGGCAGCCTAAAAATAGCAGTACGTTCTAAGGCCATAGTTGTCCCCTTAACCGTAAACGGAACTTATAAATTATTAGAGGAAAAAGGCCGCGTTACACCCGGCCAGGTAAGCCTTACGATTCATCCTGCCGTAGACCTGGCCAAGCTATCTTTTGAAAATAAAGAAAAGCTAGCCGATAAATTAAGGCAGATAATCTCATCCGGCTTAAATGCCTAATAGGTGCTAAATGATATACTATCTACGTGATCGCTTTATAAGATATGTCATTTGGATAACTGTTTTTATCATTATCGCGATGTTTATCGTGCGTATTTCTGTTAACTTGCCAGGTAAGACAACATTACGCATAAGCCACGCTGTATCCCCTACAAAAACATTGCCTTCTGCCGGGCCCTTTAGGGTCATCCGGGTTATTGACGCTGATACAATCAAACTTGATACAGGAGAGACAGTACGTCTAATCGGAGTAGATGCCCCTGAATCTAAACATCCCGAAATACCCGTACAACGTTTTGGGCTTGAGGCCACAGAATTCCTAAAAAATCTCATTGAAAAATCGCAATGTATGTTGGAATACGAACCTGGTAATCAAACAGATAAATATGGCCGTTTATTAGCTTATGTATTTGTAGGCGGAGAGCTGATTAATGCTAAATTGATTGAACGCGGTTATGCCTATGCCTATTCCCGATTTCCGTTTTCCCGCCAAAATGAATTTTTAAATCTTGAACGTCAGGCCCGACAACGTCAATACGGATTGTGGAGTCTATCGCTTAAGGATGGACGGATTGCTAACCTCGTAGAAAGATACGATGCCCTTAACATAGAAGGGCGCAAAAAACTGGATGATATATTAAAAGAACTTATACATAAATATCCGTTTCCGGAAGAACGCCGATGAAAAAAAGAAAAAACCATACAAAACGTAATATTTTCATTGCCCGATGTCTAGCAGTATTTATCGCTGCGATTCTGATTGTGTCTTTGGCCAGAATCTTGTTCTATCAAAAGCCAACCCAAGAACCACAATTTAAAAAAACATCTCATCCTAAAGCCGAAAACAAGATAATCTCATGGCGTGATGCAGCAAATTATTATGGTCAACATGTCACTGTAGAAGGCGAGATTGTCGCTACCCATAAAACCAAAAAAGTATGCTTTCTTAATTTTCATCATAACTATAAAAAATATTTTACCGTAGTTATATTCGCATCTGAATTTTATCGATTTCCTGATAACATAGAGGGTTATTACGCGGGGAAACGCATACGTGTGACTGGCTTGGTAAAAGAGTATACGGGCAAACCAGAGATAATTGTAAATGATCCAAGCCAGATCGAAGTCTTGCCTTAAGGATTTATAAAAAGGGAAGGAAGCCGTTATGGAAAGGTTAAAAGCTGAAAATAAGCTATTAGTTAGACAGAAGAAAGAATGGGGGGAAATCCTCACTGGTTTTGAAACCAAAAATAAGTATGTAATAATGAATGCGCAGGGTGAAGAATTATTCTATGCCGCCGAAGTCGGAGGATCGCTGTTACTGCGATTGCTCCTGAAGGCATTTAGGCCGTTCAAAATGTCCATCATGACCAAAGACGGCAAACAATTACTGCATCTTGTGAGGCCATTTCGTTTTTTCTTTCATAGACTAAATATATATGATCAATCCGGTGCATACATCGGGGCAATCCAAAAACGATTTTCCATACTGCGGCGTATCTACGGAATATTAAACCCTTCCGAGCAGGAGTGTGTTCAGTTATTTGGGCCAATTTTACATCCATGGACGTTCATTATCAAAAAAAACGGACGAGACGAGGGGAAAATCACCAAACGCTGGAGCGGCCTGTTTAAAGAGGGATTTACCGATGCCGATAATTTTGAAGTTATGCTGCCGGTAGAATCTAGCCTGTCCGAGAGGTGTCTTATCTTGGGCGCTGTTTTTTTAATTGATTTTGTCCATTTTGAAAATAAAAGTAATAATTAAAAAATTAAAATGAAAATAAAAAGAAGAGATTTTTTAAAAATAAGCTGTAGTACCTGCGGATATCTGTTTGCATCTAATCTAACTGTTTTTGCCGAGGATATTACAGAAGCCAAAGAAGCAATCTATTACGAACACACAAGCGGCCTAAATGTACAATGCCGGCATTGTCCGCACCAGTGTGTAATCGCCAATAAAAAACGCGGTTTTTGTCGGATAAAAGAAAACCAAAATGGCAAGCTTTATAATCTTGTTTATGGCCAGCCGTGCGCGGTACATGTTGACCCTATCGAAAAAAAGCCGCTGTTCCATGTTATGCCCGGCTCTAAATCATTTTCTATTGCTACGGTTGGGTGTAACCTGCGTTGTAAGTTCTGTCAAAACTGGCAAATATCACAGGCTACTCCCGAACAGATAAAAAGCGTGCACATGCCACCGGATGAGGTCTTGCGGCGAGCAAAACAAACCGGTTCACTTTCCATTGCCTACACCTATACCGAACCCACCATATTTTATGAATATACATTAGACATTGCTAAGATTGCCTGCGCCCAAGGGGTTAAAAACGTGATGCACTCCAACGGTTTTTTAAATCCCGCGCCCCTGCGAAATCTGTGTAAATACATGACGGCAATAAATGTAGACCTAAAAGGTTTCGACCAAAACTATTATCAGGATATCTGTGCCGGCAATTTAAAAAATGTCTTAGATAGTCTTGTGATAATAAAAAGGGAAATGGGGGTTTGGCTTGAGCTGACCAATCTCATCATTCCCACTCTTAATGATACCCCGGATGAGATACGAAAGATGTGCCAGTGGATAAAAACCAATCTCGGTGACGAGGTGCCGATACATTTTTCGCGTTTTCATCCCACCTATAAATTGGCCACGCTGCCACCGACGCCGGTAAGTACATTGGAAACCGCAAAAGATATTGCCGGCGAGGCAGGATTAAAATACGTGTACTTAGGTAATTTGCCAGGACACTCTGCAGAAAACAGCTATTGCCCGAATTGCCATAAAGTTGTTATTCGAAGATCAGGCTATACCATACTTGAAAATGATGTTCTAAATGGTAAATGTAAATACTGTAATTATAAAATCGCTGGGGTGTGGACATGAGGGTATCTACGCATCGAATCCTTTTATTCCGACTAACGCTAGTCATTATATTTGTGTTAGCTTTTGCATTTTCTGCGATCAGTAAAACACAACGGGTAAAGACGCCTAATGTCAGCGGGACTTTTTATCCGGCCGATAAAAAAGCGCTTTCCAACATGATTGATACCTATATCGATAATGCTTCGCTAACCATTGCTCACGGTGCAATAAAGGGGATAATCAGCCCGCATGCCGGTTATATTTATTCAGGCCCAGTTGCCGGTTATGCCTATAAATCGCTAGCTGGTTACGATTATAAAACCGTGGTCATTCTTGCTCCCAGCCATCATTATTTTTTAAAAGAGTCTATCGCTATATATAAACAGGGGGATTTTCGTACCCCGCTTGGCGATGTAAGTATTGATTCCGATTTTGCCCAATCCTTGATGCTAGAAAATAAATATATAACGCATCAGCCAGAAGTTTTTGACAAAGAACATTCCCTTGAGGTACAACTTCCTTTTTTGCAAAGATCCCTTAAAAATTTCAAGATTGTTCCTATCCTTATCGGAAATGATTCTTACAGTTTATGTCAAAGTTTAGCCAGCTCCTTAGCAAAAAAAATACACGCCCGAAACGATATCCTCATTGTTGCCTCATCGGATATGTCTCATTACCACCCCAAGATACAGGCTTATACTATGGATAAACATACCCTATCTTTAATCACGCAATTTAAACCGCAACAGCTGTTTGAAGATGCACGCCAAGGCGCAAGCGAACTCTGCGGTACAGGTGCGGTAGTAAGTCTTATGCTTACACTACAAAAGCTTGGCATAACCAATGCCTCTGTGCTAAAATATGCTACCTCAGCCGATACAGCTCAATCTAGCCAAGACCGGGTAGTTGGCTATAGCAGTATTGTTTTTGCCGAATCAAAACCAAATAACGATTTAAAGAAAGGGGCAAAGGCCATGTATACAGACGTTCAAAAAAATATATTGTTAAAAATTGCCAGGGCGTCAATCGTCGAATTTATCGAACAGCAAACGCGTCTTGAGTTAAACGAAAATGATCCTGTGCTACTTGAGCCGCGCGGTGCCTTTGTTACTTTAAAAATTGATGAAAAATTACGCGGCTGCATTGGACGCCTTGCCGCCGAGATGCCACTTGTTAAAACCATTCGCGAGATGGCGATTGAGGCCGCTACCGGTGATCCGCGTTTTCCGCCTTTGAGGAAGGAGGAGCTAGAAAAGGTCTCAATAGAGATATCGGTGCTGTCTCCCCTAAAACAGATGTTTAATATTGATGAAATCGAAGTCGGCAAACATGGGTTACTCATCCGCAAGGGATTTAGTTCGGGGCTGCTGCTGCCGCAAGTAGCAACCGAATATAACTGGACAAAAGAAGAGTTTTTACAACATACATGCCGAAAGGCCGGACTCGGGCAAGATGCCTGGATGAGCAATGCCCAAATCTACATTTTTAGCGCAGAGGTGTTTGGAGAACATACGAAATAGATAAAAAAAGACGGTAAACGCTAAGCCCCGAATTCTTCTATTTTCTTTCTTAAATTGTCTGGATCGCGGGTAATTTGAAATGCATCGGATTGTTTTATCTGTTTACGGGCAATCAATTCCTGAAGTGCCTGGTCAAGGGTCTGCATGCCTTGTTCTTTGCCGGTTTCAATGACCGAATATATCTGATACGTCTTGCCTTCCCGGATAAGATTCCTTATCGCCGGATTCACAATCATAATTTCGACTACCGGCACCCGTGATTTGCCGTCAGAGTGCATGGCCAGCTGCTGGGCTACTACCGCCTGCAGGGTGATCGAGATCTGAGTACGGACCTGTTGCTGTTGGTGAGGGGGGAACACGTCAATAATTCTATCAATGGCCTGGACAGCATCTGTGGTATGCAAGGTGGCTAAGACAAGATGCCCGGTTTCGGCCGCAGTAATGGCAATGCTTATTGTCTCAAGATCTCTCATCTCACCAACTAAGATAACATCCGGATCTTGGCGCACTGCCTCTCTTAATGCCCAGGTAAAAGAACTTGTATCTTCACCGATTTCTCGTTGCGAAACGAGAGATTTTTTGTGTGAATGAAAATATTCGATGGGATCTTCTAAGGTAATAATATGGCAACTGCGTTCTTTATTGATAAGATCAACAATTGCCGCCAGCGTCGTTGACTTTCCGCTGCCGGTAGCACCGGTAATCAAAATCAATCCCCGCCGCAGGCGTGCGATATCCTTTAATATAAACGGCAGTTTTAAATCGGCAAACGTTAAAATCTCATTAGCAATAAATCTAAGTGCTAAGGCCACGCTGCCGCGTTGGATATAAAGATTTACCCGGAACCGGCAGAAAAGATTTTTCTCTTCGTTAAGATAGGAATAAGAAAAATCAAGCTCCTTATCTTTTTCAAACTTGTGCCGGCGTTCCTCACTTAACAGGGCATAGGAGAAATTTTTTGTATCATCGGGGGTAAGCTTCGGCTGCTCGCTAAAAATAAGCTCTCCGTTAATCCGCATGGCCGCCGGTGCCCCGGCAACAAGATGTAGATCAGAGGCCGCATTATTAATAACGTCATTAATCAGATCAAATATAGTCATTTAGACTTTTTCCCTTTTAGAAAAATATAATATCGCTTATTAATACCTTTGTCAAGGTCGGGGGGAATTCCAACATATTGATTTTTAATAGTTTGCCAATTACTTCATTCGGTATCTTAATTACCCAGGTATGCCATTTATCATCTGGGGCCAAGGGGAAGGATAAGTTTACTTTATTATAACTCGATATTTTCCCTTGCTCTGGCTGCGTAAACAGCTTAATGGATATTTTAGCTTCTTGGCCCAGGGCGTCTTTTTCATTTCCTAATTCCAGCTTAAACCGTACAAGCATTCGTTTGGGCAATGCAAACGGGGATACCCTTTTACCGACAATGTTAAAATCAGATACATAAAAACGATCTGTCTCGCTGCTGGCAAGTGTGGATAGACTCATGCCTGTATCATCAAAAACAACTAACTTCGAGGATGTCCAGTATCCTTCTTGACCAGGCGTAAAGTTGGCATGATAGCGAATTAATCTTTTGTCTATATGTATTATATCCTCACCCGCATCCGAAAAACCCTCGCCGGCTATATCTTGCGGCGGGGGAATAGAAGAAGTAACTTTTAATTGGCGGCTAGCCTGCACCGGAGCAACCGATTTGGTTACGGCTTCTATTTCTGATATCACATTGGTCTTGTATAAATTATTCAGCGCTTGATCAAGCGTCTGCATACCAAAACCGCCGCCGCTTTCCACGGCCGAATATATTTGGTTCACATTTTTGTTGCGAATCATATTTTGTATTGCCTTAGTCACAAACATTATTTCCACCGCAGGTACGCGAGAATTTGTATCTGCACGCATCACCAACTGCTGGGATATAACAACTTTTAATGTTACTGCCAATTGCGTGCGAATCTGATACTGCTTATCCGAAGGGAAAGAGGTAATAATCCGGTTTATAGTCTGCACCGCGTCTTGGGTGTGCATCGTGCCTAAAACTAAACTGCCTGTTTCTGCCGCCGTAAGTGCAATGTTAATGGTTTGGGTATCACGCATTTCTCCGACCATAATTACATCGGCATCCTGACGCGTAGCCTCCCGTATTGCCTGGGCAAAAGAATAAGAATCCGCCCCGATTTCTCGTTGCGAAATTAACGCCTTTTTATGCTCATGGAAATACTCGATCGGATCCTCTAAGGTAATAATATGGCAGCGCCTTTGACTGTTAATACAATCTAACATCGCCGCCTGTGTCGTTGATTTACCGCAGCCGGAAGGTCCGCTGATAATCACTAGCCCTTTACGTAACTTTACCACCTGATTCTTTATCACCTCCGGCAGATTGAGTTCGTCTAAAGACGGCACATGCGCCGGAATGAGTTTTATAAGCCCGCCGATGTGGCCTCTTTGTTTATAAAAATTTATACGAAAGCGGCCAAAGGTATCATCTCGATAGGTGAAGTTAATAGAGTTATCCCGCGAAAACTTTTCTTCCTGCACTTTGTTCATCAGGCTATAGGCCAAGCGATTAACCGTATATTCATCTAGCTTATTCATTGAGCTCGGGGCAAGGCGGCCGTTAATGCTCAGAAGCGGCGGCATCTGGGCGGCGATATGTACAGCCTGGGCATTTCCATCTAACATGCATTGGATGAGGTCTTTTATTATCATAAAAATTTTTAGTTAAAATTGAAAGGGGAATATCGTCAAAAATTTTCCTGCCAATCCAATATCGACATCCCACTGATAAATTCCGGTGGGGGGTTAGGTACATAACGGCTTCTATATTCTATATCAAAATCATTGATCAAATTTATCCTATTTGCGATTATTGCACCATCTAATGTAATGTTATGAAATTCTATCGTACCCTGTTCTGAATAAAGGATACCTTGCACCTGCATATCGTCACGCACCTTTGTGCCGTATTCCAAAATATCCCCGGTCTGTGTAACCAGGGCCGAATACTCACGGCGGCCTCGAAAGACAAGATTGGGAATTCTGCCTTCTTCGACAATGGTAGTCACATATTCTGCTGCTCCTTCGTAAAATCTTCCTAAAAGAGAATAGCCTGTATTTCTGCTAAATCTTAGATTCACGATAACAGCAGCACCCGCGGGCACAACTACAGCCTGCGAAAGATTAACCTGCGTGTTTTTTGAGGCATTGCCTGACCACAACATGCCGTAATTTGTTCCACCCGCAATCTCCATATCAATCTGCTGGTATCGATTGTTATTATCTCCATTCCAGGTAAAAGACACAGAATCAATGTTTAGAACTTGTGCGGATTTATTTATTAACTGAAACTCAATGTCCTTCCTTCTTCCGATGGTTGATTCCAAGACAAAATCAAAAACATCATTGCGCTGTGGACCGATGCGGATGCCACCTTCGGCTACCACACTGCAATAATTAAAGGTTATAGTTGTAAAACTACTGTCCAAAGTCGCTTTGCCGGTTATATAAAATCCTTCATCCCGATATAGATCATCTTGCCCTTCAATCCCGTTAAATACATAGTCCCCATCATAATAGAATGTTTTTTCATCAAAAAATATATCCATCATAACTAACGGCATCTTTATCAGGGTATCCCCTAAACCACCTTGGGTAATTTCCCCGGTGATAACGACATCCGCACCTTCGCCTGCAAGCCCAACATCGGTGCTATAAAAAATAGGCCCTACCCAGAGGTTGATCGTAAAGCTGGTGCTATTCATATTTTGCTGGCTACCGCCGCCGCCGGTTTGGTTGGCTCTAAAATTATTTATATCTACTTCCACAATAGCATCCGCTGGAACAATTACAGTTTTACCCTGATTAAAGTCTGATTTATCCCCGCTACCAGCGCGGACACCGCCTGCATCCTGATAACGCCAGACATTCCCGTAATTTGTCCCGCCTTGAACATCCAATTGAATATTTTCGTAATACGCAACAGGGCTTGTCCAGGTTGCGGTTAAAGCCGTAAGGGTAACCGGAAAACCAGTATTATTCTTTACTTGAAATTCTACATCGTCTCCGTTTGAGCGGCGTGAGCCCGCCACATAGTCAACGCCAGAACTTCCGCCAATGCCTTGGACCAAACCATTGGCATGTACATCCCCGGCGACCTCGCCATTAGCAGCTTCATCAAATGTTATGTCGGTATTGGACATTAACGCATGTGTCCAGGCATTGATAAAAATAACCACTTCCGATATTCTGCTGGCATTACCCACATATCCGGTAGAAGTAATACGCACATAATATTCGCCAATATCCGGTGCTTCCTGGGCAATCACCGTATAATATCCGTCGGTCATATTTTCGGTTACTGTCCAGGGCAGTAAGGTCACATCCGGACTATCCATCATCTGTTTTAAACCGCGGTTAATACCAGCTTCGGCAATAAAGAATGCCTTTTCACTATTTTCCTGGTTAAGGGCAATCCCGCTTTCTGAAAGCATGGTCAGAAGGTAAGCCGCTCCTAACATAAATAGCACCATCATTACCACTAAGGCAACAAGTAATGCGATGCCTTTTTTATTTTTAATCGGATTAACACTCATAATTTAGATTTCCATATTGCGCGGACGAATAGATTTACGCATAATCGATATATAATCATGATTCTGCGCTGTTTTTTTAATCCGCAACGTTGCGGTTATAAAATTTACAGCATCTAAATTTACGGTCTCTGCGCCGGCAACATTATAATATTTAAATTCAAAGTTATCCACATAATTGGCCAGGGCAGTAGGTTGTGCTTCTGAATCAAACTGTCTAGTTAAATCATCGCCCGAGGCACCACTAAAGCTGTAGGTTAAGATTTCATCTGGATCAGCGATATCATCATCGTTTATATCCTTCCACCAAAAGCGAATCTGCGCAGGGTTAATCGTATAAAATTCGCGCGCATGTTTTACCTCATCACACATCTTATCTAAACCAATCCTGGCGTTCTGAACCACTTCGGTTTTATTTTCACCCAGCTGCCAGGAAGTTGCGCCCTGTCTTAGAAATTCGTAAATAGGGAAGAGCACAAAGCCAAGAATGGCAATAGTAATCAAAACCTCAATCAAGGTCAACCCCGTTAGAGATTTATCCCGTAGGCTTGCCCCGTTTAGAAAAATTTTTCTAACGGGGCGAGCGGCTTGCGTTGATGGCGGCTTTAAACTACCATTAATTTTAATTAGTAATAAGTGCCGCTTGAAACCGCTAGTTTTCTCTAACGGGGTCAAACCAACTTCAGATTCTTTACTGTTTATGTGAGATTTATTTGACATATGCATTAGTAGTGAGAAACAATCGTCTCCAAGACCCTGTTTGCAATCTTAGGATGAGTTACAGTTACAACTATCCGTTTATAAGAAGTCGTTGTCGCTGAACTAACCCAGTTGGATCCGCTCAGGGCTACATACCCGACGCTGACACTGCGGCTAAACTGGCTAAAATCAGTCAGGGTTACGCCATCAATTGTCTGGGGCGGTGATTTCTGCCAGCCCAGATAGTCATCTACATCATCGAAGGTAGTACGATCATTTGCGTTTTCTCCGGCATCCACCCCAAGTGCTCCGGCTGATACAGGTTCGTCGGGAAAAACATTCTCGTCAAATTGGCGGGACTTAATTTCTTCCATAATATCCGCAGCCAGGTCTACGGCTTGAGTAACTAATTCGGCATTTTTATTTCCCTGGAATCCGATGTAAAACTGTGACAATAATGGCACAAGCACCAGGCCCAGGACGAGTACGGCAATTAATACCTCGATATATGTAAATGCACTATTTCCCATATGTTATGAAAAACCTCCAATGTATAATTTTATCACCAGCTTATTTATATGTCAAGAAATTAAAGAAACGAAAACTTTTCTTGACATATAAAGCCTGAAGATGTTAAAATTATAACATCGGAACTCCTTTTAATTAAATATGTTAAAAAAATTCATTAAAAAATTGCTAAGGGTATTTTGCGCATTAAAAAGGCCTAATCAGGGGTTTACCCCGTTAGAGAAAGCCATCGATTTCAACCAGTGGTTATTACCGATTAAAGTTTATGCTGGTTTACCCCGTAAGAGACCGAAGGTCTTACGGGGTTTAAAGCCGCCATCAACGCAAGCCGCTCGCCCCGTTAGAAAGTTTTTTTCTAACGGGGTAAAAGAACTATATTCTCTAACGGGGTTTAGTTTGATTGAGCTTTTGGTCGTACTGGGCATAATCGGGATATTTACGTTTCTCGGGTTGCCGTATTTTCGCTCATTTATTGGGTATTCTTCCTTAAAGAAGGATGCCTGGACCCTATTATCCACACTGCGTGCATACAGGCAGCAGGCGATCATTGAACATTACAACTACAGGTTTGTATTCGACACCGGCGCTGATACATACACAATTGAACAGCGCGATGCTACTACCGATGCCTTTATTCAAACTGTCTCCACTGTAAATTTCACGAATGATCTGACAGCAGCTACGAATACAACGTTTCAACCAAAGGGCAATGCCAATCCCTCTTCAACAATAATATTAAAAGAAAAAAGCAGTTCAGATACCATAAACATCGAAGTATTCTCAACAACGGGATTGTCAAAAATCACTAGCTCATAATTTTTTAGCATAACTATTGTTACGCCAATCGGTTAAGAATAGCTTTTAAAAATCATGATCGTAAAAATCAAACAAATAAGCAGTAAGTTAGATAAAGAGATAAACCTCTTTGAACCCGGACAGAAATTAGCAGGCATAGATATTGGAAACAGCTTGATAAAAATCGCGGTCCTTAAAGAGGCACCGGTCGGTACGCGGCTATTGAGTATTGCCTTGACAAAAATACCCACGCCGGAAGAAGCGGATGGAACCGAGAGTCTGGAAAAAAGAATAAATATTGCGCTGCGCACAGCTTTATCCCAATTAAAAGTAAAGGCCCAAAATGTCGCGCTCATAATAAATGTACCTTCTTTGAACATAAAAAATATTGCCCTGCCTTCGATGCCGGATAATGAACTAAGAGAATCTGTAAAATGGGAAATGGAGCAAAATATAGACTACACGGCAGAAGAAGCTACAATTGACTTTTTAACCAGCGGAGAATTAATCCGAGCAGGAGCGAAGAATTTAGAACTGGAGGTTGTTAGTGCCAAGACCGAAGAAATTAAAGAATACATGCAGCGTTATAGCCAACACAACTTAAAGATCAAGGTCATCAATGTTTCTCCTTTCTGCCTTTGGAACGTTTTTCAAAAATCAAACCAATGGAAAGAAGATGATACCATTGCCCTGGTAGACATCGGAGCAAAAACAACCCAAATAAACATTTTTAATAATAATATATTAAAATTTACGCGGGAAGTTTTTTTCGGCGGCGATACGATTACAGAAAATCTGGCCCAGCAACAGGATATTTCTCTGGCTGAAGCCGAAGAGGCGAAAACAAAATACGGCCTGAGCGATAATTCGGCATATTCTGAAACAATAACTAACATACTTAAAGAATTAACCTCAGAGATTGAACGTTCCTTTGGCTATTATAAGGGGCAATTTCATATTGACCGTATCGATCGCTTGGTCCTTTACGGAGGGGCATCGCAACTAATCAACCTGGATAAATTCTTAAGCGAGGAATTAAGTATTTTTGCTGAAGCCGGGATGCCGTTTAACGGATTACTGTTTGATCATAAGTCCTTTGTAAACCTTGATGAATTTACTTCTTTCTTCACGCTGGCAATTGGAGCGGCGATTGTAAGCGGCGATTGCAAAAAGATCAATCTGCTGCCGCTGGAGTTTCGTAAAGATAATAAGCTGGCGGTAAAAAGCTTTCTGATTAAGTTTGTTCCGGCTTTAGTCATTTTTATTCTCTTTTTTCTCTACGCAAATATTATTAATGTAGAAAAAATAATGACCAAAGAAAAAATTGAGAAGGAAGAAATATTAGAGGCCTGGAAATCAGAGCAGGGCATGCAAGCTAAATTAGGTTTTCTGGACTCCATTCAAACCACAAAAAAATCTTGGGTTAAAAGTTTAAAGGGTATCCGTCAGGCAATACCCGAGCAGGTCTGGTTAAATTCTTTTGAAATAAACGAAAAGAATAAAATTTTGACCTTAAACGGGGCCGCCGAAAGCAATATTCTTGTAATCGAATTTGTCCGTAATCTGGAAAAACTGCCTTACTTTACAAGCGTGAATCTTGAATCTGTTGAAGAGGCCGCGGGACAGGCTAAGTTGCGTATTTATTTCAAGATAACGATTTTAAAAAAATAAGCTATGGAATTACCAAAAATAAAGTTACCGGAAATAGACAAAAAGTATAAAATTATCGGGTTGCTCGGAATTTTATTCTTGTGCCTGAGCACCTATTATGATCAGGCCTACAAGCCGCACGCCGTAAAGATCTCTGAACTTAAAGAGGAATTAAATAATCTCGATAGCCAACTGCAGGTAATTATGGCCCTGGAATATCCAGGCCACACAAATAATCACCAAATTATAGACAAGATCGAAACTAAAAAAATACAGCTCGCTAAAAATATCCAGTCGCGCGAGAATAAATTATCCAGCAAGGCTAATTTTTCTTCGATGCTAGAAAAAATCACACACTTGGCCCAAGAAGCAGGACTAGAGGTAAAATCGCTTGATCCAAAACAATTCAGCATGCGAGATGCCTATGGCACGATGCAGCTGCAGATGAACATTGATAGCCGTTACAATAATATCATTGGGTTCTTGGAAAAAATCCAGGAATTACCGGTAACGCCAGAATCTATTAAGGTATATGTTGCCGAACGGCCAAACTTAACGGTTAATTTAAATCTTTCCGTACTATTTAAATAAGTTAAGGCAAAAAAATAAGACCATGAAGGGGTTTAAAAAAATATTAAACTATATCCTGTGCAAACGTTTTTCGAAAAAAGAAAAACAGTATTTTCTCGTTATCGCGTTTATTGTTATCGTTGCCAGTAATTTCTTTATCGCGCGATGGCTAAAAAATATCAAAAATCAGCAGCTGGTTATTACCGCTGTTATTCCGAAAGCAGTTGTAGATATGCAATTGCCTGATAAAAAAATAACACCGATAAAGACTAAGCAATATACGCCTCAAGCCGTAGAAAAAAAGAAGCCCCTTGTGCGGGATCCTTTTCTTGATTCTAAAAAATCCCAGTTATCAACTTCTGCCATTCTGAAAAAACCGGTTTTGGATCTGAAGGTAAGCGGTATCCTGCTTGACCAAAACATCCCCACGGCGATTATCAATTCCAAGGTCGTCAAGATCGGTGATGTTATCTCCGGCAAGACCATTGTCGATATAGAAAAAGAAACAGTAATCTTAATGGAAGACGGAGATCTTTATATATTGGAATTAAGAAAAAAATAGGCCTAATTAAAATTTTACAATAAAACCGCATATCATGAGCGTCCCCGATAAAAAGAAGTTTAAGGTATTACACATCATCACCCGGCTTATCGTCGGCGGAGCGCAAGAAAATACACTGCTTACTGTATCCGGACTAAACCAAAAGGACGCCTATGATGTTTGGCTTTTATCGGGTCCGACGCAGGGGCCAGAAGGGAGTCTGGAGGAAAAGGCAAAACTTTACAATAAGTTTGTAATCCTGCCGCAATTAGTGAGGAACGTAAATCCGCTCCTGGATTTTATTGCCCTTATTCGTCTTTATATCTTTATCAAAAAGCAGGGGTTTGAAATTGTCCACACCCATAGTTCCAAGGCCGGGATTTTAGGCCGGCTGGCGGCAAAATTAGCCGGGGTACCGGTCATTATTCATACGGTTCATGGTCTGCCTTTTTTTAAATCACAAAATCTACTTGTTAATAAATTCTATATTATTCTGGAAAAACTGGTGGGTCTGGTTACCGATAAAATCATCTGTGTTAGTGATACGCTGATTGAGGATGCGGTAGGTGTCAATATTGCGCCCAGAACAAAATTTATAAGAATCTATAGTGGTATTGACTTAAATAATTTTAAAAATGATATAAAACAAAAAGACTTGACCAAAGAAAAACTGGGGATACCTAAACAGAGCCCGGTAATTGGAAAGGTGGCCAGGCTTTTTCACTTTAAGGGGCATAAATATTTTTTTGAGGCAGCTCAAATCGTTAAAACAAAAGTGCCTGCGGTAAGGTTTTTATTGATCGGTGATGGCATTTTAAAAAAAAGGCTCATCCGGCATGCGCAGCGGTTGGGGATTACTCAAAACATCATCTTTGCCGGGCTTATATCCCCGGATGAGATCTCAAAATATATCCAAGCCATGGATGTGATTGCCCATACCTCTTTGCATGAGGGATTACCGCGCGCAGTAGTCCAGGCCCATGCCTTGGGTATCCCCGCGGTTTGCTTTGATGTCGATGGGACAAAAGACATTGTCCAACACGGGGTGTCTAGCTTCCTGGTAAAACCAAAAGATATAAATAGTTTAGCACAACATCTTATTACGCTCATCGAAGATAAAGAAAAGGCAGCACAAATGGGGCGCAAGGCGCAACAGTTTGCCACTAAAGCCTTTAGTGCCCAGATAATGGTCGAGGGGATAGACCAGATTTATAAACAAACATTACTTTCAGTTTTATGTGGAAATTAATTTATTCATACATATTTTTATTGGGCTTTGTTGTTTCAACAACTTTGGTTAATTTTTCGCGTCATCTCGCTATTCACTTTAAAATTCTGGATAGACCAAATTTAAGGCGAAAAATTCATGATAAATCCATGCCTCTTTTAGGCGGCTTAGGGATGTATATTGCCTTCTTTATCATCATTATTTTTCATATGTCAGCTGTTTTATTATTAGAGCCAGATAAATTACCGCCTACGATAAGTGCGCATCTAAGCGGCCTAAAGACAACCTTACCCCAACTTATAACTATTTTTATTACCAGCCTAATTTTATTAGGCGTCGGCCTTCTGGATGATTTTAGGGGGCTTTGCGCCAAATCAAAACTTTCTATTCAATTTATTCTGGCCTTATGTTTATTTTTAGCGGGAATAAGAATAAGCCTATTTATTGATAACACGCTGATAAATGCAATACTTACCATCGGCTGGATAATCGGCATCACCAATGCCTTTAATCTATTGGATAATATGGATGGACTAAGCTGCGGCAGCGCCCTAATCGCATCGATAATCTTTTTTATCGTTGTCTCAAGCAGCGGTCAGCTTTTTGCCGCTACTATCCTGGCGTGCTTTATCGGGGTTCTGCTTGGTTTTTTAAGATATAATTTTCCCCCGGCCAAAATATTCATGGGGGATGCAGGCAGTCTTTTTATCGGATATATCTTAAGCATACTTACGATTATAAGCACTTATTATACACCGCGGCACCTGACCCCGGCCCCGGTAATCATGCCCTTAATAATCCTGGCCATACCCATCTTTGACACGCTGTCTGTTATTTATATCCGGGCTAAGAAGAAGGTATCTATTTTTACCGCGGATAAAAATCATCTTTCGCACCGGCTGCTAGCAATCGGCATGTCCAAACGGCAAGCGGTGTTATTTATCTATCTGGTTAATTTCGGCATTGGCTTAGGCGCGCTTTTACTTTCTTCTCTGACGGGAAAAGGCTGCCTGATTGTTTTGCTGCAGGCGGTGTGTATACTAGCGATAATTGTGCTTTTAGAAAAGGTTAAAAAATGCCGCGACTGATACTTTGCCTTTTTCTAGCGACCATAACTTGCCTTTGGCTTATCTGGCGCCGACTGGATACACTGCCGGCAACGCTAAAGTGTATATTTTTAGGCGTAATCAGTGTACTTTTTTTTCGGCCCCTAGTCGCAGAGGCAAGCTTTGCGTTTACCCATCTTTACTTTCAAAATGCAATCCTTTTACTGGCCTTAGCGATGTTAGCATATAAATGTCGAGGAGAGGCAGGGCCGCTTATTACAACCCCCTTTGATAAAATATTTTTTGTTTTTATCGTTATTATGGGGCTTAGTTTTTTTATATCTATCAATAAGCAGGAAACCTTAAATCAGATTGTATATTTTTCGTGTTTATATTTATGGTATTGGACAATCCTGAATCTGCCGAAAGATAATAACGTAAAAAAAATAATATTAGCTACGGTTATCCTAAGCGGGATCTTTGTTATCGGCTATGGCTTGTTCCAATATGTATTTGGTTTTTCGGCCATGCGGTCATTTGCCGAGCAAAATCCGCAATATATCATTAATAGCGCAGAGTTTATGCGTAGATTTAAACAGAATGCGGTTTTTTCCACTTTTCTGTATCCGCCATCATTGGCCGGATACTTAGGTGTAATTTTCTTGGCCGCGCTGGGCATTTATTTAAAACCCGATAATCTCCCTAAAAAAAATCATATATTCCAGATAAAAAAACTATTTTTTTTATTTATCCTGATTTCGATCATCCCCTTAATAATTTTAACCAAATCAAAAGGGGGGTGGCTATCGCTATTCTGCGGGCTAGGGGTGTTTGTTTTTATGTCTAAAAAAGGCACAACCATAATAAAAGCCATCGCCTTTTGCCTTGTCTTTGCCCTGGCCTTTACTCTTATCGGCCAGGTAAAAATGATCAACCTGCCTAACTTTAATAATATCCTCGCATCAATACAAGTACGTCAGGAATACGGGAAAGCAACCTTAGAAATGATAAAGGCCAGACCGATGTTCGGCTTTGGCGCGGGTAGCTTTGGCAGCATATATCCACTTTATAAAACAAGACTGGCCGAGGAAACAGTGATGGCCCATAACAGTTTTTTACAAACTGCCGCGGAATTGGGGCTGGTAGGACTGGTTGCTTTTATTCTGCTCTGGGCTATGTTTTTAAAAAGTGGCCACACCCTCATAAAAAACGAACGCACATCAGTTAGGGCCGTACAACTCGGATTGTATGCAGCGGTGTTTAGCTTTTTAGTACATAACCTTTTTGACTTTGGTTTATATCTGGGCCAAATATCAATAATCATCTTTAGCCTTATGGCCATCTCCTTTTTACTGGAAACAAGGGAAGAATCCTCTTTAAACCAAAAAATCATCTTGTCCCAACAGAGCAAAATTTCTCTTTTAGTAGCCGGCCTTTTACTATTTATGCTGCTGGCCCTGCATAATAATTGCCGCCTGATTTCTGACTATTATGATCAAAAAGCCGCGTTCTTAATGCGTAGTAATGATATCCAGAATGCCGATAGGTTTGTGGATAAGGCCATTATATTGAGCCCGCTTAATGCCCGCTACCGGTTTCATAAGGCGGTTATATCAGAAGCAAGGGCCCTAGACCCAAGTCAACCGATAGCGATTCAAGAAGGATCTATCAATAAAACAATCACTGATTACAACCAGGCTATTGCACTTGAGCCTTATCTGCCTTACTATCATTTCCGGCTGGGAAGATTCCTGATAAGACAAAAAAATATTGTCCATCGCCAGAAGGGATTAGAACAAGCGGAAAAGGCCGCTAGCCTGTATCCAGTAAATCCTTTTTATCACGCCCAGTTAGCCGGCTTTTATGATATAATGGGCCAGACAGAAAAAGCAGCAAAAGAAAAGGATATGGCCGCTGATCTATCCAAGTACTATAAAAAGGGGACAAGATAGTAGTAAAATAACAAAATAGGGTGCAGAGGGCAGGGTTTAGGGTTTGGGTTGTAGGGTATACGGCGCAGTCTTACAACCTGTAACTTGAAACTTATAACTTGTGACGCATATTTAGGATTTAGAGTTTTAAGAATTATCTACTCATTAAAGGAGGTTGAATATGGGAAAAATACTAGTAATCCACGGTCCAAATTTAAACCTGCTCGGAGAACGCGAACCCCAGGTATATGGCCAGGCCACGCTTGATAATATAAACCAGAAGATTAAAGACTGGGCCAAGAAAAAGAATGTTGACGTTGAAATAGTGCAATCCAATCACGAAGGAGAAATAGTTGATCTAATCGGCAAGGCCAAACAGAAGTTTAATGTGCTTTTAATAAATCCGGCTGCCTACACGCACACCAGTGTCGCCATCCGGGATGCGATCAGCGCCGTAGGTATTCCCACTATCGAAATTCATCTTTCGAACATCTACGCCCGCGAGGATTTTCGGCATACTTCCTTAATCGCGCCGGTTAGCATCGGACAGGTATGCGGCTTTGGCGAAGATAGCTATCTTCTGGGCCTGGAAGCAGCTTTAAGAATACTCAAATAAACAATATGCCCAAATCAAGAATAGCCAAGCTTAAGACTTTTTTAAAACGCACGCCGGCAGATGCCTTTTTGGTCAGCCCGGGCCCTAACGTAAGATACCTAAGCGGATTTACGGGGCTTGAGTGTTGGCTTTTAATCACGCCGCGGAAAAATATATTTATCGGCGATTTTAGATATAAGCTGCAGGCAAAAAAAGAGCTTAAGAATCGGTTTGAGATTTTAATGATCAAAACAACCTTTAACGCCCTGTGGCCAGACCTCATCCAGCGGGAAAATATTCGCTCTGTCTGCTTTGAATCTAAGCTGGTTAGCGTAGCCAGATACACTAAATTAAAAAGGGCCTGCGGCCGGAAGGTACGTTTTATCGCCACAAGCGATGTTATTGAACAGCAAAGACTAATAAAGTCAGGGCCGGAGATAAAGATTATTCAACAGGCCGTTAACATCACCAAAAAATCGCTACGCGCTTTAAGACCGTTTATAAAAGTCGGGCAAACCGAACTTTTTCTAAAAAATAAACTTGAACAGATTTTAAAAAGTAACGGCGCCACAAAAGCCGCCTTTGATATTATTGTGGCCTCAGGTCCGAATGCCGCGATGCCGCATGCGCTAACAAGCCAAAGACGCATCCAGGCCAACGAACCGATAATCATAGATGTGGGTTGCAGTTTTTGCGGCTATAAATCTGACTTGACAAGAACCTTCTTTTCAGGTAAAATTACGCAATATACCAAATACTATAAACTCCTTGCTACAGCACAAGATAGAGCGATAAAACTAATCAAACCCAATGTTCCGATTTTCGCCATTGACCGCGCCGCAAGGGAAGTTCTTAAAACAGCTGGTATCGACAAATATTTTGGTCATGCCCTAGGGCATGGGGTAGGACTACAGGTGCACGAGGCACCATCTATATCTGAACATAATAAACAGCGACTTAAACCAGGTATGGTATTTACTATTGAACCTGGCATTTATATCCCTTCTTCCGGCGGATTACGCATCGAGGATATGGTTGTTGTGACGAAAAAAGGGTATAAAATTCTGTAAGCATGATAAACGCAAATCAACTCAAAACTGGGTTAACTATAGAATATGACGGCCAGGTCTATATCGTCTGCGAATCTCAGCCGGTAAAACCAGGCAAGGGTGGCGCCTTTACCCGCACAAAACTAAAGAATTTACGTACTAAAAAAATTATAGATAAAACCTTCCGCGCTGAAGAACGCTTCCAAGAGGCATATGTTGAAGAAAAAAAGATGCAATATCTCTATCGTTCCGGCAATATGTACCATTTCATGGATCAGGATAACTTCGAAGAATTGGTTTTGGAAGAGGAAAAACTTTCCGAAGTCATAAACTTTCTAAAAGAAAACATGGATATTTCCGTTATCATTTATAAACAGGAGATCTTTGATGTCAAGCTGCCCATATTCATCCAATTGAAAGTTACCCATACTGAGCCCGGCATAAGAGGAGATACCGCCCGCGCTTCATTTAAACCGGCTAAGCTTGAAACCGGCGCGAGTATTCAAGTTCCTTTATTTATCAATGAAAACGATACAATTAAAATTGATACACGCACCGGCGTTTATGTAGAACGCGTCTAACCGCGGTAAAATATATCGATCGATAAGGAGCCTGGTATGAATTTAAAAGAAATAAAAGAAATGATTGCATTGATGAACGAAAATAATCTTACCGAATTAGAATTAGAACGCGAAGGACTAAAAATCCGCTTAAGAAGAAGCAGCCCCCAGGACTCAGAACAACCCAACATCTTCATTGAAAGATTAAAATCGCGTTCATCATCTTTGGAATATTCCACAGACGGCCAAGGCCAACCGATACCGCCCGAGTCAGGTTTGGCCGCAGATAAGCAGAACTTGATCGAGATAAAGGCCCCCATGGTCGGCACATTTTATCGTTCACCGTCTCCAGAAGCAGCGCCGTTTGTGGAAAAAGGCGCTGAGATTGAAATCGGGCAGGTCATCTGCATCATCGAGGCAATGAAGTTAATGAACGAAATAAAATCAGAGGTCAAAGGAATAATCCAGGAAATATTGATTGAAAACGGCAACCCGATAGAATACGGACAGGTTTTATTCCGGATAAAAACTAAATAACATAGCTATGTTTTCCAAAATTTTAATTGCCAATCGCGGTGAAATTGCCTTAAGGATAATCCGGGCTTGCAAAGAGATGGATATCCGCACGGTGGCTGTCTATTCTGAAGCGGATGAGGATTCATTGCATGTCCAGTTTGCCGATGAAGCGGTCTGCATTGGACCAGCTCCCGGACCAGCCAGTTATCTAAACATTGCGGCCATAATGAGCGCTGCAGAAATAACCGATGTCGAAGCTATCCATCCCGGCTATGGATTTTTGGCGGAAAACGCACACTTTGCCGAAATCTGTGAATCATGTCACATCACCTTTATCGGTCCCACGCCTGAAAACATCAGGTTGCTTGGCGATAAAATGACGGCAAAAGATACGATGCGTAAAGCCGGCATCCCGGTTATCCCTGGCTCAAGAGAGGTCGTAACCAATAAAGATGAAGCCATTAAAATTGCCAAGAAGATAAAATACCCGGTAATTATCAAGGCCGCCAGTGGCGGCGGTGGACGCGGGATGAGAATTGCGCACAATGATGTACGCTTAGTAAGCTCGATTATAACCGCCCAGGCCGAGGCAGAAGTGAATTTCGGTAATTCCAGCGTGTATTTAGAGAAATATATTGAAAAACCGCGTCATATCGAAGTCCAGATCCTTGCCGATAAATACAACCGGATTATTCACTTGGGCGAAAGAGATTGCACGATCCAGAGAAGACACCAAAAATTAATCGAAGAAACTCCTTCTCCGGCGATTGACAATAAACTCCGGCGTAAAATTACCGATACCGCAATCCGCGCCGCCAAGACCGCCAATTATGTCAATGCCGGGACCATCGAATTTTTACTTAATAACGACGGCAGTTTTTATTTTATGGAGATGAACACCCGTATCCAGGTAGAACACAGCGTAACCGAAATGGTAACCGGCATAGATTTAATAAAAGAGCAAATAAAAATTGCGGCGGGAAAACGCATTAAATATTCGCAGGATGAGATAAAGATGCAGGGTACTTCTATTGAGTGCCGGATAAATGCCGAGGACCCCGAAAACGAATTCCGTCCGTGCCCGGGGAAAATAGAACATCTCCATATCCCCTCAGGCCGCGGGGTAAGGGTCGATTCACACATTTACAGTGGTTATGTAATCCCCGCCTACTATGATTCTCTTATCGCCAAACTGATTGTCCACGGCAAGGACAGACAAGAGGCCATAAAAATCATGCAACGCGCCTTAGGTGAATTTATTATCGAGCCGATTAAGACAACAATCCCGTTTCATAAATCTGTTTTAAATAACCAGCAATTTATACGCGGCAACTATTATACTGATTTTGTCGAAACGATTTTAGACAAATGATGTACTCATTAAAGGAGGTCAAATGAAGCTTAAACTTACAGAACGAAGTGGAGGTAAGTTTATAAGCTGAATTTGACCCCCACACCAATTGTTTGAATGGAAAGGATCCAATAAAATGTTCCATGTTTATTTATTGGTGTGGGGGTTTAATTCGCACAGATCATTTAGTTTCATATCGTTCACTAAATGATGTACTCATTAAAGGAGGAGGCAAAGTGGTAGATAAATCAAAAAAGACAGATCTGGGAACATTACGGATAAACAATGAGGTCATCGCTTCCATTGCCAAAAATGCGGCATTGCAAGTTGACGGTGTAGTCGGGGTCCGGACTAATACCTGGACGACAATCTCTGACTTTTTAAGAAAAGGCTACCATCACAAGGGGATCACACTGGATATCTCCGAAAATGACGTAAAAATAGACGTTTCCATCATTGTCAAGTTCGGGGTTATGATCCCGGAGGCGGCAAATTTGGTACAAGAAAATATCCGGGCATCGATCGAAGAAATGACGGGATTAACCGTATCCGAAGTAAATATAAATATAGCTGATATCCAATCCGAATAACAACCTAAAGAAAGGGGAGAGTATGAGAATTTTTAATAAAGTAATTGTTTTCTTTTATACCATGATTTTTTCTTTGATTGGGGCCTGCATGATTTTTATTGCTCTGCACTTAGCGGGTATTTATGATCTATCTTTACTGTTTCAATACGTAATGAATTACCCGAATCTACACTGGATTGTCATGCTCAGCGGCGTTTTGCTTATCTTGGTAAGCCTGTCTTTAGCCAGCATCTCCTATACAAAATTCCAAGCCGCGAAAACCATCGGCTATACCAGCAGCTCCGGCCAGGTGATCATATCCCTAAGTGCGATTGAGGATTTCATCAGGCGTCTTACCCAACACCTGCCGGATGTAAAGGAATTACGGTCTGAGGTTGTGGTTTCAAGACGCGGCATAGAGATCGAAAGCCGGGTAATCCTCTGGGCGGCATCCAGCATCCCCGAGGTAACCGAAAAAGTCCAAACTATAATTAAGGGGCAGGTGCAAGAATTGTTATCCGGCATTGAGAAGCCGATTCTAGTAAATGTACATGTGGTTAAAATCACGCAGCGGGAAACCACCAATAAAACCAAAAGGGAAAAACAAGAGATCCCATTTTTAAGATAAGGTAACGATTAAAAAGATAGATTATGCAGAAAAAAATACATTCACTTTTAGATGAAAATATAAAACTAATGAAAGCCGTGTCTTCTGATTCCGCAGGTCAAATCGAAGCTGTCGCCAAAGCCATAATCAAGACATACCAGCAATCCGGTAAGGTTTTGTTATTCGGCAACGGGGGCAGTGCCGCCGATAGCCAGCATATCGCCGCCGAACTAGTCGGACGCTTTAAAAAAGAAAGACAGGCGCTCTCGGCCGTTGCCCTTTCTGTAAACACATCGATTATCAGCGCCCTGGCCAATGACTACAGTTATGATTATATATTCGAACGCCAAATTGAAGCCTTAGGTAAAACAGGCGATCTGGCGATTGGAATTTCTACAAGCGGCAGTGCAAAAAATGTAATTGCGGGGCTTAAAAAAGCAAAACAGCTCGGGCTCTACTGCATTGGCCTAACCGGGGCCAAAGGCGTTGCTTTTAAATCGCTCTGTGATATTTGTATCTTAGTGCCCTCGGAAAATACACCGCGTATCCAAGAAGCCCATATATGTATCGCCCATATAATATGTGAATTAGTGGAAGAATCTTTAGCCAAATGATAAAGCGCAAAATTAAAAGCCTGGTAAGTTTAGAAAAGATACGTAACGGATTAAAAAGAAAAAATAAGACCGTCGTGTTTACCAACGGTTGTTTTGACCTGCTGCATTACGGACACACAAGATACCTGGAGCAGGCAAGAACAAAAGGCGATATTTTAATTGTGGCCGTAAACAGTGATAAATCGGTAAAAAAATTAAAAGGGCCATCACGGCCAATACTCTCGCAAACAGAACGCGCCGGATTAATCGCCTCCTTGGAAAGTGTGGATTATGTGGTTATATTCGATGCGTTAACCCCGGCTTCTGTCATAAAAAGATTAAAACCCGATATCTTGGTTAAAGGCGCAGATTGGAAGAAAAAAGATATTGTCGGTGCAAAGTTTATAAAAACGCAGGGTGGAAAAGTTTCAAGAATTAAACTGGTGGGAAAATATTCTTCTACACAACTAATTCGGAAAATTGTCAAAAACAATACTAAACCATAAACAAATCCTAAGATTAATCGATGCTAACTGCAATCGATTAAAAGAAGGCTTAAGGGTAACCGAAGACATCGTCAGATTTGTTGCCGAGGATGAAAAATTAACACGCCGTTTTAAAAATATTCGTCACCAGATAACGCAAATACTTAATCAGAATCCGACGATAAAGACACCGGCGTTCATAAAGGAAAGACGCGTAGAATCTGATGTGGGCAAGGCCTCCACGCTGTCGGAATTTAAACGGAAAAACATTCAGGATATTTTTCTGGCCAATATCCAAAGGGTGAAAGAATCGATCCGCGTCTTAGAAGAGTTTTTTAAACTTTACGACAGAAAAACAGCCTTACGTTTTAAGGCATTACGCTATAAGATTTACGCGCAAGAGAAGCACGCACTTAATAAATTTAATAGATAAAAAATACGTAAGTAATAAATAATCCGATGAAAACATTGATCGAGCTATCCCGGTCTGGGAAGATCCCTCCGGTTATACATAAAATTGCCAAGCATGAAAACTTGCCGGCAAAAGAGATTATGCGCCTTGTGGCTTGCGGCAAAGTAGTCGTCCCCGCAAATTCCAGCCGCCATCTTAAACACCCTTGCGGCATCGGTAAAAATATGTCGGTAAAAATAAATGCCAATATCGGCACATCTCCGGACTGCCATAATCTCGCCGATGAACTGCGTAAATTAAACATAGCGATAGAGTACGGTGCCGATACTATTATGGATTTAAGCTTGGGCGGTGATTTGCAAAAAATACAAAAGGCATTACTCGCTAAATCCACGCTCCCGTTTGGAACGGTTCCAATTTATGAGGCAGCAAAATTGGCCCAGGAAAAACGCGGCAACTTTTTAAACATGACCAAAGACGATATCTTAGACGTTATCAGCCGCCAAGCTAAAAACGGGGTTGACTTTTTTACCTTACACTGCGGCGTAACCAAAAAAACCGTAAAAACCTTATTCAAAAACCCGCGCATGATGGGGATTGTCAGCCGCGGCGGTGCACTCCTGGCTCGCTGGATTAAACATAACCAGCGGGAGAATCCGTTGTTTGAATACTACGACGAGATTTTAGGGATAGCCAAACAATATGATGTAACCTTAAGTTTAGGCGACGGGTTGCGACCCGGTTCTATTTTTGATGCTACCGACAAAACACAACTAGAGGAATTAAAACTCTTAGGTGTCTTGGCTAAAACAGCACAGCGGAAAGGGGTCCAGGTAATGATCGAAGGCCCGGGTCATGTGCCGATCAACCAGATAAAAAGAAATATAGATCTTGAAAAAAAATATTGCAACGAAGCCCCGTTTTATGTATTAGGACCTTTGGTCACGGACATCGCCGTAGGCTATGATCATATTCCGGCGGCGATTGGTTCGGCGATTGCCGCAAGCCTAGGCGCTGATTTTCTTTGTTTTGTTACCCCGGCAGAGCATTTAAAACTTCCGGATACAGAAGATATTAAGCTGGGCGTTATCTCAAGCCGCATTGCCGCCCACAGCGCGGATCTGGCCCGGGGCAATGTAAATGCTTGGCAAAAAGATAAGATGATGAGTTTAGCCCGCAAGCAGAGAGACTGGACAAGGCAGATCAACTTATCACTTGATCCGCAAAAGATACGACAAAAAAGACGCGATTCTCAACCAAAAATCAAAGATGTCTGTACGATGTGCGGAGAATTTTGCTCTATCAAACTAATGGAAAAATCAAACCGGCGGGCGTAGTTCAGTGGCAGAACATCAGCTTCCCAAGCTGAATATGAGGGTTCGATTCCCTTCGCCCGCTCCAAGAGCTTCTTTGTTAGAGAATCGAAGCGGAGTGAGCAAAGCGACCTATGGGAGCTTACTTTTGCAGGATAGCAAAAGTAGCGAACGTAGGGGAGCCTACGCAGTAAGCAACACGACGTTGCGAATGAAGTAGGCGATTGCCTTCGCCCGCTCCAGTAATAAATTATGGAGATAAAAAGCGAAGTAAGACCAAAAATAATAATAAGAATAAATAACATGGGTTTAATCTTTAAATTCTTATCATTGATATTGTGCGGTGTGTTTATTAGCGGGTGTACGGTGATAGATCAAACCAGCGTTCCCCATATCGGGAAAAAACATACATATACCGGCATTGACGGTATTTACCATTCGGTAAAAAGAGGCGAAACGCTATGGAGAATCAGCCGCATGTACGCAGCAGATTTAAACAAGCTGGCTGATTTTAATAAGATTACCGATAGCTGTCGCATCAGTGTCGGCGAAAAAATTTTCATCCCAGATTCACTGCGCCAGGACAAATATATAAAAAAATCTAAGGGTCCGGCCACTGAATTTACTTGGCCCTATCACGGCGCACTGGCCAGTTGTTTTAATCAATACAAGCAAAATATTAAAAATCAGGGGATTGATATTATCGCCAAACAGGGTACGCATGTAAATGCCGCGGCCGCCGGAAATGTAATCTTTGTATCGGAAAATATGCGCGGCTATGGCAAGATTATTATCATCCAACATAAAAATGATTTCACCACCATATATGCCTATAATCAAAAAAATCTGGTTAGTCCGGGTGCTTACGTAAAGCAGGGCCAAGTCATTGCCCGCGCCGGCGCAACCGGCCGGGCCAATCAGGGCCTTGTCCATTTTGAATTAAGAAAAAATAATAAAGCGCAAAACCCGTTATACTATTTACCATAAGTTTTTTTCGTTTGATATTATAGTGCAAACATTATAAACGCAATGAAAGAACAAACTACATCCGCTGCCAAAATTTATGAACGCCTCGAGATTATAAATATTCTCGTAAAACGCGTCAACGCCTTAAAAAAACAGTACCGCCAGAATATTGCAATCATCGGGCATCAGAGTCTCGGTAAGACCTCCTTAATTTTTGATGTATTACATCGCTGTCGGGGCCCTGAAATTATTCCTATATACCTTGGCATTAAGTCGAATTCCGTAGACCTGTTTGCCAAAAATTTTATCGGGGTTCTCTTATTCCAGTATCTACGCATAGACGATGATTCCATCCAGGACGACCTTGGCTTTTTGCTGGAGCAGGCAAAGGAGAAAATCCCCAAAACAATCCGTCTTATAAATCAGATCCTTAAATCATTAAAAGAGCCGGGCGCCCAGGATAAAATATATTCAGACCTGCTTGAGCTGCCACAACTACTTTACGATGAGACGAAGAAACCCATACTTCTAATTTTAGATGAATTCCACAATCTTGAACAGTTAGGTCTTAAGGCCCCGTTTATAGAATTGAGCAATAAGATTATGGTGCAAAAATATACAATGTATATTTTAGTCAGCTCCGCTGTATTTTGCGCCGAACATATCTTGAGCAAGAAACTAAGCCTTTTATTCGGAAACTTCGAAAGCATAAGGATGGAACCTCTGGATAATAAGCTCGCCCAGACCTTTATCGAGCAGGAATTACAAACCTTAACCAGCAGCGCAAATTTTAAAAATTTCCTTGTTTTTTTTACCGGCGGCTATCCGTTTTATCTAAAAGTAGTCTTAGAACAAATAAGGAGCCTCTGCCTTGATGCGGCAACAAAGACAGTAACCGAAAGAATTTTGGTAAACAGCATTATCCAAACCCTGTACAAGGACCACGGGATATTAAACCAGTTTTTTAACGATAAATATAAGACCCTGCTTGAGCATAACCACGCCCAAATTTTTACGGCGATATTACTGGCCATTGCCGCCGGATGCAAAAAACCATCCCGGATCAGTAGCCGCCTAAACAAAAAGCCAGCCGAGGTCAACCGCCACCTAAACAAGCTCATCCAGAAGGATATCATCACGCGCCGGGGGGTATTCTATTACATCAATGATCCTCTTTTTGAAAATTGGCTAAAATTTGTGTTGAGCCCAAGACAAAATTCGTTTAATATAGATATAAGCTCCGCAGAGAATGAATTTACAGATGAGGTAAAAAAGTTATTAAATAACTTCGCGCTGGAATCAAAAAAAGAAATCGGGGAAAGGCTAAAAGAGCTGTTTGAATTATTTGATAACGACATCGTGGAATTAGATAAAAAAAGGTTCATGCTAACACATTTTGATCATATTGACATTAAAGATATTAACAGCGCAACTTTATTAAACGCCAGGCGCCTGAAAAAACACTGGCTTTGTTATATCGAGAAAAAATTTGTTGACGAGGCCTTAATCGGGCAATTTCTTGACAATGTAAAAACAAAAGACTGCATTAAAAAGATCCTGATCGCGTTAGAAGGCATTGACGTAAACGCCCGGTTAAAGGCGCTGGAGGCCCGCACCTGGATCTGGGACCAGAATACCCTGAATGAACTTTTTTCACTATTTGAAAAACCGCGGTTTATAAAATGAAGATTGGCGTAATCTCAGACACTCATATTCCATTTTACACAAAGACACTACCCAAGGCCATCCTTAATCATTTTCAGGGTACAGACATGATTCTGCATGCCGGGGATTTGGTAGACATGTCGACCCTGCATCAACTATTAAAAATTAATAAACGGGTAGAAGCCGTAGCTGGTAATATGGACTTGCCTGATGTACAGGCCCTGCTACCTAAGAAAAAAATAATCGTGGCCGGAAGATATAAAATCGGCCTTGTCCACGGCTGGGGCCCGCCCAAGAGCTTGCTTGACTGCATCCGCGCTGAGTTTGATAAAGTAGATATTATCGTGTTTGGGCATTCCCATCAACCGTTTAACGAAGAACGCAACGGTATTCTTTTTTTTAACCCTGGCTCGGCTACCGACCAGGTATCAACACGTGATAGTTCTATTGGAATCTTGGAATTGAACGGTATAAAGAAAGGAAAAATAATAAAGTTATGAATGCACAGATCCCCATCTTTCATATCGAGGCCCAAACCCTGCCCGAGGTCTGGGAAAAGGCGGTGCTAAAAACATGGCAGGAAGGCCACCCCATAAAAACAGAATACGATCGTCCCGACGAAAAGCTGAGCAAAGATTGTACCATGATCATGGTTATAAAATCACCTATGTCTGAGCCGCGGATTCATCGTGCGTTTCCGGGCAGCCTTGAGGATCTTGAGATATATAAACAAGAGGTTGTTGATGGCGTGCATGATCATTGGATAAACCCCGCCGAAGGTAAATGGACCTATACCTATCATAAACGAATTTTTGGTTACGAGACAGAAGGCGAGCAGATAGACCAGATTGACTATTGCATCCGAAAACTATCAGAAACCCCTTATTCGCGACGGGCCCAGGCCATAACCTGGAACCCCAAGCTTGATCCAGAAACCTATGATCCGCCATGCCTGCAACGACTTTGGTTTAGGATTACTAAGGCCGATGACGATAAACTATTTTTAAATTGTAATACGCACTGGCGTTCCCGCGATGCATTTAAGGCATCGTTTATGAACATGTTCGCCCTGATCGCCTTACAGGCCAAGATCGCAGACCAACTTAGCCAAAATATCGGCAAAGAAGTATCTGTCGGCCGCTATGTGGATATCAGCGACAGTTTTCATATTTACGGCTCTTACTTTAAAGAGTTCGAACGATTTCTGGAGACAGTTAAAAACAGGAGTTTTGAGCAGAAGACCTGGACCACTAAGTTTGCCCGGCCTTTCTTCGAAGAGGCAAAGGAAAAATTAAAGAAAGAGAAAGAAGAGAATAATGGATAAGCTCTGGGCCCCCTGGCGAATGAAATATATCATCTCCCACAAAAATACAGGCTGCATTTTCTGCCAGATGCCAAAACAGAATAAAGACAAGAAAAATCATATTATTGAACGCAAGAAATTTGTCTACTCGGTTTTAAACATCTTTCCTTATAATAACGGCCATATTTTAGTCGCACCATATAAGCATACAGCCAGCTTAAATAAATTAACCAGGCCTCAGATACAAGAGCTGATGGAGCTGGTGACTGAATCTATGAATTTATTAAAGAAGAAACTAAAGCCGCATGGATTTAATGTCGGCATAAATATCGGCAAGGTCGCCGGAGCTGGCTACGATAAACATATCCATTTCCATATTGTGCCCCGTTGGGATGCAGATACGAATTTCATGCCGATATTAGCCGATACCAAGGTAATCGCCCAATCCTTAGGCCAACTATACGAGGTTTTAACCAAATGAAGGAACTTGTCGTTATTATTGATTTTGGCTCACAATACAGCCAGCTCATTGCCCGTCGCATCCGGGAATATAATGTGTATTGCGAAGTATATCCACCGTCTGTTTCAACAAAAAAAATATTACAGCTTGCCCCAGCTGGCATCATCTTCTCGGGCGGCCCTTCTAGTCTGATGCAGCGCAATGCACCGCGTTGTGATGCCCAGATATTTGATCTTGGCATTCCGATACTCGGCATCTGTTACGGCATGCAGCTTATTGCCCACCATTTTGGCGGCCGGGTCGGCAAGTCACTGGCCCGAGAATACGGAAACACAAGGCTGTTTATCGACGATAGCCGGGATCTTTTTTCTAAATTAGGCAAAGGCATCGTCACCTGGATGAGCCACGAAGATAAAGTAATAAAACTACCGAAAGCCTTTACAACCCTCGCCCATACCCAAAATTCGCGTATTGCCAGCTTTGCCCAACGCAACCTAAAAATCTACGGGGTACAGTTTCATCCAGAAGTAGTGCATACCCCGCAAGGCAAGCAAATACTGGGCAACTTTTTATTTAAGATATGCCGCTGTCAAGGGCTCTGGAGCATGCGGTCTTTTATCAACAGCTCGATAAAAGAAATCCGGACAAAGGTAAATCAGGATTCGGTTGTATTAGGCTTAAGCGGCGGTGTGGATTCGTCGGTTTGCGCCCTTTTATTACAGCGGGCCTTAGGAAAACATCTACATTGCATATTCGTCAATAACGGCCTCTTACGAAAAGGCGAGGCGCAAAACGTCATTCGCACCTTTAAGCAACATTTCCATATGAACTTCCATTATGTGGATGCCGAGAATTTATTCTTAAGAGAGCTGAAAAATGTAACCAACCCCGAAAAAAAACGTAAGATAATCGGTCGCCTTTTTATTTATGTCTTTGAACAACAGGCAAAAAAGATTAAGAACATAAAGTTTCTGGCCCAAGGCACATTATATCCTGATGTTATAGAAAGCCGTTCTGTTTTTGGCGGACCCACAGCAAAGATAAAAAGTCATCATAACGTAGGCGGCCTGCCGAAAAAGATGCACCTAAAGTTAGTCGAGCCCTTAAAATATCTATTTAAAGACGAGGTCAGGCTATTGGGCAAGGAGCTCGGGTTGCCTAAAGAACTAATCGAAAGGCATCCGTTTCCTGGGCCGGGATTAGCGGTAAGGATCATCGGCAAAATTACCAAACCGAGACTGGACATCCTGCGTGAGACGGATGAACGCTTTCTGGAAGAGATAAAAAAAGCCAAATTATATCAAAAAATCTGGCAGGCATTTAGCGTATTGCTGCCGGTGAAAAGCGTTGGGGTAATGGGTGATGAACGAACTTATGAGAACACTATCGCCCTGCGCGCTGTAACCAGTCTTGACGGTATGACCGCAGACTGGGCCAAGATACCGGAGGAGGTTTTAGGAAGAACATCTAATCGAATTATAAACGAGGTCAAAGGGGTCAACCGGGTAGTGTACGATATTAGTTCCAAGCCACCCGCGACCATAGAATGGGAATAGTATGATACATACGGATTTTGTCCACTTGCATGTGCATAGCCAATACAGTCTCTTAGACGGGGCATGTCATGTATCCAAGCTTGTAGATCTGGCCCATGCAATGAAGATGCCGGCGGTAAGCATTACCGACCACGGCAATATTTTCGGGGCAATTGAGTTTTATAACGCCGCCCATAAAAAAGGTCTAAAACCAATCCTGGGTTGTGAGATATACGTTGCCAAGACAAGCCGGTTTAAAAAGGCCGAGACCGGACTAAAAGGGAATTTTAACCATATAACGCTATTAGTAAAAGACGAGCTCGGATACAAAAATTTAATCCGCCTTGTCTCTATCGGATATTTGGAGGGGTTTTATTATAAACCCCGGATTGACGAAGAAGTCCTGCTTAAGTATGCCAAGGGCCTGGTGGCCTTAAGCGGCTGCTTTAAAGGTAAAGTTGCCTCCTTAATTTTAGCAGGTAAGGAACAACAGGCCTCGGAAGCGGCGGCGTACTACCGCGATCTATTTGAACCCGGCTGTTTTTTTCTAGAGATGATGGACCACGGGATTAAAGAAGATAAAATTATCAACAAGACACTTTTAAAAATCAGCCGTGAGCTTAATATCCCGGTGGTCGCGACTAACGATGTACATTATTTAAAGAAGGAACATGCCGAAGCGCATGAAGTCCTGCTGGGTATCCAAACCCAGACCACACTCGCCGATGAAAAAAGAATGAAATTCAGCACAGACGAGTTCTATTTCAAAAGTGCCGAGGAGATGAAAACACTCTTTGCCGAGGCCCCGGAAGCCATAAGCAACACCATAAAAATAACCGAGATGTGCAACCTCGAACTTGATTTTAATAAGACCCATTTCCCGCATTACAGCCTGCCGGAGGGAACCACAACCACGGGTTTGCTGCAAAAAATGTGTTTAGAAAATATTACGCGCTATTATAAAGATCGGGAACAGATAGCCCGCGAGAGATTAGACCACGAGCTTGCCGTGATAAAATCCTTAGGGTTTGCCAGCTATTTTCTTATTGTGTCTGATTTTGTCCGGTTTGCCAAGGAAAACAAGATCTCGGTTGGACCCGGACGCGGCTCGGCAGCCGGCAGTATTGTCAGCTATCTTATGGGCATCACGGAAATCGATCCCCTAAAATATGATCTTTTGTTTGAAAGATTTTTAAATCCCAAGCGTGTCAGCTTCCCGGATATTGATATTGATTTTTGCTATGAACGCCGGGATGAGGTAATCCAGTATGTAAGACAGAAATACGGCCAGGATAACGTGGCCCAAATTATCACCTTCGGCACGATGGCGGCCAAAGGCGTGATTCGAGACGTAGGCAGAGTCTTGGGGATGCCTTATGCCGAAGTAGACAAGATTGCCAAGCTGATCCCATTTGATCCGAACATAACTTTATCGCAAGCTGTCACGCTTGAGCCTGAGCTCAGCTTGCCTTACAAATCCAATCCCACCATAAAAAAATTGATCGATATTTCTTATGTGCTGGAAGGTCTGACTAGACACGCCTCAACGCATGCCGCGGGTGTTGTAATTAGTGATAAGCCACTTTATGAACATATCCCGCTGTTTAAGACCTCTGATGATCAAATCACTACCGGCTACACCATGAAATCGCTGGAAAAGATCGGGCTGTTAAAAATGGACTTTCTCGGTCTTAAGACCCTAACCGTTATAAACCAGGCGCTTAAGATTATCGAACGCACAAAAGGCATTACTATCGACATAAACAATATCAGCCTGGATGATGAAAAAACATTCGGTGTTTTCCGAAAGGCGCATACCCAAGGTGTGTTCCAGCTAGAAAGTTCAGGCATGCGCGATCTTCTAAAAAGATTGAAGCCCGATAAATTTGAGGATATTGTTGCCTTGCTGGCTTTATACCGCCCCGGACCTTTGGGTAGCGGCATGGTTGATGATTTTATTAAAAGAAAAAGACAGGGGGTCAAGGTACATTATGACCATCCCTTACTTGAATCTGTATTAAAAGATACTTACGGTATTATTCTATATCAGGAACAGGTAATGAGAATTACCAATGTCCTGGCCGGGTTTTCGCTCTCCCAAGCGGATTTATTGCGCCGGGCAATGAGCAAAAAGACCCCGGAGGTAATCGAAAACCTGAAAAAATCTTTTATCGACGGCGCGTTGAAAAACGGGATTGGTCAGAAGATATCCGAAAAAGTGTTCGGCCTCATCGAATTTTTTGCCGGATATGGTTTTAATAAAAGCCATTCTACAGCCTATGCGCTTATTTCCTATCAAACCGCGTTTTTAAAGGCTAATTATAGCGTGGAATTCATGGCCGCCTTGCTCTCGAGCGAAAAAGATAATACCGATAAAATTGCGCTTTATATAAACGAGGCCGCGCAGATGCGAATAAAAGTTCTGCCGCCGGATGTAAACGAAAGCTTCTCCCAGTTTACCGTAGTCACAGATAATGCCATCCGCTTCGGATTGTCAGCTGTTAAGAATGTCGGAGCCGCGGCGGTAGAGTCCATCATTAAAGCGCGTAAGCAAAAGGGCCCATTTAAAAATCTTTTTGATTTTTGTGAACGCGTGGATACAAAGGCGACGAACAAAAAAGTACTGGAAAGCCTAATAAAATGCGGGGCATTTGATAGCTTCGGATGCCGCCGGGCTCAGCTTATGGCGGACCTAGAAAAAACCATGGGCCTGGCCAGCTCCATGCATAAAGATAAAGAAAATGGTCAACTTTTATTCTTTGAAAAGATAGGGCAAAATGTGGTATACCAGGATATGGCGCCCGAGATTGAAGAATGGCCTCTATCACAGCTGCTTTCGTTTGAAAAATCGATGTTAGGCTTTTATATTACAGCGCACCCTTTACATCAATACGAAAATCTGATAAAACGGTATTCAATATCCAGCATTGCCAATATTATAAACGAAAAACCAAAATCCCAAGATATTACGGTGGCCGGCATCTTAGAGAAGGTTAAGATTACGATCACCAAGAGAAAAGCAGAAAAAATGGCCATCCTCCGGTTGGCCGACGATGAAAGCGCTATCGATGTGCTGGTTTTTCCCGAGACGTTTAAAAAAACAAGCGCCGATATCCGTGCGGATGCAATAGTTGTAGTTAAAGGCAAGCTTGATATGCGGGAAAATACCCCTAAAATTATTGCTTCGGCGATCATGTCCCTGGAAGATGCCCCGCAGTTATTAATCGATAGTATTCACTTAAATATATCAGACTTGGCTTCAAAACGAAAAATTTTCCACAAATTAAAGGAGGTTATCCTTTCGCACCCTGGGAAGACCCCGGTACATCTAGCCATGAGTTCTAAAAAGGGCAAGAGCGTAAAGATAAAGGCAGAGGCCAAGGTTAGCGTAAACAATGTATTAATCTCAGAGCTGGAAAGCGTTCTGGGCAAGAAGGATGTTCTAATAAATCTGAAGAACTAAACAAAGGAGACAATTATGGAAAATAGTTTTGATATGTTTTCGGATATGAGGGCCCAGACCCGAATACGGTCCCGGTTAAAAATAAAATTTCAAGAGATTCTATCCGGCGGCAAGATGGGCGATGAAGAAGAAACCGTAGCCAAGGATATAAGCACAAATGGGATGCAGCTTGAACTAGATAAAACCTATGCCTTAGATACCAAGTTCAAATTAAGTTTTCGGCTGCCAAAGTTTGAAAAACCGATTGAAATCATCTGCCGCGTAGTGCGTATTGAGCAGTTGAAAAATAAAAGGTACGGCATCGGCATGGTGTTTGACGAAATAAAAAGCGATAACAAAGAAGCGATCATGCAACGCATTGAATTGATGGACATCTTAAAACTACTGCAAATCACAGCACAAAAAAAGGCCTCGGATCTACACCTTACCTATGGCCGGCCGCCGATTCTACGTATCCAGGGCAGACTCGTAAGCCTAGAGATGGAAAAGTTCGGCACCTGGGAATTAAAAAACATGATCTACAGCATACTCACGGACGAACAAATTGACCGCTTTGAAAAATTCAAGGAGCTTGACTTTGCTTTTTCTCCCAATCCGGATTTAAGATTTAGGGCTAACATCCACTTCCAGCGCGGCAATGTTGAGGCTACCTTCCGCGTGATCATGCCGGATCTAAAGACTACGCATGAGTTAGGCCTGCCCAGCGTTGTAGAGGAACTAGCGTTGAGGAAAAAAGGCATTGTCGTTATTGCCGGTCCGACGGGCAGCGGTAAGACTACCACCTTAGCCGCAATGGTCGACATTATTAACCGCCAGAAAGAAGCGGTAATTATCTGTTTAGAAGACCCAATAGAATATATACACAAGAATATCAATTCCATCATAAAACAACGCGAGATCGGCTCTGACACTTTATCATTTTCCGTAGCCCTAAAAAGATCCTTGCGTCAAGACCCTGATGTCATCTTGGTCGGTGAGCTGCTGGATGCAGAGACCGTACGCACGGTAATTACCGCTGCCGAAACCGGACACCTTGTATTAACCTCGCTTCATGCCCCGGATACAGTACAAGCCATTGACCGCTTGATCAGCATCTTTCCACCTCAACAGCGGCATCAGGCCTGTGTGCAGCTTTCCAATAGTTTACAGGGGATTGTTACGCAACTTTTGGTACCCAAAGCAGATCGAGAAACACGTGTTGTCGCTACAGAAGTCATGATTATAACCGATGCCATGCGCAATCATATCCGGGAAGGCCAAACCATACAAATACCCTCTACAATTCAAACCGGAGCCCGATATAAGATGCACACCATGGCCGAGAGTTTTAAAAGATTATACTACGGCAAACTCATTACCAAGCAAACCGCTGTTGATTATTGCCCAGAATTAGATCAAATTTTGACTTGACAGCTAAAATATATTGTGATAAAATTTATCCGTAGTTATTGGCAGAAAGAAAGATACGAAAAATGATTGATCGCGATTTAGAAAATAAAATAACCCAATTAAAGGAGTTCACTGATTTATGGGCTTCTTTTCATGCCTCATACAAAAAGGCTTCGAAACAACAATCTTTTACCGATGACGAAGAAGCTATTTTTCTTGAGCTTAAAAGCAGCCTGGCAAGAAAATATCAGGGGCTGATGGATTCTTTGGGAATAAAGGCCTCGGCTGAGGACAGGACGTTTGATGTAATCTCGCAAGTAATGAGTTTAAAAGGCATGTGCAGTTTGTCGCCGATGCAATTTGATAAGGTGGACAATGATTGGCATGCCTCTTATATCACCTTAAACAAGATTTTAGGCTCCCTGGAAAACAGACAAAACGAGCTGGCTAAAATAAATCCGGCTGTCCAAGCATGTAAAAAGTTTTTTACAAACCCAATATTTACTTTAATCTTAATTGTTATTGTGATTGGATTTATATATTACGTTATCAAAACCTTTTTTTCTTAATATAAGCGGTTAAATCAGTTTGAAAGGAGGATTACCCAATATGACTAAAAAGGATATTGTGCTCAAAATAGCAAACAACACCAAGTTAAAACAGCAGGACATTAAAAAGGTTGTGCAAAAAGCACTTGATGCCATTATCGAAAGTCTGGTAAGCGGGCAGACAGTAGAATTGCGCAATTTTGGGATCTTCAAAGTAAAATCAAGACGGGGGAGAACCGGCCGCAATCCCAGAACCGGAGAAGTTGTGCCCGTGCCACCGAAAAAGGTTGTGGTGTTTAAACCTGGCTTGGAAATGAAGAAGAAGGTAAAATAATTAATCGGGTTACTTTTTGAAAGTTGACATTTTTTAGCATAAAAAACCCCAATCTGTCTGCTGTATTGGGGTTTTCTACTTTCAGCGATACAGATAAAAAGCAATTATGAACATAACAGCCTTAAAAGGCGTAAACGATATCTTGCCCCGCGAAATAGCTAAATGGGATTACCTTGAATCCTGCGCCAAAAAGGTATTTTCTATTTATGGCTATCGTCAAATAAAAATCCCGGTAATCGGGGAAAGCCGATTATTTGTCCGCAGTATTGGCGAACAAACCGATATCGTGGAAAAAGAGATGTATACCTTCACAGATCGGGGCCAGAGAAAAATCGCGTTGCGTCCTGAGGCGACAGCGTCGGTTGTCCGCGCCTACCTTGAACACAAGCTCGAAGGGCAGGACCTTGCCCGGCTTTTTTATTCCGGGCCGATGTTCCGGGGCGAAAAACCGCAGTCCGGCCGCAATCGACAGTTTTATCAAATCGGGGTCGAGGCCTTAGGCTGCGAACATCCGCAACTTGATGCAGAGGTAATTATCCTGGCTTTAGAGTTTTTAAATAAGCTCGGCTTAAAAAAATTTAGTTTAAATTTAAACACCGTCGGCTGCACCAACGATAAAGACAATTTTGCAAAAACCCTAAAGACCTATCTTAAGGGAAAGCTAGACCAACTCTGTCCTAATTGCCAAAACCGTTATAAACGCAATGTATTAAGGACCCTTGACTGTAAAGTCAAATCCTGCCAGAAAGTCATTCAATCTGCCCCGAATATGATTGATGCTGTGTGTCCAGGCTGCTCTTGTCATTTTGACCGCGTAAAAAGTACGTTGGATAGTCTTTCTGTATGTTATAACATCATGCCCCATCTTGTCCGCGGTCTTGATTATTACACAAAGACCGTATTTGAAATCACACACGCAGATCTGGGCGCTCAAAACGCCATCTGCGCCGGAGGCCGCTACGATAATTTGATAAAAGAGCTCGGCGGCACAAAAACCGGTGCCATTGGGTTTGCCTTTGGCACAGAACGCACGATATTGGCGGCGGAGGCAGAGAACATCGATTTTCCTAAAGAGGAAGGTGCATCTGTTTACATCATTGGACTCGGCCAGGCCAGCGACGAAAAAGTATTTGAACTAGCCCAAACGCTTCGCAAAAATCAGATTAGCTGTTATTTAAATTACAATACATCCCGCGCCTTAAAAAAGCAATTACGTCAGGCCGACAAGTTAAAACACCGGTTTGTATTAATACTGGGGGAAGATGAGCTTAAGAGCAATTGCATCCTCCTAAAAGATATGGATAAAGGCACGCAAGAATCAATTGAAATTAAAAATGTAGTTTCGGAATTAAAAAATAAATTGAATAAATAGTTTTAATATTCCTTTAAATCAATAAGTCTATAAAATTTAAATAATCATTTCAAAAAATGGGCGTTAAATCAAAACCGGATTCAATCCTGGCCCCCTTTGCCATGCACGAGGATAATTCTCGCGGCCGTAAATTTAAAGAGCCTGAGCATCCGTATCGCTCTATCTTTCAGCGGGATCGCGACCGGATAATCCATTCCTCAGCCTTTAGAAGACTGCAATACAAAACCCAGGTGTTTGTAAACCATGAAGGAGACTATTATCGAACTCGTCTTACCCATACCTTAGAGGTTGTGCAAATTTCACGCACCATAGCCAAGGCCTTAAGACTTAACGAAGAACTTACAGAAGCCATAGCCCTAGCGCATGACATCGGGCACACCCCGTTTGGCCACGCCGGAGAACAGGCCCTGCATGAAATCATGAAGGATAAAGGCGGCTTTGAACATAACCAGCAGGGCCTAAGGGTCGTGGATATATTAGAAGAACGTTATCCTGAATTTAAAGGCTTAAATCTAACCTGGGAAGTAAGAGAAGGCATTATAAAACATATCACGGCTTTTGATAAGCCGAATATACCGGGTGAATTCGATAGTAAGGGCCTGCCCAGCCTAGAAGCGCAGCTGGTCAACGTCGCGGATGAAATCGCTTACAATAACCACGACTTAGATGACGGCATTAGCAGCGGATTGCTGGCAGAAAAAGATTTAATGCCGCTAAGGCTTTGGGGCCGGGCTAAAGAAAGTGTACATAAAAAATATTCAAATTTAAACCCGGCAATCGAGAAAAAGCAAATCATCCGCAGCTTGATAAACATGCAGGTTTCCAATCTCGTCGAAGAATCTAAACACATGATACAGGAATTTAACATTGAGACACCGGAAAAAGCGCGTACAATCAAGCAGCCGATAATAAGTTTTGATGCGGTAATGAAAAAACAATTAGCAGAGCTGCGTACATTCTTATTTGAAAATCTGTACCGCCATTTTAAGGTTATCCGCATGTCCAGCAAGGCGCAACGGTTTATAAAAGAAATATTCGCGGTATATCTTGAAAATCCAAAACAGCTTCCGGAATCCAGTATGCATGAGAAAACCTCAACTGATCCTTTGCATCGGGTTATATGCGATTATATAGCGGGGATGACGGATCGCTACGCACTTGATGAATATAAAAAACTGTTCCATCCCTGGGAAAAGGTCTAATAACCAGGGCCTTCAAAACACAATCCTGCCAACTCTTTTATTGATATTTAGTTATAACATTATCTGAGTTTACTAAAATTTCCTTGACAAAAATAATATTTCATTTTAAAATATAACCTGTGCAGTAAAATAATGTTTTTCAAAACCATAAAAAAACTTTTGAACTAAGAGGAGAATAAGATTATGGATAATAAGAAGTCTCAAGGAGAAAATAGGAAGTTCGAAAGGGCAGAAGTTCCTGGTTTAAAAGTAAGTTTTAATCTATTGGATCCACGTACTTGGTCAACCTACCTTGACAAGACCTTAGAAAACATAGAAAATATCAGCTTAGGCGGTCTTGCGTTCAGGTCAGCCACGCCCTTAGAAAGATTGGCTCCGGTGGGGCTAGATATTAGGGTCGGGCCGGAACAGCAACTGGTCAAAACATTTGGCCGCGTCGCCTGGATTAAAAGAAATGAAGGGGAAGATTATAGTCTGGGGGTAAAATTCTCTTGGTGGAAAGATGAAGAGGATAAAAAGACTATATACAAGCTTATTAAACAACACATA
>Ga0180009_10000640_pt1 | contig 46639 bp, 43 predicted proteins | sample OS_PC_MetaG_FD_123537 | JGI IMG/M metagenome (GOLD analysis project Ga0180009, IMG submission 123537) | Groundwater microbial communities from the Aspo Hard Rock Laboratory (HRL) deep subsurface site, Sweden - OS_PC_MetaG | ecosystem: Environmental > Aquatic > Deep subsurface > Groundwater...
CGAAACTCGGTTCGGAAGCTGCGAAGATCCCAAAATTTACTCTGGTCATGCATTTATGCCTCAGACTTACCTTGGACTCGGAACTAGATAGATCGTTCCATTACTTATGCGAAATTCAATAATATATATTACTCTGCTGTAAAAATTGCTTAGGGGCCCTTCCTCGGTAACATGATGGGATTCAATTGGAAGCTTTTCCTCTTGCCAGAAACTATGGCCATTTGCCAGGTGCCGAAGGATGTAGATGTTCCTCAATGGGCCCTCGCTGCTTCGTTTTATTCCATCACCCGAACCGCAGAGGAATTATCCGTGGTCTGCCCTCAAACCGACGTTCCGGAAGGAATCAAAAAGGATGAAGGATGGCGCTGTCTGAAGGTGGAAGGGCCGCTGGATTTTTCCGCAACTGGAATCCTCGCTTCCCTTACCATGCCATTGGCAAAGGAGGAAATCAGTGTTTTCGCGGTTTCCACTTACAACACGGATTATTTGCTGGTGAAAGCGCAGCATTTAGAAAAAGCAGTGCAGATCCTTTCTCAGAATGGACACCGGATTCAATATTTAAAAAAATTATTAGCCACAGAGAGCACAGAGATCACAGAGAAATAAATAAAAGTAAAAAATTTATTAATTTTTTATCTTATTTTTTGTAATTCGCTTTTTTACCTCTTGGACCTCTGTGTTCTCTGTGACCTCTGTGGCTAAATCGCTTTGAGATGGAGAGTGTGATGGAATACAACGTAGCCAAGCGAACCGAGTCTTTCCAGGAATCAGTGATCCGCAAAATGACCCGGGTTTGCCAGAAATACGGAGGGATCAACTTGGCCCAGGGATTTCCGGAAAAGTCCGCTCCCGAAGAGGTTCTCCAAGCAGCCCTGCAAGCCATCCAGGGGGGCAACAACCAGTATTCCATAACCTGGGGGCTGCCCGCGCTGAGGGAGGCGGTTTCTAAAAAAGTATCCCGGTTCAATCTCAATGGCCGGCGGCCAGATCCCGAAAAGGAGGTCACCATCACCTGTGGCAGCAGCGAGGCCATCGTGGCTTCCCTGTTGGCCCTTGTTAACCCCGGAGAACAGGTCGTCATCTTCGAACCGTACTATGAGAACTACCTTCCGGGTTTGGCCCTGTGCGGGGCAACGCCCCTTTTCGTGCCCTTGCGCGCACCGGAGTGGGCGATGGACCTGGAAGAATTGAATAAAGCCTTTTGGCAAAACCCCAAAGCCTTGATCCTGAATACCCCGGCCAATCCTTCAGGCAAAATATTTTCAAGAGAGGAGTTGGCGACCATCGCCCGACTTTGTATTCATCATGGCACTTATGTCATAACCGATGAAATATATGAACACATCATTTACGACGGGTTTAAGCATGTCAGCATGGCCAGTTTACCGGATATGTGGGAGCGGACGGTCACGATCAGCGGTTGTTCAAAGACTTACAGTGTAACCGGCTGGCGGGTAGGATACGTTGTGGCCCCCTATGGCCTGATGGCAGCCATCCGCAAGATACATGATTACATGGTAGTGGCGGCGCCGACTCCTTTTCAAATCGCCGCCATCACGGCTATGGGCCTTCCTGACTCTTACTACCGGGACCTGGGAGAACATTACCGGGCGCAACGGGCCTTCCTCTTACAGATATTCCAGGAACTTTCGATCCCGGTGCTTCGCCCTTCCGGGGCTTATTACATGATGATCCGCATTGATGGAATGGGATACGAGGATGATGAAGCCTTTGCCATGGCGCTGATGGAAAAAGCAGGCCTGGCGGTGGTGCCGGGGTCGAGCTTTTACCACCGGCCAGAGGATGGGCGGGATAAGGTTCGGATCTGCTATGCCAAGTCCTGGGAGACGCTGGGCGAAGTCAAAAAGAGGTTATATCGATTTTTCAAGGAAGAGATCCACGATATCCCCCGAAGGTTTTAAATGATTTCAGGAGGTGTCGCGGCAACTGAAGAACTGTTTTCTAAATTGAGCGTTTATTTTAAACCACAGAGAACGCAGAGAATAAAGAGAATCATTTCATGGTTTCCTCTGTGCCCTCTGTGGTGAATCTTTTTTAGGTGTTTTTAATTGACGAATTGTAAGGAGCCGTTGGGAAAGATAGATACACTCTGCGCCGAAGAGCCGTCTTTCAATTCCTCTAAGACATCCTTCCAGGTATTGCGGATGATCACATTTTCAGGGTAGCGTTCCAGGAGGTCGGCCCGCGAGCAATTGGGTGAAAAAACGATAACCTTGCGCCCCTGGAAGATTCCGGCAATGGACTGGCGGCGGTCCACCGGGTTATAAAGCCTCATTCCCCGGTCCGCGAGAGAATGGAACCCAAGACCATCAGAACTGGCCGTGGCAATGACCACTTTCCCCCCTTCGCGCACTAAACGGCGGGACACATTGCCCGTCCACACGTTGAGAGCCTTCTGGGCCTGGACTAATTCCGTATCTTCGGGAAAGGCGTTGAAGATGCCGATATCCGCATCCAGCGGGGCTTCGGTCAAATATACTTTTCCGGCCAGCTCCACGGCCGCCCGATGGGCCTGAACCAAATCCCCCACAAAAACCCCGGCGGTCTTGCCATCGGAAGTCCCCACGGAATTGACGATGAGGTTCAAACCGGCCATTCTGGCTCCCTCTTCCATGTCTAAGCGAAGCGCATTGGTGTTCAGATCAGATCCCTGGGAGAAGCCCGTGCTTCCGATCTTGCCCATGAAGGCCGGGGTGTGATTTTTTTCGATGGTTTCAATGGATCCTAATCCCGGGATGACGATTTTACCCCCTCCGCCAAAGCCGGCAATGGGGTGGGGGGTGATAAACCCGATACCGATCTTGATCTCCGCCTCTATGAAATAGCGGTTGATCTGCACCGGCGTTCCTCTGGAGGTGGTGCCAACGTTGATCAGATTCTCGTAAGGGTGATGGTTATAAACCGGAAAGCGATTGGCTATTTTCTTCCCCAGCTTTTTCTCCTGGTCCGTTTTCATGAGGGGACGATGGCACCCGATGGCCATGACGATCTTGATGTTTTCCTCCTTGAGGCCCCCTTGATTTAATTCTTCCAGGATGAAGGGCAAGAAACGGTGGGCCTGGGTGGGGCGGGTCAGGTCATCTACGGCAATGACTGCGGTTTTTTTCCCTTCGGCTAACCTGCGGATAGTCTCCTGGCCGATGGGATTCTGAAAGGCCTTGCGGATTTCAGCCTGACTCAAATCCGGTCCATCCGCCATGGAGGCCGTGTGGACCTTCCAATGATTGGGAAAAGTTAAGGGGAGGTTCTTGTTCCCCCGCCAGCATCCCCATGGAATCGTAGCTTTTTTCATTTTAAAATTCCCCCTCGTTGGTTCAGAAGTCTGGTAATCCAGTGAACTAGATTTAATCCTAATATATCACAACAAAGATGCCCGGGTGAAAAAAATATATCGACCAAAATAGAAAGTGGCCTTTTCTGCAATTTTCAGCCGCAGGATTTTAAATTCATGAAAAAGGGGGGGAAATATGGAGAAAAAAATTATGTTGACAAAAAAATTACTTTGGTATAAACCCAACACGGTTTAGAACATCAACCTTGTTCCTTTGGTAACAACCAGAATAAACATAAGCTCTTTATTTTGGTGGTTTTATCATGTATGCCCTAAAGAAATTGAAATGCGGTAACCACCTTTACATCCTGCAAGAGAGGAGTTAAAGCATGAAGCGAATGATACGAAGATCCACATTAATTCTCCCGGTGAATATCCCGAAGTTTGTCGAAAAGGCTTATCAACGGGGAGCAGACGCCATCCTGCTGGACCTGGAAGATGCGGTTCCTCCGGCGGAAAAAGAAAACGCCCGCAAGCTGATCAAGAATTCCATTTCCCTGGCGGCCCGGGGCGGGGCCGAGGTGGGCGTGCGGATTAACAAGGACCCCTCCTGGCTGCCCCTGGACGTGGAAGCCTCCGTTTATCCGGGCCTGGATGGAATTACCCTGCCTAAAACCGAATCCGCCGAGGAAGTGCGCCAACTGGAGGCCCTGGTGGAAAAGCTGGAGCGGACGCGGGGAATCAAACCGGGCCACATCGAGTTCTCCATCCTCATCGAGAACCCGCGGGGCTTGTTGAAAGCCCAAGAGATTGCCATGGCCAGCCCCCGGATTGAGTCCATGACCGTCGGTATGGAAGACTATTGCCTGGAGCTGGGGGTGGAACCTTCTCCAGAGGGCCTGGAAATCTTTTACCCCCTCTCTTGGATTGTAACCGTATGTAAGGCTGCCGGGATCAGGCCCATGGGCCTTTTGGGAAGCATCGCTGAATTCCGGGATCTGCAGGGGTTCGAGCATGCCGCCGCCAGAGCCCGCCAATTAGGATGTGAGGGGGCATCCTGCATCCATCCGGATCAGGTGCCGGTGCTCAATCGGGTCTTCTCTCCCCCGCCGGAAAAGGTAGAATATGCCCGACGAGCGGTAGAGGTTTTCGAAGAAGGGGTACGCCGGGGAACGGCCTCGGTAAATCTGGATGGAAAGATGGTGGATATTCCGGTCTATAACCGGTCCAAGCGGAGCCTCCAGCGCGCCGAGGCCATTGCCGCCGTGGAGCGGAGGAAGGCAGAGGCGCTGGCGCGTTTGAAGTAAAAAAAGGGTTCGAGTGAAATATTGAATGTTTGAATTTTTTTTCACTTGGATCCTCGGCCCCTTGAATCCTCGAACCCTATTATTTTTTGAAAAAGGAGGAAATATGGGATCATATCGAGTCGTTGTATTGCCAGGGGATGGGGTAGGCCCCGAGATTATCAAAGAAGGAATGAAAGTCATCCGAGCGGCACTGGCCTTGACTTCCCTGGATGTCCAGTTTACCGAATTAGAGATTGGGGCGGGCCGTTATCGCAGGACCGGAACAGCTTTTAGTCAAGAAGACATTGAAAAGGTACGGAAAGCGGATGCGGTCTATTTTGGAGCTGTGGGCCTTCCCGATGTCCGCCTGCCCGATGGCCGGGAAGTCCAATCCGGATACATCTATAGACAAGACCTGGACCTTTATACCAACATTCGACCCGTCAAACTTTACAAGGGCATCGAATCCCCCTTGAAGAAAGCCCAGGAGAAAGGAATTGATTATGTGATCTTCAGGGAGAACACGGAAGGGCTGTACACCTTCGGAAAAGGCGGATTCCGCATCGGGGACGAGGCGGCGGTGAACCCGCTGATCATTTCCCGGAAAGGGACGGAGCGGATTGTGAGGGCCGCCTTTCAGATGGCCCGGCGGCGCCAAGGAGCTCCTGAGGATGGGTTGAAAAGGGTGACCTGTACGACCAAGTCCAACGTGGTGGAAGCCTTCGCCTTTTTCGAGGAGGTGTTCAAAGAGGTGGCCAGAGAGTTTCCCGATATCCAGAACGAACATTATTACACGGATGCCTTGACGGTCATGATGGTCCAGAGACCATGGCACTTTGATGTGATCGTGACTGAAAACATGTTCGGGGACATTCTTTCAGACTTAGGGGCAGGGACGATCGGAAGCTTGGGCCTGGCTCCTTCTGCAGAAGTGGGAGATCATCACGGCCTTTTCCAGTCCATCCACGGGAGCGCTCCGGATATTGCGGGGAAAGGGATTGTAAACCCCATCGCTGCCATTCTCTCCGGAGGAATGATGTTCGACTGGCTGGGAAATAGGCATGGCGATGGTCAGGCCAAAGAAATAGGTAGCCGCATCGAAAAAGCGGTGGAGGCCGTGCTGGCCAAGGGGCAGGTCAGGACACCGGACTTAGGCGGAAAGAACACGACGGTTCAGGTGGGTGACGCTATCGTGCAGGAAATTAAAAGTGGATGAAAGACGGAACCGGTTTGTTCAAAGACCCACTTTGAACTTCGCTTCCAGTTTTTTCATCTTCTCAACGATTCCCCCGTATTCCAGTTCGCTGTAAGAGAGCATGGCTGCCCCGGAAAAACCCTGCGCCCGTATGTCCGTGGCCTTCTGGGAGACCTTATTCCGAACGTAATCCCAATAAGGGTGGTCGAAGGCATCGGCGGGTTCGGTCAGTTTTCCGTCATGTACACAGAAAGCATGGCCGCAGACCACGGGGGGACCGTCGAAATAGGAGATACTGGAATTGATCCGAACCGGCATTAATGGACCGTTATGGCTTCCTCTCATGAAGCCAGCCACATAATGGCCGATGTTGAAGGGTGCCAAAACCTCGCCGGTAGCCGGGAAGGCGCCCTGGACCCGCACTAACATTACCGGATCGTCTTTCCCCGTATACTTCCCGGCGATGTTGTGCAGTCGGGTTGTACTCACCGAAGCGACAATCTCCTCGTTGTTCCGGGAATAGATGGCCTCGATCACAAAGCGCTGATTGTCCCGCAACAAGGCAGCAATATCGTAAAGCTCCTCCGGAGCGTTTAATTCTATCAAGCGATCTCCCTCCGTATAGGAGACATCCATGATAACGAAGCGAAACCCCTTGCTCATCGACGGGCTGAGGATCAAACCTGAATTGTACATGGGGTCGGCAAAGGATAGGTATAGAGGGAGATTATATGCTCCCGGATCGGTCTTGTCCGCTGCAAAAAAGAGGAAGGGCTCGTTGGGCCTTTCCTGAAATTCCATCTCGGCCACGGCCGGCCCCAATCCTCTCACGTTTCCGGAGAAAGAATCTTTCAATAAATCTTGGCCGGCTCCGTATAGCCCCTGGTCTTTGGCCACTTTCGTCCCGGCAACAAAGGTGTCCCAGGCCAGTTGATGAATCTTTTCGCTCCCTTTCCCCAGGGAGTGCGCAAAAAGAAGGGCGATATCGTCTCCGGTATGGCTAATATAAAAATCGGTGACGAGACTCCTTCCTTTGGTGGTCACGTAATTTTTAACCTCTTCTAGCAGTCGCTCGCTGGGCCGGATATGGCCCCCGATGCTTCCAATATCGGCCTTGATAACGCTCAGTGTCGTCTTCATGCGGACCTCCTTTTTTAAAATCCTGATGAGCGGCCTGTCACCTAAGTTTTCGCTGAGTAGACCATAACCCCCCGGCTGGCCTTCCGCAAAGCGCAGCGGGGGCGGGAAAACATAGCTGCGGAGAAATTGCAGAATCCCCCGCCACAGCTAAGGTGAGATATGTGCCAAATATTTATAAACTCTTCTTCGGCGTTGTTTATTTTTCTCGAGTATAGTTGAAATCTACACTTTACTCGGACAACTGTCAATCGTTGATTACTGGAACCATCATTTTGCCGGGGGAATGCCGCTCAAAACGCCGATTTAAAGTTAGGGGTTAGATTGATGGGTTAATGAGCTGCGTGGGAAATGACGGCTAGAAAAATACTCTTAAGGGATCGGTAGTCAAGGGGGAAATCAATCCATCGGGAAAATCAATGAAAGCTGAGGGTTGGTTGGCAGCAATCTATTATCGATTAGCAGCTAAAATTTTCATTTTAGACCGACTTGGCGAAGGGAACGTTGGGGTCAGGCAGGGGCGTATTGAAGGCCAGGTGAACGGTCGGCTCACTGCTGCCGTTCCAGTTGCGGTGCCGCACCCCGGCAGGAAAGACGATGAGCGAGCCGGGAGAGCATTCGTACTGCTTACCCTCGATCTCAATGCTCATTATGCCACTCAGGATGTAGAAGATCTGATCGACGTCGTGGACGTGCATGCCGGCCGGGGAGCCACCGCCAGCGGGCGTCTTAATGCAATTGATCGTGCAGGTCTTGGCACCCGAGGTGTGATCGAACAGATTCTGGGTCAATCGCTCGTCGGCGCCGCTCTTATCGATGGCCGCGAAATCAATCCTGCGAACGTATTCCATGGGATACTCCTCTCGACATCACCTTTGATATGAACTTTCCCTCAATCTCTCATCACTGCCCCATGAGCTGCCGAGCTGACCATCCGGGCATAAATGTCCGGGTAACCGTGGGGATATTTTTTCGGCGGGTGGACCAACTTCTCCATCCTCAGCTTCCGTAAGATCGGCCGTTCCCTGCCGTTGGGAAACGCTTTTTAGGCCATTATTTTATTAGCTGTCTCCTCGGCCAGTTTCATGACCTCGTCCCGGGCTTCCACCTCACCCAGTTTACGCAGGCCGCACCCCCGGATGAGGTAGTTGTCGGTAAATCCGTATCGCTTAAATATAGGCTCGATCCTGGAAAAAAGGTCGGCGAACAGGTTTTCGCTGGGCTGTCCCTGGGTTTGGATGAAGACGAGCTTTTTGCCGGGGGAAAGGCGGCTGGGATTCGGGTTGGTATGGAAGTCAGGAACGAAGTAGGAATAGGTCCGCTCGATGAAGCCCCGGAGAGTGCTGGTCACATCCCAGATGTAGACAGGCGTGGCCATTACCAGAATGTCGCCTTCCCGAACCCTCTCCAAAACAGCGGTCAGGTCATCCTGGAGAGCACACTTATCCGCTTTGGTTTTACAGGCCATACACGCCTGGCAGCCCTGGTAATGGAGTGTATTCAGAGCAAAGGTCTGGACTTCCGCGCCAAGTTTTTCGGCGGTATCGCAGAAACGTTTGGCCAGGACCGCGCTGTTCCCGTTGGACCTGGGACTTCCGAGCACACAGGTGATTTTCATAAGAACTCCTATCCTTTTTTGTTTGCGAGCTTTTTTCAGCTGAAATTACGTTACGTAACGTAACATAAACACCACCTGCGATCAAACCTAAAAAAATATTGGCCAGATATTATTTATCTTGACAAATAATTTTATTCATAATATTTATCGATAAAATAATAATTATTATAATAATTATTATAAAGAATAAAATGCAGAATCCCTTCCAGCCCATTCACGCCCAAATCAGAGATTACCTGCTATCGAGGATCGAATCCGGGGAATGTAAGGCCGGAGATCGCCTGCCGACCGAAAAGGAGTTGATGGAAAAATTTAATACCAGCAAAAGCCCCGTCCGTCAGGCTTTAGATACCTTGAGATTTGAAGGGTTGATTTTCCGGCATCCAGGACGGGGCACCTTCGTAGCTTCCCCTTTGGCCGAAGAGGGGGGCTGGACCATAGGTTCCATCCAGGATATTATCGGGCTGGGAACGCAGACAAAATTTCAACTCCATGATTTTACCCCGGGCCAGACTTCAGAGGAACTCAAAAAGATATTTAATGTTAGGAAAGGAAGTTTTTTAAGAATCCAGGGGATCCGCCTTTTAAAAGACAAGCCCCTATATTACCTCACTGTTTTCGTTCCCCAACGAATCGGTAAGAAACTTCGCGTGGGAGATATTCACGATACGCCCGTCATTGTCGCCATAGAGAAGAAACTCCACATTTCCCTAAAAAAATGTGTTCAAAACATATCTGCAGCGTTAGCCGACGGGAAATTGGCGAAATATTTAGAAATCTCGCCCCAAAGCCCCGTACTCAGTATTGAGAGAGTATATTATACCGACAAGGACGAAGCTATCGAATGGGCTCGTTCCTTCTGCCGGCCAGATTTATTTAAGAATAGATCCATCCTTTACAGAAGATGACAAGGGGGGTCACGAATGGCGATCCGAAAACTTTACGCATTTCATAACGCGGATACAAATGTGGATCAAAGCCTGTTCTTGGCCGGCCGGGGGATGGGAAAAAAAATCTATGCGCCGGTCCTGGTTTATTTCATTCAGGCAGATGAAGGAAATATTCTTTTTGATGCTGGATGTGATCCGGAGATCATCCAGGACGCTCAGAAGGCCTGGGGCGATGCCGCAAAATACCTTTCCATTTCCATGAAACCCGAAGGGGATATTCGCCAATATTTAAAAGCCTTAAATCTAACCCTGGATGACGTTCATTTTATTGTTCTTTCTCACCTTCATATTGACCATGCGGGGGCGATCCGATTTTTCCCCAATGCTGAGATCATCGTCCAAAGGGATGAGTACCGATACGCCTACCACCCCTCCGTTTATGCCCTCAGCAATTATCGGAAGCTGGATTTTGATTACCCTAATTTAAGGTGGAAGCTGATCGATGGAGATTACCATCTTTTTCCAGGAATAACTATGGTACTCTCCCAGGGGCACAGTCCTGGAACGCAAGCTTTAGTGGTCGATCTTCCCCAAACCGGGACCGTTATTTTGGCCGGAGATGCTGTTCCCTTGAAAAAGAATTTAGATAACCTGATCCTACCCGGCTTGGTGTGGGACGCCGATTTGGCCATCAAGTCGATCCAGCGCTTGAAAGTCATCGCCGAAGAGAGGAAGGGGATCGTCTTTCCGGGCCACGATGGGGAAGTCTTCAAAGGCATGGAAAAGCCTCCAAAATTCTATGCCTGAATTACTCCCAGTTTGATTACTTGAGGAAAAAAATGAAAAATATCGAAGAGCGCGTTGCTGAATTAAAAGCAGCTCGGGATGCGTTAAAGGGAGGGAGCTTAATCGGGGCGCAGGGAAAGTCTCGTCCTCCAGGCAAGCTTTCGGCTCAAGAACGAGCTCTCGAATTAGTAGACCCCGGTACTTTTCAAGAACTTTTCCCGCTTGCTGAACACCAGTGCCGGGATTTCGGGATGGATAAGGTAAAGATTCCCCACGATGGGGTCATTACCGGGCAGGGGAAAATAGATGGAAGGCAGGTATTTATATTTTCCCAAGATTCAACTGTCGCAGGTGGATCAGTAGGGGTCGTCCATGCCCAAAAAATTTGCCAGATCATGGATCTAGCGGTAAGCACTGGTGTTGCCATTATCGGGTTGCTGGATTCCGTGGGAGCCAGGATGCAAGAGGGGATCGGGGCCTATAATTATGGCAGTATTTTCGCCCGGACAGCCCGCGCCTCCGGATCCGTTCCCCAGATATCCGCCATCATGGGAACTTGTGTCGGGGGGGCAGTCTACGCCCCCGCCATGACGGATTTCATCATCATGGTGGAAAACACCAGCACCATGTTCATCACCGGGCCTCCGGTCATCAAGGCCGTCATGGGAGAGGAGATCTCCAAGGAGGAACTAGGGGGTCCGAAAGTCCACTTCCAAAAGACGGGAGTCGTTGACTTTCTGGTTAAAAATGATTCCGATTGTCTAAAGCTCATCCGCCAAATCTTGTCCTATCTTCCCGCCAACAGCCGGGAAAATCCTCCGGTATTCAAGAAGAATGAACCTCTTCCCGATAGGGACGAGACCTTGAATTCCATCGTTCCCACCGATTCCAAGAAAATTTACGACATGAAGCAGATCATAAAAAAGGTTTTGGACCCTGATTCTTTCTTGGAGGTAAAGGCAGGATTCGCCCGGAATATGATCGTGGGCTTCGGAAGGTTGGAGGGAAAATCCGTCGGAATCGTCGCGAATCAACCCAGCGTTCTGGGGGGGTCAATCGACATCAATGCCGCCGACAAATCGGCGCGGTTCATCCGCGTCTGCGACTCTTTCAATATTCCACTGATCACCTTTGTAGATACTCCAGCTTACCTCCCAGGAATCAATCAAGAGCATGGAGGAATTATCCGTCATGGGTCGAAAATGCTCTTTGCTTACGGGGAGGCCACTGTCCCAAAAATTACGGTTGTGATCCGCAAGAGCTATGGAGGAGGAATTTCCGCCATGTGCGGGATTAAATCCATGGGGCCGGATCAACTCTACGCCTGGCCCACAGCCGAAATTGCCATCATGGGTGCGGAGATTGCAGTCAACAGCCTGTTTCGAAAGCAATTCGAAGAGGCCAAAGACCCTGAGGTTTTGCGAAAGAAAATGATCGAGGAATACCAGGAGGAATACTACAACCCTTTACGCCTCGCCCAGCGATGGATCCTGGATGACGTCATTGAACCGAGCGAAACCAGGCCAAGGTTGATTCAGGCCCTGGACATGCTATCCCAAAAAATCGAGCAACGGCCGCTTAAAAAGCACGGTAACATTCCTCTGTAGGGAAATGTTCGAAGAATAGACAGAAAGAGGGAAAGGGGGTATCGGATGGAAGGAAGCCCCAGAATCAGAGCTCTCATCGCAAAAGTTGGCCTGGATGGTCATGACCGGGGGGCTAAATTGGTGGCCATGGCCCTGAGGAACGCTGGGATGGAGGTCATTTACACCGGGCTGCGTAACACCCCGGAAATGATCGCCCAGGCGGTTTTGCAGGAAAGCGTGGATGTGGTAGGAATCAGCAGCCTAGCGGGGGCTCACGTCGAGACCGCGCGGATGGTTATGGAAGCCTTGAAGAAAAAGGGGGTAGGAGATGTCCTGGTCATCATGGGGGGCATCATTCCCAAACGGGATTTTGAGACTCTGAATCGGATCGGCGTTCAGGGCGTTTTTTCCGTACATGCAAGTTTTGAAGAGATCATCGACTTCATCCGCACTCATGTCCCCCGAGCTCAGGAAGTTTCTGCTTAGAAGGGAGAGAAAAGATGAGCACTCTGGCAAAAAAAGTAGACTTTGGCCCCGAGGAAGATTATACCCATACCCAAGAGGCGGTTTTGGATTCCGGGATTCGGATAAAAAAATTATACACCCCGCAGGATATTGCCCACCTCTCCTTTGAGAGGGACATTGGAGATCCCGGCCAATTTCCTTATGTGCGAGGGATTTACCCAGATATGTATTGGAAAAGGCCCTGGACAAGAAGGCTGTACGCCGGGTTTGGAAATGCGGTGGAAACGAACCGGCGTTTCAAGTTTTTATTAGACCATGGCCAGACGGGGCTGAGCGCGGCACTGGATCTTCCGACCCAGATGGGGCTCGATTCCGATGATCCCTTAGCGGCCGCAGATGTGGGGCGGGTCGGTGTCGCCATCGATACCCTAAAAGACATGGAGGAAATATTCGAAGGCATCGATTTGGGGAAGATCAGCACTTCTTTCACCATCAACGCCACGGCAGCCATTCTATTGGCCATGTACGTGGCCGTGGGGGAGAAACAGGGGGTCCCCTCGAAACACCTGAGGGGAACGGTCCAAAACGATATCCTAAAAGAGTACATCGCCCGTGGCCAGTATATTTTCCCCCCGCAGCCGTCCATCAGGATCACGGGAGATATCATCGAGTACTGCATCCACAACATACCCCGCTTCAATTCCATCAGCGTCGCAGGCTCCCACATGCATGAAAATGGGGCGACCGCGGTCCAGCAGGTGGCCTATACCTTTTGCGATGCCCTCACGTATATCGACGAGGTGGTCCGGCGAGGATATCATATCGACCAGTTTGCCCAGAATATCTCATTCCTTTTCTGCAGCCGGCAGAACATGTTCGAGGATATCTGCACCTACCGGGCGGCCCGCAAGAGATGGGCCTATCTCATGAAGGACCGGCTCCAGGCTAAGGACCCTCGCTCCCACATCTTGAAGTTCGCCGCAGGGGGAGGGGGCCTCTGGATGACCAAACGCCAGCCTTTGAACAATATCGCCCGGGGGATGGTCGTCGCCCTGGCCTCAGCCCTGGGGGGCGCCCAATCAGTCCTCCTGGCCGCTTATGACGAACCCTTTGCGATCCCCACGGAGGAGTCCGCCGGGATATCTCTCAATATCCAAAACATCCTGATTCATGAGGTTGGGATAACGGACACGATTGACCCTCTGGGGGGCTCCTATTTCATCGAATCGCTCACCGACCAAATCGACCGGAAAATCGTCGAGACCATGGATGGGGTGGAAAAAAGCGGAGGGATCGTTTCCCTGATCGAAAAAGGAGACCTCCAGAGGCAGCTGGCACAGCAAGCCATGCAGGAAGAGATGCGGATCCAAAAGGGTGAGAGTGTTCTAGTGGGAGTGAATCGGTTTGTGGCCGAGGAGGAGAAGGGGGAAGAAGAAATGGTCTTCCATGAGCCGGATCCCATGACCCGCCAGCGGCAGATCGAGCGGTTGGCGAGGGTTAAGAAGGAAAGAGACCCCCAACAGGTCTCTGCCGCCCTGGCGGATTTGAAGAAAGCAGCTATGAAGGGGGAAAACCTCATGCCTTCCCTGATCCGAGCGGTCAAGACCTACGCAACCCTGGGAGAAATGGTCTGGGTATTGAAGGGAATCTACGGGATTTACACGGCCCCGTCAGGGATCTGATTGAACGAAGGCAAAAGATCAACAGGCCTCCGGTCATGCTGAAGCATGCCGTGGGGAAGCATGATGACCCAGTTTCTTCCGAGATGCATGGCAACCACATTACGTGGAATTCATGGTGACCTTGGGCGAGCCGACTTTGGGGATGATGAGCTCTCCGTTCGGGAGCATTTCAGAAGAAGACGTAATCCAGGTTTTGAATGATTTTTTCCAAAATGTCCAGGGAATCCCCTGTGTCCATTGCTGTTCCAACATGGATTGGCCACAGCTCATGAAAAGCCACACTCAGGTCATCAATTTTGACGCATACCAGTATGCGGATAAGATGGCTCTTTACCCCAAAGAACTCGCTGCCTTTTTCGAAAAGGGGGGGATGCTGGCGTGGGGGATCGTTCCCGTCTCCCCGGAAATCCTGCCATCGGAGAGTAAGGAACAGCTGGTGGAAAGATTGGAAGAGGGAATCAGGCGATTGACGGAGAGGGGGATCGATCAACAGAAACTCTTGGATAGATCTTTCGTGACCCCTTGTTGCACCACGGCGACTCTCTCGAAAGAACAAGCGGAACAGGTCTTCCACTTCACCCAGAATATCAGCGGGGAGATGAGACGCAGGTATTTTCCAGAAGAGGTAAGCCATTAGCGGAGGAAGGATGGACTATTTCAACGCCTTCAGGAGTTTTATCCAGGACGAGAAGATCGACAAGAAGCAGGCCGTTTTTTTTAACGGAAGAGCGACGACCTACGGGGAGATGAACGCCGAGGCAAGCCGCGTCTCCTCCGCTTTGTGTCGCCTCGGGGTAAAAAAAGGCGACGTGGTAAGCCTCTACATGGGAAACTGCAAAGACTTCCTGTCGATCTTTCTTGGGGTGACTAAATCGGGCGCCATCGCCGCCCCCATCAATATTCTACTCACCGAGTACGAGATTCAGCCCCAACTGGAAAGGACTCAATCCAAAGCGATTTTTGTATCTCCTGCCCACATACCTGTCGTGGATAGAATCAGGCCCAATCTCCCGCAACTGAAGAATGTGATCCTCATGTCCAACCATCCCGAAAGCCATGCCATCTCTTACCCCGACTTTTTGAAAAAAGGGGACGGGGACGGCCCCCCTGTAGAGTTGGAAGAAAACGACGTCGTACTGATCCTATTCACCGGGGGTACGACCGGAACGCCGAAAGCCGTCCTGTTGACCCATAAAAATCTTCTTTCGGTGGTCCAGGGTCTAAAGAATCGGTTGGGACACTTGGGGGAAATGGTCGTCCTGTGCGCCTCACCCCTTTCCCACATCTTTGGCTTAAATACGATTACTTTTGCCTCCCTTTTTCGGAAATCCCTGGTGGTCCTGGAGGAATGGTTTCAGGTGGAAGAAGCGGCCCAGCTCATCGAGCGGTATCGGATCTCCAATATTTTCGGTGTTCCCACCGTTGTGCGAAGCTTGGTTGAGGTAGCGGATCGGTATGACCTGCGATGCATTCAACTGGCAATGGTAGGCGCCGCGCCCGTTCCCGAAGAGCTCTATCACCGCGTGGAAAACACCTTTCATTGTTTTTTAATCGAGGGATGGGGATTGACGGAAGGGTCGGGATGTACTACAGTCACTCCGCCAGGAGTAAGCAAAATTGGCTCCTGCGGCATTCCCTACGAAGGAATCGAACTGGAATGCGCCATCGTGGATGATAACGATAATCCTCTACCCCAGGGTGAAATTGGCGAGCTGGTGCAGCGGGGTCCGCTCAACATGAAAGGTTATTTAGAAAACCCTGAGGCAACGGCTGAAGCCCTCAGGAATGGATGGCTCCATACCGGGGACCTTGCCCGAATGGATGAGGAAGGCTATATTTACATCGTAGACCGGAAAAAAGATGTGATCATCCGGGGAGGGTTCAATATTTATCCCACAGAGGTAGAAACGGTTTTGTATACTTTCCCAGGGGTACAGGAAGCGGCGGTGTTTGGCGTTTCCGATGCGCGTAAAGGAGAGACGGTAGCCGCGGCCATCCGGGTAAGAGAGGGTGTCCAAATCGATGAAAAAGAAATCCTTGCCTATTGCCAGGAGCGCCTGGCGCGTTTCAAAATTCCCAAATACGTAAAAATCATGCATGACTCTTTACCCAAAACCCCGGCTGGAAAGATTATGAGGCGGGCGTTAAAGGATGAGCTCGAAAAAGAGCTTGGAGTCAAGTAGGAAACTTTGAGGAAGGGGGGTGATCAATGCTGATAAATTATAATGGAAAAGCTTTCCCATAAAGAAAAAGAAAGGAGAATAAAATGAGAAAAGGAATCCGATCTGGCGTATCGTCCGTTATGATCATTTTGGTGGGGGTAGCATTCATTTGGGCGGCCAGCAGTGAGGCCGCGTCCCCCATCAAGATCGGGGTGAATTCGGCATGGGATTTCCCTGGCGGTCAAGGAGTCAAAAGAGGCGCTGAAATGGCCATCAAGGATCTCAATGCTGCCGGGGGGTTGCTGGGGCGAAAGGTGGAAGGGATTTTTTATGATAACAAAGCTGCCTCCATTGAGGCCAAAAGTGCCACGGAGAGGCTTCTTTACAAGGATAAGGTTGATGTAATTTGTGGCTTTTGGCGGAGCGATTTAGCAATCGTCGCGCAGCCACTGGTCATGGAGGCTAAGAAAATTCTCATGATAGGAGGGGCTTCAACACCGGTTATTACTTATGAGCGCATAAAACAGGATTACAAAACCTATAAATACACTTTCACTACTACATCAAACACGTATTTAACGATGATCGGCATGGAACAGGGGATCATTGAAAGCCTTAAAAAGGGATTAAGCAAGATTGCCCTACTCGTAGAGAAAGCAGCCTGGTGTGACCCACTATATGATTCCTGGATGGAAAAATACAAAGACAAGATAGTCTATTCGGCCAGATTTTCTGTAACAGCAACTGATTTCTCGGTTGAATTCTCCCAAGCCAAAGCCAAGGGAGCGGATATCTTAGCTTTTATAACCACGGGCCGTGGTGGGACTCCTTCGGTGAAACAGTGGTACGATATGAAAATTCCTGCAGTTTACGCGGGGTATAATGTGGATGCCCAAGACCCCAATTTCTGGCAGATAACCGAAGAAAAGACCCAGGGGGTGGCGACGACTAAAATAGGCGGAGTTGCCGGAATAGCCATCACCCCAAAGAGCATCCCTTACTATAACGAATACAAGAAAGCCTATGGAGAATTTCCAATCGCTTATACCAATGGCGTAGCCTATGACGCCGTAATGGCTTGGGCTCATGGGGTAAAGCTTGCTGGTACAGTTAAGTCTGATGCGGTAGTGAAAGCAATGGAGAGGAAAGACTTCAATTATGAAGGGGTATGTGGCCTAATCGAGTATTTCGATGAAATCCATAACCCTGTCGGCGGCGGTTGGGGAAAAGGGGAGCCCTGGGGATGGGTCGCCCAGCAGTGGCAGAATGAAAAGCAAGTGGTTTATTGGCCCAAAAAATATAAAACAGGAGATTTTATCATTCCTGATTGGGTGAAAAAAGTGACTGGCAAATAGCGATATAGGCTAAAAGATGATCTGGGGGGTGAATTTCTTTATTGTTCACCCCCCCAAAAGGAGAGGATATATATGATAGAAACAATATTCATCTTCGGCATAGTTTGGACAGCTCTCTATTGCTTGATTGCCATCGGATTTTCCTTATTATTTGGTGTGGCCCAAGTACTAAATCTGGCCCACGGCATGATTATTATGAGTGCCTGCTACATAACATTCCTATTCGTGACCGCTTTAAATTGGTCTTTGGGCCCTAGCCTCATAGTCGGAATCATAGCAACCGTCTGCCTGATGCTAATCATTTGGTTAGGATTTATTAAAAGATTACTTACTGCTCCTGTGACCTCGCTGCTTCTTCTCACAGCTGGCTTAGCGAATGTGATTCAACAGATCGTTATTCTAACGGTTGGGCCCCACACGAAATATGTACCTAGCATGATCACAGGGAGTACCACCATTCTTTCTGTAACGCTCTCCAATCAACAAATTCTCAGCATTATTGTGGCCTTCGTACTGGTGGGCCTCCTCGCATTATTTTTGCAACGCACTAGAATGGGCAGAGCGATTCGAGCGGTTACACAGGATCGAAATGTAGCAGCTTTATCAGGAATCAACGCCGAAGAAATGTATCTGGTAACCATAATTATCGCTGGTTTATTGGCGGGAGTGGCGGGGTTATTAGTGGCCCCCATTCAAACGGTAACTCCGGAAATTGGCTGGGAAATGATGGTCACAGCTTTTACAGTAACTATTTTGGCTGGACTTGGCGGTCCTATCTGGGGAATTATCGTAGCCGCGGCCATCGTTGCCTACGCAGAATTGATCACTGCTTTTTTAGTCGCACCCATGCTCAAAGAAGGGGCAGCTTTTGTCATTATGATTTTAACACTGATGTTTCGGCCATTGGGATTATTTGGGAAAGGAAGGGTATGATGGAGCTTTTGCGAAAAGAATTTCTTTCGATATTAATTGTGGGAATCATTTCGGGCGGGCTAGCCATTATGGCTCCGGCATCGGATTATAACTATTATTTGATTGGCTTACTGACCTCCGCCTGTCTATGGGTTATATATGTTGTCTGCTGGGATCTTTTAGCGGGCTATACCGGAATGCTTAACTTTGGTCAGCTCGTTTTTGCCGGAGTGGCTGCCTATACTGTTGCCCTACTTGAATTGCATTTCAAAGGCGCTCGCCCTCTAATGATCCTCATTGGTCTTTTGGCTGGCACTTGCTCTTCATTATTGATCGGTTTACCATCCTTACGCGTTCGGGCAAAGTACTTTGCCCTGGTGAGTTTCGCTATCTTATTAGTCTTTTACCGGATTACCATGACCTTTATCAGTATTTTTGGAGGGGATTATGGCTTGAGTATTCCCAGGGTATTTAGCCGGGAAACCTTATATTTCACAGCGATTATATTGATGGCGATTACATTGATTTCCCTGCGACTCGTAGTCAAATCCAGGATTGGAATGGCCCTGCAAAGTATCCGGGAGGATGAAGAGACAGCACGGGCTGTTGGCATCAATATTAGACGTTATAAGCTCCTGGCCTGTTTGATCAGCGCCTTTTTTACGAGTTTGGGCGGAATTTGTGGTTTCTACTATATGGGACATGTAGGGCCAGAAATATTCGGAATGATGGGCTCCTTCGATGTGGTCATCATGGGTGTAATAGGAGGGAAAGGGACAATATTTGGCGCCGCCCTCGGTGGAGGGGTGCTTTCAATCCTTTTAGAATTTATGCGACCCGTTGCGGAATATCGTTCCCTTCTTTATGCCATATTACTGGTAGTGGTGGTAATGGTCGCCTCCCGAGGAGCCTGGGGAAGTATGGCCACACTGTTTCGAAAACACCCCCAAAAGAAAGAGATAGAAGGAGATTTAACATGACGGAATTCTTGGACGTAAAAAATATATATAAGCATTTTGGCAAGCTTTCAGCTTTGATTGACTTTAGTTTCACGGTAAACAAGGGAGAATTAGTTGGACTCATTGGGCCCAATGGAGCAGGCAAAACCACTTTATTTAACGTAATCACCGGCTTTTATCAGGCCAATTCAGGAAAGATTATCTTCAAAGGCAAAGATGTCAGCCGCGCAGAACCGAATGAACTGGCCGAGATGGGTATGGTCAGGACATTCCAGATTCCCAAACCCTTCAAAGAATTAACCGTACATGATAATGTGGCCATTGGAACCCTATTTACCCCCCATCGTTCTAAGAAAACGAGTCTGTCCACGGAAGAATTTGTTCGGCGAGTCTTGAAAAGCGTAAGACTCTATCCGGTGAAGGAACAACTGGCGGGGATTTTGGGCCATGGAAATCTCAAGCTCTTAGAATTGGGCCGGGCGCAAGGGCCATACCCGGACCTGCTTCTCCTTGATGAGCCTTTTGCCGGGCTAACCATTGGCGAAATCCAACTGGTAAGCGAGATCTTACGAAACTTAGCCGAACAGGGATTGACCTTGATCATTGTGGAACATAAATTGCGGGAACTGATGAAATTGGTGCAAAGAGTCATTGTGCTCCATTACGGGAAAAAGATTGCCGATGGTCGTCCGGAAGAGATCTCCCAAGACGAACAAGTATTGAAAGCCTACTTAGGAAGGAGGTGGTCCCACCGCCATGCTTGAAATAAAGGATTTATGGGTATATTACGGGCATGCCCTGGCCTTGGAAAACGTCAATATCACGGTTGCGGATAAAGGGCTGACCGCGGTAATCGGCCCCAATGGAGCTGGCAAGACTACCTTGCTGAAAGCTATCTCCAGGTTGATTAACCCCCAAAAAGGCTCGATTTCCTTCAATGGCCAATCCTTGCTGAAATATCCCCCTCACAAGCTCGCCCAGATGGGGATTGCCCATTGTCCCGAAGGGAGGAAGCCGTTCCCCGAGATGACCGTTTTGGAGAATCTGCTCGTCGGAGCGTACGTCCTTCCCCGAAATCAAATCCAGGGTCGTTTGGAGATGGTATTTGATCTTTTCCCCATTCTGAAGGAAAGAAGGGACCAGATCAGCATAACCCTGTCTGGTGGCGAACAGCAGATGCTGGCCATCGGAAGAGCGTGGATGATTTCTCCTTCCCTGCTTCTGATCGATGAACCCTCTTTGGGCTTATCTCCATTGATAGTGGATGAAGTAGAAAGGATTATCGGCGGCATCAAAGAATCGGGAGTGTCGGTATTAATGGTGGAAGGAAATGTGGACCTTATCCGGGACCTCCCGGACATCGTCTACGTACTCGATCATGGAAGCTTAATTTATTCGGGAACCGTTTCTCAAATTCTAGGCGATACAAATCTATCTAAAACCTATTTCGGCATGTGATCATGAATGAAGAAGTAAGCCGTCGGATCCGTTGTCGGAAGCTGCTTCAGAAAGTAGTTTCCCCGGAGGAAGCCGTCCAGGTAGTGCAAGACGGCATGACTGTGGGCGTTGGCAGTGACCTTCTGCCTTGCTGGCGGGCCTTGGAAAGACGCACCCGCGGAGGAGAAAATATCCATTTGCATCTATGGTCGGGGGTGGCCATTCTCGAAGCCGACCGAACCCTTGGAATCATCAAGCGGAGAATTGGGCAGCAGACTCTCCTGCGGAAAGCCATTAACAAGAAACAGGTTGAGTATTTGGACCTCCCTCTCGGTTTTTTTTACCAGTCAATCCGGGCAGGCGAGTTGGGTGCTTTGGATTTGGCCATTGTTGAAGCCGTCGGGATCAACGAAGACGGATTCCTCATTCCTTCCTACCGCCTTAATGACATGGCCAATTTCATCCAAGCGGCCAAACAAGTTATCGTCCAGCTTAGCACTTGCTATCCTTTGGAGCTGGAAGGGATCCATGATGTTTACATCCCAGCCAATCCCCCGAGGAAACAGCCTATCCCCATATGCCGGGTGGGGGATCGCGTGGGGACTCCCTATATTCCTGTAGAACCTGAAAAGATTGCCTTCATCTACCCCTCCGAAGTCTCCGAACCAACAGAAATGGATTTGACCATCGATGAAACCAGCAGGCAGATCGGCAAGCATTTGATTTCCTTCTTGGGCAACGAAGTGTCCCAGGGAAAACTTCCCTCCAACCTTTTGCCCATTGAAATGGGTTTGGGAGCCATCCCTGCGGCCGTCCTGGAGGAACTGGGGGACTCCGATTTCGAAGATTTAGAATTTTATTCGGCTGTCCTCAATGATCGTGTCTTGCACCTCATTGCCAAAGGGAAAGTTAAGATGGCTTCGGGGACAGGTTTCTATTTGACTGCGGAAGGGGAAAAAGAGCTCTTCCGGAATCTGCCGATTTACAAAAAACATATCATTTTGCGGCCCGTTGAGATTGCGGATTGTCCCGAAGTCATCATGAGGCTCGGCCTTCTGGCCTTGAACGGGGGGGTCGAGGTTGATATTTACGGGCACGTGAACTCAAGCCACATCTTGAACGGGGATATCATTAGCGGAGTGGGGGGCGCGAGCGAATTCGCTCTGAATGCTTTTCTCTCGGTCATACTCCTTCCTTCTACCGTAAAATCCGGCGATATCTCTTGTATCGTGCCCATGGTTTCCCACGTCGACATTCCCGAGCATGGAGTGGACTTGATTGTGACCGAACAGGGAATCGCCGACCTAAGAGGCTGTACGCCCAAAGAAAGAGCGGAGAGAATTATCCATTGTTGCGCCCATCCTGCCTATCGACCGCAACTACAAGATTATTTTGAAAGAGCCGTCCTGGGCGGAGGCGCCCACGAGCCTCATCTCCTTGATGAAGCGTTCTCTTTCCATCAGCGATTTTTAAAAACGGGAACCATGAAGAGATGAAAGGGGAGGAGATCCATGTTCCAAAAATCTTTGACCCAAATTCTGAGCGATTTTGCTTATGAGCTCTCCTTCAAGGATTTATCATCGGAGATCATTGAAAAAGCAAAAATCAGTGTGTTGGATGGGATGGGTTGTTCTTTGGCCGGCCGTGATCTGCCTTCCTCGCAGATTGCCTTGAAGGTCTGGAAAGAGATGAGGCGGGAAGGACCTTCGACGGTTTGGGTGAATGGAGAGAAAGGGGATCAGGAGAGCACAGCCTGGGTGAATTGTCTCCATATGCACAGCATCCTTCATGATGACATGCAGGAGTCCACGGTGGGGCATATGGGATCTTTTGTCATCCCGGTGGCATTGGCTACCGCGGAGCAGGAAGGAAAAGATGGAAAGGATCTTCTTGCCGCCATTGTGGCTGCCTATGAGGTTGCGGGGAGAGTTGCCTTAAGGTCCGGGCTGAAGATTATCGAGAGGGGATTCCGGGCTAGCCCGGTTTTTGGTCCTTTTGCGGCGGCCACGGCAGCCGGGAAATTGATGGGCCTGACTGGCCAACAGATGCAGAATGCCATCGCCTGTGCCGCCAGCTTTTCCTGCGGCCTGTTAGAGGCGGTGAATACGGGGTCGATGGAATGGAGGTTTCAAAACGGCGGGGCCTTGAGAAATGGACTGATGGCTGCCGTATTGGCCAAGCATGGATTGCTGGCAGCCAAGACCGCTTTGGAGGGGGAATGCGGATTCTTTGCGGCTTTTGGGGGGCCGAAGTTGCGCGAGGAAGTTCTGACCAAACCGGAGGAAATCACGGCAACTTTAGGAAAGGATTTTGAAGTCGGACGAAATATTTTTAAACCCTATCCAACTTGCGGATATAACCAAGTGGGAGTCGAAATAGCGGTGGCGATGGCCAAACAGAATGATATTCGACCCGAGGATGTGGAATCGGTGCGAGCTTTGGTATCTCCGGCAAATAAAAATTATCCCGGAGGGGATTATCATGGTCCATTTGCCACCATCGATCAGGCCCTCTTGAGCAAACCTTTCTCCATCGCGGCTGCCCTGAAGTTCAGAAAGCTTACCGTAGGTATGTATTTGTCTCAGCTAAATGATCCGGATCTCGTTGAGCTTGCCCAAAAAATCACTTTAGAAGCAAAAGACGGAATGGGTTTTCTGGATTATAAAATTGAGGTGAAACTTAAGAATGGGAAGGTGATCAGCGGTGACCAGAGCTTGGTTGACATGAAAAATTATTCCCTGGACAAAGAGCGGGCGGGGGAAAAATTCTGCCAGCTCACCTCAAATCTTTTGACCAAAGAAGATGCGCTGAAAATCACCCAGGCAATCTTTCGGCTGGAGGAAATGTCGAGCCTAGGAGAGTTGTCGCGGATGCTCAAAGGCGCGGTCAACCGATAATCATTTCCGAAATTTTGTGGAGAGGTGAGAAAATAGAGGGAATCTGCCGTGGGGCACTTTGAAAGGTTATTCCAGACAGGGGAAATAGGCTCCTTGAAATTGGCCAATCGGGTGATCATGGCTCCCATGGTCACTCATTATGCCCAGGAGGGGGCCGTTACCGAAAGAATGATCGCCTACTATGCGGAGCGGGCTTTGGGAGGGGCCGGACTTTTGGTGCTGGAGGCGACCTACCCGCGTACCATAGGCCATCCGGGTCGGGTGCACATATGGAGCGATGCATTTATTCCGGGGTTGAAGAAATTGACGGAAGAGGTCCATCGCTGCGGGGGGAAAATAGCCATCGAAATCAATCCCAGCCGGGGGAGAGTTGATGAAGCCGACCCGGTTTCAGCCTCCAATGTTCCCCATCCTTTCACGGGAAAAATCCCTCGGGCGCTAAGCCTGGCAGAAATCAAAGAGCTCGAAGAAGACTTCGGTGGCAGTGTAGTAAGGGCGCGAGAAGCGGGATTCGATGCAGTCATGATTCATGGGGGTACGGGTTACCTCATCAGTGAATTTCTCTCTCCCCGAATTAACCTCAGGGGTGATATTTACGGCGGGGATATTCAGGGACGGGCACGCCTGGCTGTCGAGATGGTTCTCGAAGCCAAAACGAAGGGGGGAAAGGATTTTCCAGTGATTTTTAGGCTGGCAGCCAGCGAAAGATTGGAGGGGAGCATTTCCCTGGACGATGTTTTCGAAACCTGCCGGCTGGTCTTCGAGGCTGGGGCTGACGCCGTGGACGTGGTTTCTGGAGTTGCCGAGACCATGGAATGGGTCGTTCCCTCTTTGTATTTTCCTCTTGCCTGCAATGTTCCCCTTGCTGAGGAAATCAAAAAGAGAGTTCATCTTCCCATTTCGGTGGGCGGAAGGATCAATGATCCTTTTTTGGCAGAAGAGATTTTGGAGAAAGGGAAAGCCGATTTTATCGTCTTAGGGCGGGCTCTTCTGGCTGACCCTTACTTTCCCCGTAAAACCAAGGAAGGAAGAGTTTCCGAAATCCGCAAGTGCCTGGGTTGCCTTCGATGTATAGAAAGTTTTTCGGCCCATTCATCCTTGGTCTGTGCGGTGAACCCAACCTTAGGAAAAGAAAGGGAGCCTAAGCCCCCAAGGGATACAAAGAAAAAAGTCCTGGTATTGGGTGGCGGGCCTGCGGGGTTACAAGCTGCGGTCACAGCTGCCGACAGAGGCCATGATGTCCTCCTACTGGAAAGAGGAAAAAAACTGGGCGGGCAAATAAATCTGGCTGCTGTTCCCCCCTACAAATCGGAATTAAGGCATATCATCGATTATCTTTCCAAACAGTTGGAAATCCATGGGGATAAAGTGAAGGTGGTTTATGGTCAGAAACGGAATTGGGCTTCCATCGCCAAGTGGAAGCCCGATGCGATTATTGCGGCCACTGGCTCTGAGCCTTTCGTGCCGGATATCCCTGGAATAAAAACGGCTTTAAGAAGAAAGAAGGCAGTCACAAGTCGGGATGTCTTATCCCAAAAAGCAAAAATCGGGAAGAAAGTAATCATCATGGGCGGAGGAATGATCGGCTGTGAAATCGTCGACTACCTGACGGAGAAAGGCCATGAAGTGGTCATTATAGAAATCCTTTCCGATTTGGCGATGGATGCTTTTTCCCATATCCGCAAATGCCTTCTGAAACGCTTGGGGGAAAAGGGAATCCGGACCTTTACCGCGGTTCAGGGGGAGAGAATCACCCCGGAAGGAGTTGAGATCGTTGACCGTTCCGGCCAAAAAATTCATTTGCACGCCGACCATATTATCCTGGCCGTAGGGTCGAAACCAAGCCCGGATTTATCGATTGAGGCAGAGATGGAGGAAGCCAAAATCTACAAGATTGGGGATTGTAAAGAAGCGCGAAAAATACTCGAGGCAGTCCACGAAGGATATGAAGTGGCATTAAATCTCTGAAATCAGGGAAACACAAATCTTTTATATGGCAGGTCTTTTTATCACACTCTTTTTTATCTCCCGCCAGACATCGAACATAATAAGCCTTCTTAGTTAAAAGCCGTTAAGGATTGCCCAGACTCACCGGTGATTGCCTCGATGGTATTTAAATCGACCCCCAAGGGATTCAATACCATAATGGGCATGAATCCTCAGGTTTAATCCTCAGACTGCGGCTGAAGATCTGCAGCAATGGGATTCTAAGGTAGGGGGGATAAATTGTGGCCGCAGCGATCCCACTGTTTACGATGTTTCCTAAGAAGGGATGGCCCATGAAGCAATGAAATAGATTTCTGGCGGTGGGCCAATCATAGAAGGGTGTTGTAGTACTAAGCCAGAGCATATCGCCAGGATGGCAGAAAAAGGGAGAAAACGGGGAGAGATAGAAGAAAGGATCTGAATGATTTCAAACCATCGGCAATACATTAAAAGTAGGCAAAAGGCTTAAGGCAAAGGAGGAGAAGAATGATTTTGGATCAATTTCGAGTCGATCATCAGGTTGCTGTGGTTACTGGAGGGTCAAGAGGGATCGGTCAGGCTATTGCTCTTGGTCTGGCTGAGGCGGGGGCTGACATCGTTGTGGTGAGTCGAACCCCCAATGGCGATGTGGAAAAGAAAATTACTTCAATGGGAAGGCGATACGTCCACTTGGCTGCCGATCTGACTCAACGAGAACAGACCCGCAATGTAATTCCAGCGGTTTTGGAAAAATGGGGGATGTAAATATTTTAATCAATAACTCAGGTATGGCCCGACATGCCCCGGCAGAGGATTTGTCCGAAAAGGACTGGGATGCGACTCTGGAGATTAATTTAACCGCCCCCTTTATCCGGTTGGCGTTAGAAAGAAAGAGGAGGAAGATGGCCATGGCCCATATTCGACTGCGGAAATTCAACACGAAAGATATGTATCCCGATCAGAAGCTGGATAATGATTTGTGCATGGTCGTACGAGCGGGAAATATTGTATATCTGCGAGGTCAGACGGGGATGGACCTTAATGGCAGAATCGTTGGCCTCGGGGATCCATCGGCCCAGACTGAAAATGCAATGAAGAATGTGAAAATTTTATTGGAAGAGGCGGGAGCCAAACTCGAGCATATCTGTAAAATCACGGTTTACCTTACGGACCGAGCCTATCGCGAGCCCGTCTATCGAGTAATCGGCAAGTGGCTGAAAGGTGTCTATCCGGTCTCTACCGGCCTCATTGTGCAGGGGTTGGCCAAACCCGAGCTGCTCATGGAAATCGATGTGGACGCGGTCATCCCCGAGGGTGAAGGGTAAAGCCTGTAAGGAGAGACGATCATGACCTTTTCCATTGTGGGGCAGTGTGCTCATTCAGGAATGTTGGGCATTGCCATCACCACTTCCAGTATTTGCGTCGCCAGCCGTTGCTCTTGGGCCCGAGCGGGTGTGGGAGCGGTAGCAACCCAAAACTTTACGGATCCCCGTCTGGGAGTGCGGGGCCTGGGCCTGTTAGCGGAGGGTTTAAAGGCTACCGAAGTGATGGCCCGATTGATCGAGGAAAGTGAATTTCCGGAGTACCGCCAGCTTGCGGTCATCGATCGCCATGGTCAGACTTCTTATCACTCTGGGAATAAAGCGCTGGGCATCCATGGTGCGGCTTCCGGAGATCATTGCCTCGCTGCCGGCAATTTGCTATCCAGCAAAGAAGTCCCACGAGCGATGGTCTCCGCCTTCATGGCCCTTTCTCCTGCCGAACACCTGGCAGAACGTCTGCTGCGAGCCCTGGAAGGTGGCTTGGCCGCAGGCGGGGAAATCTACCCGCTAAGGTCAGCCGGGCTCCTGGTTGTTGACACTCAGCCCTGGCCGCTGGTCGACCTCCGGGTGGACTGGCATGAAAGTCCTGTCACCGCCCTGGGCGAGCTGTGGAGGCGGTATGAACCGGAAATGAAAACCTTTCTTCTTTGGGCCCTTGATCCTGACCAAGCCCCCCCTTTTCCCTTGCCTGGGAACGATAAAAGAAATGAGAGATGATTCTTTTTTTATATCCTTCCCAATCCTGGATTTTACCCTTTCGCTAAAACGGTGGATTCACGGTCATGAAAGTAAAGACGTCCATCTCGTTGGTCTCGGCCTTCGTTTTTTCCCCGTTGATTACCCGGATCATCTGATCAATCATTTCCTCTCGCATCTCTTCCAGCGACTTGCCCTCTATAAGGCTGCCGGCGTTGACATCCATATCACCCTTCATCGCCTCATAAATCCTGGAGTTGCTGGCTACCTTGATCACCGGTACCGCAGGGAAGCCTGCCGGGGTTCCGCGGCCGGTTGAGAAGAACATGATTTGGGAACCGCTGGCCGCCAAACCGGCCATGGAATCCGCATCATAGCCGGGCCCGTCCTGCAGGATCAGCCCTTTCTCCGTGGGCCACTCTCCATAATCGACGACCTGGTTGATGATGGTCGAGCCCCCCTTGAAGATACAGCCCATAGATTTTTCCGCGATCGTACTCATGCCTCCATCCATATTCCCGGGTGAAATAACCCAGCTGGCCAGATGGCCCATAATATCCTGGGTCCTTTGCTCGGCCTGCTGGATCATCTGTTCAATCTTGTTGGCAATTTTTTCATTTTTGGCCCGTCTTGCCAGTACATGGGCAGTCCCGATCATCTCGGTATTTTCCCCAAAAATAACCGTGGCTCTTTCATCCTGCCTCCTTAAAAACGCATAGCGCTGCGCGCACAGAGCATGGCGTTAAAAACTTGAAAAATACAACTTGATTGTATAGGAATTTCCTTATTGGACACAGATGAACACAGATTTTCAGGATATTAAATGCAAAAAATACAGAAAATGTTTATCTGCGTTTATCCGTGGGAATCTGTGTCCAAATTAATTTAATTGTATAGGAAATTCCTTTTTGGACACGGATATACACAGATTATCAGGATAAACTAAAAAGAAAATAATTATCTGTGGTTATCTGCGAAAATCTGCGTCCTATTAAATTTAAACCGCTCTTCCGCCATGCGCCATGCGTTTGGGGTCTTATTTCTTCAGGTACATCATGGTCCCGTCTTGAACTACGGCCACCTTGGCCTCGCCGGGAAAATCTTTTTCCAAAATGGCCAGAACCTCCGGCCAAGTTTTAACGAAAATAGCGTCATCGCTATGGCTTACCAAGTCGAGGCCCGTCCGGTCTGGGTAGGGAGCCATGACGATTAGTTTCCTCATAAGCCTTTGTAGAAAACCCTTAGCCCGGGGGGTATAATGGCGGCCGCCGTATTCAGTCCCCCAGGCCCGCATCACATAATGAGGAACTTGCCCTTCAGGAGCATCGGAGATCAAAACCGCGACTGCCTCCTTCGGCTTCAAGAGCATCAAAGAGAAGAAAAGGGCGATGGCTGATTCATTGGCCTTGGCATAGGCATTACAGATGGCTAGGTCATAGCCGCTGGCGTGGGGAACTCCATAGTGCTCCTGGCCCTCTTCCGCACCGGCACCGTGAGTGGTCTGGAAAGGTCCGGCGTACAGGTTGGTAATCTGTCCCCGGCGGTTGACCAGACAATCAACCTTAAAATTTAATGCCACTGCATCCCCCGCCGCATCGCACTCGGCACGCATGATGTTATTTTCAAAATTACCCAGGCCGGTGCGCCCTTTGTCTCTGTAGAGCTGATTGTGAAATTGATTAATCGTTTCGATTCCTGCCACCCCAGGAAGAACGATTTTGGCCCCTCCCCCGAACCCTACGTGGACATGGGGAGTGATACATCCAATCCCGATTTTCAGGTCGCAAGCCATAAACTCCCGATTGAACCAGAGTTCCACCCCTGTCGGAGTCCTTCCTATCCGGATGATATTCTGAAAAGGATCGTGGTTGTAGACGGCATAATTCTCCACGATCTCTTCTCCCAATTTCTTGCGGGCATTGATCATATCATGGGCTCCGTGAGCGCCCAGCGCCCACAGGAAGCGAATTTGGTCTTTTTTCATTCCGGCCTTATGGAGTGATGCTAAGATATAAGGAGCAACGTCTTTGACCGGGGTCGGACGGGTCATGTCGTCAAAGACGATAACTGCTTGTTTCTTTCCCCTGGCCATTTCCTCAAGGGCAGGCCCGGAGAGAGGGTGATGGATCTTTTCTCTGATTTGCTCTCCGGTGAGGCCGGCCTTCTCGAACCCGGGCGGATTAAGATTGTCTACCTGCCAGTGGTCCGGGAACGTTAATTCCCACTCTTTATTTTCGTACCACAGCCTGGAAGGGATGGAGATTTTTTTCATCCTTTATTATCCGACCAGAATTACGATCACTTTCCTCGGCCCGTGCATTCCTTTGAAGAGGACGCCTTGAATATCACCCGTCATGCTCGGCCCGGTAATAAATATGAATTGGCTGGGGAAGGTTTGGGGGTTGTCGAATACTCGATCCACCACTCGCTCATAGATCGGATTCATCCTCTCCACCGGAACGATGGCGATGTGCAGAATCGGGGCCAGGGACACAAGCCGGGCTTGATCTTTGTTGTGAATGAGGCCGAGAGTTCCGGACTCGGCTACGGCAAAATCGGCTCCGGTGATTCCGGCTTGGACTTCGTTGAAAACCGCATCCCTAAAAGATTCCCGATGCGGAAAATCTTTGGGGGTCATGATGATCACATCATATTTTTTCCCCCATGCCGGCAGGTCCAGCGCGGCTACAACATCATCCGTTGAGACCATCACCTTTTTCAGGCCTTCGGCTCTGGCGATTTCAGCCAGCTTTTCCAAGGCTTCCTGGTTATTCGGCACCCGATAAACGATCCCGGTTTCCTCCACGAGGCGCTCGGTGAATCTATGGATCATCTCTTCTTGGGTCATAGCAAGCTCACTCAAGAGAGGTATTTCCGGTCGCGGGGATACGGATTGCTTCGGAGCGGCTTTCAATTTTTGGAGTATCTCTTCGCGGGCACTGGGTTGTTGCATTTTTTCATTTCTTTCCACCGGTCATGGAAAGTTTTTTCGGCCATGGCCGGTAAGTCTCTGGTGCGGAACCATCCATGGAAAGGTCCCTTCATTTTGCTGATTACCCCCTCATGAGCATCTTTATTAATAAGGGGGCGAACCATGCGGATCCCCAGGTTCCAAAGCCAGGCCCGGGTTACCGCCGAACCCCAGGCTTGGAAAAAACGCTCTTCTGAACCGGAACGTTTTTTCCCTCGCCAATAAGGGTCACCCAGCACGTCTCTGGCCCGGTAATATAGGAACATGCTGGGATGGTTAATCCCTACGGGACACACGCTCTTGCATGCCCCACAAAGGGTGGTGGTCCGGTAGAGGTCCTGGGTCCGGTCCAATCCTAAAAGCAATGGATTGAGGACCTGTCCCATGGGACCGGAATAAGCCCATCCATAAGCATATCCACCGATTTGCCCGTAAACCGGGCAAATGTTCAAACAGGCGGCGCAGCGGATACAGCGCAGGGCATCCCGGGCTTTCAAGTCCTGATAAATCTTGGTCCGGCCGTTATCGATGATGACAATAAAAAGTTCTTCCGGCCCGTCTATTTCGTCTTTCTTCTTGGGACCGCTGTCCATAGATACATAGGCGGTGAGTTTCTGGCCGGTGCAATTCCGGCTCAGGAGCCTGATCAAATGCAGGGCATCCTTTATGGTGGGGACCACCTTTTCCAGGCTCATCACCGATACCTGGATTTTGGGGGAGGATTTGGTGAGGCGGATATTCCCTTCATTTTCCACGTTGATAATCGTTCCGGTGGCGGCAACGGCGATATTGACCCCGGTGATTCCCATCTGCACATGATGAAATTTGTCCCGAAGAAATAAGCGGGCCGCGTAGCCCAACTGGACCGGGTCCAAGGTTGGCTCCTTCAAGTTGGCTTTGGCCATAAAAAGGTCGCGCACTTCTTCCACCGGGACATTGATGGCCGGACCTACGATGTGGAAGGGGGGGCGATGTAATTGCTGAGCAATGAACTCGCCAAGATCGGTTTCCCAGGGTTCTACGCCGTTTTTATGCAAAACTTCATTAAGACCGGTTTCTTCGGTAACCATGGATTTCCCTTTGGTTACATACTTGATCTCCCGTTCCTTGGCCAGATGCAGAATATAGGCATTCGCTTCTTTGGCGTCGCGGGCCCAAAAAACCTTGGCTCCGTTGGCGAGGGCGTTCTTTTCGAATTCTTCCAGAAGTTCCGGCAGCCGGGCCATCGCCTCCTGGCGGATGGCTGCCCCGTAGGCCTGAGCGGCATCAATATCGGGAAAAGTACTGAGGCCAATATCCCGCTTCATATTCAGGACGGGGGGCATTAACTTCAGGAAGGCTCGGGAATGGGAGTTTTGCAATTCCCTTTTAACCGCGGCAGTAAATTGTTCGGTTTGAATTTCCATTATCGTCCTTCCTTTCCGTTGTGGGCCAGAAAGCTGGCTAAGTGCATCGCTTTTTTTCTGGGGTGATTGCGGCTGAGGAATCCCCCGATATTCAGGAGGCAGCCAGGCTCGCCGAGGAGTAAAAGATCGGCGCCGCTGGACAAATAATTTTCCACTTTGTCCTTGACCATGGATTCAGAGATGTCGGGAAAGTTGTTGGCAAACTCGCCCCCAAATCCGCAGCAGGATTCGGCCGCATTCAGGGGAACCAACTGGGTCCCTGGCACATTCCCGATGAGCTTTTTCGGTTGTTCGGAGACCCCCAGGCCACGGAGGATGTGACAGGACTCATGATAGGCAACCTTCCCTGCAAAGGAGGCTCCCACATCTTCTGCCTTCAGGACGTCCACTAAGTATTGCGCAAGTTCAAACATCCGGGGGGCAAGTTCCTCCGCTCGCCGGCGCCATTCCGGTTCATTCTCGAAAAGCTCCGGATAGTGATACTTAACCATGCCAACACAGGAGCCGGAGGGGCTAACTACTTGGTCATCCTCCCCGAAAACTTTGATAAAATGCTTGGCCGCCTTTTGGGCTGCTTGCTGATAGCCGGCATTTATGGCCGGCTGGCCGCAGCAGGTCTGCTCTTCATGATATATGGAGTTGATCCCCAACCGGCGCAGCAGGGTCACGGTGGCTTCACCGATATGGGGCAAGAAGAGATCAACCGTGCAGGGTATGAATAAGGAAACATTTTTCATCGTATGCTCCTTTTTACAGAAGAGGGATAAGCAAATTTGATGGCTTCGTAAAAAGTCCATCTGCGGCGTTGCGCTTCACCTTCGTCGTTGCGGCGTACCTTGTAAGTACGCCTCCCTCCTCAGGTTTTGCGCGCCTTGCATATGGAGCTTTTTACTTTGCCATCCCAATTTTGACTTTTTACGAGACCATCAAATTTTATTGAGGGTTCATGGTTTCATGAGGTCTCAACTTAGCAAAAATAAAAGAAAATGGTCAAGGATAAAAAAAGCGAAGGAAATAGTCAGATAAAAACTTAGGGATTTCTGGTTCCGAGCCATATCAGCGCCGGGCCATAGGCGATTCGAATTCGCAATAAACTTTGCCTTCGGCAACGGCGACGTGAGCTTTAAACCAGCACAAGTTGGTTGGCGGTTCCATTACCTGAGGAGCAGCCTCCTCCAGCGCCTGCAACCGATTCCGGGCCTCGGCCAACCCGACCCGATCCTCCATCAGGCGTAGCCAGGTAAGCGCTTCGCGGAGGTGCTCTTGGGCGAGGTCGATTTCATTCTCCTGGGCTTGGAGGTAGCTCAAAGTGATCAGACCATGAGCGATGCCGGGGCCATACCCTACCTCTCGACTGATGACCAAGGCCTGGTTCATGTGGTCGAGGGCTTGTCTGGCCTCACCAACCTCCCATTGCAAACTCGCCAGGGAATGGTGAGCCCGTGAGGTCATGAGTCGGTCACCGGCAGCCTGGAAGTGAACCAGGGCTTGCTGGTAACAATCCCGGGCTCGATCCTGCTGGCCCACTTGACGCAAAGCGTGGGCCATGCCGTATAGCGTCAGGCCCTGGCCGGGCCGATTCTGTTGCGCCCAATGCAAACTTAGGGCCTGTTCATACCATTCCAGGGCCTGTTGGGGACTTCCCAGGCCGCGGTAGATTTCCGCCAGGTTATGAAGGGCCGTTGCTTCCCCGGCGACATTACCCAGTTGCCGATGCACTTGTAAGGCAGCGCGACCATACTGAAGAGCGGCGCCATTAGGCGCCAATAATCAGTAAGGGAGATTCGGCCAGGTGGCGGGCGACATAATGCAGCAGGTCGAGGGAGTCCTTGTCAGCCCAGTGCAGGTCATCGAAAAAAAGGATCAGGCAATGGGATTGGGATAAAAAGGCCAAGCCTTGAACCACACCCTGGAACAACCGCAGCCGGTTCTCGGCCATCGATGCCACCTCGATATTCCCGGCCAAGGGCGCCAGCTGCGGGGTCAAGCGAGCGAGTTGTTGGAGCCAAACATCCGGCAAGCCCGCCAGGGTGGATTTCCAATCGGCCGTAGAAAGAGGGTCGAGGGCGTCGGCCCACATCATATAGGGAGTACGGGCTTCCGGCTCGTAACAACGCCCGGTCAGCCAGCGGATGGGCATCCTCGATCCGGCTGCTCTGGACATACTTCGGTGCCTAAACTCCTCGACCAGCCGGGTCTTGCCAATTCCAGCCTCGCCCCTGATCAAGATCAGGCCTCCATGGCCCGCCATTGTTTTATCCAACCGCTCTTGAAGAACTGTTACCTCCAGCTCTCGCCCCAGAAAGGGTAGGGCTTGCAGCTGATCTGCTGGCGGTATTGCGGGCATTGCCTTGGGGGAAACGGTTGGGCCGATTGTGGCGGTGATAAGCTGGCGATAGAACGCCTGAGTTTCGGCCGCCGGTTCTTCTCCTAATTCCCGGGCCAGAATGTCGAAGCACTGGCGGTATTGACGGCGTACGCCGTCTCGATCCCCCAGGGCAGCATGGATCTGCATCAGGCAACGGTACGCCCGTTCATTCAGCGGATCCAGGGCTACCAGCCGCCGGGCAAAGATCAAAGCCTCCGGATATTGTTTATGAAGGATGAGCTCATCGATCAACGCCTGGAATAGGCCCAAACCAGCAGCGAGCCTTGGTAAAGACAGACGGCACGGCGAAGGATATGCAGCTCTTTCGGATCGGCCGCGGCCAGATTCAGAAACTCCAGTGCGTCGACCTTAAATCCTGGGTGAGACTGCAAGATAATGGTCCCTTGGGACAGGACCAGGCAATGCTTGGCTAAGGGGGCCAGCGCCCGGCGCAGCGAATAGAGCGCCTGCCGCAGGGGACTTCGATCCACGCGGCGCCTGCGGCGAGCAGGTGGATCCAAGGATGCAAGCCTTTCGAATTCGCCTGAACCTAACCGGTCCAACCAAGGCGCAAGCAGAAGCCCTGGCTGAGGCTTTTCGGAAGCGCTGCCCCGTGTACACCACCCTGTCAAGAACCACCCCGATCGATTTGGAAATCGCGGTGGAAAAGCACCGCCGAATAACCAAAGAAAGGAGGAGGACCTGCTGCAACAAGTGGCCCACCACGCCCAGAGAGTCCATAATGTTAAGGTTATGCCTGAATTGGTGGAGCAGGTCAAAAAGCTCATCCGGGAAGAGTAAATTCGGGCGTTCAACCGCTACCTCCATTCAGCCGATCGCCTGCGGTCGGCTGAACAATCAAGATAAAATATCCTCAAGAATTTCAAGGATTCGAATCCTCACCGCACAGGAGGGCTTTATGAAAACGGATAGCTACCAAAAATTAGCTCAACATTTAGACAGACTACCTGGGGGGTTTCCCCCAAGCGACAGCGGTGCTGAATGGCGCTTGCTCAAAAGGTTGTTCAAACCTGACGAAGCAGAGCTGGCCATACATCTGACCTTGGATCGTGAGGAGGCGAGAGTTATCGCTGGGCGGGCCGGGCTCGATCTCGCCAAAGCAGAACCAAGGCTAAAGGAAATGGCGCGCCAAGGACTCATTTTTTCCATCGAACCTGAGGGCGGCCCGATCCTCTATCAGGCTGTGCCATGGATTGTGGGTATTTATGTTCGCAATGGCTTGGGCCGCTTCATCGATCAAGCCGAAGCGATGGAGATCCTCACCGAGGCTGACCAGGCCAACTTAGTTCTTCAGCCGAGCAATTCAAGGGACGTAACTTTTATGTGCTGCTGCTGCGGCTGCTGCTGCGCGCTTCTGACGCGCCTCAAACTCCATCCAAAGCCGTCGGAGCAGGTGGCCAGTCCCTTTATCGCCAAGGCTGAGCTTGAGACCTGCGAAGGCTGCGGGGTCTGCGCCGACCGCTGCCAGATGGAGGCTGTCACTCTTGGTGACGGGCGAGTGGTCTTGAACTCGGCGCGTTGCCTCGGCTGCGGGTTGTGCGTTTCTACCTGCCCAACCGGCTCGTTAACCCTGGCGCGAAAACCTGCTCAGGAACATATTAAAGTGCCCATCACCATGGACGACACCTGGAGAGAGCTGAGCCAGGTCTGGAAAAACCGCGCATAGAATGATCAATAGCTCTTTATTCTTAGAGAATTCCAGGCCTCGTATTTTAGGGTTAAGCGATCAACTGAGTCGAAGGGGTCACCCATTTGGGTTGGTCAAACAACGGCACGGCATTTTAATTATACGCGGGCCTCGCCGGTAAGCTTTTGGCAGGTACGGGGACGCCGCAAATTACTCGGCGTCCCCGGAGATGATATATAAAATTATTTTTTGAGTCCCACCGGGCATACCTTGAGGCAGAGAGCACAGGCATGTCCTCCTTCCGTAACCCATCCCAGCTCCTTTTTTTTACTCGCCCGGTAAGCACTGCAGGCGGATTTATCGATGTTCCAGTAGTACCACAACCCTCCTGGAAGGAATTGCGCATCCGTAATTCCTTCCAGGCGGCGCTCTGAAAACACTCCCGCCGGACAGCTTTTTATACAAGCATACCCGCATTGATCTGGCTTACAGAGCTCATCTTGTACTGGAATATCTGGCTGCAATGGCGCGTTGGTGATCACTGTCCCCCAACGCTGCCTGGGGCCGAATTGGGGGGTTAGCACCAGGGATTGCGGCCCGAACCTTCCCAGGCCAGCGGCCACCGCCGCGTGTTTTTGAGAAATGTCTCCCATCAATCGTTTGCCGTCCAATGAGTGGGGACCGATGGCTATCGCCTTGTACTTTTCCCGGACCAAGAAGTCCGTGATCTTGAGCAGCAACTGATCCAGAAAGCTGTTGGTGGCGAAATACATCGTATCAAATATTCGGCTGGGAGTAGTTTCCACGGCGGCATCCGAAAGTCTTTTCCCCACTACAATGACTGCCCGGCAATCCGGCAAGATATCCTGGGGTCGGAATCCCGGAGGCGCGGCGGCCAGGGGCTCAGGAGAAGCAACCCCAAAAAGATCCCCGCCCGATTCGATGGTGAACTGCCTATTTTTGTTGGTTAACTCTAAATCGGTTTTCGATTCCTTGCCCATGAAGCCCCCTTTTCTTGTAGATGCTGTTGATTCAGCCCAAAAGAAATTTAATAGTATAGGAATTTCCTTTTTGGACACGGATGTACACAGATTATCAGGATAAACTAAAAAGAAAATAATTATCTGTTGTTATCTGCGTAAATCTGCGTCCTATTAAATTTAATAGCCGGATAGAAGTCGCTACTTCCTCAAGTAGCAAGACCCAGGATTTTCCGCAATAATTAACTTTTTCTATCATATCCCAGGGCGGAACATGGTCAAGAAAATTTTATGACCATGCTATAGCATAAACGGGGCCTATTCCTCCCGCGAAGAAAAGATTAAAGGATCCATCGCAGTGGGGAAGTTAGCCGACCTGACCGTACTGGCTGAGGATTTTACCAGGGTTGATCCCGGCGAAATCAAGGATATCCCCGTCATGGCCACTATGGTCGGCGGTGAATTTTTCTACGAAAAAGAATAAATGGAGGATTGAGTTTCAGGGTCAATCATATCCACCAACTTTATTGGAGGAATAAAAATGGATTTTCTTAATTTACCCAGGGTTAAATTGGCAAATCTGCCAACGCCTTTGCAGGAATTACCCAGATTGACGGAAGCCCTCAACGGCCCCAGAATATACATAAAAAGAGACGACCTGACGGGCCTGGCTCTGGGCGGCAACAAGACAAGAAAGCTTGAGTATCTGATGGGAGATGCAGTCAGGCAGAAGGCAGATTACATTGTAACCGGCGCTGGCTTCCATTCTAATTGGTGTACGCAGACCGCTGCGGCAGCTCGTAAGCTGGGGATGAAGGTCGCTCTCGTCAAATTCGGGCCCAAAGATGGCTACGACCCGGAAGATTATGATGGCAATCATCTCCTTCACTTTTTGAGTGGAGCGGAAATTCAAGTTGTGAGGCCCGAGCATACTCAGAAGGTAGAAGAGGAAACAATGGAGAAATTAAAAGCCGCGGGTCACAGGCCATACCGCATGGTTGACGCGGGATCGATGCCCCTCGGTGTTGCCGGACATGTGAACTGCTTGCTGGAGCTTATGGGACAAATAGTTGATAGGGGACTGAAAGTTGATTATTTAGTACACACTTCTGGTTCCGGAGGAACGCAGGCCGGTCTCATCATAGGTGCTAAGGCCTTCAACACGACAATCAAAGTGATTGGATCGACGACCGGCTCGCGTTCTCGTGAAAATTCGACTGCCAACATAGGCAACCTCATAGGAGAATCCCTGAAATGCCTGGGCTTTGATCTTAAAATTACAGAGGAAGACATTGTGGTCTATGATCAGTACGCTGGAGAGGGGTATGGTTTCATGACCGAAGCCAAGGCGGAGGCGATAAAGATTATGGCCGAGACCGAGGGGATTTTCCTCGATCCGGTGTATACAAGCTCGAGTATGGCATGTTTGATTGACCTATGTAGGAAGGGTTTCTTCAAGCGGGAAGAGGTAGTGGTTTTTCTGCATACTGGCGGAATCGCTGGTTTATTCCCGTACAAAGCCCCGCTGAAAGCCTATGGGTCAGGAAAAGCCTTTCCCTGGACCATACCTCCATGGTCTCCAGCCGCCGCCGAGACTTAAGGGAGACTCATCCGAAACTAATCACCGCCCCCTTCGACGGGGGAGGGAAACTTTAGGGTTACCTTCTAAAGGTTAGAAGGAAATTCTCAGACTGAAAATGGAAGAATTTCATGGGGGGTTTAAATGAAGAAAGAAGATCTCATAAAAATGCGCCAAGATCATGTCGCCAGAGGAGTGAACCAGTTTATTCCGGCGGTGATCACTGAGGCCAAGGGAGTCCTGGTCCGGGATGTGGAAGGAAGAGAATTTCTGGACTTTTCCGGAGGCATCGGCGTGCTCAACGTAGGACACTGCCCCGAAGAGGTCGTAGAGGCCATCCGTGACCAGGCAGGAAAGTATATTCATACCTGCTTCATGGTGCAGATGTATGAGCCCTATATTGCCCTGGCCAAAGAATTGAACGAACTTGTTTCCACAAAGACTTCCATGAAAACCATGTTCGTCAACAGCGGGGCAGAGGCGGTCGAAAATGCGGTCAAGATCGCCAAGTATTTTACCAAGCGGCCGGGTGTCCTTTGTTTCGAGAACGCCTTCCACGGTAGGACGGCCATGACCATGAGTCTGACCAGCAAGGTAAAAAATTATAAATTCGGATTCTGGCCCTTTATGCCCGAAATTTATCGGGCCCCTTACGCCTATTGTTATCGCTGTTCCTATGGCCTGAAATATCCTTCCTGTGGAGTCTACTGTGCGGATTTCATCAGCGAAAAATTTTTTGACCTTTACGCCGCTGCTGAATCTATCGCGGCCATTATCGTCGAGCCTGTGCAAGGGGAGGGCGGGTTCATCGTTCCTCCCCAGGAATACCTGGGGAAGCTGCAGAAGATTTGCCGAGAACATGGAATCGTGCTCATCGTGGATGAGATCCAGACTGGATTTGCTCGGACGGGTAAGATGTTCGTCTACGAACATTCGGGAGTGGAGCCGGATATCGTGGTCACCGCCAAATCGCTGGCGGCCGGGATGCCTCTGGCCGCGGTTACCGGAAAAGCCGCCGTTATGGATGCGGTGGAGAATGCCGGAATCGGGGGGACTTTCGGCGGAAATCCAGTGTGCTGCCGGGCGGGTCTGGCCGTGCTGAAAATCCTGAAAGAAAAGAAATTGGTCGAACGGTCCAACGCCATCGGAAAGAAAGTCATGGAGAAGTTCCGATCTTTCTACGATAAATATCCCTATGTAGGAGATACGCGCGGCCTGGGAGCCATGAACGCCATGGAGATCGTCGTGGATAAGAAAAACCCCAAGCCCAACGGGGATCTGGCTAAGGCTATCGTTAAACGTTGTTATGAAAAAGGGCTGATCATGCTTACTGCCGGAAGTTTCGGCAATGTTATCCGCCACCTGGTTCCCCTGGTGGTTACAGATGAACAGTTGGAGAAAGGCTTAAAGATCCTCGACGAAGCCATGGCCGAACAGCTGGAGTGATTGATTTTCCCCCTGCCTGAACCTTTTGGTGTTCCTTACGCATAGAGTCTCTGCCTTTTCATTTTTCTCAAGGGACTCCCTGAATTTTCTGCGCTGGAAAAAAGTCTTGAAATTGGCCTTCTAATAACTTATCATTACCCAAAGGGATGAACAATTACTTAAGAAGACGAAAAGGAAAGGTGCTTTAAGTTATGGATAGACCTGGTAACGAAGAGGTCTTAACTGTCAAAGAAGCTTCCGGGTACCTCAAAATTGCCGAGAAGACCCTATACCGCTTCATCCGGGAGCAAAATATCCCGGCCTTCAAACTCGGGCGCGAATGGCGATTTAAAAAATCTCTTTTGGATAAATGGATGGAGAAAAGGATTAATCAAAGACAAAAAGAAACGAGAAAATAGAGGGCAGGGGGCGCCAAAGGGGCAACACGGGTAATGAAAATTCAAACCGAAATAAATAATTCCGCACTCAGCATTCCAAATTCCGAACTACCAGCAGGCTGGTGCTGGGTGAAGCTGGGGGTATAAAGAAAGGGATTGTTAAAATTACTTAGCAAAAAGCTTCAATAGAGCTTAGTACTGGCAAAGGAAGAATTGATGACTAAAGACTTCTCCTTTACTGTCCGTGATCTTCCAAGATCGGAAAGGCCTCGTGAAAGGCTTCAAAGATTTGGTCCAGAAGCGCTTTCTGCCCAAGAGCTTTTGGCTCTGGTAATTGGCCGCGGTATTCCTAAAAAATCGGTATTGAACATAGCCCAGGAATTATTGGCAAGGTTTGGCAATATCAAAGCAATAAGCCAGGCAACCATTGAGGAACTCTCCGAAATAAAGGGCATAGGTCTTGCCAAGGCGGCTCAAATCAAAGCATGTTTTGAGCTCGGCAGGAGGGAAGATTTAGAACCAGAGTTCAAAAATTATGATATCAAAGACCCTGAAGCGGTTGTAAAAGCTATCCGTACAAGTATTAAAGATAAAGCCAAAGAGCATTTTAAACTCATCCTCCTTAACCCCCGCAATAAAATCATTGGAATTTCAACTATCTCTATTGGTACGCTCAATGCCAGCTTGGTGCATCCACGAGAGGTATTTAAGGATGCGATCGTGCATAGCGCCGCTTCGGTAGTTTTAGCTCATAACCATCCTTCCGGTGACCCCGAACCTTCGGAAGATGATCTAAAAATAACTAAAAAATTGGTGGATTCTGGAAAAATTTTAGGGATAGAGGTAATAGATCATATCATTATTGGAAAAAATAATTTCTGTAGCTTTAAGGAAAGGGGATTAATTTAAGGCCATGAACAAAATAAGTTACAAACCTTTAGGGGAAAAAGTTGAGACCGATAAAATCTTAGACATGGTTTTTAAAGATTCTTCGGTGAAGCATGGATTGCAGGAATTCTCTAAAGGGATCCTAAAAAGAGCCAGTGCCTTTCAAAAAGAAGACAGCAAGTTTTATGTACGCTGTTTAAAGAGAGGCAAAGACATTTTTATCTATGACAAGAATAAAAAAACAGGTAAACCTGAGGAAATTATTCGTCAACTATGGCTGATAAAATTGACCGAAGAATATAAATACCCCATAGACAGAATTGAAGTTGAGAAATCAGTACAATTTGGCGTAGAAGTTAGAGAGAAATCAGCTGATATCGTTTTGTATAAAGAAGACAAAATCACACCTTACATCATTTTTGAGCTGAAACAGCCTAATGCCAAGAAGGCTGAAGAACAATTAAAATCATATTTAAGTGCAGAAGGTGCGGAGGGTGGAGTTTGGTCAAATGGTGTTCAAAAATTTATTCTCTACCGTCCTTATCCGAAGGAATATATAACCACGCTTTCTGATATCCCAAATGTCAATCAGACTTGGGATGACCTTTTTGAAGAGAAAAGATCCTATGACGAATTACAGGAGAAATTTGACCTGTCTTTTATCATCTCTCGACTTGAAGAAATGGTCTTGGCACAGGCTGGTGTTAATGTATTTGAGGAAGTTTTTAAATTAATCTATGCAAAACTCTATGACGAAGACCAGGCGAAAAATATCAGGACGGAAAAGGAAGTCCATTTTAGGCAGTATAAAGAGCCTAAGAGGACTTATGCCGTAGTCAATGATGAACTTTTTAAAGGCGCCATTAAAGAATGGGAAGATATTTTTAATCCTTTATCGAAAATTGATCTAACTCCAGAACAATTACAGATATGCATCCCTTTCTTAGAACAGGTTAAATTTTTTGGCTCAGGTAGGGAGGAATTGGAAATCGTAGACCGAGCTTTCGAACATTTAATTGCCGAAGTTTCTAAAGGCCAAAAAGGGCAATACTTCACGCCACGTAATGTAATTAAAATGTGTGTCAAAATGCTTAACCCTCAGAAAGATGAGTATGTGATTGACCCAGCCTGCGGTTCCGGTGGATTTTTACTTCATACGATGTATTGGGTTTGGGATACTGATTTAAAATCAGCCTCCCAGGCAGCAAAACAGAAATATGCCAATCGCTATCTTTATGGAATAGATTTTGATGATAATATGCGCCGTATCTCTCAAGCCTTAATGCTTATTGCTGGTGATGGGAGACACAATATTTTTAAACGTAACTCCTTAGACGGCAGAGATTGGATTGGTGAGCATGCCGAGGAAGCAAGATCCCGCTTGAAATCGCTTCTGAGACTTTTTGATAATCCAAAGCAAGATGAAGAGAATAGAAAGACATATCGACATCTTAAGTTTGATATATTAATGACGAATCCTCCCTTTGCAGGAGAGATTACAGATTCTGGCCTTTTGCGTCAATATGAATTTGGTAAAAAGAATGGGAAACTTAAACAAAAAGTAGAACGACACTTACTTTTTATAGAGCGGTCTTTGGATACACTGCGCCCCGATGGGAAAATGGCAATTGTCTTGCCACAAGGAGTTTATAACAACACCAATATGGAATGGCTAAGAGAATGGCTTTTCGAGAAAGCGCGAATCTTAGCCGTAGTCGGATTGGAAGGGAACACTTTCAAACTTCCAGCACCTGCTAAGGGTACAGGAACCAAGACATCGGTTTTGTTTTTACAGAAATGGAAAAAAAATGAAGAGCCTTTGGAGGACTATCCTATTTTTATGGCGGTATCCAAGAAATCGGGCAAAGATACCTCCGGGGAATATATTTTCCTGGACGAAAAAGGACGAAGAATCAAATCCGAAGGGGGTATCTTTGAAACTGAAGGGAAATTAATGCTCGATGACGATTTAGATGAGATTGCCGAAGCGTTTGTGAAGTTTGCGAAAAAAGAGAAATTCGGATGGTGGAGTAAATGATAACCTTTTCAATTATTCAAAAATCTCATCTTGAAAGTGCACATCGACTGGATGCGGAATATTACCAGCCAGAGTATTTAAAAACCGAGGATATATTAGGTAAGTTAAAGACGGCTTTGTTATCCGAAGTTTGTAAAATTACAGACGGCAACCACTCAAAAATAAGTGAAAAATTTTCAGATTCGGGAGTTCGTTATCTAAGGGGTATGGACTTATCAGATTTTTTTATCTCTGATGCGGACCCGGTTTATATTCCCGAAGAGATTTACAAAGTATTAAAACGCTCATATATATTCCAAAACGACGTGCTTGTCTCAATTGTTGGGACAGTAGGTCTGATTAGCATTATTGCAGACCAATATGAAAAATTGACTGGCAACTGCAAGATTGCCATTCTGCATTGCAAAGATATAGATCCTTGGTTTTTAGCCACTTTTCTGGCTTGCCGATATGGTCAAGCACAAATCAAACGAAAGGTAGCTGGAGCCGTACAAACAGGAATAATTTTAAAAGACTTAGCAAATATTTTAATACCTGTTGTCAACGGAGAAAACCAAAAACAGGTTAAAGAAATCATTCAAGAGGCGCATAAAAATCAGGTTTTAAGTAAATCTCTTTATTTTCAAGCTGAAGATTTGCTTTTGAAAGAGCTGGGATTAAAGGATTTCAAACCAACGGAGGAGTTATCCTATATTGTTAATCTCTCGAATGTTAAATCCACACACCGTGTCGATGCCGAATATTTTCAGCCGAAATATGACAAAATTGAAAAAATTCTCAATAGATTTCGACGAGAAAGATTGGAAGATATGAGCTCATTAATTTCTTATGGTACTGTACCAACTAGTCCTTATGTTGAGAAAGAAGGTGTATCCTACATTAAAGGAGAAAACCTCCGAGATTGCTTCATCGACTATACCAAGTTGGTTCGTCTGGAGACGGACTCAACTAAATTATTACCCCCCAAATTTTATCTAAAGGAGGGCGATATTATAATTTCCCAAATGGGAACTGTTGGCCGGACTGGTTTGGTAACGAAACAAGAAGAAGGATGGTTATTCGCTTCTTTTACGATCAGAGTTAGACTGAAAGAGGAAAGTAAAGCCATTTTGAATCCTTTGTTTGCGACTTTGTTTATAGAAAATATCAGCAGGCCTTATTACCTGTTGCGTAGAATTTCTCAAGCCAGTGTAAGGCAAAATACAGATTTACCAACGATAAAAGACTTAAAAGTCCCAATTTTACCCAAACCTACCCAGGATAAAATTGCTGATTTAGTCTGCAAATCTCACCAAGCACGCAAGAAGGCAATAGAACTTTTAGAGAAAGCCAAAAGAGAAGTGGAAGAATTTATTGAGGGCAAAAAACATCAAAGATGAAAACAGAAAATGAATTCTTTAAAGCTAAAAGACCATGGTCGAAAATAAAAGATCAGGTTATTGAAAACCATCTTGTTGGAATTCGTCAAAAGATTTATTATAAGAACTATGCATCATTTACTGGAGCTGAGAAAAGATTGGTCGAACGCATTAATGATGGTTCAATCATCACAAGATTCGACAAAACACCTCAGCCTAAGAATTCTTCCGATGTCGTCTGTCCGCATTTCCTTGAGCTTAAGTGGGCTTACGGGTGTCCCTTTGATTGCAGTTGGTGTTATTTGAAGGGAACATTTAGATTCAGACCTAACGGTAAAGAACCCGTTATTAAAGACTATGGGAAAATTGAATTACATACGAAAGCTTTTTTGGAAGAGGTTAAAGCACCTGAAATATTAAATACCGGTGAAATCGCTGATTCATTAATGCATGAAAACTCTGATGAACCATTTTCTAAATTTATTATTCCTTTATTTGAATCTCAGAGCCTCCATACGGTCTTGTTTTTGACCAAATCTTCGAATGTAAAGAACCTTTTAGAAATTGAACCTCATAACCAAGCAATAATCAGCTTCAGTTTCAATGCCATCCCAGTTGCCAAAAAATGGGAAAAAGCGCCACCTATTTTGAAGAGAATCGAAGCAGCCAAAAAGGTTTACCAAGCAGGTTATGAAGTCCGGGTCAGAATAGATCCAATGGTCCCAATAGACAATTGGAAAGAATCATATAAGGAATTACTAGATTTGTTATTTGAAAATCTCGCCCCGGAAAGAATTACTTTAGGTTCCTTAAGGGGGCTTCAAAGCACTATAAATGGGTGTTCAGATAAGAGCTGGGTCAAGTATTTGACTGAGTCCTCCAATTGGGGCAAAAAAATCGATTTTCAGAAAAGATTTACAATGTATTCTGAAATCATTGAGTATTTAAAATTAAAGTATAAGTATGAAAAGGTTGCTCTGTGTAAAGAGACAATAGAAATGTGGAATAGCCTAAGAATGGATTACGGAAAGATAAAATGTAACTGTGTATTTTAAAGGAGAAAAATTACTTTAGAGGCGATGAAAATAAAACCTAAAAGATATATCGTCTGGTCAACCAATAAAGAGATCGACCTCAGCGATCCCTGGCAGAGGAAATGGTATATCAAACAAGTGTTAACTCATGGTAGGGCAGAGGATATTGCGGAATTGGATTGGGAGGAAATAAGGACACTCCTTCCAGAGATGGACCTGCCTAAAAAAGTGAGAAACCTTTGGGAGAATTACTTCAATGCTCCAAGGTAAAGGGATAATCACAGGTATTCAAAAGAAGGTCTTATCCATCTTTCCTCATTTCCCCGACGCCCAAAAATTTTACCTCACCGGTGGAACTGCCCTTGCAGAATTCTATCTGGGACACAGATTGTCTTATGACCTTGACTTTTTTACCTCCGAAGGTGGCCTGATTTCACCTTTTTCCGAAGCGATGCAAGCAGAGCTTGTAAAAAAAGGATTCACCGCAGATCTGGTGCGTAGATTTGAAACATTCGCCGAGTTTAAATTGAGTAAAGATAAGGATAGAACAACCATTCACCTGGCTTATGATTCCCCCTTTCGGTTTTCTCCGCCAGTCGACACAATCTTGGGAGTTAAAGTAAACGATCATACCGATATCATTGTGGACAAGCTCCTTACCTTTTTTGGTAGAGCGGAGCCGAGAGATGCAGTAGATTTGTTTTTTATATTAAAAAAAGAAGATTTTTGGAAACTATTGGAGTTAGCTCCCCAAAAAGACCCTGGATTTGATTTCTACTGGTTGGCTGTAGCCTTGGAAAAAGTAAGAAGATTTCCGGATGAAATAATTCAGTGGCCGGTGGATATGCTTATTGAGGTAGACGTGCGAGAGCTGAAAAGTAAATTTTCCAGCCTGGCCAGAGAA
>Ga0180009_10000641_pt1 | contig 46632 bp, 37 predicted proteins | sample OS_PC_MetaG_FD_123537 | JGI IMG/M metagenome (GOLD analysis project Ga0180009, IMG submission 123537) | Groundwater microbial communities from the Aspo Hard Rock Laboratory (HRL) deep subsurface site, Sweden - OS_PC_MetaG | ecosystem: Environmental > Aquatic > Deep subsurface > Groundwater...
GACCTCTTCATTCCCTCATCCGATATAGACCCGCATGTTGACCATCCGACTGACCCGCATCGGCAAGCGCAAGCAGCCGACCTATCGGTTCATCGTCTCCGAAAAGACGCGTGATCCGTGGGGCAAGGCTCTCGAAATCCTCGGCCATTACAACCCCCGCACTTCCCCCTCGACCTTCGAGGTCAAGGAGGATCGCGTGAAGCACTGGATCGGCAAGGGCGCGCAGTGCTCCGAGACGGTCTGGAACTTGTTCGTGGATCGCAAGATCGTCGAGGGCGAGAAGCGACGCAAGGTCGTCATCTCCACGCGACGCAAGGAGAAGATCGCCAAGAAGGCGGAAAAAAAGGCGTAAGAAAGGGGCCCATCGGGCCCTTTTCACGTAGGAGGGCCCATGCTATCCTTTTCGCCATGAGGCGTCGTCTCGATGTCTCCTTCACAATTAATCTAGCCGTATGGCAGAAACGTTTACCGAACAGGAGTTTATTGAATACGTGGTGAAGTCCATCGTGAATCACCCGGAAGACGTCCGCACGGAACGGACCGTCGACGAACGAGGCGTGCTCCTCACGCTGTTCATCAATCAGGATGACATGGGATATGTCATCGGACGCCAAGGGCAGACGGCCCGCGCGCTTCGGATCCTTCTCAAGATCGTCGGCGCCAAGACGGACGCCCGCGTGAACCTGAAGATCTACGAGCCCGAGAACATGCGCCGTGCGCATCACGAGGGTCGGGCGGAGAACGGGAGCGTCCCGGCGGCCCCCCGCGAAGAGACCCGGCATGGCGACGCAGGCCTCGTCACCGACGACGACCTCGCCGACCTCGGCATCTAAGAGAAAAAGACAAGAACCGGCCCCTCTGATGGGGTCGGTTTTTTGATTCGACATCAAAACAGCATGTCATCCTGAGCGAGTCCGTAATACAACCTTCGCATCCTGAGCGAGTCCGACGAGCCGAAGGACCTTCCAGCGAGCCGCAGCGACATATCGGAGGGCCGCGGCTGACTGGAAGATCCCTCGGGGTACCTCGGGACGCGAAAATTCATATGTCAGGACGCGACGACCAGTAGGCGTAATGACATCTTCGACGGTCTGTGCCATCATTGCCCCATGTCCAAACCCCTCCGCATCGACATCCTCACCATCTTTCCGGAGATGGTCTCCCCGTATGCGGACGCCGCGATGCTCGGCCGCGCGCAGAAGAAGCGGCTTCTCGTCGTGAAGGCGCATCAGCTCCGCGACTGGACGCACGACCGCCACAAGAGCGTGGACGACCGCCCGTTCGGCGGCGGCCCCGGCATGGTCATGAAGGTCGCGCCCATCCATGAGGCGCTGGTGTCTTTGGGACTGCGGACGAAGAAGGGCGTGAAGACCGCGAAGGCCAAGAAGACGCGCGTCGTCCTGACGAGCGCCAAAGGCAAACTCTTCACGCAGAAGGACGCGCGACGCCTCTCGACGTACGACCGCCTCGTGTTCGTGTGCGGACGGTATGAAGGCGTGGACGAGCGCGTCGCCGCGAAACTCTGCGACGAGGAACTCGCCATCGGCCCGTACGTTCTCACCGGCGGCGAGCTCGCGGCTCTCGTCATGACCGACGCCGTCGCCCGCCTACGCCCCGGCGTCCTCGGTAAGGAAACTTCTCTCGATCAGGAATCCTGGAGCGACGGCACCACCCGCGAATACCCGCAGTACACCCGCCCGGAAGTCTATCTCGGCTGGAAGGTCCCAAAGCAGCTCCTGACCGGACATCATAAGAACGTGGAGGAGTGGAGGAAGGGGAAGATGAAGGGGGCGCCATGACACTCTCATCTCCCGACGGAGAAACAGGGTAGTCGCTTCCTGAGTGAAGCGAAGCGGAGTCGAAGGACCTTCAAGTAAGCCGTAGCCTGTCGGATAGAGACGGTAGATTTGAAGATCCCTCGGATGACCTCGGGACGCGACTCTTATATGTATGGGACGCGACTCTTATATAAGCCATTCGCTTCCTGAGCGAGTCCGACGAGTCGAAGGACCTTCACGTCAGCCGTAGCCTGTCGGATGGTAGGAGAGAGGTATGTTTTTCTTGACAAAACCCCCGAAAAACGGTATATTTGGAGTGTCGTTCCTTGCAGACAACACTGTCGCCCGCAGACCAATGGGCCACATGATCCTTTCCGACGCGCTGTCGGGATAGGCGACCGGGGAAATCTGCCGGGAGCCAGATGGGTCGTGCGACTGACCGCTAGCGGTTGGGAGATTTCATTCAGCCTTCTGTGCTGGATACCATCTCTCAGCCGCTTTTTCGTTTTCATTCATCTAACGTGATAGCCCTATGAACGGACACCTCATCCCCAAATGCCACCTCTGGACCCTGGAACCGCTGACCCGCGACGACATATTCAGATCCATCGAAGTCATCCGGACGTTCGAAGAAGATTCGCACTTCAGCCGACGTCTCGTCCGGTGCTGCGCGTGCGGTCAGCTCTACCTCAAGGAGTTCTACGAGGAGATCGATTGGGAGTCCGGCGATGACCCACAGTACGTCACGTTCATCCCGGTCCGCGACGAAGCGAACGCCGTAGAGGTCAATACACTCAACTCTCTAGGTTTGCTCTCCGTCAGGCCGAGCATTCGGGTCGACCATCCAAAAGGCATGCCGTTGACGGTAAAACGATTGCTCTAGGTATCTTGACCGAACCTGATCGTTTTGATATATTCCTGCCGCTTGGCCCCTTCGTCTAATGGTTAGGACAGCGGCTTTTCAAGCCGTTAACAGGGGTTCGATTCCCCTAGGGGCTACCAGAACAAAGACCGCCTGCAAGGGCGGTGTTTGTTATGAAAACGTCGCTAGGTTGTGATCTATTATTCCGTTAGTGGTACGATCCGATCGCTTTTGGGAATGTATACAAAAATGATCCAAAATAAGCCCTATTTTAAGCATAAGGACTTCGCCCTCTACCTCGGAGATTCTATCGGGCTCATGGGACAGATGGAACCCGAGTCGGTGGACATGATTTTTGCTGACCCGCCGTACAACCTCTCAAATGGCGGGTTCACCGTTCATGCCGGACGAAGGGCGAAGGTTGATAAGGGTGACTGGGATAAGAGTAAGGGGTTCAAGGATGACTACGATTTTCACTACGCTTGGCTTGAGGCATGTCATCGTGTTCTAAAGCCAGAGGGTACGCTCTGGGTAAGTGGAACGTACCACTCGATCTATCAGTGTGGCCACGCTATCCAGGCGTTGGGGTACCACATACTGAATGACATCGCGTGGTTCAAGCCGAATGCTTCACCGAATTTGAGCTGTCGATATTTTACCGCGAGTCATGAGTCGCTGATTTGGGCGAGGAAGGAGAAGAAGGCAAAGCATCATTTCGATTATCGGACGATGAAAGAGGGGGAGTGGCCCGAAGACTCTATAAAGAGGCCCATGAAACAGATGCGTTCAGTTTGGGCGATTGGCACTCCAAAACCAGAGGAAAAGAAATTTGGGAAGCATCCAACCCAAAAGCCACTCGCTCTGCTTAATCGTGTTGTTTTGGCGAGTACGAAGAGGGGGGATTTGGTTCTCGATCCATTTACCGGGAGTTCGACGACAGGTATAGCGGCAACTCAAAGTCAAAGAACATTTATCGGTCTTGATACAGAAGGTAAATATTTGGATCTTTCGATAATGAGAATAAAGGACATTCTGCAATGAAGAACGACTTAGACGGATTCATACAGACGCTTCGTAAATCCATAATTACATGGGATTATTTTGCTGATTTTGAAAATAGCTACAAAAAAGCATTCGAACTCAAAATTCAACTCAACATTCTTAATTCGTTAATTGGGGAGCAGGATGAGTTTGAGAAAAAGTTTTTTCAAATAATTGAGAAATATCCCGAGACAAGGAGTGCATTGCTAGTATTAATAGCGACTAGAAAAAAGAAGATCGATGAATTACCGATAATCGATAGGCATACACTACTTCCTGAAAAGCGAAGTCATCTTTTTGATAAGAAAGTTAAGCTTTCAGTTGAAGATAAGGTTGCGATGTGGGATTTTTTTACCGAGTCTGGCATTAGAGATATTTTTCAATCTAATAAGATTATAAGGCTTGAAGATTATGTGTTCGGTGTTGAAGTAGGACTTGATTCGAATGCTAGAAAGAATCGTACGGGGAAGATCATGGAAAAATTAGCTGACACAATTATTGCGGATTTCTGTAAGAAGCGGTCACTTGAATATTTGCCAGAGGCCACAACTTCAAAAATTAATGATAAATTTGGGACCGCACTTGTTCTTCATGAGGTTTTTTTGAAAAGACGGGGAGAGAGAAGATTTGATTTTGCAGTGTTTGATAGACCGCATAATAAGCTCACACTGTTCGAGGTTAATTGTTATACAAGTTCGGGATCAAAGCCGAATTCAATTGCTAGAGAGTATATCGATTTAAATAAGTATTTAAAACATAGTAACGTGCGTTTTGTCTGGGTAACAGATGGACCGGGCTGGCTCAAAATGAAGAATTCTCTAGAGGCGGCTATGAATTCAATCGACTATGTTATAAATTTAAGCATGCTTAAAAGTGGGAGACTGGACGAGATATTTGGATACTGAAACTTGAAAAAATTAAACGCGCTTTTTTAGGGCGCGTTAGGTCGAGAACCATTTTCCTTACAGCTTATTCGCGAACAGCTCCTGCGGCTGTTCGATCCAGGGGCGTACCCCGGTGTCGGGGTCGGGCGTGACGGTCTCGGCGTAGAAATCCGGGGTGAGGGCCGACCAGGTCTTGTGCCACAGGGTGGCGGTCTTCACCTCATGCTTCGGGATTTCGTACCACCAGCAGAGCCACTCCTTGGTCATCTGGAGCGTCTTGCCGCTTTCGGTCAGGTCGTCGACGACGAGCACGGACCGGCGCCGGAGCGGCGTCGCGGTGGTCAGGTCGCGGCTGAACATCATCTTTTCCTGTTCTGTCTTTTGGTCCGGATAGCTGGCCACGGAGATGATGGCTAGGGGCGCGTGCATCGCGCGGGAGAGGATTTCCCCGGGGATGAGGCCGCCGCGGGCGATGCAGACGATTTGCTTCGGATGGAACTCCGAGGACTGGATCGCCTGAACGAGCGTGCGCAGGAGGTCAAAGTACGTGTTCCAGCTGACGTAGATCTTCTTCGGTCCGTCCGTCATCATGGCGATCCCTTTCGGCTGTGTGGACGCCTATCCTAACCGACACGCCGGCAGATGTCACGTCCGCGTCGGACATCCGAAATGTCATCCTCCGAACGCCCTCACCCCCTCTGGCGTGACCCCTTCGGGGAGGATGACATGGGGTATTAGGGGTGGACGCGAAGGGGAAAAACGGGTAGCCTTGGCGCCATGCGTATCCTCGGCATCGAGACCTCCTGCGACGAGACGTCCGTCGCGATTCTTGATGTCGCCGGGAATGCGGTGCGCCGCGTGTTCCATGAGACGGCCTCGCAGATTCCGGTCCACGCCGTCTACGGCGGGGTCGTCCCCGAGGTCGCGGCGCGTCTCCATGTCGCGGAGATCGTGGCGCTCCTCGATCGTGCCATCTTCCAGCGTCGAGGCAGAGCGTTCGACGCCATCGCGGTGGCCAAGGGGCCGGGGCTCGCGACTGCGCTTCGCGTGGGCGTCGAGGCGGCACGTGCGCTCGCGTTCGCGACCGGCAAGCCCATCGTCGGCGTGAACCATTTGGAAGGGCATCTCGCGTCCGCGTGGCTCGTGCCCGGCAACCGGCGGCAGTGGGTGTTCCCTCTTCTCGCGCTCCTCGTCTCGGGCGGGCACACGGAGCTCGTGCTCATGAAGGACTTCGGGTCGTATGAAGTGCTGGGCCGCACGCGTGACGACGCGGCAGGGGAGGCGTTCGACAAGACGGCCAAGCTCATGGGCCTCGGCTATCCGGGTGGACCAGCCATCGCCGAGGCCGCGGAAGACGGCGACCCGACCGCGTTCGACCTCCCACGTCCCATGCTGCACGACGCGTCGTTCGACATGAGTTTCTCCGGATTGAAGACCGCGATCGCTCGCGTGTGGGACGAGCTGCCGAAACGGAAGCAGGCCGACAAGGGGGTTGTCGCGGATCTTTGCGCGTCGATTCAAGAAGCGATCGTGGATGTCCTCATCGCGAAGACCGTCGCGGCCGCGAAGCAGGTCAAGCCGACCGCCATCTGCATCGTCGGCGGCGTGTCCGCGAACACGTATCTCCAAGAGCGGATGACGCGGGCTGTCCGTCGCGACCTCGAGGGGGTCCGACTGTTGGCTCCGGCGCGCGGCTTCCACACCGACAACGCGGCTATGATCGCGGCAGCTGGAGCCTGGCATCTCATCAGAGGGGAGTCGCACGACTGGAAGAAGATGGATGCCGAACCCGAGATGGACCTATGAGAATGGTCACGATACACGACGGTGCCGACTGCAAGCGCTTCCGCGTCCCGTCCGCATCGGACTGGGGCGACCTTGCCGCCTACGTCGCGTCGACGCTGAAGCCCGGCGACATCCTCGCGCTGTCCGGACCGCTCGGCGCGGGCAAGACCACGTTCGTGCAGGCGCTCGCCAAGGCGCTCGGCGCGACGCGCGTGCCACGGAGCCCGACCTTCGCTCTCATCCGCTCCTATCCGTTGCATCGCCGCGGACCGCTGAAGCGCCTTGTGCATGTCGACGCCTATCGCATCGAACATCCGTCCGAAATCCTCGCGCTCGACCTCGACGAGGAGCTCGCGGACGGAAAGACGGCCGTGGCCATCGAGTGGCCGGAGAATATCAAGGGGTGGTTGAAAAGAAAAAAGACCATCCGCGTCGATATCAAAGGCGCGTAACTTCCCCTGTCGCTTCACGTCTCCGACGGGACGTCTTCCACGACCGCCTCGATCTCGGCCACGCGGAGCACCTCGTCGACGCTCGTGAGGCCGTCTAGGGCCTTCAGGAGGCCGTCTTGCGTCATGGTGATCATGCCCTGTTTCGCCGCGGCGTCTGCCATCTGGTATTCCGAGACGTTACCCGAAAGGATGAGGTTCTCGATGTCTTTGCTCATGCTAAGGACCTCGTAGATGCCGATGCGCCCCTTGTAGCCGAGGCCATTGCATGTCGTGCACATGTTCTTTTCCTTCGGCGCGTCGAAGAACGCGAGTTTGCCGAGGTCGACGGTGTAGCCGGAATTCTTCGGGATCGCCTCGAACGTCGCCTTCACCTGCGCGAGCACGGCTGGCGGGAGCTCGGTCTTGACCTTGCAGTCCTTGCAGAGCCGCCGTACGAGCCGCTGGCCGATGATGGCGTTGATGGACGGCGCGAGCAGGAACGGCTTCACGCCCATGGAGATGAAGCGGGGGACGGCGCCGGCCGCGGAGTTCGTATGGATGGTCGAGAGCACGAGGTGGCCCGTGAGCGACGCCTGGATGGCGATCTCCGCGGTCTCGAGGTCGCGGATTTCGCCGACCATCACGATGTCCGGGTCCTGGCGGAGGATGGAGCGCAGCCCGCGCGCGAAGTCGTATTTCTTCTCATGGTCGACCTGGCTCTGGTTGATGCCCTCAAGCTTGTATTCGATGGGATCCTCGAGCGTGATGATTTTCACGTCCGACGTGTTCAGCTTCTTCAGCGTGGCGTACAGCGTGGTCGTCTTGCCGGATCCGGTCGGACCGGTCGTGACCACCATGCCGTTCGGCCGCTCGATTTCGCGCGTGAGCTGCTCCAGCGCCTTGCCGCGGATGCCGAGGTTCGCGAATTCGAGTGCGATGGCCTTGGGCCGCAGGATACGCATGACGACCGATTCGCCGTACGCCGTGGGCAGGAACGAGACGCGGATGTCGATCTTCTCGGTCGCGAGGTAGATGGTGATGCGTCCGTCCTGTGGGACGCCCTCCACGTTGATCTTGGCGCCGGCGAGGAGCTTGAGCCGGCTGATCATCTGCTTCCAGGCCTCGCGGGGGATCTTGGCCGCGTCCTGCAGGAGCCCGTCGAGGCGCAGGCGCACCTTCACGTCGTTCTCCTCGGCCTCGATATGCACGTCGGACGCGCCACTCTTGAGCGCGGCGCCGATGAGGAGGGTGATGATGTCCGTGGTCGAGACCTTGGCGAGGCGTTCCTGCAGCTGGCGGAAGTCCGTGACCTCGTCCTCGAAGCGTTTCAGCGCCTGCTCGTCGATGCGCACGCCGTAGATGACCTCCTTCACTTCGGGCAGGGCGTCGTACAGCTTCAGCGCCGCGTCCATGCTCGGGTCCGAAACGAGGTAGATTTGGATGTTGGCGCCCTGTTCCGTCGCGAGACGATGGGCGATGGCGTCGGCCTCTTTGCCCGGCTTCGTGGTGGCGATACGCATCTCATCCTCCTGCTTCAGGAACGCGATGGTCCGGGTGCGCTCGGCCTCCTCACGCGGCAGGAGCGCGAGCACCTCGGGCGCGACCGGGAATCCTTTCAGATCGATGTAGGGCAGTCCGACGGACGCGGCCTTCTCCTGCGCGCGACGTTCCATCTCGCCCAGCTCGATCTCGCCCATCTTCTCCTTGAGCTTCTCCTCCTTCGTCAGCTCGAACGCCGCCTTCACGGTCGCGGTCGGTTTCTTGACCGCTTTCGCGGCGCCACCGGCGACGTAGCCCTTCGGCGGGGCAGGGGCCGCAACCTCTTCCTGTTTCTTGAAGAGTTCTTCGATGGACTGCGTGGATTTGGATGGAGGTTTCGCCATATCTGCGGGCATTGTATCCGAGATGTGGAGGGTTTGTCATTCTTCCTCGTATCCCCCGGGGTTTGGGGGCGCCAGCCTGTTCGAGCGATATAGCGCAGGCATCTCCTCGACATCCTGCGCGTTGAGCGAGTTCTGCCGCCCCCAACATCCTTTTTCGCTTCCTTTTCCGATGTGGCAAAAAGGAAGATCTAAAGAAATCAAAACCCCCTCTTGGAGTAAGAGGGGGTTGGGGGAGTTACGATTCCTCCGTTATTTTTTGATGCCGAAGAATCCGGTCAGGCTGCGGACCACGCGGTGGATCTTGGGGACGACGCCTCCTTCGCCCAGCGCCTTGTACAGGTGTGTCCACGTCGCGTACTGGAGCTGGACCGTGAAGGCCGCCGCGACGACGGCGCCGCATACGAAGATGAGCGTGCCGATGACGAGACTGAACGTGAAGAGGCCGATGGACTGGATAAGCGCGGAGGTCACGATGAATGCGAAGATGGGGATCATGACGAACATGAACGCCGCGAGGAACGCGAGCCACACCCCGATGGAGAGGACGGCCTGCAGGAGCGCCGCTTCCACGACGACCACCCAGTTGCGCGCGAGAAGCACGTATCCGCGCCGGATGGCGTCGCCGATGTTCGCGCCCTGGAGGATCATCGCGTTGAGGGCGAAGACCTGCAGGATGGCGAGGCAGAACGCGACCGGGATGAAGACGATGAACGACGCGAGGTACATGAGGTACGTAGTCGTGGTCGTGTTGTCGAGCGCGAGGAATAGCGGGAACGCCACGAGGAACCGGAGGATCCAGACGAGCGCGATGAGCATCACGTTCATCGCCACGATGGGCCAGAATGCGTCGGCGCCCACGCGGAACGCGTCCTTCAGCTTCGTACGTTCGCCGCGGCGGTGCGCACCGATGGCGTAGACGAGCGCGCCCTGCGCGATGCACGAGATACCTCCGAAGAAGATCATGAGGATCGCGAGGAAGAGGAGGGCTTCGATGCCGCCTGCGACGCCGATGAACCATTCGAGACCCGTGGTGGACGAGTCGGCGAGCCGCTGGACGAACGCGGAGCCCGTGGAGACGGCGAGGAACGGTCCCTGCGACGTGATGTGTGCGAGGGCGTTCAGCATGACGTCGTACGAGCCGGCAGTCACGAGGATGCCCGCGAGCAGGGAGATGGGCCAAAAACGTTTTTCCTGCCATGCGGTCCGGAACGCATGGAAGACGACCTCTCGATAGATGGGTCGATGATGGGAGGAGCGGATCATAGTAGGAAAAGTATAGCACAGGAAAACCAAAAACCCCCTCTTGGACGAAGAGGGGGTTGGGGGAGTTACGACGTCTGAAGCGCGTTCTTCGGATTCGCGGGCGGGATGCCGACGACAGCGTAGAAAGCGTCACGTTCGAGGGTCTCCTTCTCCATGAGCGCATCCGCGACCCGTTCGACCGCGGCCCTATGTTCCAGGAGGAGCGCTTTCGCGTCCGCGAGCGCCTTTCCGATGAGCGCGTCGATTTCCGTATCGATTTTCTTCGCGGTCTCCTCGCCGTAGTCGCGGTTCTCGTGGATCTCGCGGCCGAGGAAGATCATGTCCTCCTGCTCCCCGTAGACGCGCGGACCGAGGAGGTCAGACATGCCCCACTGCGTGACCATGCTCCGGGCGATGCGTGTGGCCTGTTTCATGTCGCTCGACGCGCCGGTCGTGATGTCGTCGAAGAAGGCCTTTTCGGCCGCGAAGCCGCCGAGCAGCACCGTGAGGTCTTCGAGGTATTCCCCGCGGCGTCGCATCTTCCTGTCTTCGATGGGGAGCTTGATGGTGTATCCGGCCGCACGGCCGCGCGAGATGATGGAGATCTTGTGGACCGGATCCGCGTGGGGGAGCAGGTGCGCGACGAGCGCGTGACCCGCCTCGTGCACGGCCGTGACGCGGCGTTCGTCCTCGTTCAGGAGATGACTCCGGCGCTCTGGACCGAGCATGACCTTCTCGATGGAATCGAAGAGGTCGGTCATGATGACTTCCTTCCGATCCTTCCGTGCCGCGAGGATAGCCGCCTCGTTCATGAGGTTCGCAAGGTCGGCGCCGCTGAAGCCGGGCGTCCGTTCCGCGAGGCTACGAAGCGTGACGTCCTTGGCGAGCGGCTTGCCCTTGGCATGGATGGCGAGGATAGCCTCGCGATCGTTCAGGTCCGGCGGGTCGAGCACGACGCGGCGGTCGAATCGTCCGGGGCGGAGTAGGGCCGGGTCGAGCACGTCCGGGCGGTTGGTTGCCGCGATGACGATGATGCCGATGTTCGGCTCGAAGCCGTCCATCTCGACGAGGATCTGGTTCAGGGTCTGTTCGCGTTCGTCATGCGAGCCGCCGAGGCCGGAGCCGCGCTGGCGGCCGACCGCGTCGATCTCGTCGATGAAGATGATGCACGGCGCGGTCTTCTTGGCCTTCGCGAAGAGGTCGCGCACGCGGGACGCACCTACGCCTACGAACATCTCCACGAACTCGGAGCCGCTCATATGGAAGAAGGGGACATCCGCCTCGCCGGCCACGGCGCGCGCGAGCAGGGTCTTGCCCGTGCCCGGTCCGCCCATCAGGAGCACACCCTTGGGAATCTTGGCGCCGAGGTCGACGAATTTCCCCGGGCTCTTCAGGAACTCGACGATTTCCGCAAGCTCCTCCTTGGCTTCCTTCACGCCGGCGACGTCCGTGAACGTGATCTTGCCTTTGCCGTCCTTCTGGATCTCGCGCGCGCCGGATTGCCCGAACATCATCGTGCGGCTGTTCTGCCCCTGGATCTGCCGGAGGAAAAACCACATGATGCCGACGAGGAGGAGGATGGGGAGGAGGTTCGGCAGGATGGCACCGGCCCAGTATGCGGCACCGGACGCGTCCTTCACCTCGATGGGAACGTCGCGGATACGCTCGGCGTCGACGCCAACGTTCGAGAGGAGCTCGGAGAGCGTCTCGCCGGTCTCCTTGCGGACCGTGGCCTTGCTGCCGTCCTTCAGTTCCACATCGACCGTGCTGCCGCGCACCACGATGGACGCGACGTTGCCCGTCTGGATTTCGCGCGCGAACGCCGTCACGTCGAGGGTCTTCACCGAACCCACGTCGATGGACGCGAGCGCCACGCCGATGAGGACGATGGCGGTCGCGAACAGGAGGATGTTCCGCACAGTAGGGGACATACGCCCGGCTTATGCCTCCTGTTTCTCTGGTTCCTCTTCCTTGACCTTCTTGAGCGAGAGGCCGAGACGGTGGCTCTCCGGGTCGATGGACACGATGCGGAAGTCGAATTCGTCGCCGACGCGCGCGATCTCGTTTACGTCCTTCACCGGCTTCGCAGCGAGTTCACTGATATGTGCGAGGCCGTGGATTTCCGGGTCGAGTTCGACGAACAGGCCGAACGGGTTGATCTTGAGCACGCGGCCCTTCACGACCTGGTTCAGTTCGTACCGTTCGCTCACCTTCTTCCACGGGTCAGGTACGAGCTTCTTCATGGAGAGGAAGATCTTGGAGCCTTCGATGTTGATGATTTCGGCACGCACGCGATCGCCGGGCTTCAGGACGTCGTGCGGGTGGTCGATGCGCTGCCAGGCGATCTCCGAGATGTGCACGAGACCCTCGAGGTTCTCGTCGAAGCGGACGAACGCGCCGAAATCCGTGACGGCCGTGACCTCGCCTTCGATGACCTCGCCGATGGTGTGCTTGGAGATGACGCCTTCCTGTTTCGTCTCCCATACGGCCTTCTCCGAGACGATGAGCTTCTCTTCCTCCTCGTTCATGTCGATGACCTTCACATCCATGCTCGCGCCGACGAGTTCCTTGAGCTTCTCGAGGATACGCGCCTTTTCGCCGCCTGCGACGCGTGGGTAGTTGTCCGGCGAGAGCTGGGAGACGGGTAGGAATCCGGTCACGCCTTCGAGACGGACGATGAGGCCGCCCTTGTTGGCGTCGAGGACCTTCACCTGAATGACACCTCCACCCGTGAAGAGTTCCTTGAGCTTGTCCCAGGACTTTCGGCGTCCGGCACCCTTCAGGGACAGTTCGAGTTCGCCGAATTCGTTGTCAAGGTCGATGACCGTCGCCTCGACCTCGTCGCCGAGAGCGAGGTGCGCGTTCGGGTCGAGCTCCGGGCCACGGACGAGACCTATCGCAACGCCGCCCACGTCGATGCGGACCTCGTTGCGTCCGACCGAAATGACCGTGCCTTTCACGACATCGCCCTGCTTCGGGAAGATGGGGGAATCGGCAAGAAGGACGTCCATCTCGGACATCGCCACGGCCTCCGGCTTGGTTTCCGTAGGTAGAACAGACATATTGGATTGTTTAGCCTCCTGCGTGACAGGAAGCCTCCGTTCGCCATGAGTTATAAGGATTGCGGCGATGACCGGAGCTTCTTAGCGAAGTGCGTAGACCGTACAGGAAAACGCTGGAACGGGCAAGGGGATGGGTTTGGGATAAAAAAAGACCCAGACGAACCAGCGTCACGAGAGGATCCGAGGGGACCCGCACGAACCGGGAGGGCACGAGAGGGTCCAGGGAGAGGACGTGAGAGAGATGATCAGGAGCGCAATCCGGGATTGTCCATACGTTCACGCGCAGATGGTCAGCGGTGAGGCTTGGATTCACGGTTCAGTTGCGCGGGCTTTTCGGGTATACTTGGTCGCATGCCAGTCCTCTTTCTCGACCTTTCCGACGCGCCGCGTGTCATCGATTTTCTTGTCATGGCATCTGCCTATGCGGGGAAGAAGGAACGTCTCGAAGCGGAACGTTTCGTGAAGGGACATCATGACGGGAACGACCCTCCGACCGAAGACCTCGCGGCTGCGGCGCGAACCCTTGCGATCGTGACGTGGCCGGCACGCCACGCCGTCCGGTACTATCTGTCGCACGAGGGATCGGAAGAGGAGTGGAAACGCGTGACGGCCATGGTTCGGCCATCGACCAAAGTCCTGATGAACCGGTTCCGCAAGGGCGTCGGCGCGAAGACGCTCGACGAGGTCCTGCAGCATGAGGACGTCGGGACGGCGTTGCGGGAAGATGACGAGATGTTCGAGGTCACGCATGTCCGTGATCAGGTCGCTGAGGACGTCTGGAAGGAGAAGCATGAGGCGCTGGGGCTCCTCGTCAAGGACGGCGTCCGCGGGATGGAGGCGTATCGGGAACGGTTCCGGCGGTTGCGTGACCTTGCCGAATCCTTGCCCGTGGCGGCCCAGGATGAGGTGTTGTCGAAGATGCGGCACTTCGAGGACCGCATCCTGTTCAAGGGCGAACAGGTCCCTCTGGAGATTCTCGACGGCGAGATCGCGTTCTACACGGAAGAGAAGGAGATCGCTCCGACCGACGACTAGAAGCGAGAAGAAAGAAGCAAGAAAGAGAAACGAAACACCCGCCGGTCGGCGGGTGTGTTCGATTGCGGTCATCGCGTTCAGATTTTCTTGATGGTCATGTAGCCGGTCCAGATGGCGTATCCGGCCTTGTCGACCATGGTCGCGCCGTAGCTCACGTACGAGGAGCCGTACGGACCGCCGGTCCAGGAACAGGTCCCGGTGCCGTAGCAGGTCTTCACGAGCTCTCCCTCGACGTAGAGATCGATGCGGTCGATGCCGTTGCCGTCGGTGGCCGTGGCCGTGAACGTGATGCGGTCGTTGGCCGTGTAGCCCGTCGCGTGGTCCGTGGTCACCGAGAGCGTGCCCGGAAGGTTGGACGTCGGGTACGTCGGGGCGGCCTGCGTGACGACCGGCGCGGTCGGGAGGACCGTGAAGACGTTCGTCTGGACGCGCCAGCTGCGGGAGTCGGCCCAGGTCACGGCACCGGTCGCGTCTTCGACGCGCGCGTTGACGAAGACCTCGGAACCGTTCGCGTAGTCGGACGCAAGAACGTCCCAGCTGCACGAGGCGTCCGACACGGCGTCGGCGAACGTGCAGGTGCGGCGGACGACGCCGTTCACCCAGATCTCGATGCGTCGGATGCCGTTCGGGTCCGAGGCGGTCACCTGGTAGGTCACGCGGTCAAGCACGGTCGTGCCGGGTGAGGACCAGACCGAGGTGACGGGCGGGTTCGACGGGGTGACGACCGAGGTCGAGGAGTCCGTCACGTACATGTAGGTGAGCGGCGTCCAGAGCTGCTGGTACTCGCCGTCGCGGCCGACGATCTTGGCGTTCACGGCGACGCTCGAGCCCGCGGCGTAGTCGGAACCGTAGATCGCGAGGGAGCACGTCTGGTTCGTCGAGGTGCTGGCGAGCGTGCAGGTCTTGCGCAGGATGCCGTTCACGTAGATCTCGGCGCGGGACAGGCCGTACGGGTGCTGGGCCGTGACGGTATAGGTCGAGACCTGGTCCCGACGGATGGTCGAGACGCCGTTCGAGAACGACTGCCAGGCGTCGATGCTGTAGGAGCTGGTCTGCGACGGGTAATACGTCGACACGTACGGCGTCGTCTCGGACACGTACATGTAGGTGAGCGGCGTCCAGAGCTGCTGGTACTCGCCGTCGCGGCCGACGATCTTGGCGTTCATCGCGACCTGCGTGTTCATGTTGAACTCGGTGCCCGCAAGCGTGATGGAACACGTCTGGTTCGCGGAGGTCGCGGCGAGCGCGCAGGTCTTGCGGTTGACGCCGTTCACCCAGATCTCAGCACGGGAGAGGCCGTCGGCGTGTTGCGCCTGCACCGTGTAGGTGAAGGACTGGTTGCGCTGGATGCTCGTCTGGTTCGGGTCGAGCCACTGCCAGGCGGAGATGTTGTAGGCCGTGCCGACCGGGTTCGTGGTCGTCTGCGTCGTCGGGACGCTCACGTAGCTCTCCGTGACGCGCGCGAGTTTGGCGTTGAGCGGGAAGATGGGCTGGTTGTATCCGAGGACGGACACTGCGCCGCCCATGAGGGACATGCCGGCGCCGTTCGACGCGCTCGTGATGAAGTAGTCGCGCATCGGGCCGATCTTCTCGAATGTGTTGTTGGCGACCTGGTAGAGTTCCTGGCCGGAGACGATGGTCCAGCGGGTGCCGTTCCAGGAAATCTCAAAATTGGAGCGATCGGGGAAGGTCGTGTCCTTGGACAGGCGCGTTCCTGCCGCATTGTAGAACCACTGGTCATACGACATCTCCCTCCACGAGGAACCGTCGTACGTGTAGACGGTCCCGTTGTCGCCGCCGGCATTGATGCGGTCGGCGACAATCAGCGCCTGCGAGCCGTTGGACGACATCGCATAGACGTTATCGGTCGTCGAATCGGGACGGCCGATGCTCGAGATGTAGGAGTTGTCGTAGACGTAGAAATTCGCGTACAGCGATCCGGACGTGAGGAAACGTTCATCGATCGCAATGAGGAACTTGCTGCCGACCGGCGCGACGGCGATGCCGGCGAACGAACCCGTCTCCCAGCCGCGATCATAGCGGTCGTGCGAGCTGTACAGGAGCGACGCGTCGCTGGAGTACAGCGTCTTGACCTCCGACGGCATCGTGATGCGCGTGTAGGTCGAGAATGTCTCGCCGTACTTCACGAAGCGGGCGCGCGTCGTGACCGTGACCCATGTGCCGTTGCGTCCGACGAGGGAGCTGATGCCCTCGTTCGAGTCGAGCGGCTTGCGGATCTCGGACGTGATGTTCGTATAGGTTCCGTCGCGGTAGGCGACGGCCTCGACCGTGTTGTCGAGACGATAGACGTTCTTGAGGAACACGACCGTGCGGCCGTCGGTGACGATCTCGTCCACGCGCGAGAGGCCCGCGTTGCGGACGTTCAGCGTGACGTTCGTCATGTTCGTGCCGTCGGTGCGGTACACCTGGCCGCCGTTCCACAGCTCAAGCCCGTCGGTGTAGAACCAATACGGGGAAGCGTAGGCCATGGCCCAGACCGGACGCTGCGTCCGATGCTCGACCTGACTCGAAATGTCGGTCCACGTCCACGGATTCGTGGTGGCGGACGCGGTTCCGGCCGAGAGGCCGACCGAAAGGGCGGTCGTAAGCGCGAGGAGCGCCATGATGAGTGTGCGGTGCATAGGATTCTCAAGGAATAAAACCCTTCTTTATGGGTATTTCATACCAAAAAACGGGGAGATTGTCAATGCGTGACACCTCGAAGAGTCGCGAGGAGAATAGAGGCGGCTTGGTCCCACGGTTGAGCGGAAATACGAACATCCTGCGTTTGGATCGAAAGGGCTATCTTCAGGGCCTCGACCCAGTGGTGAGGTTTGGCCGGGTCGGCGAAGAGGGTTCCGGGTGGGGCGGTTTCCAGCAGGGCGCCAGCGGTCGAGGCGATGCAGGGCGTGCCGAACGCAGCGGCCTCATGAAGCGGCAGGCCGTATCCTTCGTACCACGAGGGATAGAGGAAGGCGGATGCGTGACGATACAGGTCGGCGAGTTCGGCGTCGGATGGCCGCGGGCACGTCGGTGATCCGACGAGCACGAGCTCGACATCTTCGAATCTGGGTTCGTGTCGCAACGCGGCGACGGCTTCGGTGGCGGTCGCGGCGTTCTTGCGCGAATCGTCGGCGCCGAGCGCGAGGACGTATCTGGCTCGTGGAGCGTGGAGCGTGGAGCGTGGAGCGACGGATTCGAACGTCGCGCCGATGGGGATGACGGTGATGCGGTCGCCGGGGATGTCGAGGAGACGCATCGCGTCGCACCTGGTCGTTTCGGACACGGCGAGGAGGTGCGTGGCGCGTCGGATCTGCGCGGTCGCGTCTACGGCCTGATGCCAGAGCCGCGCGCGTCGGGAAAACCATCGTGGTTCGATGAGGAACGAGAGATCGTGGAGAAGGAGGACGGTGGGACGACGGAGTTCGCCGACGAACCCGAGATTCGGGAGGAACGTGGCGTCGACGGTTCCGGCACGGCGTTCACACGTCTCGTCGATTGCCGCGAATCCGGTCATGCATCCGAGGCTCCAGAGCTTGTTCGGAACGCGTAGATGGACATGACGTACGTTCGATCCGGTCGGAAGCACGTCCGTCGTCGGCGGTTGGGAACCGGTCGTCGCAAGGACGGTCTCGTCGTCGGTTGCGAGACGCGTGAACGCCTTGAGGAGGTGTCGCGAGACGCGGCCGACGCCCCCGCTTGTCGCGTCCGTGAGGGGACGCGCGTCAACTAGCCAGCGCATGAAGGTCGAGGAATTCACGCATCTTGGCCGCGAAGCGTTCGGTTGAGAACGTCTCGGCATGCGCACGGATGGCCTTGGGGTCGAAACGCGACGCGTCGAAGCGGATGATGGCGTCACCGATGTCTTCCCAGGCCTGGGCTTCGATATGGATGCCAGTGACGCCCGGGAGGACCGTCTCCTTGGCGCCGCCTTGTCCGAAGGTCACGACCGGTCGGCCGGCGGCCATGGCCTCGATGATGGTGATGCCAAAATCCTCGATCTGGGGGCTGACATAGCCGATAGCATCGCGATAGAGCGTCGCTTTAGTCGCATCGTCGACGTGGCCGAGGAACGCCGTTTTCGGTCCGGCGATGGCGCGGAGCTTGGCGAGCTCCGGTCCGATACCGAAGACCTTGAGCGGCAGGTTCAGTTTCGCGAACGCTTTCACCACGAGGTCGAACCGCTTGTACCCGACAAGCCGTCCGCCCGCGAGCCAATATGCGCCGGGGCCGGAGCCGATCGGGATCGACGAGATTTCTACGGGCGGATGGATGACGTGGCTCTCTCGGCCGTAGTATCGTCTGATGCGCGCGCGGCTGGTCTCGGAGTTCGTGAGCATCACGTCCGGCCGTTCCGCGGCGAGGCGGTCCCATTGGCGCAGACGGTGCAGGAGCGGCGGGAGGAGGAGCCGCATGATCTGCGGTTGGGGGAGGTCGTTCAGGTAGCCGATGCGCTCCTGCCAGAGGAACCGCGTCGGGGTATGGCAGTAGCAGACGTGGATGCTGTCTGGCGCGGCGATGACGCCTTTGGCGAACGAGCTGGACGAGGAGATGACGAGGTCGAACCCGGATAGGTCGAGATGCTCGACCGCGATGGGCATGAGCGGGAGGTACCACTGGTAGGCGCGGTGCGCGAACGGCCAGCGGTCGAGGAACGACGTGCGGATATCCCGTCCGCGGAACTGTGCATGGCTCCGGCCGGCGTCGTGGATGAGCACGAACGTCGGCGCGTCGGGGAACATCGTCTGCAGGACGCCCAAGACGCGTTCGGCCCCGCCGTCCTGCACGAGATAGTCATGCACGAGTGCGACGCGCCTCGCGGGCCGTCTCGCGGACGCGTTCATGGAGGGGATCGTGGCTTGGATCGGCGTTTCCATCCCGCCTATCTTACGCATCGCGTAGCACGTTTGTCATGCGACACTCCCCGATGGCGACGAAAAACGACCCGTGGGCGGGTCGTCGGAGGGGAGTCGGTCGTGTCGGCCAGTCAGAGGTTGACGCCGTCCGCCGTCTGGAACACGAGTTGGCGGAATTGGTCCCACGGAAGGGATTTGCCTTGGCGCCGGAATTCGTCGGCGAGGAGCAGAGCTCCCATGAGGAGCGTATCCCATCGGCGGATGCGCTCGGGCGTGCAGATGGGGAGGGCGCAGAGCGCGGCGCATTTCTGCGCGTAGAATCGCTCGCAGACCACGCGATAGCTCGTCTTGATCTCACAGAACAGGAAATCGACGGGGTCGACGTACGTCTTGAGAACGTCTGCGGGCGCGACATGTTCGAGCGACGCCAGGAACGCGGAATCGTTGAGGAGCTCGCGTGTACACGGGAAGAGGGACTGGGTAAGAGGCTCGGTACGCCGCTGGTTCAGGTCATGGGACACCGTGCGATGTGAATCGTCGGTCATGGATTGCTCCTGTTTCTGATACAAAAAGACCCGCCTAGGCGGTACCCCGTTCCAGCTTCTTTGTCAACCACGTCGCTCGCGAGCGACGTGGTCAATACGACCCTTTCCTATATAGGACCACGAACGGGGTCTTGAGCGCGATGTAGAGGTCGAGGAGGAGCGACCAGTTCTCGATGTACCACATGTCGAGGCGGACCTCGTCGTCGAATTCGAGGTCGCTGCGTCCGGAAATCTGCGCGAGGCCGGTGATACCTGGACGGATGGCGAGCACGCGTCGCTGGTCCGGCCGGTATCGGTCGACTTCACGCGGCTGATGCGGACGTGGGCCCACGATGGACATGTCGCCTTTCAGTACGTTCCAGAATTGGGGGAGCTCGTCGATGGACCAGCGCCGGATGACGTGGCCGATGCGCGTGACGCGCGGGTCGTCCGCGATCTTGTAGACCGGTCCATGCTTGATGCTGCGCTCGGCGATGAGTTTGCGTTCCATTTGAAGGTTCTTGCGGGATCGATTTCTGAACTGCGGGCCGATGGAATACTTTTGGAACATGGAGCGGAGCTTGAGGAGGCGGAACGTCGCGCCACGTTCGCCCACGCGTTCGTTCTGGAAGACGACGGGCCATCCGTCCTCGAGGAGGATAAAGATCATCGCGAGGAGCGTGAGCGGGGACGTGAGGATGAGCAGGACGACGGCGAACAGGATATCGAACCCGCGTTTCGTGATGCGGCCCCAGCCTTCGAGTGGGGTACGCTTCACCTCGACGATGGGGACGCCGGTCGCGGTCGAGACCTCGATGTTGATGAACGCCGCGGAAAAGAGGTCGGCGAGGTAGTGGAACGTCAGGTTCTGGTCCTCGGTGTAGGCGATGAGCTCGAGGGCCTCCTGTTTCGGGATGTCTGGTTCGGCGAGGAGGACGACGTCCACGCCGCCGGCGCGACGGAGGCGCTCGAGTCCGCGGCGCGTCTCGTCGTTCCATCCGTCGAAGCGCTTCACGACCGTGTAGCCGAGGATGGGCCGCGTCACGTATTCGTTCACGATGCCGTCCGCGGCCTTGGACAAGCCGATGACGACCAGCTTGAGGTGCCCGATGCGGTTGCGGAGGAGGAGATGCCGGATGACGCGGAGGACGAGGCGGACGAGGAAGACGAACAGGATGGAGAACGCCCAGACCGCGATGACGATGAACCGCGACGTCACGAGCTCGCGCGTGAAGAACACGGACGCGATGAGGACCATGGTGCCGGAGGTGCAGGCGAGTGCCACGCGGCCGAATTCGTTCCAGGCTTTTCGCGGGCGCGCCACGTAGAGTCCCGCGACCGCGAACAGGACGAGCCAGACGCCGACGAACAGCGCGACGGTCCGGACGTAGTCGGCGAAGGGAAGGTTCTGGAGGATAGGAAGGACCTCGGTCACGTAGCGCGAATACCGGAGGAGGTACGCCGCGAGGCCAGCGCCGAACAACGCAAAAACGTCGAGCGGCAGGAGGAGCGCCGTGAAGGTGAGGTCGATTCGCTTGATGCGCATGCTGTCGGGTGCAGTATACCGCACAAACATCAACGCCGCCCTGTGTATCGGGCGGCGCTCATGTTCGGGTCGGACGATAAGCCGAATTTTGTTCCCATATGCCTCTGTGAGGAGGTGTTTGGGCGATGACCATCTGTCTAGCCCCGACATTGCTGACGGGGTCATGCGAGCTACCAGTTCCTCCGACGTGAATCGAAGGTCTTGCTCTTGCACCGGAGAGGGTTTACCACGCTCCGACGTCACCGCCGGAGGAACGGGGTGGTCCCCGTACTTTTCACCTTTGGCCCGCAAGGAGAGAGATCCTTCGGCGCGCTGGGCGCCTTCAGGATAACGTGCTCCTCGCAAGTTAGTATCGTCTCTGTGGCACTTTCCCTAGGCTTTAGAGAACGTTGGGCACGTGTCCGTCCGTTCATCCTGCTCCTGGCCGCCGTTAGCGGCTCTCCATGACCGCCCCATCGCTGAGGCGGACGGTGTTCGGACTTTCCTCCCCGACATGACGTCGGGGTGGTCATCTGTCCGGCCCGAACGAACAAGAATATAGCATGAATCAGGTCCTGCGTCAACCCTTCGCGGTGCTGAAGTCGTGTGGTACCATCCATCCGATATCCTATGAAGAAATCGGTCATCGTCATCCTCGTGGTTCTTATCGCATTCGTCCTGTTCGGGATCTGGTTCTGGTCCCTCGGTAACGTGTCGGATGCGGGCGATGACATCGTGACCCTTTGGGTCGATGCGCCGGGCGTCGAGGTCCGACGGGACGGGACCGAAAGATGGGGTGCCGCTGAATCCGGCACGGTGCTGTCCGCATCCGATGAGGTCAGGACTGACGTGACCGGTCGCGCCACCCTCTCGTTTTTCGGCCGCGGTGAGGCGCGTCTGGATGGGGATACGGCCGTGAGGGTCGAGGACCTGTCGTCCGGCGCCACGGCGCCTATCCGGATGCGACTGCAGCTCACGTCTGGACGAGTCTGGTCGCGCATCCTGCGGCTCTTCAATCTCGACAGTACCTATGCCGTCTCGACGAACAATGTCGTATCCACGGTCCGCGGCACGGCGTTCGACGTCTCGCGGGGGGGATTCGGATCTTCCGTGTGGATCACGAAGGGATTCGTGGAGGTCGAGACGGTCTGGAACGGTACGCCGACCGACGAGATTGTCGCCGAAGGATTCAAGACGGCCGCGAATCCGGACAACATCTCTCCGACGGAGCCGTTGAGCGCGGATGACAAGGCCTCGGAGTGGTTCAGGCGGAACATGGATGCGGACGATGCCTTCGTCGCGCGCGCGTCGGACCGTATCGCCATCGAGTATGAGCATCGCGGTCGGGTGAGGCCGGATCAGACGTTATATGCGCTTGCAGCGCTGTCCGAACGTGCACATCTCGCGTTCGCTGGGGGCGAGGCGCCGCGTCTCGCGTCCTTCTATCTTGGTCGGCGTCTCTACGGCATCAAGACCTTGATCGACGAGGGGAAGTCCGGCCTCGCGCTTCAGGCGTTCAACCGGCTTGAGCAGGACGCTAAGGAGGCACTTGAGGCCGAGGTGACATCCGCAGCCGCGCCGTATCTCCGCATCGAGGTCGCGAACATGCGGATTCTCACGCAGGGCATCATGCCCGCGTCTCCGTTGTACCGTTTCAAGTTGAAGCTCGAGGACCTGGAGCAGGAGCTTGTGAAGGACGACGAGGCGCAGGCCTTGTTCAGTCGACTTCTGTCCGCGGACAGCAGGATGGATGAGGCAGAGGGGTTTATCGGAATCATGCAGCTGGAAGAGGCGTCGTTGAGCTTGGAAGCTGCGCATCAGGGAATCGAGAACGGCCGTCGCGACGCCGAGGGGGTCATCCCAGGAACGACGGCGGAGCGCGGTCACGCCATCCTCTTTAAGATCAGGGCGCTTGAGATGCGTGAAGCGATACTACGTCAGCGTCTCGCGACGGCGGAGATTCCGATGGCGTTGGACGACCTCGGCAGCGCGACGTCCACGGAAAGCGTGGCCACGAGCACCGAGCCGACGCCGGACGGAAATCCGACCGGATTCGGGACGGTACCCGGCACGACGCCTGTGGACGTGACCCCGCCAATTCCGCCGTCGGAACCGCCGGTGAACGAGGCGCCATGGGATCGCATCATCCTGGCCGCACAGCCGAATCCCATCGACGTCGGCGCGACGTCGCAGCTGCGCCTCGTCGGAAGCCGGTCGGACGGATCGACAGGAGACCTTACCGCACGCGCGACGTTCCGGATCTTCGGGAACATCGGGACACTGAACGGCCCCACGCTCACGGCGACCACAGCCGGCTCCGCGACCATCGAAGCGACGGTCACGGACAACGGCGTGGCGAAGACCGCAAGGACGATCATCAACGTGAACGATGCCGTGGCACTGTCGCGGCTTTCCGTGTCGGCACTGGGTGAGACGACGGTCGTGCAGGGGGGTCAGGTCCCGCTCCTCGCGACGGCCTGGTATTCGACCGGGTTCTCGGCACCCGTCACGGCAAAGACCGTTTGGACTTCGTCCGATTCGAGCGTCGGTACCATCTCCGGCACTACGTTCGTCGCCGGGGTCGACGGGCTCGGTCCGGTCACGATCACCGGAAGCTATACGGAGAACGACGTCATGGAGTCGGGATACGTGGTATTCACGGTCGTTCCGAAATCCGTGACGACGGGACTATGACGCATCGAACAGCACCTTGGCGTCCGATCTTGGTCGGAGGCGCGGTCGGACTTATGGTCGCGGGCGTGTTCTTGACCGGTGCGCTCCGTTCATGGAGCGACCGAGCGACCGACCGACTCTTCCTGTCTCGGGAGCCCGACATGTCCGTGGTCATCGTCGCGATCGACGATGCCTCCCTCGGGGTCATCGGCCGATGGCCGTGGCCACGTTCCGTCCACGCGAAGCTGATCCGTACCCTGTCGGAGGCCGGTGCGTCCGCCATCGCCTACGACGTCAATTTTCCGGAACCGTCTGACGAGTGGGAGGATGCGTCGCTCGCGGATGCCATCAGACAGGCGGGAAACGTCGTCCTGCCGGTGGAGCTGTCGGTCATCGAGGTCGCTGGGCGCCTCGTCTTCGATCCTGCCGCGACCTTGACGCCGATTCCGATTCTCACGTCCGTGGCAAGGGCCATCGGACATTCCAATACGCCCATGGATCCGGATGGCGTGGTCCGCCGCGTCCCTGTGGGCATTCATGCTCCGGACGGAAGCGAGGTTCGGGCGTTCTCCGTGCAGGCACTCGACATCACGTCACCGGATATCGACGTGCGCAAGGCCTCGATGGACCGCGCATATCGCGTCGTCATCGGATATGCCGGCCCGCCGAAAAGGACCTATCAGACCGTGGCTGCAGCGGATGTCCTTGCCGGCGCCGTTCCACCAGCGGTGTTCCGCGGCAGGGCCGTTTTCGTCGGTTCGACCGCTCCCGACCTGCACGATGACCGCTTGGTGCCGACGTCTGACGGAACGCCCATGCCGGGCGTGGAGATCCATGCCTCTTTCTATGACACGTTGAAGAACGCCGGCTGGCTTACGCCCATCCCGCCGTATGCACTGGCAGGAGGATTGTTCCTCGTCGCCCTCCTCGTCGCCCTCCTCGCGGCCTTCCTGCACGCTCGCATCGGCGCTCCGCTCACGGTCGTTCTCTGGATTGCCCTCCTCATCTCCGCATTTTTCCTGTTCGACCGTGGATGGATCATGGACGTGGTCTGGCCGACGCTGGCGATTGCGTTTTCCTACGCCGCCGTGACGCTCGAACGCCGTATCACGTCCGACCGCGAACGCGCGCGCCTGCGCGATGCCATCTCACGATACGTCACGCCTTCCGTCGTCTCCCGCATCCTGAAGGATCCCTCCACGCTGAAGCTCGGCGGGGAGAAACGTCGCATGTCCGTGCTGTTTTCCGACATCCGCGGTTTCACATCCATCGCGGAAGGTATGCCGCCGGAACGCCTCGTCGAGGTGATGAACCTGTATCTCACGCGCATGACGGACGTCGTGTTCGAACATGAGGGCGTCCTCGACAAGTACATCGGCGACGCGGTGATGGCGTTCTGGAACGCGCCTATCGACCAGAAGGACCACGCGCTCCGCTCCGTGAGGACCGCTGTCGCGATGCAGGAAGAAGTGACGGACCTGAACCGGTCCAAGCTCCTGCCCAAGGGCGTGAAGCTCAAGATCGGCATCGGCATCAACACCGGCGACATGATCGTGGGCAACATGGGGTCCGAAGCCCGGTTCGACTACACCGTCATCGGCGACGACGTGAACCTCGCGTCGCGACTCGAGAGCTTGACCAAGGAATACGACGTCGGCATCCTCGTGTCCGAGGCGACGTACATGGAGGTGCAGGACCAAGTCCTCGCACGTCGTATCGATCGTGTCGCCGTGAAGGGTAAGAGCGCGCCCGTGTTGGTCTATGAGATCCTCGGGATGGAAGGGAGCGTGTCCGCGCGGGACCGGATTACTGTCGCCGCGTATGAGGAGGCGCTCGACGCCTACTTCGCGTCGAAGTTCGACGACGCCATCACGAAGTGCGAGGCACTCGCCACGACAGCGCCGAAGGACGGACCGTGCCAGACGCTCATCCGCCGTGCGGGGCACATGAAGGAACACCGCCCGCCGCCCGGCTGGAACGGCGTGTGGGTGATGCACAGCAAATGATTCGCGAACAGCGAATCATCCTGAAGAACCTCTCCTGATCGTGCGACGAAGGATCTGATTCAAGACACGTCTACCTATGGAATTCCTTCTCGACTTTTTCTCCAAGCTCCAGAACCTCGACGAGCTTATCCGTTGGGGCGGCATTTTCGCGCTCGTGGCCATCGTCTTCGCGGAGACCGGGCTCTTCTTCGGCTTCTTCCTGCCGGGCGACTCGCTCCTCGTCACGGCCGGTCTCTTCGCCGCGAAAGGGGACCTCGACATCGCGACGCTCTTCGTCGCGCTCGCGCTCGCGGCCATCATCGGCGACGCGACCGGATTCGAGATCGGTCGTCTTTCCGGCAGGCGCATCTTCGGCCGCGAGGATTCGTGGTTCTTCAAGAAGCGCCATCTCGAGCGGACGCAGGCCTTCTACGACCGTCACGGCGGCAAGACCATCATCCTCGCGCGGTTCGTGCCCATCGTCCGGACGTTCGCGCCGCTCGTCGCAGGCGTCGCAGGCATGACGTACCGGAAGTTCGCGTTCTTCAACATCACGGGCGGCCTCCTATGGGTCGGATCCATGCTCGGTGTCGGGTACGGCCTCGGTCGGACCATCCCGAACATCGAACAGCACATCCACATCGTCATCGCCGTCGTCATTTTCCTCTCCATCCTTCCGGGCATCGTGAGCTTTCTGAAGACGGGGCATTGGAAACGATGGTTCGAGCGTTGGAACGGCACAAAAAAAACGGCCCCATGAGGGTCGTTTTTCGTTCGGTGTGTTATTCACGTCCGAGTCCCACGCGTGTGCGGACGGTCCGCATCATCTTCTCGGCCTGTTCCGTCGCGGCGTCGCGTCCGGCATCGAGGATACGCTTGAGTTCAGCTGGATTCTTCCTGAATTCCAGCATCCGTTTCTGCATCGGTCCAAGCATGCCGATGACGGCGTCCGCGACGGCCTTCTTGAAGTCGCCGTAGCCCGCACCCGCGAACTCCTTCTCGATCTCCTTCATGGTTTTGCCGCTCGCGTGGTGGTAGAGCGTCATGAGGTTGGAGACCGCGGGCTTCTTCTCCGGATCGTATGAGATGCCCTTGCCCGAATCCGTGACCGCGCGCATGATCTTTTTCCGGATGGTCTCCGCATCGTCGCGCAGCAGGATCTTCGCGCCCTCCATCGGGTCGCTCTTGCTCATCTTCTTCGCGGGATCCTGCAGGCTCATGATGCGGTTGCCGATTTTCTGGATGAGCGCCTGTGGAATCGCGAACGTGTCGCCGAACCGCTCGTTGAACCGGCGTGCGATGACGCGCGCGAGCTCGAGATGCTGCATCTGGTCCTGACCGACCGGGACGGCCGTCGAGCCGTAGAGGAGGATATCCGCGGCCATGAGCACGGGATAGCTGAAGAGCCCGAGGCCGACGCGTTCGCCCTGTTTACCCGACTTGTCCTTGAACTGCGTCATGCGTTCCAGCTCGCCGAGCTTGGTGATGGTCCCGAGGATCCATGCGAGCTCCGCGTGTTGGGGGACCTCGCTTTGGACGTAGATATGCGAGCGCTTGGGGTCGATGCCGGCCGCGAGATACGTCGCCGCGACGCCGAGGATGTTCTGACGAAGCATTTTCGGGTCCTGCGCGACCGTGATGGCGTGCAGATCCACGATGCAGAAGAGGCAAGGGTGGTCATGCTGGATGGCGACCCACTGTTTCAGCGCTCCGAGGTAGTTGCCGAGATGCAGGTCGCTCGTGGGCTGGATGCCTGAGAAGACAAGGTCTTTCATATGTCCGTTGCCTATAGGATGCCGGACGGGGAGAGGAAAGGCAACGTAGCGTTGCTTTTCGGCAGCTCCTGGATTTGACTTCGCATCCTGAGTTTGTCGAAAGAGTCCCTCTATTCGCCGGTCAAACCGAAAACCCCGCATGGCGGGGTTCGGTTCCGGGGATGCGACAAGCATCAACTCTTTCTTTCTTGGATTGTCCGAGGACACGCGCTAACTGTGGCGGCAGGGGAAGCCGAGAGGCCTCATCGATCGCCCACCATGCACATTCGTGACTTCTTGTGGGTCGAGAGGCGTCGGTTTGCCTGGCGCGACGCGTGCTGCGTCATCGTATTTCGTTCGAAACGGATACCGCGTGAGGAAGCGAGTTCCATAGCGATGAACGCGGTATCCGTTTCGAACGTTTCTTCAGACTTCCACGATGATCGGAAGGATCATGGGACGTCGCTGGGTCTTGTGGTAGAGGTACTCGCCGAGGTCGTCGCGCAGCTTGTCCTTGAGGAACGAGCTGTTGGCGCCCGAACGGGGGTCCTTGTCCTTCAGGATGTCGGCCGCCTTTTTGCGCGTCATCTGGATGAGTTCCTGGTGATCCTTCATGTAGACGAATCCGCGCGAGATGATGTCCGGCAGATGCATGAGCCTCCCGGACCGCGTCGCGATGACCGCGATGACGATGAGGATGCCGTCGGCCGCGAGGTCCTGGCGGTCACGGAGCACAATGTGGTTGGTGTCGCCCACGCCGAGCCCGTCCACGAACACGTAGTCGGTCGGCACCTTGCGGTTGGTGAGCTGGCCGTTGCCGTGCCGGTCGAATTCCATGATTTGGCCGTTGTCCGCCACGAAGATGTTCTCCGGCGGGAAGCCTACGGCCATGGCGAGCTTCGCATGCTCGCGCAGGAAAGAATGATGTCCCTCGATGGGGATGAGGTACTTCGGCTTGAGCATGGCGTGCATCTCCTTGAGGTCGTCCTGCTTGGCGTGTCCGCCGGCATGGACGTCCATCATTTTGTAGTGCACGACCGCGGCGCCTTCACGGTACAGCGTGTCCGTCACGCGCTGGACCGAGCGCTCGTTGCCCGGGATGACCGACGAGGAGAACACGACCGTGTCGCCCGGTTCGATTTCGATGAAGGGATGTTCGCGGTTGGCGATACGCATGAGCACCGCGCGTTCCTCGCCCTGCGCGCCCGTGCAGACGATGACGACCTTGTCCGGGGGATAGTCCTTGATTCGCTTGGAATCGATAATGGTGCCTTTCTGGACCTTGAGGTAGCCGAGCGCTTGCGCGATGGCGATGTTCGACTTCATGGAGAAACCTTCCACCGCGACCTTGCGGCCGTTACGCTCGCACGCGGCGATGATCTGCTTGATGCGGGAAATCATGGACGAGAACGTCCCGATGATGATGCGGCCGGGGGCCTTTGCGATGATTTCGTCGATGTTCGTCTGGATCTCGCCCTCGGGGAGCTGGCGTCCAGGTGAGCTCGCGTTCGTCGAGTCGACGAGCAGGGCGAGCACGCCCTTGCGTCCGAGTGCGATCATCTTGTCGCGTTCCTCGACAGATTGGGCCTTGTCCGACGTATCGAGCTTGAAGTCTCCGGTATGGACGATCGTGCCGCACGGCGTATGCAGGATCACGCCCATGGCCGTCGGGATGGAGTGTGCGACCCCGAAGAATTCGACGCGGAATGATCCGAGCTGCAGCACGTCGCTCGCCTTGATGGTGTGGATGTGGAGCGGCGGGGCTTCGCGATGGTCCTCTTGGCGCTTCTTGATGATGGCACCAGTGAGGTCCGTCGCGTAGATCGGCGGGTTGCCGATGCGCGGCATGGCGTGCGGAATGCCGCCGATGTGGTCCATGTGCCCATGCGTGATGATCACGCCGCGGATGTTCTTCTCCTTGCCCTTGAGGTAGTCCGTGTTCGGGATGATGTAGTCTACGCCCGGCATGTCCTCGTCCGGGAACTGGAGGCCCATGTCGATGATGACGATGTCCTTTCCGTATTCGAGGAGCGTGCAGTTGCGGCCGACCTCCTCGTTGCCGCCGAGGACCATGATGCGGAGCCGATCGCTCGTATGCTCGAGCGCGTCCGTATCCTTGCCGGTCTTGAGGAACGGCTTATGCTTATATGTACTCATGCGCGGGGAACGCTCGAATGCGCCGCCCTGACGACCACGTCCGCCGCCACCTCCGCGGCGCTTGCCGCCGCGTTCTTGAGGTTTTTGCGGTTTCTGTTGACCTTTGCCGCGCTGGGGCTGACGGTTCTGCTGTGGCGGCCTAGAATCTTCCTTCTTCGGCTGAGGCTCCTGTGCCTTGCGGATCGACGCCTGCTTCACCGCTTTCGCAATAATGGATGACGTGTCCTGGGGCGTGGAAACGCGCATCGGCTGTCCCGGTCGGTTACCTGAAGTGTTCCCGTGCCGCGGACGTCGACGAAACGGACCTCGCGATCGGGATCCGGAGTTGCCGGAACCAGCCCCTTGTCCACCGGACGGGGGAGTCGCGGAATTCGCTGAAAAATCCATATGGATTGTCTGTTTTTCCGGTTCGGTTATCGCGTCCCGGATTCGGTTATGACATGGATGACATCCCGTCTAAAGCAACGGGTTGAGAGTCAGAACAATACGAAAATACTGTGATACAGGGGTTCTTGTGTTGTTTCACGACCGTCGGAATTGGCTCAATGATGGGCAAATCTGCGACGGGAGTGGAACGATTACTGATAGGATACAGGAGAAGGGGGAAAATGTCAACCCGCATGTTCGGTGACAATGCCCCTGTACGGCATGCTACCATGGCCGGGTTATGCTCCTCGCCGTCCTCATGATTGCCGCAGGCATCTTCTTGCTTATCAAGGGTGCGGATGGCCTTGTCACGGGTGCCGTATCGATCGCACGTCGCTTCAAGGTCCCACCCGTCGTCATCGGCCTCACCATCGTCGCGTTCGGGACGTCGCTTCCCGAGTTCTTGGTGAACGCGTTTTCTGTGTGGAGGGGGACCACGGACATCGCCATCGGGAACATCATCGGGTCGAACATCGCGAACATCCTTCTCATCCTCGGCGTCGCCGCGATGATTCGGCCGCTGCTCGTGAGGCGCAATACGGTCTGGAAGGAGATACCGTTCGCCCTGCTCGCGAGCGCCCTCGTCTTCGTGATGGCGAGCGATCGGCTCCTGACAGGCGCATCGTCCGACGGACTCGATCGGACCGACGGCATGACGCTTCTCGTGCTGTTCGGTATCTTCCTGTATTACGCGTACGGGATGCGGAACGCGCAAGGCACGCCGCGCGCCCAGACGGAGCGGGTCATAGCCGAGGCCAAGTCCCTCGATACGTCCAAGGCAAGTGTGATGATTGTTTTAGGTATCGCGAGCCTCGCTCTCGGGGGGTATTGGACCGTGGACGGCGCGACACGTCTCGCGACGCTCGCGGGGATTTCGGAGCGCATCATCGGCCTCACCATCATCGCGATCGGGACATCGTTGCCGGAACTCGTGACGTCCATCTATGCCGCGCTTCGGAAGGAAGCGGACATCGCGGTCGGGAACGTCGTCGGCTCGAATATTTTCAACGTGTTCTGGGTCCTCGGCATCAGCGCGACCGTGAGGTCCCTTCCGTTCTCGTCGGCCGCGGGGGTCGATGCGCTCATAGCGGTCGGCGCGTCGGTCATCCTGTTCCTCACGCTGTTCATCGGCAAGCGGCATCAGATCGACCGATGGCAGGGCATCGCGTTCGTCGGCCTGTATCTTGCCTACCTCGGGTCGCTCGCGTTCAGGGCTTGACGGGGCACCGAATCACGGGCATCATCGCTGCACGAAAGAGGTGCGCCGCGGTGGCGGAATTGGTAGACGCACTGGCTTCAGGAGCCAGCGATCGCAAGGTCATGAGAGTTCAAGTCTCTCCCGCGGCACCATGTCGCGAACACCCGCCGACAGGCGGGTTTTGCGTTACGGTTCTTTAGATTCTTCGTCGCAATCAGGTTCCTCAGGATGGCCTTCGCTGCGCGGAATCATTTCCACCGCCACCCGGTCTTCATGTACCAGTTCATCAGGTCATTGAAGCGGTCCGCAGGGCGACTGACGCTGACCTGTTCGGTGACGCCGAGGATCTGTTTCGAGACGAGGTAGGGCGACGAGGGGCGAACGAGGAAGATCGCCGGCGAGATCTTACGGATCGTGTTCGAGAGGGAGGTACGCGCATCCTGTAGCGAAGCGGTGGATGTCGCGTCGCGGACCATCTCGAGCGCCATGTCCACGTCGCGGTCGCCGAGTCCGGAGATGTTGAGGCCGCGGCTCGAGGCCTGGCTGCTCCACCAGAACGGAAACAGGTCCTGCTCCGGACCGAGGAGGACGTTGGTGACGACCACGTGCCCGTCGCGTTCGATGGTCGCTCGATGGACGAAGGTCTCAGGTTCGAGCGAAACGACCGTGACCTTGACACCGATGAGCGACCAGCGACGCTTGAGGACCTCCGCGACGGCGACGAGTTCGACCTGGTTAGGCACGAGGATAGTGAGGTCGAGCGTGGGTGCACCGCTTGTCGATGATGTGGAGCTTCCCGAGAGCGTCCGAACGTCTCCGGAGTCCGAGAGTTTCCATCCCGCGGCATCGAGGAGTGTACGCGCCTCATCCAGCGTGACGGGCGAGGAGGTCGCGGTCGCGAAGGGGTACGGACCTCCGACCGGGACGGCGCGTCCGCGCCACGCCTCGACAATCTCTTGGCGGTCCACGACACCCGTGAGCGCTCGGCGGACGCGTTCATCTGCGAGGAGCTTCTGTTTCAGGTTGAAGAAGGCTACGGTCTCTTGCGGGAGCTCGAGTTGGATGCGGTACCAGCGTACCGAATCGCCCTGCGTATCGTCCTTCAGCGGGGAGAACGCGAGCGCCTGCACCAGGTCCGCACGGAGCGCATCTTCCGCCTGCTTGCGGTCGGGATAGAACTGGAACACGATTGTCTTGAGATATGGCTTCACCCCGTACCAGCGGTCGAAGCGTTCGAGGGTATAGGAACGAACCAATCCTTTCGCGTCGCGGGTGAACGATTTGAACCGGTACGGACCCGACCCGATGGGCCGTATGTTGAGGTCGGCGAGGCGGGCGTTCGCCGCCGGAATGTCCTGCCAGAGCCCAGACGGGAGGATGCCGACCGTGAGAGCAGCGAGGAACTGGAGGTCCGGGCTCTCGAGCTGGAACTGCACGGTCCTCACGTCCGTCGCGATAGCCTTCACCTTGCGGAAGGAGGAGGCGAGCGGTGACGAGCGCGCCGGATTCTGGATGGATTCGATGGTGAACTGGACGTCGTCGGCCGTGACGGGTTCGTCGGTATGGAACCGCGCGTCTTCGCGGAGGGTGACCGTGAGGGTCTTTCTGTCCTCCGACCAATCGTATCGTTCCGCGAGATCGGGTTCGGGTTGCATCCCATTCATCCGAAAGAGGCCCGAGAAGACAAGGGCGGCGATGTCGCGGTCCACGTCGTTGCCCGGCGCATCGATGGGGTTGATGGAGTTCGGTTCGCCGATAAGCGCCTCGCTGACGGTCCCGCCGACGACGGGGACGCGGACGGTCCGCTCTTCGGCCGTCACGCCGACGACGAGGCCGAGGCTCACGAGGAGCAGGATGCCCGAAAGCCACACGATACGGCGTTCGGTCTGGTTCAGGACGCGTGAGGCGTAGCGGAGTTGACGGAGCGTTGGGATCTTGCGCGGGGACGTGACCGCCACGACCATCGCATGATCCGCTGTCGCATCCGGCGCGCGTTCCTCCGATGCCGCGGCCGACGGCCACCAGAAAAAGACGCGCTTCACGAGCGCCCGAAGACGGACGATGAGCGCGTTCATGGGCCCTAGGCGAGCGCGACGTTCAGGATCGCGGTCGCGAAGAAGAGGATCGACAGGCCGATTGTGACGTAGAACAGGCCCTTTTCAATCCCGCGTTTCGTGCGGAAGACGTTGCCTTCGCCACCGAACGCCGCCCCAAGGCCTGAGCCGCGTTGCTGGAGCAGGATGGCGGTCACGAGCAGGCCGGAGAGGATGACCTGGATGATGGGCAGCAGGAGTTGCCTCATATAGGTGATATGTCCGGCAACGGTACCCGACCGATGCCAAAGCGTCAATCCATCTGATATACTCGATGTGATGGCGACTGTTCGGGGACGGCTTCAAAAGAATCCATGGCTTATCGCGGGCCTCGTCTGTACGGCGTTGCTGTTCGTCGGCCTTGTGTTGTTCGCGATGCAGGTCCTCGGGTTCATGCGTGACATCAAGGCCGGTAAGGAGGACCCCTTCGCTAAGGACACGTTCAAGGCGAGCGTCACCAGGCTTCTCGCTCAGATGCCGGTCGACGACATCGATCTGGGGCGTATCGCTGGGACAGGGAAGGACCCGAGGCTCGGAAGCCCGAATCCTAAGATTCGCATCGTCGAGTTCCTGGATTTTCAATGCCCGTATTCCGCCGAGGCGGCACCGATCGTCCGGGCGTTCCTGGCGAAGCATCCGGATGACGTCGAGCTCGTCGTACGTGATTTTCCGCTCGACTCCCTCCATCCGGACGCACTCCGGGCGGCTATCGCCGCGCGTTGCGTCTTTCGGTACGGTGACGCGGATCGGTATTGGATGTATCACGACATGTTGTTCCGGCATCAGGATGCGTTGGATGCGGAGAGCCTTCGGACCTATGCCGAAGCGGTCGGTGCGGACACAGAAGCCTTTGACGCATGTATGGCCGGTCGCGTGACCGAAGTGGAGGTGCGGACGTCCATGGCGGATGGGTTGGCTGCCGGCGTACGCGGGGCGCCGACGCTCTTCGTGAATACGGTCCGACTCCCGGGCGCGCCGACGCTCGAGGTACTTGAGGAGATGATTCGTCAACTGAAAGGGGTATGAGGAAGATTGTCGTCGTGACGATTGCACTGATGATTCTCGGGTCGCTAAGAATCCCTGCGGCTCAGGCAATCGAATGTGATGGTTTCGGGATTCCGGATTGTGACAACGCGGAGATGCTCTTTGAATGTCCAGGGATGTGTATCGCGCTGTGCACGGAGCTGCTTGCAGAGAGCGACCAGATTATCGATCATCCTGACTATTGTGTCACGTGTGCGAAGGTCTCGCTTCTCCCAATCGGTGGTTCCCTCGTCACATTGATGGCAGGTTCCGCCTGCACGGTCGCGGCCGGGGAGGCGATGAAACAGGCGATGTGCGACAAGGGGCCGGGCGGATGCTGTATCGAGACGGTTTCGAATGACAAGGTCTCGAAGTTCGACAAGCCATGCAAGGAGGAAAAAGAGACGTGTGCGGGCGAGCCGGGAGCGCGCTATTCATGTTGCCTTTGCACAGGGACCGACCCGAACGTCGGCGACATGGTCTCGACTGAGCGAGAGACCTTCGACTCGTGCGAAAAGACGTGCAAGGAAAAGGGGTTGACTATCAATAAGTCCTTCGGCGCGGGGAACCTACCGAAATCGGCGAGCGCGAACGCTCCGACGCCGACGGCGCTCGCGTCCGTGAACGCGCTCTGCTTCACGCGGGCCGAGTGCGCGACGAAGGAATATGGCGGGTCGCCTAAAGCCTTCCGTGAGGGGTACGGATGCCCGTCCGACAAGGGGCGGTGCATCGCGCCGGAGCCGGAGATCCCGCTGTCCATCCCGCTCGGCAACGTCGCGACGGTGCAGGGGCTCCGTGGCTACATCGCCGCCGCTTTCCAGTATGGCATCTCCATCGTCGCCATCTTCGCGGCCGTGATGTTCGTGTACGGAGGGTTTCGGTACATGTTCGGGTCCGCGTTCGGCGACATCAAGCGCGGCAAGGAGATCATGATCGATGCGGGCGTCGGCCTCCTGCTGGTCCTCGGTTCCTATACCATCCTCTGGACCGTGAACCCCGCGACGCTGGAGCTGAAGCGGCTCGAGGTCTTCATGATCAACAAGCAGCTCGATATCAACTCGAAATGGTGTTCGAATCTCAAGGCCATCATGGGGAACGAAAGTCTCATGTTCGCGGATGCCGGCGAATCGCCGAACTACGTTTCTCCGGAGGGTACTCCGTATGTCACCTTGGCAGACGACACGCGGTGCAACGTGGAATACTACGCCAAAGGGCTCGGCACCAACCGATGCTTCGGCCGGTCGTGCGAGCCACTCAAAGGGTTCGCCTGCGTCTACTGCGTCGGGGAGGAGAGCAAGATGGCCGAATGCGCGGGGAAAAAGGGATATGCGTGCGCGAAAGCGAATTTCTCTGGGATGGTGACGTACACGGATGGGCGGTACGTCGAGGAGATAGTGATGTTCACCGTCTGCAACGACGCCGTAGACAAAGAGTTGGAGAATATCGATTCCTTCCTGATGGTGAACAACATCCACAAATTCAAGGACGCGACGCTTCAGGGCGACGAGGGCGATTCGAGGAAGCAGGGGAAGCAGTCGTTCTCGTTTAGCCTGACGCCGGAGGACATCGCGGATGAGGAGAGCGAATGCAAGGACGAAGGCGGCGTCTTCGGGTTCGCCCTCGGCATCCAATACAACGATCCGGGAATTGGCTTCGTCTCGTTCGTGTCGGAGACGGCTGGGGAAGGGGGCGCTTTCGATGAGTTCGCTGCGGTTGGAAAGGATAGTTGTGGTGGGGCATCCACGAGATTCTCTGGGTATGTGGAGAAGGGCGCGTCGAGGGGCGAGACGGACGGAGACGGCGACGAGAACTCGGCCGACATGGAAGTCGCGATCATGTGCGGCATCTCATCCAACCGGAAGGCATTCTGGACGCTCGATGACCTTCGGTCGGCGGCGGGAGTCGGGTCGAATCCGGAGCTCCTGTTTTGTGACCTTCATTTGGAATCCGGGAACGCGCCGGTCGACGTCACGTCCGGGAGCTCCTACATCAAAATCGGTGACCCTCTGAGGTTCACATGCGGAAAATAGGAACAGGCCAGTCGATATGTCCGGGTGGAACCTCGCCTCTTGCCCCATCGCAAGACTTGTGGTAGTCTCGGCGGCAGTCTATGTCTGCCTCGAACCACATCTCCATCCGCGGCGCGCGGGTCCATAATCTCAAAAACGTCTCCATCGACCTGCCCAAGAACAAGCTGGTCGTGATCACGGGGCTCTCCGGCTCCGGCAAATCTTCCCTCGCGTTCGATACGATCCACGCGGAAGGGCAGCGCCGGTACATGGAGAGCCTTTCGTCGTATGCACGGCAGTTCCTCGAGCTCCAAGACAAGCCGGACGTGGACGAGATCGTCGGCCTGTCGCCGACCGTGGCTATCGACCAGAAGTCCTCGTCGCACAACCCGCGCTCGACCGTCGGCACCGTAACCGAGGTGTACGACTTCCTTCGTCTCCTCTTCTCGCGCGCGGGCCGGGCACATTGCCCGACATGCGGCGCGCCAGTGATGGAGCAGTCATCGCGTGAGATCGGCGAACGCATCCTCGCGCTCGCGTCGAAGCATGCGGTCACGCTCCTCGCGCCCATGGTCCGCGAGCAGAAGGGGGAGCATAGGGTCGTACTGCAGGCGGCGGACAACGCGGGATTCAAGGAGGTCCGGTTCGACGGGACGCTCGTGGACATCGACGAGATGCTCCGCGTGAAGCCGGACAAGACCAAGCCCCATACCGTCGAGGTCGTCGTGCGCCGCATCGAGGCGAAGACGAGTCTGACGCTCGAGGGGCTGATGGAGCCGCTGAAGCAGGCGCTGGAGCTCGGCAACGGGCTCGTGGTCGCGCTCGACGAGGAGGCGGGCGACGAGACGATGTTCTCGCAGTCGCTCTTCTGCGCGTCGTGCGACCGGTCGCTCCCGCCGCTCGAACCGCGCCTCTTTTCCTTCAATTCCCCGCACGGTGCCTGCCCGGCCTGCACCGGCCTTGGCACCAAGCTCGTGCTCGAGCCCGAGCTCGTCATCCCGAACAAGCGCCTCACCATCGCGCAGGGCGCCATCAAGCCGTGGACGCGTATCGCCGGCAACCAGACGTCGCACCTGAAACTGCTCGAGGTCGTCGGCAACCGCCATGGGTTTTCCGTCAATGACGTGGTCGGCGCCATCCCAGCGAAGGCCCTGAAGCTCATCATGGAAGGGACGGGCGACGAGACGTACGACGTGGACGGTAAGACGCTCGCGTTCGACGGCATCCTCGCGATGCTGGAGGAGAAATACCGCCAGACCGATTCCGAATACGTGCAGAAGGAGATCGAGGGATACATGCGCGTGTTGACGTGCCCCGTGTGTGACGGCAAGCGGTTGCGGCAGGAGGCGTTGCTCGTCACGGTCGCGGGCAAGGGCATCGCGGACGTGGTCGGCCTGTCGCTCGACGAGGCCGCAACGTTCTTCGTGTCGCTCGGCAAGGCGCCGACCAAGGCGAAACCGTCCAAGATCTCGCGCGCCAAGGTAGAGGTCAAGCCGGACACGCATGGATTCACGGAACGCGAGCGCATCGTGGTGGACCAGACGTCCCACGAGATCGTGCGGCGGCTCAAGAACCTGCTCGACGTCGGGCTCGGGTACCTCACGTTGGATCGGAGTGCGATGTCACTCTCCGGCGGCGAGGCTCAGCGCGTCCGCCTCGCGGCGCAGCTCGGCTCCGAGCTCTCCGGCGTCATCTACATCCTCGATGAGCCTTCCATCGGCCTGCATCAGCGCGACAACGACAAGCTTATCGGCACGATGAAGCAGCTCCGCGACATCGGGAATTCCGTCATCGTGGTCGAACACGACCGTGCCGTGATGGACGCCGCGGACTATGTGGTGGACGTCGGGCCCGGCGCCGGCGAATACGGCGGAGAGATCGTCGCGGCAGGCACCCTCGCCGAGATCAAGCGCAACAAGGAATCGCTCACGGGCGCGTACCTCCTCGGCAAGAAGGAGATCGAGACGCCGAAGAAGCGCCGCAAGGGGAACGGCAAGGCCGTGACGGTCCGGGGCGCGCGCGGATACAACCTGAAGGACGTGGACTTCCGCGTGCCGCTCGGGACCTTCACCTGCGTGACGGGCGTTTCCGGCTCGGGCAAGTCCACGCTCGTGCTCGATATCCTCGCGCGCGCCCTCTCCGCCCATTTTTACGGCGCGAAGGACCTGCCCGGGCCGCATAAGAAGATCGACGGCATCGACAATCTCGACAAGGTCGTGTCCGTGGACCAGTCGCCCATCGGACGCACGCCACGCTCCAACCCCGCGACCTACACGGGCGTGTTTACGGTCATCCGCGACCTGTTCACCGAGATCCCGGAGGCCAAGATGCGCGGGTACGACGCGGGCAAGTTCTCGTTCAACGTGAAGGGTGGAGGCCGATGCGAGCCGTGCGGCGGAGAAGGATACGTGAAGATCGAGATGCAGTTCCTGCCGGACGTGTACGTGGAGTGCTCGGAGTGCCACGGCAAGCGGTACAACAAGGAAGCGCTCGAGATCCACTGGCGCGGCAAGACTATCGCGGACGTGCTCGACATGACCGTGGAGGAAGCGCGTCGGTTCTTCGTGGATCAGCCCCTCATCTACGACAAGCTTTCGGTCCTGCATGAGGTCGGCCTCGGTTATGTGCGTCTCGGCCAGCCCGCCACGACACTCTCGGGCGGCGAGGCCCAGCGCGTGAAGCTCGCGACCGAGCTCTCGCGCCGAGCGACCGGCAAGACGTTGTACATCCTGGACGAACCGACGACTGGCCTGCACTTCGACGACATCAAACGGCTGCTCATCGTCCTGCAGGCGCTCGTGGACAAGGGGAATACCATCCTCGTCATCGAGCACAACCTCGATATCGTGAAGAGCGCGGACTGGGTCATCGATATGGGCCCTGAGGGCGGGTTGAAGGGCGGAGAACTCATGGCCGAAGGCACGCCCGAGGAGGTCGCGAAGGCGAAGAAGAGCCTGACGGCGCCGTATCTGAAGGAGATTCTCTAGGGCGTGTCTTGTGGTATCCTAGGGGGCGTATGAAACATTTCCAACGATTCGGCGCGTACGCGTTGACGCTCAGCCTGTTGTTCAGCGCATTCCCGGCCGTCGCGGCCTCGAGTGCCATCACCATCGGCACGGTCACGCCGACGTCCGCGACGACGTATGTCCCGGTCACGCTTCAGGCGAATGTTTCGTCCAGCGCGGGCTCCATCACGTCGTGCAGCCTCTATGTCGACAACAGCGACAAGGGTGCGATGACCGTCGCGTCCGGCAAGGCGTCCAAATCATTCACGTTCACCAATTCGCAGATCTATACGGTTTTCGTCTTCTGCCGCGATTCGGCCGGCAACTTCAACTCCGGACCCAACACCGCAGTCTGGGCCAAGGGCGGCTCGAGCGGGGGCGGGGACATCACGCCGCCGGTCATGGGCTCGATTTCTCCGGCGTCCGCGACGGTCAGTGCAGCCGTGACGTTCACGATTTCCGTCTCCGACACGGGCGGTATCGCCTCATGTAACCTGTATGTGGGCGGCACGGATCAGGGTGCGATGACGCTCGGCACGGGCGTGGCGACGCGGGTGCACACGTTCACCGTGGCAGGTCCCGTCTCGGTCTATGCGCAATGCAAGGACACGGCGAACAACATCGGGACGAGCGGCTCGACGGCCGTCTCGGTCGCGGATGCGGTCGTGACGGGCGCTCCGCAGCAGAAGACGCTCATCAAGCTCGCGTGTCCGGCCGGAGCGCTGGCCAATCACCCCTGCAAGGCGGTGTATTACTTCGCTGGCGACGGCAAGCGCCATGCGTTCCCCAACGACAAGGTCTACTTCACCTGGTACGCGGATTTCGACGCGGTCCAGGACGTGACGGCCGAGGCGCTTGCGGCCATTCCGCTCGGTTCGAACGTCACGTACCGCCCCGGGTCGCGGATGGTGAAGTTCACGAGCGTCCCCATGGTGTACGCCATCGCCAAGGGCAGTGAGCTCCGGTGGGTGAAGACCGAGGACGACGCGACCGCGCTCTACGGCGCGGATTGGAACAAGAAAATCGATGATATCTCGGAAGCATTCTTCATGAATTATTCGTATGGTGCCGACATCACGCCGTCCGCGCCGTTCAACGTGCAGACCGAGATGAACAGCACGCCGACCATCGACGAGAACCTGTAGGGGGGAGAAGCTAGAAGCACATATATGAGGACCATGAGATACCTTACGACAGCATCCATCATCTGCGCGCTCCTCGTCGTACTGACGCCATTCGTCACGTCGGCGCAGTCCGTCGATGCGGAGAATTCGCGCGTCACTATCGACAAGGCAGAACTGAAGGCCGACGGCATCGATAACGCGCTCGTCACCGTGACCGCGCGCGATACGAATATGCTTCCGCTCGTAGGCTGGACCACGAAGTTGTATTCGTCACGCGGCGTCGCGGACGAGATTCGTGAGGAGTCCACCATCACCGACATCCTCGGCAAGGCGTACTTCCGCGTGTTCTCTTTGAAGGACGGAACAGCGACATTCACGGCGCAGGTCGGTGCGACAATGCTCGATCGTACGGTCACCTCCACGTATTCCGGAGGTCTCTCGATTTTCCTCCAGCCGGGCGAACTCATCAAGATCCCGGACGACAACGACAGTAAGACCTTGAGCGACACGGCCGTGTACTACTACGCCGTAGACGGAAAGCGTTACGTGTTCCCGAACGAGAAGACGTACTTCACGTGGTACGCGGATTTTTCCAAGGTGAAGATCATCCCCATCGACCAGATGTCGCTCATCCCCATCGGCGGGAACGTGACGTACCGGCCCGGCACACGCATGCTGAAGTTCCAGACCGACACCAAAACCTACATCGTGACGCGCGGTGGCGTGTTGCGGTGGGCCATGACCGAGGACGTGGCTCGCGGATGGTTCGGCACGGAATGGAATACGTTCGTGGACGACGTGAGCGAGGCGTTCTACGTGAACTATACGTTCGGCGAGCCGGTCGCGAGCCATTTGGACCTCGCCCTCGACATCATCAAGGACGCGACGCGCACCATCGATCAGGATAGGGGATTGTAGTCCTGCCGAAAGAGTCAAAAATCAAAAACAACACCGACCCAAGTGGGTCGGTGTTGTTTTTGATTGTTTACGCGGCCTGCGGCTTGACCTTCGGCTTCAGCTCCTTCATCCGGCGCTTGGAGGTGCGGATGTGGGAGAGGACCTTGCGACGGACCTTGAGTTGCTTCACGAGTTCGACCTTCGCGATGGTCGGCAGGGCAATCGGAAAAATCTTCTCGACGCCGACGCCGTTCGAGATCTTGCGCACGGTCATGGTCTTCTGGTTTCCGGCGCCCCGCAGGTTGATGACGGTGCCCTCGAACACCTGGATACGCTCTTTCTCTTCCCCCTTGGTGTTGGTCTCGCGGATCTTTTGGTGGATGCGAAGCACCATGCCGGAGCGGATGTCGGCTGGCGTGATGATCTGATAGATGTGTTCGGGCATATCGAAATGTGGCCTGATAATAGCGAATGACGCCCTTTGCGTCAAGACCCGGCGGGGAGCGCAGCGAGGACCTTGTCTGCCACAGCTTCCGGTCCGGGGACGCTCGTCGTATCGAGGGTGAGGTCGAAATGCGCGGGGTCGCGGTAATCGATGCCGTAGTGCGTGCGGTAGCGGAGGACGTCTGACGCCACGCGGGCGGCGATAGCCTTCTCCGCCTCCTCGACGGACGCGTATGCCGGTTCGTCGTCGCGCCCGTCTTCCGTCCGGCGGGATTCAAAGACCCTGCGTGCGGCCTCGTGCGGATCGCAGGCGAGGTAGACCTTGAAGGAGTTCGGGATGAAATGCCACGAGAGCCGCCCCTCGATGACGAACGACCCCGCGGTCTCGCCGAGTTTTGTCTGGATATCGTCCGCCTCGGTATCGGTGGTGCGATCGCCCTCGCCGATATGGTTCAGTTCGTCGAGCGTGATGCCGCGATCGAGCGCCATTTTTCCGCGGATGTCGCCGACGGAGTGGAACGGGACGCCGAGACGGCTGGCGACAATCTTAGCGACCGAGGTCTTGCCGGAACCGGGTGCCCCGGAGAGGGTGATGATCATACTGTTCATGAAAGATGAGTGATGGTCACGTCGAATGCGGGGTCGGGCGCGAGATCGTACGTCCGGTCCTCGCCGGTCGCGGGATCCTTGAAGGAGAGATGTACTGCCTGCAGAAGGAGGCGCGTGACCGCGAATTTTTTGGCCGTTGGTTTCTGGCCCTGGCTCGTGTAGAGCGTGTCGCCGAAGACCGGATGGCCGAGGGCGAGCATGTGCGCGCGAATCTGGTGCGTGCGTCCCGAGAGGATGGCGAGTTCGAGAAGCGTCGCGTTACGGAAACGGCGCAGGATCTTGAAGTGGGTCCATGCGGCCTTGCCGCCGTCCTCGGATTCCGGCCGTGCGGCCATGCGCGCCTTGGTCTTGGACCGTGCGATGCGGAACTTGATGTCGCCTTCATCCTTCGCGATCGTCCCGTGGACGAGCGCGATGTACCGTTTCTCAACGGTATGTCCCGCGAACTGCTTCTTCAATCCGTCGAACGCGTCCTGCGTCTTTGCGATGACCATGAGACCGCCCACCTCGCGGTCGAGGCGGTGCATGATGCCCGGGCGTTCCGGGTCGTCGCCGACCTTCGCGATGCCGGGATCGTGCGCGATGAGCGCGTCCACGAGCGTGCCGGTCTTGGTGATCGTGTCCGGATGGACGATGAGGCCGGCGGGTTTGTTGATGACCACCCACCCATCCGTCTCGTCGACGATACGGAGCGGCGCGACGGTCGTCGTGCCGGTCTTCGACATCGGTGCACGATGCGGCACGCCGGCCTTGACCTCTGCGTCGTCGAAGACGACCGTGTCTCCGGCTTTCAGAAAACGATGGACGGACGCGGCGTCGCCATTGACGGTGCCTGCGCCCGCCTTCAGCCGTTTCGCGATAGCGCTCCGTGTCAGTCCGTTGAGTTTCTCGCACAGGAAGACGTCGAGACGGCTGTCCGTTTCGTGAGGTTTGATGCGATAGGTATGGATCATGTCGGTCCGAGTGTAACGCGCAACGGGCGCGGTGTCATCCTTCTGGTATGGAAACCCCGGTCGGAGCGACCGGGGCGAGTGTCAGGTCTTTTGACCTCTGATGGCCAGGACCATATAAGAGATAGCGAGCGCGAACGCCCATGCCTCGTCGCCCGGATGACGAACGAAGAGAAGGTCGTCGAGGTCGCGCAGTCGGAGCTTCCTGCGAGGGCCGAGGGAGAGGATGTCCCGGAAGGCTGTCTCGATCCGTGGCCAGACGGGACGCGTGTCGAAGCGGAAACTCGTCGAGATGTCGGACCCGCCGTTCGGGCGCGAGATCATGCCGCCGCGACCATAGTGGAGGTCGCTTGCCGTCTCAAGGCATCCGGATATGACGTGTTCGTCCAGCGCGATGGGAATCTGTCGTTCCGGTTCGCGGAACGGCACAGCATCGACGCAATAGAGCGCAAGGAACGCCTCCATGGCGTAGCGGTTCGCGAGGAGGTCGGGCGCACGTTCTCCTGCATCGCTGACGATCCTTACGAAGTACGGTGCCGGGACGGAAAAGGGCTGCAGATCGACGACGCACGTGGGGGGTGGGGGAAACTCCGTCTCACAGTGTCCAAGTTCCATCGGTTCCTCCTAGTACGGACGTCATCTATATGCCATGGAATGCGCGTCCCGTCAAGGTTCCGGGGGCCGGATCAGATCTTCGCGATCTGGAGGTCGCGGAGCTGCTGACGGAGGGTGGAATCCCGCCAATCGAGCCCATAACGCTTCGTGGGGAAGAGGACCGGGAACACGAGGTCAAGATACTTGGAGACGCGGTACAGCTGATGGTTGTCCCGACCGTGCGAGACCATCTCGTTCACGAAGAACGGGAGGTACTTGAACTGCAGCTCGAAGCCGCGATTCCGGATTCGGACGTCGAATTTCCGGGCGCGGTACTCCCCGGACGAATGCATGTTCGTGGGATCGAGTACCCCGGCGCGGCTTGCGTTCGACGCCTCGCCCGAGACCGACCCCGGTGCGCGGACGAGGACGCGGCGGAACTTATCGATGCCGGCCATGAGGTCGTGCTCCTCGTCGAAGAAGACGGCCATCGCTCCGCGGAGGTCGGTGAGGATCTCGTGGTGTCGGTTGCGCTTCGCGATGAGCTTGAGCGCGGCACGCTGTTTGGCGCGAGCCTCGAAGTACACGGGAATCTCACGGCCGTCCACCTCGAAGAAGCGGATTTCCAGCGGCAGGACGAAGCGGGTCGGCGTCGGGGTGACGCGCGATACGGCTTTCGCGCTCGGGATGACCTCGAACGACTTCGTGCGGTAGGCGTTCTCCGGGTCGAGCTCGGCGACGATGACGACCTGCTCGCTACGTTCCGGCATGAAGAATCGGCGGTCGAGCGTCTGGACGAGCCACTCGATGTCGTCGTCCAGCTGTTGCGGATCGCCGTGGTCCACGCGCATCTCGAACTCGATCTGCGCGAGCGTGAGCTGCCTCCGTGCCTCGAACCGTCGTCGGCGGGCGATGTCGTTCGACCCGCGTGTGGCGCAGAGATCGAGGAGCGCGAACAGGTCGTGGGTCCCGGCGACCCGGGAGTCCATCTCCAACCCCTTGCGGAGATGAAGCGGGAAATACTCGTTCAGGAGGAACGAGATCGTCTCCCGCGCCGCGTTTCCGGCGTCCGCGAAGAGGGCTGCATCCCGCACGACGTCGCCCGGTCGGAGCGCGTACGTGTCCCGATAGAACGTATGCAGCGCGTCCCGCGTGATCTCCGCGAGTTCGCCAGCACGTCCTGCGCGGACCGCGCGTCCGCGAACGAGATGAAGATGCCTCCAGAGCGATCGGAACCGGACGGACTCGCCCCTGATGACCGAATACCGGTTTTCCAAGTAACTTCGCCGTTCGAGATCGTCCGGGAGATCGATGAGGTTCGGGAACTGGTTGATCAGTTCCGAATCGTCGTTCGGGTCGAGGAATCCGGGTGGTGGGACGTCCATCGGCGTCTGTGTCGAGCTCTCCGTCATCACTGTTCCTTCCGATGGTTTTGTATATCCGGAGGTCCGGACGGTGGAAAGGGCGACGCCCGCGCATGCGCACGGACGGAAGCCGAAGGGTACGCGTTCGCGGACGTCGCGTCAAGAGTGGTCGGCAGACGTGTCGCCTCCCATTTTGTGGACGATACGACAAACCCCGCATGATGTGCGGGGTTTGCGATGGTAGGCCCTGCAGGATTCGAACCTGCGACCAAGCGTGTATAAGACGCCTGCTCTACCGCTGAGCTAAGGGCCTGCGGTCGAAGGCGAGTGTAGAGGATTTTTCGTGTCGCATCAAGGGAGCGGTGACCCGAGGCGGTAGCTCGAGAAGAAGCTCACGGGGATGTCCGTCACGAATCCGGCCCAGCCGTGGCCGAGGAGCTCGACGGCGCGGTCCTCGCTCTGGATCCATCGGAGCGTGCCGATGTCGTCTGTGACGAGGTAGACCTTTGGGTCGGATTCGATCTTCACGAGCGAACCGGGTTTCATCGTGATGTTCGAGACGAGGCGGTACGCGGACAGGTCGGTGGCCGATGCCGTGACCACGCCGGAGAAATCGGAGAACCACGAATGGTATGCCGCGTCGTTCGGGAACACGCTGCGCGTCCCATCGGAATGCAGGCAATAGACCGTGCTCTCGAGCGGGCTCTTCGCGAGCATGGTGCACGCGAGGTTCCCTTCTGCGATGAAGTTCGTCGGCGCATGGTACCGATCGCTGTCGAGGTGCGTCACGTAGGTGTCGTGCGCGTCCGTGCCGAACGTGTCCATCCACGTGAGGATGGCCCGGATGTCCACCAGCTCGTAGTCCACGACCTCCTCGACGCCGGGTGCGATTTCGAGATATAGGATGCGTGTCGCGAGGCCGACGAGGCCGTCGGACGCGGCGATGCCCGCGCCACCTGAGACGCCGGGGGTGATCTCCGCGTCGGTCTTCACGATGCCGCGCTCGAGGCCGGTGATCTTCCCGGTCGTGACGGTCTGCGCACCTTCCGCGCTGCCGGGATAGCCCACGACGGACAGCGTATCGCCGACCTCGGAGAATTCGTCCGTGGGAATAAAGGGGAACGAGGAGAGCGAGCGCCTCGAGACGGAACGTCCGATCTTCAGGATGGCGACATCACGGTTCGTCGAGTCCTCATACGAATACTTCACCCATGAGGCCTCGTAGTAGATCTCGGGCTCGACGCCGTCGTCGACGAATCCGACCCGGCACGGCTCCGGCGTCATGGTGCCGAGGTTCAGGAGGATATGCGCGTTCGTGAGGACGTAGCCCTCCTCGCCGTTCACGACGACGCCCGATCCTTGCCGGTCGCCGCAATGTACCCAGACGACGGCCTGACGCAGGGAATACGGGAGGCCGGC
>Ga0180009_10000642_pt1 | contig 46632 bp, 46 predicted proteins | sample OS_PC_MetaG_FD_123537 | JGI IMG/M metagenome (GOLD analysis project Ga0180009, IMG submission 123537) | Groundwater microbial communities from the Aspo Hard Rock Laboratory (HRL) deep subsurface site, Sweden - OS_PC_MetaG | ecosystem: Environmental > Aquatic > Deep subsurface > Groundwater...
AAACAACCATCTGAAACACGAGGTGTCTGATATCGCCAGTAGTACCACACACAGCAAGCTAAAGCATGCTGTTGTGAGAATAGAGAATGCTTTTGATCCGGTTATAGAAAATGGTGGTTTTGACATTGTGATCGGTAATCCACCGTATGGTGCCGATTATTCTACTAATGAGAAAAAATATTTTTTAAAACATTATCTGTCGACAAAAACAATTACGGGTATTCAAAAGGGTTCTTTGGATACTTTTACAATATTTATTGAACTTGGTTACAATGTGCTGGAAAAATATGGGAACCTTAATTACATAGTTCCTATCAGTATTACCTCGAGTGATTCAATGACAGCACTTCATAAATTACTTGAGGATAATTGTGAAATAATAAAAGTTTCTTCCTACTCTGTAAGGCCTCAACCTGTTTTTGAAAATGCAGTTGTAAATACTTCCATTCTGTTTTTTGTTAAAACAAAAAACAAATGCAAGCAATTGTTGTTAACAAAAATGTATCGGAAAAATCAAGCTTTTGATTTGCAGAAGCTGATTGAAAATTTAGAGTTTATCAATGTTGCAGATGTAAAGCTAAGAGGAAGATATCCTAAGATCAGTTGTCTAATTGAAAAGGATATCTTAGTGAAAATATTTAATCAAGACAAAGCCCTATCTGAAATGCAAATAACAAACGGTAAACCAATTTATTACAGAACAACTGGAGGAAGATACTTCAAGGTAATAACGAACTATTCAACTGGCTCAACAAAAGAAAAACCCATTTATTTCCCTGAGAAGATTCGAAATGTTGTTGGGGCAATCCTTAGTTCAAACCTTTTCTTCTGGTTTTATCAAATTTATTCGAACAATCTTGACTTAAAATCTTATGAGATTGAGTCATTTAAAATCCCATCCGCAAACCTATCTGATAAAAATATTAAAAGTATAGAAACGCTCTATCAGGATTATTTGGAAGATATCGAGGCTAATGCAAATATGCGGCAAACCACGCGGTATGCAAATATTGATTCTTTTAAAGAATATAAAATAGGTAAATCAAAACCATTTATTGACAAAATAGATGATTTAATCTGTCCATTATACGGACTGACTAAGGATGAGATTGATTTTATAAAAAATTATGAGATTGAATTTAGAATCAGTGATAATCAGGATGACTAGTATTTTTGATAAAATCCTTGCCATTACCAAATCTACAGATAGCCGCCAGCTAAAGCAGGCGGTTGCGATGGAGAGGACAACCGACAGCTTCAGCTGGCGGGGAAAGCAGGAAGAAGTCAAAGAATACGAAAAAAAAATTGATCAAATGGTTTATAAACTCTACGGTTTAACCAAAGAAGAAATTAAAATAATTGAAGAATCGTTTGAAAATAATAAAATGGGAGGGTGAAAGTGTTAAAGAAGATTAAAATAAGTAATTTTAAAAAACTTGAAGCAAGTTTAGATTTGTCTCAAAATGTTGTCTTTGCTGGTCCCAATAATTCAGGAAAAACTTCTGCTTTACAAGCTATTGCTCTTTGGAATATTGGATTAATGAAATGGGTTGAAGCTAAAAAGGAGTCCAAAGCTAAAAAAAGAATTGGTGTTGCAATTAACAGAAGAGATTTATTTCCTATCCCGGTTCCTTCTGCAAAACAATTGTGGAAAGATTTAGAAGTGAGAAAATTAAAAAGAAATGAGGGTAAACTATCCACTACTAAACACATAAATATAGAAATTGAAGCAGAAGGGTTTACGAATGGAATTGATTGGAAATTGGGATTTGAGTTTGATTATAATAACCCCGAATCATTCTATTGCAGAATTACTAATGCCGAAGAAGAAAATACTAAAAAGTATATCAGCGCTGCTTTAAATGAAAGGATTGGCTTATTGCCACCTATGTCTGGATTAGCCTCAGAGGAATATAAATTAGAGTTGGGAACGATAAATGTTCGTATAGGAGAAGGGAAAACTGCTGATGTTTTAAGAAATTTATGTTGGTATGTATTGAATGGAAAACCAGAAAAATGGAATAACTTAACGGCAATCATAAAGGAAATGTTTGGAATAAGTATAAATAAACCCGAATACGATAGTGCTACTGGAAGAATTACGATGACTTACTTAGAAAATGGGAAAGAATTTGATTTATCAAATGGCGGAAGAGGTTTCCATCAGATATTGCTTCTATTTTCTTATATTTATGCAAATGAAAATACTGCGATTCTTCTTGATGAACCTGACGCACACCTTGAAATTCTCAGACAAAAAGAAGTTTTCAATATATTGTCAGATAAATTAAAGCAAGAAAATTCGCAACTAATTATAGCAACCCATTCCGAAGCTGTGTTAAACGAAGCCGCAGAAAAAAGTGATATTATTGCATTTATTGGAGAACCTCATATTGTCAACAATAAGTCACAATTAGTAAAATCGTTAACCACAATTGGATTTGAACAATATTTACTTGCAAAGCAAAAAGGTTGGGTTTTATATTTAGAAGGGTCAACGGATTTATCAATTTTAAAAGAATTTGCAATGGTTTTAAATCATCCTGTTTTACCATATCTGAAAATTCCTTTTGTTAAATATGTTACAAATCGTCCTGAAGATGCGAGAAATCATTTTTATGGACTTCAGGAAGGTGTGTCTGATTTAAAAGGCATAGCTTTGTTTGATAGGATTGACAAAGAATTACAGCAGGATAACTTAATAGAAGTGATGTGGCAAAGAAGAGAAATCGAGAATTATTTACCCATACCTGAAGTTATTGAACGTTATGTTTCACAGCCACCAAAAGATTTATTTTCTCAACATGATAAGGATTTAATGAAGGACATAATAAAAGATGAAATCCCCCCCGCGGCGTTAAAAGATAAAAGTCATAGTTGGTGGATTAATACTAAGATGAGCGATGAATTTTTAGATATAGTATTTAAAAAATATTTTCAGAAAAGAAGAATGCCAATTTTAATTAATAAGGGTGGCTATTATACTTTAGCTTCATTTTCAAAACCTAATGAATTGGTTCAAGAAATCACGGAAAAACTTGACCTCATTTATAATATTGCAAATGAAAAAGAAAAAAATATCAAATCCAACGGATGAAATGTGAAAATTACATTAGCTTATAGCCCCTGTTTGATAGTCATTAAAGAAGAATTATTTAGGAGATTCCACCAAGCTGGATTCCTTAGCGGGATTCTGCTTAAAGAATATTCGAACTTCGTTCAAAAAGCACTGTTTCTTTCCCTGTTGCCGGCAGCGGAAAGATGAAAAAAACATTGACTTGAAAATCGGGTTATGCTACCAATAAGACATGGAAAAAATTCTCGGGCAGGCGCTGAAAAACGAGCGGGAGATGCGCGGCATTTCCCTGGCCGAAATAGCCGCCGAAACCCGTATTGGTACCAGTTTCCTGAAGGCCTTGGAAAACGAGGAATTCGACCTGTTCCCCGGGAATTTCTATATCCATTACTATATCAAGAATTACCTGAAGGCCTGCGGCGCCGATGAAACGGCTTTTTTCAACACCTATCAGGCTTATCTGAAAGATGTCTTGAAAAAGGGCGATAAACTGCCGCCCGAGCAGTACCTGAACAAGATGGATTATGTCAGGGTAAGGAAGAGCAAAAGAATTTTGACGGCGCTGTTCATGCTGGCAGGCCTGGGTGCTCTTTTTTATCTTTTTTGGGGACCGCCCCGCTTGATGAGAACGGTCATTACCGGCGGCAATTCGCCAGTCTTCGAATTTCCGGCTTTTTCTAATTCCCTGCTGAGTTTCGAGGAAAATTATTGCCTAACCGGTTCTCCGATCGTTGCGCTTATGACTTTTGACGCTCCCTGCTGGCTGCAATTGTGGCGCGGTAGCGAAAAAGTGCAGGAAAAAATATTCCGCAAAGGTGAGGTTTTCTCCTTGAACGGCTACCAGCTGATCATGGTTATAGCCAATCCCCAGGCGCTGCGGCTTTCGCTAAATGGCCAGGAAGTATCCTATTTCCGCAATTCTCCAACCCCCCTGAAACTGGCCGTTAATCCCGAAAATCTGCAGGAAATACTGCAGCGCTGATCCCGTGATTTCAAAAAATCCGCTGGTTTTACAAATCGCCGCCGGCACTTCCAGTGATGAGCTTTTGAAGTTCTTGCTGAACAAGCAGTTGGCTTTCACTGAAGAGGAGTACTTGGAAAGCCTGGTTTTTGTGCTGCCCGACCTGAGGTTTCATGAGCGTGCTCTGGAGATGCTGGGGCTGGTTTCCCAGCCAATCAAGGAAAAATATATACAAAAAAAAGATGCCGATGCGCGGGTAGCCGATTTCATCCTGCAGGAGGCGCTTGACGCCGGCTATTTCAACATTCTGACCCTGATCATTCAGAACCAGAATTTTCCCACCGCATTCCTGCTGCGCGTCGCCATCCAAGCCAAGGCGGCAGTACTGGAAGTCCTGCTGGAAAACCAGATCCAACTGATCGCCTATCCGGAGATCATGGAAAAAATGGAAACCAACCCGGAAAGCGGTCCGTTCATTCGCGGCCGCATCAAGGAGTTGCGGGAATTTTATTTTCAGAACCAGGCCGCTGAAGCCATCCCCGAGACTGAAGTCCTGGAGGAATTGACCACGGTCATCGCCGAGGAGCAAAAAGAAGATGACCAGTTGAATGCGGAAATGATCCAGCAGGCGGCCATGACTACCCTGCAGCGTATCAATCACATGTCGGTTTCCGAGCGTGTTCGCCTGGCCCTGACCGGGAACAAGACGGAACGGCTGGTTTTGATCAAGGATGCCAACAAGATGGTGCAGACGGCCGTGCTGGAGAGCCCGAAAATGGCCGACGATGAAGTGCTGATCCATATCCGCAATTTGAGCTTATCCTCAGAAATCATCGGTAAAATTGCCAACAATCGCGACTGGACCAAGAATTACACTGTCGTCCTGGGCCTGGTGCAGAACCCGAAAACCCCGGTCAATCGCGCCATCAGTTTTATCAAGCAGCTGCACATACGTGATCTGAAATTGCTTTCTCAGGACCGGAATATCAGCCCGGTCATCCGCTCCCTGGCTCAGAACCTGCAGAAACAGAAAGAAAGGGTCAAATAGCCAGCAGCTTGTACAGCAGGCTCTTGACATCAAAAATGGTCAGGGGTTTGCCAAATGGATCGCCGCTACTGCAGGCGAAAAAAGCGTTGTCCTGTTGGTGCATGCCTGTGAAATAGCTGGTACCTGTTTCCTGATCCTTCTCCAGGCCGCCCTTCAGGTCATAACCGGGTTTGGACAGCAACACCAGGTCGGGGGCGGCTGCCATTTGGGCGCCGTTGTACAATTCTTCCTTGAAATAGACTTTGCGGATGATCTTTTCGCCGTTGATCTCGTAGTTTTCGAACAACTGCTTCAGATCATCCCCTATTTTTTGCATATCACTTTTGGCTACTCCGCCCTTGAAATATTTGTCTTTCTGGTGGATATATATCCGCGAAGGATCCAGGGCAAAGGCCCTGGCCTGGGGGCTAATGCAGGCCAGGCTCCTGGTTACGGCTTTTTCCAAACTGAAATAGCCGTGCTTTTTTAGGATCGGGTTCAGGTACACTTCGCTTTTGATTGGGCCGAAACCGTGATCCGAGAGCGCCACGATCTCTATATCCCCGGCAGCGTTGGCGCGTTGCAGAAAAGAAGCTGCGATCTGGTCGACTTCGTGATAAAGACCATTGAACTCGCAGTTGTATGGATGACGGCTGTCGCCGTAGGCGTCATAGAGAAAGTGCTGGAGCCTGTCGGTTTCGGTTACGGTGAACATGAAAACATCCCAGTTTTCCTTTTCCCACAGGATGTCGGCGATCTGCTTGCGGATCTTCAGCGAGCAATACAGGTCGGCCAGGAACTCGGCTTTTTTGTCCCTGCCTTTGCCGGCATCCACGTCAATCTGGTAACCCATTTGCTTTAGAATGGGGAGGTAGCTGGACGGAAAAACCGCTTTTTCCAGGTCCAGGGCCACGAATCCCGAGATCAAGACGCCCGGAATGGGCCGGGCTGGATAGGTCGCCGGCAGGTTGATGATCACCGAACGCTTGTCTTTCAGTCCCAATTCGTCAAAAAAAGTCGTGGCTTTCAAGTCGCTGAAATTGGGGAAGCGGTATTGGTAGGTACTGGGTACCAGGTCGACAAAACCGAAAATGCCATGGTTGCCGGCCTGGGTCCCGGTCATGAAGCTGGACCAGGATACGGCTGAAATTTCCGGAATGGCCGCCGACATTTTTACGGTCCGTGCGCCAAAGAATTGATTAAGAGAAGGCAGCAATGACGGCTGGCCGTTGCCGGTGAGCATTTCATGGGAAACTCCATCCAAGCCGATGATCAGGAGTTTTTTGCCTTTTTTATTAAAAATAGTCCTGTCCTCCAGCCCAACTGCAGAAAAGGGCGGTTTTTTTTGCGGCGGTTATTTGCCAGGGCGTTTTGCTGCCCTTATCACTCCACGAAGGGATTTTCATGCTTGAGGATCTCTTCGGCCACTTCCTTGCGCATCATGGATTCGGGCGGTGTCTGGTGGTTGACCAGTTTTTCGCGGATGATCTTGCCGGCAAAATCGATATGGTCGCTCTGGGGATGGGGGCAGGTCTTGTCGTTGGCGATGGAGTTGCACTTTTTGCAGAAAAAGAAACTCATGAAAAAAATGGGGGTAATGCCCAGGTCGGGAAAGAACTCGAATATCTTTTGGGCGGCAAAAGGATGGTAATAATTGCCCACACCGGCATGGTCGCGTCCTACGATGAAATGCGAACAGCCGAAATTTTTGCGCACGATGGCATGAAAAACGGCCTCTTTGGGACCGGCGTAGCGCATCTCGGTCTGCAGGATGGACATGACCGTTCGCTCCTTGACGTAATATTCGTCGATCAGCGCTTTGTAGGAGTCGAGAATCACCTGGTCGGTGAAATCGCCGGTTTTTTTCTTACCGATCACCGGGTTGATAAACAGGCCGTCCACAATCGATTGCGCAGATTTCTGCACGTATTCGTGACCGAGGTGGGAAACGTTACGGGTCTGAAAACCGACCACTGTATCCCATTTTTTTTCCTTGAAAAGCACGCGGGTTTCGCGCGGGGTCAAGTAGTAGGAGGGGAAATTGGAAATGGTATTGCCCAGGAAATTGACGCTGCCGCCAACGAAGTATTCGCCGGAGGTTTTCAGCTGTTGAACGCCGGGATGTTTCTCGTCGGTGGTCTCATAGACATTCTTGGCGTATTCTTCAAAGTTCCAGGTGTAAATATCTTCCACCTGCATGGACGCGATCGCGCCTTCACTGGTTTTCAGGATGATGGTGTCATTCTTGGCAAATTGTTTTGTGCTCTCCTTGCCCACGGACAACACGATGGGCAGGGTCCAGGCGTGGCCGCTGGCCAGCCGATTGCGTTGGACGACTTCACGGAAATCATCCTGGGTCATGAATCCTTGCAGCGGTGAAAAGACTCCGCTGGCGATGTTTTGGACTTCGATGGCTTTTTCTTCATCGATCTCCAGGTTGAAGAATTTATCCTGGTAGGACAGGATGGCTTCCCTTTCTTTTTCAGACAAGATGCGGTTGATCAGTGTGCCTCCGTGCGGTTTGACGATCATGATTGTCTCCTTAACTAATATAACCGAGTTTTTTCAGCTTTTCTCTGGCCGCATCCTCGTCAGCCTTGGAAATTTCGCCCTGGCCGCTATTCTGCGACACGAACTGGCTGAGGATATGGATAACGAAAGTGGGCAGATCGGGGAAATTCTGGTTGGCCAGGTTTTTGATCAGGTCCTGGCGCAGGTAATCGGGGATAAAAACATCTTTGCCGGCAGTTGGCAGGTAGCCAAGTTCATCCATTTTTTGCAGGATCTTGACCAGGGATTCGTCTTCGCTCTCCTGGTCGGTTTCAACGATCAGTTCCGGATTTTCCGGCTCTTCAAAGGGATCGGATATGCCGGTGAAGTTCTTGACCTCACCGGATATGGCTTTTTTGTACATGCCCTTGATGTCGCGCTCGATGCATTTGTCCAGCGAGCATTTGACGTACACTTCGATGAAATTGCCGATCATCTCGCGGATCTCGGCGCGGATGCTGCGGTAGGGCGAAACAAAAGCCGCGGTGGTCACGGCGCCGTGCCGGGTTAGCAGCGAACAGACAAAACCCACCCGGCGGATATTCTCATCGCGATCCTCTTTGGAAAAACCCAGCCCTTTGCTTAAATATTTACGGGTGATGTCGCCGTCCAGGTCTTCGGCCAGGACGCCCCGTTTTTTGAGTTCGGCGCTCAACTTCAATGCCAGCGTGGTTTTCCCTGAACAGGGAAGCCCGGTGAACCAAACCGTTACTCCTTTCATGGTAAACTCCTTATATGATTGATTTGTCTTCATTTAGCGGTGGACGATCAGGTATTTTTTTGGCAGGATGAGTTTGCTGGAGAACTTGACGTTGGTCAGCATGATGATGGCCCTTTCCCGATCGGGGAGTTCCTCCTGGAAAATTCCCTCCCAGCCCTCGAAATCGCCTTCATCGATCAGTATCCTGTCGCCTTTGTTGAAACGGTCTTCTCTTTTGTGCAGGACGACCAAGCCGTTGTTTTCGCGGGATTTGATGTCGCGGATCTTTTCATCGGCGATGGTCCAAAGGTATTCATTGTAACCCAGGATGGTTTTTACTCCCCTGGTGTATTTCACTTTCTGGTAAAACTCGTGAATATCGAATTGGGCGAACAGGTAGCCGCTGAACAGGGGAGCGACACGATCGATCTTGATTTTGTTTTTTTTGATCTTTTTGTTGTAGACCGGCAAGTAGACGTTAATGGCCAGGGTGCGCAGATTCCTTTCCGCGTCGAACTCCAGTTTGGGTTTGCTGCTGATAATGAACCAATCGTTGCTGGCAGTCTCTTTCATCTGGAGATTTTAATACAAAGCGGCTTAAATGTCAATCGCCACAGTCATTGCCGATGGGCCCGGCATGGCCGTTTTAAGGGACGCGCCTGTGCCCGGCGGTATTTTGTGATATAATCAGCAGGCAAGGAAAGCAAATGAATGAAGACAAGCACAATCCGGACCCGTTGATCACGCCCGCTGTTACGCAGGGGAAAGAGATCCTGCAGAAATTCCAGAAAAAATTCTGGCAGAATTCGAAATTCTGGCTGGTAGTGGCATCGCTGCTGATCCTGGCGGCCTTTGCCCTGATATACAAGACCACCGTGATGAACACGGCCATTTCTTCCGCCGAGTTGAAGGCGGCGCTGGAATTGTTCGATATTTCCAGCCAGTGGGTGGTCAACGAAAATGTCAATGAGGACGACTTCAAGGGTATCATCCTGGTTCCCGAGCTATCGTTCCGTATCCGCAATGTCGGGAAAAGGGACCTGAGTTATGTGTTTTTGTTGGGAGTGTTCCGCTTTATGGACAGCGGCAGGGTGATCGGCGAAGGCTACCAGATGGTTCTGCGCCGGGCCTTGCCACCGAACGGGGAAAGCGAAAAATTCACCCTGACCGCCGGATTTGGTTACCGCGCCAGTTCAGCGGCCGCCTTTGAAAAATACAAGAAGGACTGGCGGAATTCTTTTTGCGAAATTTTTGTCAAGTCGCACAATTCCGGGATGACGGCGCTGAAGACTTTTTACATCAGCCGCAAGATCGCCGGCCAGGATATTGAAATAAAAATCGAATAAAGCGGGCTTATTTCAGCAAAGAAGCGATCTTGTTTTTAAGTTCATCGCCCCGCAGCTGGTGGGCTTCGATCTTTCCCTTGCGGCCGATGACAAAAGTCGAGGGGATATACTCGACCTGGTAGAGGGTCGCGATCTCGCGTCCGGCCTCCATATCGATGATGTGCACCCAGTCCATCTCCTTGTCCTTGACGAACTTGCGGGCCGCCTGCAGGTCGCGGTCGAGGCTGACGCTGATCAGAACGAAATCCCTGTTTTTAAATTGCCGGAAAATGCCGAGCAGGTTGGGGATCTCCACCCGGCAGGGCGGGCACCAGGTGGCCCAGAAATCGAGCAGCACGACCTTGCCTTTGAGGTCGGACAATTTCACGGCCTTGCCGGCAATATCCTTGGCGCTGAAATCGGGCGGCTCCACGCCGCCTGCCTGCGCCGGGCATACAACCGCCAGCCCCAGGATGAATATGGCTATCAGCATGGATGTTTTTATCGTTTTCATACTCCCATTCTACCATAAAAAGCCGGTTTCCCGAAGCCGGCACGGCCGTATGAGCCGGCAGGCGAAATCGAGACCTGCTGTTGAATAAAGTATTGCAAAAAAAAATGTTTGTAATAGAATATATACAGAGAAATGGAGGGAAAATGACAATTGGCTTGATAACCGATTTTGGCGAGAATGACTATTTCGTGGGTACCTTGAAGGGCGTGATCAAAAAAATCAATCCCCAAGCGGACATCATCGACATCTGTCACGGCGTGCCCTCGTATTTCATTCAGGGCGGTTCCTATGTGCTTGAGAAGACCTATCAATTTTTTCCTGCGGGAACTATTTTCCTGGTGGTGGTCGATCCCGGCGTGGGTACCAAGCGCAAACTTTTACTGGTAACGGCCGCTGGTTTTAGTTTTATCGCACCTGACAACGGAATTTTAACTCCAATTTTCAAGCTTGGCAAGGATACCCTTGTCCGCGAAATCGACCAGGAACACTTTTTTTTAATTTCCGGGTCCTCTACGTTTGAAGCTCGGGACCGGATGGCCCCGGTGGCCGCCCATCTTTCAAAAGGGGTTGCCGCTTCGAATATCGGCAGTGAAACGAACGAATACGTAGTCAACTCGGATTATTACCCACAGCAGGTGCAGCCCGATCGGATCGAGGGGCGGATTATTCATGTGGATAAGTTCGGGAATATGATCAGCAATGTGCCGGGTAAATGGCTTTTTGAAAAGCTACTGGCCCGCGGATCCCAACATTTTAAACTGCAGATCAACAACCAGGAAATCAGCGAGTACCGTCAGAATTATGCTTCGACGAGCGGTTTGCCGTTCCTGCTGATCGGCAGTCACGGCAACCTGGAAATCGCCATGAATCGGCGCCAGGCCTTCAGAAAATTGAAAGCCTCATTGAATCAGAAAATAGTCATCGTGTTTTCCTGAGCAACGAAGCGATTCGAGATGAACTGACGCTGGCAATTGAAACCTTTTGACAGAACTGCAGAAGAAATTGAAAAAAAAAATGATTTGTACTATTATGATTTTAGACTTGATTGGTTTTAATTGGGGTTTTGCGGGGAACAAAATCAACAAGAGGTGAAAACATGTCATATTTACTAAGTGTGCAGGAAATTTTGGAATTTGCGGTTTATATCGAAGAAAGGGGTTATGAGTTCTATATCGGGGCTATAAAAAAGTTCAGGGAAGCCCGTATCACCAAGCTTTTCCAATACCTGGCCGACGAGGAATTCAAACATGAAAAAGTTTTCAAGAAGCTGTTGAAGCTGAGCGGCGAGATCAAGGGCGGCAAACGTGACCCGGAATACCAGGCCTACATGCACGAATTCTGTAAAACGCATTCGCTGGGCGACCGCGAGGCGGTTAATGCCAAGCTTGCTAAATTATCCAGCCTGGAGGAGATCCTGGACTTGGCCATGGACTTTGAAAAGGATTCGGTCATCTTCTTTTCCCAACTAAAGGAAATGTATGCCAAGGGAAATACCGCTGCCATAGACAAGATCATCCATGAAGAAATGGGGCATTTGCGCAAGATCTTCCAGATTAAGAGAGAATTGGTCAAAAAGTAAACCAGTTTAAGAAGCGCTGGCCTGGCGGTTCGCTATAGAAGCTTGCGAATGGCCTCTTTGGCCAATTTGTCGGCGCGTTCATTCAAAGCGATATTGCTGTGGGCGGCCACCTTATGAAATGTGATGTGGGGCAAGCGGTCTTTCAGCGCCAGCAGCCGCCGCCATAGATCTTTATTTTCCACCGGTTTTTTGTTAGCCGTCAGCCAGCCGTTCTTTTGCCAGCGCTGATACCATTTCTGGGTCAGGCAGTTGTGCAGGTAGGCGCTGTCGGTGAACACCGAGATCGGCAGGGCGGGATTCTTGATCGCTTCCAGGGCCATGATGCAGGCCAGAATCTCCATGCGATTGTTGGTGGTGTTTCTTTCGGCCCCGGAAATTTCCCTGGCCTTGCCCTGGTATTGTAGGATGGCTCCCCAGCCGCCGCGGTTCTGAGCCTGTTGGTTGTTGCTGCAGGCTCCGTCGCAATAAATAATGATTCTAGCCATTGAATTCTTTCCAGTTATGCAAAGCGCATTATAATTCGCTTGGCCTGGGAAAAGCAACCATAAAAAATAATTTTGGTTTTTGACTTGATTTTTTTATTTATGATATAATGGCTCCACGGTTTTTTGGAGAGAGGCAAGGGGCAAGATGGGTAAGAAAATTTTGATCATTGATGATGACCGGATCATTCGGGATTCCCTGCAGGAGCTTTTCACCGATGCGGGTTACGTCGTCCATCTGGCCGCTGACGGTATCAGCGGTTTCGATCTTCTCAGTCAGGAAAAGCCGGATATTATCGTGGCCGATATCCTTCTACCCAGGATGCACGGGATCGCACTGTGCGAAAAGATCAGGGGCAACGATGAGCTGCGGAATATCCCCATTATTTTGATGACCGGGGTCTACAAGGATGTCAACCTGCGCATGTACGTGCACAAGGGGCTGGCTGATGATTTCATTGAAAAACCATTCCGTGAAACGGAATTACTGAGCAAGATCGAGCATTTTCTAGGTCCTAGCACGGACAAGGTAGCTTCCCAGCCGGCTGCCGGGGAAACCCCCCTGCCGGGGCGAAATCACAAAAGTCGGAATGGCAAGTCCGTTGACCAGGATCTCGATGAACTGATCACCTGGGCGCGCAACAAAAACAAAAAATAGCCCTTCAAGAGCAGGAAGTTTCGTGCCCACCGCCGCGAATCATGTCGCGCCCGTGCGGCATGATGCCGGCCATCAGGGTGGCGCAGAATTCGGCGCCGCGCAGCGATCCGGGAAAATTAACGATGACCGTGTGGCCCTTCATGCCGCTATAAGCACGGGAAAAGACAGCGTGCGGGGTTTCCCGGGCCGATTCGCGGCGCAGCCATTCGCTGATGCCCGGGATAGCGCGGTCGCAGATACGGGCGCAGATTTCGGGAGTGATATCCCGGGGCGAAAGGCCGGTACCGCCACTGGTCAGAATGTAATCCCGGTCCAGATTTATGGCTATGGCTTGGGAGATCGCCTCCGCTTCGTCAGGGACAACAGTGAGAGAAATGTCGGCATTGGGCAGCCGCTGTTCCAGGATCTCGCGGATGCGCGGCCCGGATAGATCGGCGTATTCGCCCCGCGCCGCCCTATCGGATACGGTAATCACCGCTACTTTGAGCATGGATCTTTCCTCCCTTGAGCACTTTGGCGAAAATCCCCTGGCTGGGCATGATGCATTCGCCGGCTGCATAGTAAATGGCGCAGCGGCTGTGGCATTCCTTGCCGATCTGGGTGATCTGCAGCTCCACAGCGCCGATGGTAATTCTTTTTCCGATCTTGGCCCGGCTCCAATCCACCCCACGGGTGACGATGTTTTCGCCGAAGGCGCCGGGAGCCAGGTCAAGACCATTGGCCTTCATGGCGTCCACGGCTTCCCCGGCCAGCAGGGAAACCTGGCGGTGCCAGGCGCCGGCGTGGGCGTCGCCCTCGATGCCGAAATTTTCCCGGCAGATGATCTCAGGCACTTCGTGCTTTTGCACGCCCTTGACCGCGGCGATGCTTACCGATTCAACCTTGAATTTCACGTTTGCTTTTCTCCAGCAGGGCGATGGCTCCGATGATCATGTTTTTGTCTACCGCCTTGCACATGTCATAGATGGTCAGGGCGGCGATGCTCACCGCGGTCAGCGCTTCCATCTCGATCCCGGTTTTTCCTTCACTGACGGCTTTGGCGGTGATCTCGATGCCGTCGGCCACGATCTGGAACTGCACATCCAATTGGTGGATGGTTAGCGGGTGGCAGAGGGGGATCAGTTCCGCTGTCTTTTTGCCGCCTTGGATAGCGGCGATGCGGGCCACGGACAGGACATCGCCTTTTTGCAGAAGATTTTTTTTCAACAGATCCAGGGCCGTGGCGGAAATAATGATCTTGCCCGCGGCCACGGCCTCCCGGTGCATGGCTGGTTTCCCACTGATATCGACCATCTGCGCCTTTCCTGAACCGTCGACATGACTCAGTTTCATTTATCCTCCTATCTGCCAGTTTTCGCGGTTGCGGCAGGCAACCCCATGCTTGGGTTTGGCGTACACGGCTTTCTCCAGACTGGCCGGGATATCTGAAAAATCGACAGTAAATTCCCGGTCGGAGAACAGGCAGGGCTTCAGTTTGCCGTCCGCTGTCAAACGCAGCCGGTTGCAAACGTTGCAGGATAGCGGCCTTTCCGCCGCCAATTCATGTTGAACGGTTTTGTGGTCGTGTAAGGAGTAATGATGGATGCGCTGCAGGAGCAAGTCGTTTTCCCCACAGAACTTTTTCATGGTTTCCACTTCATTGTCATTGAATCCCGGGATCAGCACCATATTGATCTTGGTTGCTTTGAAACCCACCCGGCGAGCGGCGGCCATCCCGGCAAAAACCTTTTCGATTTCACCGTTGCGGGTGAGCTGGCGGTATTTGCCGGCATCTAGGGTATCCAGGGAGATGTTCAAGCGGTCGAGCCCGGCCTGCTTGAGTTCAGCGGCCAGCAGGTCCAGGAGTGTGCCGTTGCTGGTCATGCTTACTTCGCTGACGCCGGGGACGGCTTTCAGTTCGCAGACCAAAAAGGCGATGTTTCTACGCAGCAGCGGCTCGCCCCCGGTCAGGCGGATCCTGTGTATCCCCATTTCGGCCGCAGCGGCCACGATGTGAACGATCTTTTCATAGGACAGGATATCGGCATGGCTTTTCAATTCGATGCCGGCCTCGGGCATGCAGTAAGAGCAGCGCAGGTTGCAGCGGTCGGTTACCGAGACGCGCAGGTAGGTGATATTGCGGCTATAGGTATCGAACATCGACGGTGCTCCCGGCCGGGATATTGAGCTGCCCCGCGGCTACGCGCAACAGGGCGTTGGCTTGGCTTAAGGAATGAAGATGGGCCGAACCATGGTAAGCAAGCACGGTCGCCCGGCCCTGGAAATAGCGGACGGGAACGAAAGAAGTGCGCGTTCCGTTTGAACGGCCGTAGGCCCCGGTCAATAGCGCCGGCACGACCAGGGGTTGGTAATCGTGCCCCAGCAGGCGCAGTAGTAGGGGTTTGATGAATATTTCGAAGATCACGAAGGTCGAAACCGGATTGCCGGGAAGACCGAAGACGATTTTTTCTCCACGGCTGCCGAAGACCGTGGGCATGCCGGGCTGCACGGCGATTTTTTCAAAATGCAGGGTGAGCCCGGCTTTCTTCATGGCTGTGGGCACGTAATCGAAATCTCCGGCCGAAACTCCGCCGGAAAGGATCAGGACTTGGCAGTTGTCCAGGCAGGAATCGATGGCCTCAACAGTGGCCTGAGCGTTGTCGGCGACACGACCCATGGCCAGGGGACTGGCGCCCAGGGCGCATAGTTGGGCGGCCAGTGAATAGTAATTGCTGTTGTATATCTGGCCGGGCCCCAGGGGCTTGCCGGGCTCAACCAACTCCGAGCCGGTGGTGATGATGCCGACCCGCGGCGGCCGGGCCGTCGGCACTTCGGCAAGTCCCAGCGAAGCGAGCAGTGCGATCTGAGCGGCCTGCAGGAGCGTGCCTTTTGCCAGGACCGCTTGCCCGGCATGGAGGTCTTCGCCTTTATAGCGGATGTTGCGGTTTTTGTCTTCAGAATTGATCTTCATGACACCGTTTTCTTCACTGGTACATTCACGCTTGACCACGCAATCGGCGCCGGCTGGAAGCATGGCGCCGGTCATGATCTTGGCGCAGTGTCCGGGAGTGACGGCCAGGCGGGGCGGTGTGCCGGCGGCGATGGTTTCGATGATTTCATAAGCAGGGGATTGGTCTTCTGAGATATATGCGTAGCCATCCATGGCCGATTTATCGAATTCGGGCATGGCCAAAGGAGAGTGAATGTCGGAGGCGAGGATCCGATTTTGCGCAGCCAGCAGCGGCACGGTTTCATTGAGGACGACGACCGGGAAGGCGGCGATGATCTTTTCCGCTGCTTCGACGCTGATCAGGGGCTTTTCACTCATGGTGCCGGTAGCGGACCTTTATAAAAAAATAAAATGTTTCCCGCATGGTTTTCTCCTTTCCAGTCAGGGAGGCCGAACCGTTTCCGGTTCGGCCCTCACGGTTTAAAAGGCCTGGTCTTGAGACTTTAGCTCTTTAAACTCGGAGAAATCCCATCTTAGCAAAAAACCATCCCCTGGTCAATCCCCGGAAGGGCGCTGTTGCGATATTCTACCCATGTTTGCATCTTGTTCACATTTTTTCCTCGCCTTCTTGACAAAATCGGTGTCATGGCTTATATTGTCCCCACATCCCTCCACTTAAGATATAGCTACAGAACGGAACTGCCGTTCGGTCGATATGATGGGAGAGTTTTCCCTGGTCCCTTGGAGGGGTCAAAAGGTATTATGAGCGCCAAGACCATCCAATCCCTGGTTCAGAGCTGGGAAACGGTCCGGTTCGAGCTTCTGAATAGCCGAATCTCCGACCTCAACCTGAGTCTGGCCGGCTCCCCCGTCGAGCCCCTGATCCGCCGCCTGAACCGGGAGATGGAGGCCAAGGGCTTCCGTTTCAAACCCGCAGTGTACCTGACCGACAGCTGGGGTTGTCCCGACCGGTCCCCGGTCATCGGCATCCCGTTTTACCTGGCCGACAGCCGCCTGGCCCGGATCGAGGAGGAGCAGACCGGGGAAATTGAAGACAGCAAACGGATCATGGCTCTTTTGCGCCACGAGGCCGGCCACGCTATCAATTATGCCTACCGGCTATGGCGACGGCCGGGTTGGGAGGAGGTGTTCGGGCGTTTCACGCGTCCTTACCGGGACGTCTTTCGACCCGACCAGCTGAGCCGCGAGTATGTCAAGCACCTATCCTCCTACCCTTACGGCCGCACCTATGCCCAAAAGCATCCCGATGAAGATTTCGCCGAAACATTTGCCGTCTGGCTGACGCCGCACTCCGGCTGGCGGGATCGCTACCGGAAATGGCCGGTGTTGAGGAAGTTGCAGTACTTGGGCGGGCTCATGAAGGAGATTTGTCGCCACAGCCCCGAAAATTCCCGGGTGCGTCTGCTTCGCCCCGTTGATTCAATGACCATCCTGCTCGCCGACAATTACGGGAAAAAGGCAGAGCGTTACCGGCGGGCCGCGCGAGGCTACGTTGATGACCGGCTGCGGGAAGTTTTTCCGCCGGTTCGCGGCCTGCTGCTGCGCCCGGCTTCGCGGCTGTTCCGCAAGCTCCACTCACGCCTGCTCGGCCGTGTCGTCCTCTGGTCAAAACTGACCGAGCGTGAGGCCGTAGCCATCCTGCGCAAGCTGGAAATCCGCTCCGACGCCCTGAAGCTATTCTACCGGCCCGGACAGGAAGGGGAGCGGATAATGGATGTCGTTTCTCTGGCCGTCGCCCTGGCGCTGGACTACGCCTATACCGGCCGCTTGACCGGATGAAGTCAAGCCGACGAGCCCCGCGAGACGGCCCGGGTTTAAGAGAAGACAGATCTCCGGCCACGGCCTCTTACTCGTAGCGCAGGGCTTCGATGGGGTTGAGGGCAGCGGCTTTGCGGGCCGGGTAGTAGCCGAAAAACACGCCCACGGCTCCGGCAAAACCAAAGGAGAGCAGCACGTTTTCCATGGCGATGACCGTGTTCCAGTCGGTGGCCAGGTGGACGATATAGGTAGCGCCAAAACCGATAAGGACACCGATCAGGCCGCCGGAAAGGCTGAGCACGATGGCCTCGATGAGGAACTGCACCAGGATATCGCGGCTGCGGGCGCCGATGGCCATGCGGATGCCGATCTCGTGGGTGCGCTCGGTGACCGAGACCAGCATGATGTTCATGATGCCGATGCCGCCCACCAGCAGGGAAATGCTGGCAATAGAGGCCAGCAGGATGGTCAGGACACGGGTGGTCTCCTGGGCGGTAGAAGCGATGTCGGTCTGGTTGCGCACGGTGAAATCAGCGTCCTCGCCCTCGGCGAGTTTGTGGGATTCGCGCATGATGGAGGTGATTTCCGCCTGCGCCTGTTCCATCTGATCCAGGGATGTGGCCCGGGCCAATATCTGGTGGATGTGCGGTTGGCCGCTCAGTCGGTAATAAACGGTGGAATAAGGGGCGATGATCACATCGTCCTGGTCCTGACCGAAGGCGCTCTGGCCTCTTTCTTTTAAGACGCCGATAACCTTGAAAGGGACATTACGCAGGCGAAGCTGCTGGCCGACGGGATCTTCATTGGCGAAAAGGTTTTTCACTAAGGTCTGGCCGATGACGCAGATCTTGCTCTGGGCGCGAATGTCATTGACCGAGAAAAAATCGCCGGAGCTCAATTGCCAGTCGCGTATGGTCAGGTAACCTTCGGAAACGCCGTATACAGAGGAATTCCAATTGCCGCTGCCGCCGATGACCTGGACGCCGCTGCGCACCACCGGCGAGACAGCCTCCAGCAGGGTGCTGTTTTTCTTCAGCCACTCCACGTCGTCGAGGGTCAATTGCACACCCTGGTCAGGACCCATATGTACGCCCCGCTGCTGACTCGAGCCGGGGTATACCATGATCAAGTTGGTGCCCATGCTGGAGATCTGGTTCTGGATACGTTGTTCGGCTCCCTTGCCGATGGCCACCATGACGATCACGGCGCCGACGCCGATGATGATGCCCAGCATGGTAAGCAGGGTGCGCATCTTGTTCTTGACGATCGACTTGAAAGCCACCTTAATGAGATTCTTCCATTTCATGAGGGAACTCCTTGGCCGGCGAAAGTTTTCCACTGGCCGGTTTCCAGGTCCTGGGCGGCGTCATGGGGCTGCGGCAGCGCCTGGTCGCGCATGATCAGCCCATCGCGGAATTCGATTACGCGGCGGCAGTAGTCGGCGAGGTCGTGTTCGTGGGTGACCAGGATGATGGTGATGCCCTGGCGGTTCAGTTCCTGGAAAGTGGCCATGATCTCGATGCTGGTGCGGGTATCGAGGTTGCCGGTGGGTTCGTCGGCCAGGATGATGGCCGGTTGGTTGACCAGGGCGCGGGCGATGGCCACCCGTTGCTGCTGGCCGCCGGAAAGCTGGTTTGGATAATGATGGGCTCGATCTGTCAGTCCCACCCGTTCCAGCGCTTGGCGGGTAAGCAGGCCGATATCCTGGTTTGGGACATTGCGCGTGTACAACATCGGTAATTCAACGTTTTCAAAGGCGGTGGTCCGAGCTAGGAGGTTGAAGCCCTGGAAAACGAAACCGATCTTGCGGTTGCGGATGTCGGCCAACTGGTCACGGTCCAGGTCATTGACATGGATGCCGTCCAGGAAATAATCGCCGCTGCTCGGATAGTCCAGGCAGCCAAAAATGTTCAGCATGGTCGATTTCCCCGATCCGGAAGCGCCCATGATCGCCACCATTTCGCCGGTGTTGATGGCCAGGTCGATGCCCTTCAATGCTTCCACTTGTACTTCGCCGCTGTCGTAAATTTTTGTCACCCCCGCGGTGCGGATGACGGCTTCTTTACTGTTCATGTTTCTTTCCTGGAGCGGATCATAATATGCGCATGCGCCGCGGTCTCTGCCCGGCTTGCTCTTCCGCCGAGAGCGTGATGCTCTTGATCACTTCCATGTCTTCCTTGATCTCTCCGGAAACGATCTCGGTCATCTGGCCATCGCTGATCCCGGTCTTGATGCGGATGGCCTTCGGCATGCCGGAAGGGTCAAGAATCCAGAGCATAGCGATGTCCTTGGGTCTTTTTCCCATGCCGTTCCCAGCGAATCCCGGCAAGCCGCCGCCGCTGGGCGCAGCCGCTGCGGCGGACTTTCCGCCCGGGAATTTTTCGCTGCCGCTACCCGTTCTTGCTGCGAATTGCTTCATCAATTCCGCCAGCATCTCCTGGCTGGGTTTCAAGCGCAAGGCGGCGTTGGCTACGCGTAGAACGTTCTTGGCCTGGCCGACAAGGAAATCGATGGTGGCGGTCATGCCGGGAAGGAGCAGCCCTTCATTATTGGCCACGTTGATGACCACGGTATAATTGACCACGTTGTTCACCGAGGTCGGTTCCAGGCGGATCTGGCTGACCCGGCCTGTAAACTTGCTGTCTGTCTGGGCCTGAACCGTGAAGCGCACTTCCTGGTTTTCCTTGATCTGGCCGATATCGCTTTCGTCGACGTTGGCCAGGATCTGCATTTTGGAAAGGTCGTTGGCGATCAGAAACAATGTGGGTGAAGAGAAGCTGGCGGCCACGGTCTGGCCGACATCGATGTTGCGGGCGATGACGATACCGTCGATGGGGGCGTAAATGGAGGCATAGCTGAGGTTGATCCGCGTCCGTTCCAGGCTCGATTGGGAGGATTTCAGCGTAGCTTGCGCCAATTCGAAATTGACCTGAGCTTGTTCCAGGTCATTCTTGGTTTTGATGCTTTCCTTGAACAGGTATTGCATACGGTCCAGGTCCTGCTTGCTTTGCTTCAGCTGGGCCTTGCTGCGGTCGTAGGAGGACTCGGATTCCGACACAGCCATGAGCAGGGAAGAGGTGTCGAGCATGGCCAGCAGCTCTCCCTTCTTTACTGTCTTATTGAAGTCGGTATAGATCTTAGCGATGCGCCCGGAAACCTGGGTGCCCACCTGGACCGTGGTTACTGCGCCTAGCGTGCCGGTGCTTGATACCACGGCCTCCAGGTCGCCGCGGTCGATCTTGACCATGGTATATTTCCCTTCGGTCTCTTTTCCATTGCAGGTAAAAAACCAGACCAGCGCTGCGATCAGCAGCACGACCATTATGCCAATGACAAATTTTATCTTACTGCTCTTCATGACCATTGCTTTCCTCCTGGGTCAGTTTCATTATAACCGTTTATGCTAGTAAATCGCTGTTACGTTGCCCGAGCAAAAAATGTTTTTACATTGGCAATAACAAATTTAATATCTTTTTCTTGCAGTTCCATGATTGATTTTATTTTTTTTTGCGGATACCATTCCCCAGGAGATCAGTATGAAATGGATTGACTGGAAATCCGAAGGTGCAGGCCTGATCCGCCGGGTGGATGCCTTGGATCTGTTCAGGTTTTTTGTCCTTTTTTTCATGATTCAGGGGCATTTGTTCCGCGCCTACCTGCTGCCGGCCATTCGCCAGGAGTACTGGTACAAAATTCACGAGGTACTGCACGGTTTTGTTGCCCCAGGTTTTTTGTTCGCCGCCGGCTTTGCCGCTTTCCTCTCCTTTCACAATAAGCGCCAGAATTACATCCATTTGGACCGGGCTTTTTTCAAGCGCCTGCGCCGCATCCTGTTCGTTATCGCTGTCGGTTACTGGATCCACCTGCCGTTTTTCTCGCTGCGCAAAACATTGCGATTCCTGCGCCTGGGCAAAGCCGATGACTCCCTGCGCGTGGACATCCTGCAATGTATCGGCGTCGCGCTTTTGTTCTTCACCCTGCTGACCGTGCTGCTAAAAAATGAAAGGATCGTTGTCCTGTTTTCGGCTCTGGCTGGAGCACTTTTCTTCCTGCTGCCGGAAACAGTGAAGGGGATCCGCCTGCATGCGGTCGTCGATCCCTATTTCAATTACAATATCTCCATGTTTCCGATCTTTCCCTGGGCCGGATTCCTGTGCATCGGAATCGTTACGGCCTATATATATTCCTTACTAAAAAAAGAGGTTTTTTTCAAGCTACTTCTGTTGTCGGGCGTGCTGCTCTTCCCCTGGTTTTTTTTCCTGTCAGGCAAGTTTTATTTCATGACTTGGCTCAAGCTGGCCGCTAACCTGAACAAGACGGCTGGGATCTTCCTGCTGCTGTGGATTTCCTACTGGCTACTGCGGTGCTTTGACGGCCGGTTTTTGCGGCTATTGAAAAGGGCGGGAACCGAATCTCTGTTCGTGTATGTGCTGCATCTTTTTATTATCTTCAATTCCATTTTCCGCCCGGGGCTGAAAGCGCTTTTTCAAAATTCCTTGAATGTGCCGCAGGCGCTGTTTTTATTTTTTATCGTGCAGTTGGTGGTCTTTGCCGCTTCCCTTCTTTACAACTACATGAAGGAGAAACAGCCGTTCTGGTGGCGGCTGGCATTCAACGCCTTCTGGCTGATTTTTATCGTAATTTTTGTGATCAGACCATATTGATCTCACCCGCAACAACCGTCAGGCAGCACTTTGATTTCCTTTTTGTTAGTGATATAATATTTATTTCAGGAGGTCCAAATGAAAAAAGTTCTGCTCATCGTGGCGCTGGCCATTTTTTTGTCTGTTTCTCTTTTTGCCCAGTCCGGTGTGTCCGGCAAAGGAAAAATCAAGGGCATGGTGTTTGACGATAGCGGCAAGCCATTGGCAGGCGTGACAATAAGACTTTTTTCGCTCAAGGCCCAGGCATATTTCCAGCCCAATCCCAAAACCGATAGCGAAGGCAAATGGAAGGCCATTTTTCTGCGCGGCGGCTCCTGGAACATCGATTTTGAAAAAGCGGGTTATGAAACCAAGAAGATCAGTTACCGCGTGGACGAGAAGCCCGGGTCCAAGCAGCCGGAAATCGAGGTCAAGCTGACAAAAATCGAAGGCATTGCCCTGACCGATTCCATTGTCAGCGAACTTGAAAAAGGAAATTTGCAGTTCTTGGCAAAAAAGTACCAGGAAGCCATGCTGGTTTATGAAGATATTTTAAAGAAAAATCCCGATGTGTTCATCATTTATAAAAATATCGGCAACTGTTATTTTGCCTTGGAAAAGTATGACCGGGCCGTGGAGTTTTACCAGAAACTCTTTGAAAAGCAGCCCAAGAGTGCCGAGATCATGACCCTGATCGGCAATTCCTATGTCAATGCCAAGAACATGGAAAAGGCGATGGAATGGTACGGGAAGATCCCTTTTGAAGAAATAAAGGATGCCGATACCCTTTACAATATCGGCGCCAATTTAACAAACAACAACAAAAACGATCTGGCCTTGAAATATTTTAAAAGGTCGGTGGAAGTGGACGCTGATTTTGCCGAAGGCTATTATCAGCTGGGCATGACCCACACCGCATTGAACCAGATACCCGAAGCCCTGGAAGCCTTGAAAAAATTCATGGAACTGGCGCCCGACTCTGCTAATTTCGGAACGGCCAAGGCCATTGTCGATGCTTTTTCGAAGGTGAAATAAAAGGCTGTCGTTGAGGTGGATCCATGACGATGCATATGTTCTGGCGGTTAAATTTATTATTGTTGGCCCTTTTTACTGCCTTTGCATCCTTACTTTTTCCGGCTCAGGAAAAAATCCGGCAACAGGATTTCAATGTCCTGCTGATCACTATCGACACCCTGCGTTTCGACCGGGTCGGTATTCTGGATCCCCGCCATGTTAAAACCCCGAACCTGGATGCCCTGGCAAAAAAATCCCTGATATTCAGCCGGGCTTTCGCCCACAACCCGGTTACGCTGCCCTCACACACCAATATCCTGACCGGGACCACTCCATTGTACCATGGCATCAGTGACAACACCGGCTTTAAACTGGATAAAAAATTCCTGACCATCCCGAAATTCCTGCAGCGCCAGGGCTACCGCACGGCCGCCTTTATCGGTGCCTTTCCCCTGGATTCCCGTTTCGGACTGGATCAGGGTTTTGACCTCTATGACGATTACTACGGCACCCATAACGATCTTGATTTTTTCTTCGTGGAAAGGCCGGCGGAAAAAGTGATCGCGCCGGCCATGGCCTGGATCGGCAAGCAGCCTCAGAAATGGTTCGGTTGGATCCACCTGTTCGATCCCCATCAGCCCTATCTTCCCCCGTCACCGTACAAGGAAAAATACGCGACTGACCTTTATTCAGGAGAAGTGGCCTATGTCGACGCCCAATTGGGCGTGCTGTTTGATTTTTTACAAAAAAAGCGCCTGTTGGAAAAGACCGTGATTATCCTTACCGCCGATCATGGGGAAGCGTTGGGTGAAAAGGGTGAAGAAACCCACTCTTATTTCGCTTATAACAACACCATGCATGTTCCCCTTTTTGTCCGTATCCCGGGACGCAAACCGGAAACATTTGCCAAGAATGTCTGTCACGCGGATATTTTTCCGACCGTCTGCTCCGCCCTGGGTTTGAAAATCCCGCCCGGCTTGCAGGGAGAATCCCTATTGGAGATCTTGGACGCCGGAGGCCGGAAAAGCCCGGAAATCTATTTCGAATCTCTGACCGCATACCTGAACCGCGATTGGGCGCCTTTGCGGGGAATGATTTCCGGAAACAGCAAATTCATCGACCTGCCGATCAAGGAAGTATACGACCTGAAAAACGATTTCAGCGAAATGAACAATTTGGCTGGCAGCAGTAAAATAGGGCAATTGAAAGATTCACTGAACCGGCTGATCAAAAGATTGAAGAGCCGGCTTGCACCCGGCCGGGAAAACCGCATAGACCCGGAAGTGCAAAAGCGCCTGAAATCGCTGGGATACATTTCCGAAAGCCGACCCGAGCAGCGGAAAAAACAATATAGCGAACAGGATGATCTAAAAACCCTGCTGCCGCTGCAGAACAAGCTGCTCTCTGGCGTCGCCTTATTCCATACCGGAGATCTTTCGGGCGCGGAAAAGATGATCCGCGAAGTGATCGCCGCCAGCCCGAGCTTCATCCTGGCCTACAATCACCTGTCTTCCATGTATAAGGAAACGGGAAAAACGGCCTTGGCCGTAGCCATTTTGGAACAGGGGCTGGAGAAAAATCCCGGCGATATACGCCTACTGTCCAAACTGGGGATCGTGCTGGCCGACAGCGGCAATTGGCAACGGGCCGTCTCCATTCTTGAATTATGCGTCCGTAAAGAGGATTTTGACCCGGAGAATTTCAATTTTCTCGGCATCGCCTATTACCAGGGAGGCGATTTCGCCAAGGCGCTGCAAAACTACGGCCGCGCCCTGGAATTGGACCGCAACAACGCCTCCGTGTACAACAACATCGGTAGCGTGCATCTGCAGATTTTTCTGCGTGGCCGTGACCGGCAGGCCTTCGTCCTGGCCGAGATGAATTTCCAAAAAGCGCTGGAGATCGATCCCAAAATGTTCGCTGCTTGCAACGGCCTGGGCGCTGTCTACAAGAAAGTCGGCCGCAATGCCGAGGCCATCGCCTACTGGCGGCAGGCCCTGGCCATCAAGCCAGATTACGACCTGCCGCTGGTCAACCTGGGTATCACCCTGTTGGAGGAAGGTCGCGCCGGCGAGGCTTTGGATTGTTTTTTAAATTACCGCGAAAAGTTCTATCATAAAATTCCCTTGGCTGAGAGAGCACGTGTTGACCGTCTGATCGCCGAGGCCAGGGCCAAGCTCGGGACCACCCGGTAGAAAAATAGCTTTTTTTAAGGTATAATTACCAATAAAAATATTAGGAGGCGTTATGCGAAAATTCATATTGGGCGCGGCTTGGCTGTCAGTGATATTTATCCTGGATCTGACCTTGTCCGCTCAGGAAGCAATGAAAAGTCCCATTCCGGAAAGTGTTCAAAACAGTCTCGACGGACTACAGAAAACCAGGATGGCCAATGGCGTGTTCAATATCCAGTACAAAAACGCCTATTTCTGGGCTTTGGAAAAAGCCGTTTACGTGAACTTGGTTTTCAGCGCCGACCTGGAAGGCGACATGGCGGAATTGAAGAGCCAGCTGAAAAAACAATACGACGAAAAAGTCGCCGTGGAAGTGAAAAAGCTTGAGGAAATCAATAAAAAAATAAGGAAAGAGGAAGACAAGAAGAAGTGGGAACCGCCGGCCCTGACTTATCCGCAAGCATTCCATAACCTGTACATGCGGGTGCTCAAGGGCAGCCTGGTCGTTCAGCAATACCGCTCGCAGGTTCCGGTAGACGGCGAAGCGGCGATTTATTATTCGTTCGGAACCATTTTGGCGCCGGGCGAATACGACGTGCTTTTAAATATCAACCGTTTCGACAATACCAGGGACGGCACCCAGATCATCAAATTGCATGTTCCGGAACTGACGCTTACTGAAATCACCAAACCCAGGAAGGACCTGCAGATTTCCACGCCGGTATTTTTTAAGGAAGTGAAGCGCTTGCTGCAGCCGGAAACAAGATTCACCGTGGTTAAGAACAAGTACGAGAACGGCCCGGCCCAACTCGATTTTTATCCCTGCGCCAATACCTTCAAAACCAGCGACAATCCGACCTTGGCGTTTTTCATTTTGGGTGCGGTGGCGCTCCAAAGCGCCGAGCCATGGAATATAGCGGCTAATATCGAGATCCGCAGCGGCAAGGAAGGCGTGGCCAAATTCGAGGAACTCAAACTGAGCAACCCTTATTTTTATCAGCCCATTGAATTCATCAAAAAAGACAAAGACGTAGCCAGCCCCTTGCCGGTTGGAGATTATACGCTGGTCGTGGAACTGAAGGACAAAAACCAGGGTGATCAAGCCAAAGGAGTATTCGAGATCGCTTTTAAAATAGTTGAATAGTTTGCCGAGTCTCAAGCACAGGTGATCCTTGAGTGATATAGGTCCTGCGGTTGCGTCCGGAATGGCGGAGCCGTTCAGGCTGAGCTGAAAAAATGAAACGCAAAGAGATTGTCCTGATCAAAGAGACCAAGCAGAACGAGTTCGTCAAAAAGATCATGGACGCCATCGCGCCGTTTTTGGCGATTCGTGCCGGCGACCGGGTGGCCATCAAGATCAACCTTTCGGGTTCCAAGGAGATCTACGCCAATACCCATTACGAAACCGTGGAATCACTGATACATTACCTGCGGGAAAAATACGGCATCACTCAGATCACCGTGATCGAAGGTTCCGACGGAGCTTATTTTTCTGCCAAGACCACCTGGGATATTTTTTACAAATTCAAATACAAGGAAGTCGAGCGGCATGGCGCGCAGCTGTGTGATCTGGATGAGCTGCCCCACGATCAAATTCTCCAGGTCGAAACCATCAGTGGGCTTCAGGAAGTGAATTTCTGCCGCTTCCCGGCGGATTACCTGATCTCGGTGGTACCGCCCAAGACGCACAACATTTTTCCGGTTTCCCTCTCGATTCCCAACTTGGTCGGGTTCGTCAAGCCGGAACAGCGGGTGCTCATGTTCGGAGCTTCGGCCCAGGAGATGAAGCGCATCAATTTTTTTCAAAGCGAAAAGTACTTTCAACTGCTGCATCTGGCCAACCGCAATTTTGTAGCCTTGCTGAAGCAGATCCCGCCTTCTCTCGTGCTCATCGACGGCCTGTACGGCATGGAGGGCAAGGGGCCAATCAAGGGCAGCCCGGTATTTCACGGCTTCGCCATCGCTTCCGAGGACGCGGTGGTTGCTGACGCCCTGGCTACTCACATCATGGGCTTCAACCCCGACGATTTGCCCTACCTGGATTTGGCCTTTCATGAAGGGCTGGGCAACAACCGCTGGCAGAACATTATCGGCATGGATCCCCAACAAGTGAAATTCCCCTACCGGCCGCACCCGCTGTTCCAAAGGCAGCGCAAGTGGCGCGAGGCGAAAAGCCGAGTTCAGGGGCATGGAGAGAAACACCCGCAAAAACAGCCGCCAAGCCATGAAGAAATTAATCCTGCAAAAGATTAAGGATTTTAAAACCGGGAAGCTTTCCGAAAAGGAATTGTTCCTTTTTTTACAAAATTTCCCCTTCAGCAACGATCCGCACCTCAAGCTCGATTTCCAGCGCAAGCTGCGCCGGGGCATCCCCGAGGTCATTTTTGGACAGGGCAAGAGTGTGGAACAGTTGCGCCGCATTGTTAAAAAATTCACTGAAGTCGGCGAGGAGATGCTGATTACCCGCGTCGACGCCGAGCGCTACGCAGCGCTGAAAAATGATTTCTCCCATCTGAATTATCATGCCGCGGCCCGCATCATCACCTCGGACCGCCAAGCCAAGACCGTGAACAAGGGGAAAATACTGGTCCTGTCGGCCGGTGCCTCCGACGAAAAGGTTGCCGAAGAGGCTTATATCACTTCCCTTTACCTGGGCAATAAAACTGAAAAGGAATACGATGTGGGCGTCGCCTGCCTGGCCCGGGTCCTGAGCCTGCAAAAAAAATTTAATGGTTACTCGGTAATCATCGCCGTGGCCGGCATGGAGGGGGCCCTGCCCTCGGTCGTGGCCGGACTGACCTCCACGCCGATCATCGCCGTCCCGACCTCGGTCGGCTACGGCAGCAATTTTGGCGGCCTGTCGGCCCTGCTCTCCATGCTCAATTCCTGCGCCGGCGGCATTTCGGTGGTTAATATCGACAACGGCTTCGGCGCCGCCTACCAGGCCACGCTGATCAACCAGAAACTTTCCTGATATTTTCGATAAACTTGGTTATCTTGCCAAGATGGGTGCCGGGCCAGTAGATTTTCTGGCAACTTTGGCAGCGCTGGAAAGAACTCTGAGTGCGGAAGACGTAGGGCGGAACCAAGTCCTGTATCAGATCCTTTTCAATCGCCGCCAGCTCGCCGTTGCACAGTGAACAGCGCGGCGGCAGGGCGAAGCCTTCCAGTTGGAATGCAGCAACGATGTCCTCAAGCTGCCGGCGAGGGTAAATAGCTTCGACTAGGCGGCTGCTGCCGGCGGGCATGGACTTGTGCAGCGCCACGTCCTTGGTCAGTAGAACACGGTGTTCCTTAAGGCATAGCTGCTTTAAAACGTCATCGCCGGCGCGGTTGTCATAGAGGGTGTCGAAGCCGAGCATGCGCAGCCACCTGGCCGTCCGACCCAGCATAACGTCGGCGGCGAAAAGGGGAGGCCGAGCGCTCAACTCATCCCCCGGCCCCTTCTCTTGGCAAGAGAAGGGGAGTAGAAGAACTCCCCTCTCTTTTGGAAAGAGAGGGGTTGGGGGTGAGTTTTTATTGGAATTTTCAAGTAAAATCTCTATCCATCCGGGGATGAATTTCTACGATCTCGGAGTTAATATTCCTTATCCGAAGAAGCGCGCACAGCGCGGTTGTGGGCCCAGCTCCTGACCTTTTTGATCTGTTCTTCCATGGTGGTGGCCAGCGGCACCGAATTGCCGAAAATGACGAAAAGATCGTCTTCGTTCAGCTTGCGATTTTCGGCGAAGGCCTCGTACATGCCGGAGATGATCACCTGTTCAATCTCCGATCCCGACCAGTTCTTGGTGATCTGGGCCAGTTGCGGGATATTGTATTGACTCAAATCGTTGTCTCTCTTGGTCAGGTGGATGGTAAAAATTTCCTCCCTTTCCTTGCGCGTGGGCAGGTCGATGAAAAAGATCTGGTCGAAGCGGCCGCGGCGCAGCAGTTCGGCCGGCAAAAGGTCGATGCGGTTGGCGGTGGCGGCAATGAATATTTCCGAGGTGTGTTCCTGCATCCAGGTGAGAAAATATCCCAGAATGCGCGAGGACGAACCGTCTGTTTGCTTGTCGCTGATGCCGCTTTCGATCTCGTCGATCCAGAGCACGGCCGGGGCCACCGAATCCATGGTTTTGAGGGAGCGAGCGAATACCTCTTCCGGCGCCCCGGCGATGCCGGAATAGACCAGGTTCATGTCCATGCGGAACAGGGGCAGGTTCCATAGCGTGGCGATGATCTTGGAAGCCAGGCTCTTGCCGCAGCCGGTGACGCCCATGGTCAGGATGCCTTTGGGCTTGTCCAGGCCGAATTCGCGCGCTTCCTTGGAAAAAGCTTTTTTTCTTTTCATCAGCCAATCCTTCAACTTGTCCAGCCCGCCCATGTCGGCCAGGGTCAGGGCAGGGGATAAAAACTCCAACACATTTTCCTTCAGGATCAGCTGTTTTTTTTCTAAATGGATCTTTTCGATCAAACCGATGTGAATGCGCGGCTGTCCCTGGAACGCCTTCATATAGGCCTTGTACGCTTCATCTAGCGTCAAACCCTGGACGGCGGTGACAAAGTTTATTTTTTCTTCCCCACTAAGCTGAACCTGGATCCCGGCTTTTTCCATGGATTCCAAGAATTTTGCGCAGAGATTTTCCAGTTCTTCGTAATCGGGGAGTTCAAAGTGGATGATGTCGATTTCTTTTTTCAGGCTGGTCGGCAGGTAATCGTCGGGCGAGAGCAGGAAAAGAAATTTTTTGCTGTTCTTGAAATGCAGGTAGCATTCGCGGATCTTGCGAATGAGGCCGGGGGAGTGGCGCAGCCGGGAGTTCAGGTCCTTAAAGACAAAGAACGCCGCTTCATTGGCGGCAAGGGCAATATCCAATGCCGCCGCCGGCTCTTTGCTGTCTGGGATCCTGGAATCGTTGCGGCTGAGGCCGTTGTGACTCTCCCACGTATAGACGTTCAGGCTTTTTAGGGTCTGCTGGCAGAGTTTTTTCAAAAAGCCTTCGATCCGTTTTTCTTCAAAAGAGACGATCTGCACGATCGGCTGCCCGGCGAGCAGTGAATCTTTGATCAGGTTAATGGACTGGTTCATCGGCAACCTCCATCCCGGCAAAACGTTTGATTTTCCATAAGCTCATAGTGGTTTGAGTTTTCAGATCCTGAAATTCAAGGCCCTTTCGATAATGGAAAATTCAGCGGGCAGTTTTCCCCCCATTTCGCCGTCATATTCGATGTGCACTTCGTCGGGAGATTCCACCTTTATGTTACGTGCTTTCAAGATATGAACCTTGGGATTTTTGGCGATGGTTCCGGAATACAAGAGACGGGAATTTTTTAATATTTCGAACTTCTTCATGGATTCGATGAGCACGAGGTCGAAATAACCATCGTCGGGTTCCGCCTGCGGGGCAATGATCATGCCACCGCCGAAGATCCGCCCGTTGGCCACGGCGCCGATCAAGTATTCTCCTTGCAGCTGCTGCTTGTCGTCAAGGGTCAGCTTTACGTTTTTGCTGCGGTATTTCATCATGGTGGACAGCAGGCCGCGGTAATAAGTGAAGGCGCCGCGGCGGCTGGACTTAATGTTGGAAATATTGCGGATCACTTCCGCCCCCATGCCGAAATCAGCCACGTTGATGAAATACTGCGACTTGCTTTTTTCAACAGCGCTGCCATAGGTTATTTTTCCGATATCGATTTTTTTATTCGGGGAATTCTTGATGCGTGCGGCCGATTTTTCGAATTCCCTGGGCACTTTCATGAAGCGGATGAAATCCGATCCGGTTCCGGAAGGGATGATGCCCACAGCCGCGTCATCATTGATGACCCGGTCGGATTGAGCGTTGAAAAAACCGCTGCTGATCTCATTCAAAGTGCCGTCGCCGCCGACGCCGATGAGCAGGTCGAACCCTTGCTTGAGCAGTTCCCGGGCGATCTCCGTGGCCTGGCGGGGCTTCTCGGTAAAAATGTACTTGAACTCCCGGAAATGCGAACGGATGGCATGCTTGATCGTTTCCCATCTTTTTTCAGTTTGGCCGCGGGCGGAAAACGGATTGACGATGACATGGACTTTATTCATGTGTACTCCCGGAAGGATGGTGGAATATTTTCCTGGCGATCAGGCCGGCGACCGCCCCGGCGATGATGGAGGCCAGAACGAAGAAAACGACCCCGATAATCATCATGGTTTTGAATTGGCTGCTGGCCATGGAGGAAAGCGAATCTTCCCGCAAAAATGGCGCCAGCGATCTCGCTTTTTCAACCATCTGCTCAAACCGTTCCTGGCTGACGCCGATAATGTTCACCAGACTGAGAATGGCGAAGATGCCGCCGCCGGTCAAGCCGCTCAATGCCCCGGCCAGCATGGAATCGCTTCTTCTAAGCTGTTTATTTTCCTTGCAGAGCAGATAGATCGTCAATCCGGCACCCAATGCGATCCAGAGCATGAAAAACAGGTTGAGCAGGTTCAGGCCCGGGAAGATAGACAGTATCCCGGATGCTCCGCCTCCCAAAATAACACTTTTGCCCAGGCCGGATAATGGTTTGGAGTTGCTTTCAAACAAATTATGTACCTAATGGATGATCTCTATGGTTCCAGTGATGTGGGAAGGCAATGTGTCGGTGATGATGGTTTTACCGGTCGGGGTGGTGTATTTGTATATTTTTGTTTTCGCCCGGGCTGCAGATGAAAATGTGGAGCTCATGCCCATCAACGACATGACGCGGCGTATATACTGCTTGGTTTCAGAGTAGGGAGGAATACCGTTGTATTTGTTGACGGCCTCCTCCCCGGCGTTGTAGGCGGCCAGCGTCAGGGGGATGTTGCCTCTATATTTTTCGTAAAGGTATTTCAGGTGCCTCACCCCGGCTTCCATGTTTTCACTGGCGTTATAGCGGTTGATCACGCCATATTGCCGGGCCGTTTCCTTCATCAGCTGCATGATCCCCACGGCGCCTTTAGGGGAAACAGCTAAGGGATTAAAACCTGATTCGGTTTTGGCCACCGCGAAGACCAAATCCTCACGCAACTGGTGTTTTTTGGTTAAAGATTGGATTTTTTCCTTGTAATGCAGGGGAACGGCATGGCTGTGGGCTGCGGGCAGGAAGGTGATGCTGCCTTTTTTGGCATCAACCTTGTCCAGGGTGTTGGTAAGGACGATATGGCCGTTCTTGTCCTGGCGGACAACCAGTCCGGCAAAAAGGCTGGCGCTGATGAGCCAGGCGGCGCAAAAAATAGTTATTTTAAGCTTCATTGTGGTCAGTTAGAACTCGGTCGATCTTTTTCTTAAGCCCCTCCGGGTCGGCGATCGGTTCACCGCCTGCTTGGGCAAAATCGCTTCTACCACCGCCTTTTCCGTTGATCATTGGGGCTACCTTGCTAATGATTATATTCGCGTTGAATTTCTCTGTCAAGTCCTTGAAAACCGAAACCACGATATGGGACTTACCGTCGTTATTAGCATAGAGGACGGCAATGCCCCGGATCCTGTTCTTGATTTCATCGGCTAGTTCGCTGAGTTGCTGGCGGTCGGTGCAACCCAGGGAAGCGATCACGACCTGGACTTGATCGATCAACCGGGTGTTTTTGAGCAAGCCGTCAATATCCACTTCCTGGGCGGGCTTACTTTTTTTTAGTTGTTTTTCGTTTTCCTTGGCGCTTGCTTCCAAGCTTTTCAGGAAAGCCAGAATGCCCTCGGCTTTCTGGCTGAAATGACCGAGCACCTGCTCCAAAACGGCGAGGTTTTTTTGGATATGGATATAAGCAGCTTCTCCGGCCAGGGCTTCAATCCTGCGGATTCCTGAAGATATCGAACTTTCAGCGGTGATTTTTAAGATACCGATCTCGCCGCTGGAATGCAGATGGGTGCCGCCGCACAGTTCCCGGGAAAAGTTGCCCATGGAAACCACGCGTACAGTATCGCCGTATTTTTCTTCGAAAATGGCGATCGCCCCGGTGCCGATGGCCTCCTCATAGCTTTGCGTTTGCCGGGAAATGGGGATATTTTCCCTGATCTTTTCGTTGATGGCGTGTTCGATTTTTTCCAACTCGTCGCCGCTCAGGGCGTTGAAGTGGGTAAAATCGAAACGCAGCTTGTCCGGGCCGACCCGCGAACCCGACTGTTTGACATGCAAACCCAGCACTTCACGCAAAGCGGCATGCAGCATATGGGTGGCGGAATGGTGGATGGCGATCTGTTGGCGGCGGGCCCGGTCCACTTCCAGCCAGGCACGATCATTGACTTGCAGGCTGCCTTTTTGGACCAGCACCTCGTGCAGGATCGCCCCTGAAGGTGCTTTCTTTGTATCGACCACCGAAAAAAATGCCTCATTGTTTTTTCCGCAGCCGCTGTCGCCTACCTGGCCGCCGCTTTCGGCATAGAACGGGGTGCGATCGAATACCAGGATACCTTTTTCATTTTCGCCGATGTGGGCGGTTTCCTTGCCATCCACATAGATCGCCTGCAATTGGGCCTCGGCCTGCAACTCTTCATATCCTACGAATTCGCTTTGCCAGCGGCTGATATTCTTTAAAACGCTGATCTCTTTACGTTTTTTCTGAAGGCTGACGCGGGAACGTTCTTTCTGGCTTTTTAATTCGCGCTGGAAAGCGTCGAAGTCGATGCCGATGCTTTTTTCCATGGCCAGGTCGCGGGCGAAATCCAAGGGAAAACCGTAGGTGTCCGAAAGCCGGAACAGGTCCTTGCCGGCGAGCAGCGGCTGTTTTTTTGCGATGGTTTCCTGCAGCAGTTCGTCAAAAATTTTTAGGCCGTTGACCAGGGTACGGTTGAAGCGGTCTTCTTCCACGGCGATCACCTTGCTGATGAAATCCCGGTTTTGTTCGAGTTCCGGATAAAACGGCTTCATCACTTCGCTGACCTGGCCGCTGAGCCGGTGCAAGAAACTTCCCTGCAAGTTCAGTGATTTTCCATGCTTGACCGCCCGGCGCAGGATGCGGCGCAGGACGTAGCCACGGCCATCGTTGGCCGGCATGATGCCGTCGGCGATGAGAAAGGTCAAGGCACGGATATGATCGGCCACAACATGCAGATCCACTTGCCAGGCCGGATCCTTGCGGTCGACCCCGGCCAGCTCGGCTGTGCATTCGATGATCGGCAGGAAAAGATCGGTCTGGTAGTTGCTTGCCACTCCCTGCAGGATGGCGGTTAGCCGTTCCATGCCCATGCCGGTGTCGATGGACGGGGCGGGCAGGGGCTGCAAACTGCCGCTCTTGTCGCGGTTGTACTGCATGAACACCAAATTCCATATCTCGACAAAACGGCGGTTGCCGTCGAAAAATTCCCCGGGGCCGAATTCCGGACCGCGGTCATAATGGATCTCAGAACAAGGGCCACAGGGGCCGGTTTCGCCCATCTGCCAGAAATTGTCTTTTTCACCCAGGCGATGAATTTTTTTTGACGCTACGCCGATCTCTTCCTGCCAGATGCGGAAAGCCTCGTCATCATCCTGAAAAACGGTCACCCAAAGCCGTTCGGGTGGCAAATGAAAATTCACGGTCAGCAACTCCCAGGCGTAGGCGATGGCCTTTTCCTTGAAATAGTCCCCGAAGGAAAAATTGCCGAGCATTTCAAAAAAGGTGTGGTGGAAATCGGTTTTGCCGACTTCGTCGAAGTCATTATGCTTGCCCGATACGCGCATGCATTTCTGAATGCTGATCGCGCGGCGGTATTCCCTTTTTTCTTCCTGCAGAAAAACGCCCTTGAACTGGTTCATGCCGGCGTTGGTGAACAACAGGCTGGGGTCCTTGGCTGGGATCAGCGGTGAGGACAATACCCGCTGATGATCTTTTTTGGCGAAAAAATCGAAAAAGATGCGGCGGATTTCAAAATTGCTCAACTTCATTCAATTTCAAGCAGGTGGTGATCAGGGTTCAGCTCTTCCGGAAGCTTTTCCGGCTGGTCGCCGCCGATCTCGGACATTCGTTTTTCCATTTCCTCCATGGACATGTCTTTGGCGCTCTGGACCCCGATCTTTTTCAGCTTGAACTCATCGGGATTGCTGGCCCATTTCAGGGCTTCATCAAAGGAAATGAAGTTTTTCGTATATAGGTAATATAGCGACTGGTCAAAGGTCTGCATGCCGTATTGCGAGACACCTTGGGCAATGGCTTCCTTGATCAGTTTGGTCTTTTCCTGGGTTACGATGCAGTCCTGGATGAAGGGCGTGGTGACGAGAATTTCCACTGCCGGTACCCGGCCCTTGCCGTCGGAACGGGGCAGCAGCCTCATGGAGATGATGGATTTGAGCACCGCGGCCAGTTGGATGCGGATCTGTTTCTGGTGATGGGGCGGGAACATGGAAATGATGCGGTTGACTGTTTCCGGCGCGTCTAGGGTGTGGAGGGTGGAAAGGACCAAATGGCCGGTTTCCGCAGCCAGCAGCGCTGTTTCGATGGTTTCCAGGTCGCGCATTTCACCGACCAGGATAACGTCGGGGTCCTGGCGCAAGGCGCTGCGCAGGGCTTTGGCGAAATCGTTGGTGTCGGAACCAACCTCACGTTGGTTGATGATGCTCTTTTTGTCACGGTGCAGGTACTCGATCGGGTCCTCGATGGTGACAATATGCTCGATACGGTGGATGTTGATGTAATCGATCATGGCAGCCAGGGATGTGGATTTGCCGCTGCCGGTTGTTCCGGTTACCAGGACCAGGCCACGCATTTCCTGAGAGACCCTTTCAAGAACCAACGGCAGGTTCAGGTCGGAAATGCTCTTGATCTGGGTGGGGATGACTCTCAGCACCATGCCCACTGCCCCCCTTTGATAAAAGACGTTGCAGCGGAAACGACCGAGGCCGGGGATGCTGTAAGCCATGTCGATCTCATGTTCGCGCTTGAATCTCTCTTTTTGTTCGCTGTTCATCATAGCAAATGCCATGGCGATCGTATCCTCGGGCATTAAACGTTTCAGTTCGACCAGCGGGTGCAGGGTACCGTTGATCCTGACCACGGGATGGTTGCCGACCTTGAGATGCAGATCTGAAGCGTACCTTTCCACGCTTATTTTTAATAGATCGTCAATGCTCATTTTTCTGCTCCTTTTCTGATAATATTATACAACAATGCGAAAAAAATACAAAGGCGGGCTGCGGCCGCCCACGTTCTGTTTTTTGCCTTTCCTTTCTGCTATAATTCCGGTAATGAAAACATTGTTGCGCGTGGCTGCATACGCCCTGTTGCTGGTTTTTTCCGCCTGCAGCGCCAAGGCCGGCATCCGCAGCCAACCGGAGTTTGGACCCCAGGCGGTTGCCCGCGACGGCCTCAGCGTGTTTCAGACCGGGATCGCTTCCTGGTACGGGGATGATTTCAACGGCAAAAACACGGCCAACGGCGAGATCTATGACATGAACAAACTGACCGCGGCACACCAGAACCTGCCTTTCCACACGCTGGTGGAAGTGGAAAACCTGGAAAACAAAAAAAAGGTTCTGGTGCGGATTAATGACCGGGGCCCCTTTTTGAAAAACCGTATCATCGACCTTTCCTTGCAGGCGGCGCAGCGGCTGGAAATGGCCGAGCAGGGGACTGCGGAAGTCAAACTCCGCGTGCTGCGCTGGGGAGGGACTACGTTGGCTGGAGAGACCTCCGCGAACGGCAGCTTGGAATGCTTTGTGCAGGCCGGTGCCTTTTCCATCAGGGAAAATGCCGAAGACATGCTCCTGACCCTGGGCCAGATCTTTCCTGACTTTTGTTTCAGGATCGCGCTTGAAGACGGCATGTTCAAGATCATTTCAGCGAAATTGACCGCTGTCCCAGACTGTCGTGAGGTCATAAAAAAACTGGCCGCTTTTCACCTGCAGGGTTTTATCCGGGAGACCGATATTTTTCCGGAAAAATGATCCCGCTTAATTGACTTTTTGCGCCCGCCGCTTGAATTTTTATTTTTTTTGATTTACAATTTTCCCAAAGGTTGAGGGAAGTATGATTTTTTTATGGCAAATGAGAGTTTTTGGTCGCAAGCAAGGGCAGGTTCGGTAATGGTTGAAGAGCAAAAACCGGACCTGCCGGTCGATAATACCGACGCGACCGGCGAGAGTGCTCATGCCAAGAAAATCCTGATCGTTGATGACGACAAAACGGTGCGGGAATCTCTGAATGATTTTTTGGAGTTTCATGGTTTTGCGGTAGCGGCGGTCGACAGCGCCGTCAAGGCCTTGGAAATTCTAGCGAAATCTGATTTTGACCTGGTCATATCCGACTTGGTCATGCCAAAAATGGACGGAATCTCCCTGATCAAGGCCATTCGCGAATCGGGTAGGGATATCCCGTTCCTGGTCATGACCGGTTTCGCTTCCATCGAGTACGCCGTGGAGTCCATGAAGGCTGGAGCTGCCGATTTCATCACCAAACCCTTGAAATTCGACCATGTCATGCTGGTCGTTAATCGTACCCTGGAAACCTGCAACCTGCGCGAAATGGCAAGAGAAAGGGAATATTACAAGGACCTTTCCAATAGCGACGGTTTGACGCGGATCAGCAATTACCGCCATTTCAGCCAGGTGCTGCAGCTCGAGATCGACCGCCAGCGCCGTTACCACAGGCCGCTGACGCTGTTGATGGTTGATATTGATGATTTAAAAAAAACCAATGATCGCTATGGCCATTTGATCGGCGACCTGGTTCTGATCAAGATCGCCGCCCTGTTGACCGCCGAGATCCGCGGTTTTGATTTTGTTGCCCGTTACGGTGGCGATGAATTCACCATAATTCTGCCCGAAGTTTCCGAAAAAGAAGCTCTGGCCGTGGGCCGCAGGATCATGAGAGCCATCGGGCAATATGAATTCAAATCACCTGAAAACGAAGCGATCGGCGTGCTGAGCGTCACCATCGGCGTCGCCTCTTTTCCCAAGGATGCCACGGCCGGGCAAGAGCTGATCTCCCGGGCCGACCAGGCCATGTATGCCGGGAAAAGTGCCGGGAAAAACTGCATTTGTATTTTTGGCGATGAAAAGAATGTCATTCGCCTGCGCAAACCCACTCCACAGAACGTACAGATAAAAAAATAAAACCCAGGCGGGATCGACTATTTACCGAGCGTGGCCACCATTACCGCTTTGATTGTGTGGACACGATTTTCGGCCTGGTTGAAAACCTGTGAATGCCGGCTTTCGAATATTTCTTCGCTGACCTCGCAGATGTCAGGAAACTGCTTGGCCAGTGTTGTTTCTGTATTGTGAAAGGCGGGGAGGCAATGCAGAAAAGTGCATTCGCTATTTTCGGTCTTGTCGAATAATTTGCGATTGATCTGGTAGGGCTTGAGCAGCCAGATCCTTTTGAGGATCTGGTCTTCTTCCCCCATGGATGCCCACACGTCGGTGTATACGATGTCGGCGTTTTTCACCCCGTCGCAATAATCGTCGGTTATGGTGATCTTGGCTCCGCGTTCATGAGCGAATTCCCGGCATTCCTTGACCAGTTCCTTGGCTGGGAACAGGGACTTGGGAGCGACGATGCGAAAATCCATGCCCATTTTGGCGGCGCCGATCATCAGCGAATTGGCCATGTTGTTGCGGCCGTCGCCCACATAGACGAAGTTGATCCCCTTCAGCCGCCCCTTGACTTCCAGAACGGTCATGAAGTCGGCCAGGACCTGAGTGGGATGGTAGAGATCGGTCAAACCGTTCCAGACCGGGACCCCGGCATATTGCGCCAGCCCCTCCACGGTTTCGTGCTTGAAACCGCGGAACTGGATGCCGTCGAACATGCGGCCCAGTACGCGTGCCGTGTCTTTGACCGTTTCCTTTTTCCCCAGCTGGATGTCGTCCTTGCCCAGGTATTCGGGGTGGGCGCCTTCATCGACGCAGGCCACCACGAAGGCGCAGCGGGTGCGTGTGGACGGTTTCTCGAATATCAGGGCGATATTTTTCCCTTGCAGGTTTTTCCCGCGCAGGCCGGCGTACTTGTCCTGTTTCAGCTTTATGGAAAGCTGCAGGAGAAAATCGATCTCCTCCGGCGTGTTGTCTTTCATGGACAGGAAATGTCTTCCTTTCAGATTGAATGGCATGGGGCAACCTCCATAAAATTAAATTTAATATTACCCCAAATTACCCAAAAAAACAAGTTTCTACAAGTGCTCGGCTGTAAGTCAGGGATTTTCTTGACAGCCGGTGCCCTATCTGCTACTCTATCACTATTGTACCGATAGAACTAGATGAATCCTGACGAAATTGAGATAAAAGTAATTGCTAGTGCTGACCGCCAAGCCGTCAAGAACCTTTATCAACAGGCCGGTTGGTGGGAAGAGAACGATGAGAGCCTGGATGGCTGCGCCTGGATCGACACTCTGGTCAGCCAATCATTCTGCTTTGTAGGCGCTTTCAGCGGCGGCGAAATGATCGGCATGGGCCGCGCCGTATCCGACAGCGTCAGCGATGCCTATATTCAGGATGTCGTGGTTTTAAAAAAGTTTCGCGGCCGGGGCATCGGCGCCGCCATCATCCAAAAAATCATCTGGTTTTTAAAAAACCACCGCATCGGCTGGATCGGCTTGATCGCCGAACCCGGTACCCAGGCTTTTTACCAGGGGTTGGGGTTCGCCCTCATGGAAGGGTATGCGCCCATGCTGCTGAAAAAGAAAAAGGACTGACCCATGTTGAAATTCAAATTGAAAGATTTTTCTCCGATCACGCTTGCCGACAGAAAGATCATCCTGCCGTTGCTGCTGGCTAATGACGTTTTTTTCTGCGATTACAGTTTTGCCAACCTTTTTATGTGGGGCGATATTTTCAGGACCAGCTGGTTTTTTCATGATGAACGTCTTTGGATCTACAACGGCTACGACGACCTGATGCTGATGCCGATTGGAAAAGCTCTGAGCCTGCCTGAACTGGTCGCGGTTTCCGCCATGCTGCGCCGGGAAGGAAAAAGCGGCAATTTTGTTCTGGTTGATCCGGATTTTGTCAAAGCCCATGTTGATCTTGCCGATATTTTTAACGTGGAGATCGATCTGGATAACGGCGACTATATTTATTCCAGCCAGAAACTTGTCGATCTGCCGGGCAACAAGTTGCACAAAAAACGCAACCTGATCAACCAGTTCCTGGCGTTGTATCCTGATTATGTCAGCCAGCCTCTGCAGCCTTCCGACCTGGATGCCTGCCTGGAACTGGCTGAAAAATGGTGTCGGCAGCGCACCTGTCAGGAACTGGATTTCGACCATGAAACATCGGCTTTAAAAAAGGCTTTACGCTATTTCGGCGAATTGGAATTGCAGGGTTTGAAGATTTCTCACCAAGGCAAACTGTTCGCGTTTTCCATCTTCTCCCGCCTGAGCAGCAACATGGCCGACGTGCATTTTGAAAAATTCGATCCCGAAATCAAGGGTAGCGGCCAGGTGATCAACTGGGAAACCGCGAAAAACCTGTACGCGAAATACAAGTACATCAACCGCGAACAGGACCTGGGCATCGAGGGATTGCGCCGGGCCAAGAAATCGTACAGCCCGGAATATATCGTCAGCGCCTATTTCCTGGAAAGAAAAAGCTGAACTTCTTCTAGCCGGACAGGGCCGGGGCTCTGCCTACTGCTCGGGTTCGCGCGCGATGACCCCTTTTTCGATCAGCAGGTCCACCTGCTTGTTGACCATGTCGGCGAAGCGCAGGAAATGGGGGATGGTCAGGTGGGCGTAGGTATGGATGTTGACTTTGGCGGCATCCTTGACGTCGCGGATGCCCAGCCCCAGACAAATTTCTTCGGGATTGACGTTAAAAGAGATCAGGTTGGCATAAACGTGGTGGGCGTGAAGATCGGTTATATCAATTTTTTCCTCTTTTTTTTCCATTTGCATCTCCTTGGCGCCGCCGGCATTTCTTGTCGGCGGCAGCTTGGCCTGCCGGTTTAGCGGCAGCTGTTTTTTTCTAGTTTCTGCAGGACCTTGTACAGTTTCCGTTCGTCTGCCGTCAACACGATGCGGCTGTTTATCTGCGTCTGTTCCTCTTTACGGATCACGCTCATGTCCACGTTGAAACCGAGCTTTTTAAAGGCCTTCTTGACGCCGGGACGGCCCTGGATCAGGGCTTCATAACTGAGGACGATGCTTTTGGGAATGTTTTCGTGGGCGGCGACCAGGGCGTTGTTGTTGTCGAACCAGCTGAGCTTGAACTGCGATATGCCGCGCTTGAACATGCTGGACCTGACGTCGGCCGGGTTCCTGAAAATAAAGACCACCCGGATCTTTTTGTCCTTGGCGATGTGGCGGAAAAAGAACAGCGCCGGCATGTGCACGATCTTCAGTCCGTTTAAGCCCGGAGCGTTGTTCAGACGGTCGACGATCTTGTTCATTTCCACGACGTTTTCCTCGGTCATGGCTTTGTCGATCAACTTTTTTTCCAGTTCCTTGCCCAATTCCAACTCGAAGTACCCCGACTTGTTGTATTCGTCGCCGCCGAAATCGCTAGGGAATGCGACGCCGGCGCTTTGCAGCAGCTGGCAGGCCAAAGAGGTGCCGCTGCGGGGATGGCCGACGACAAAAATACCGTTCTTCAACACTTTCGGCCGGATCTCCACTTTGGCCGTGGCCGTCGAATTTTCCATGTTTCCTACCTCGATTTCTGCTGAATTAGTGAAAGGCCATTATAGCACAGGCTGTTGCCTTTTCGAAAACAAAGGCAGATAGAGATTCGGGGCAAACCGGGAGAATCTATATTTCGCATATGGCTTTTGGATTTACAATCGATATCCAGATCCCCCCTGTTTCCCCCCTTCAGTAAGGGGGGAGGGAAAGCGAACTGAAAAATACATTCGAAATCTAATGATTTTAATGGATGTGTTTATTGATAAACCCCCTTTACTTAAGGGGGGTGGCGCAGCCGGGGGGATCTATATCTCGTGTTCAGGCTTATCTTTGCTTTTCAGGCAAGAATCGGCTAAAATAAAAAAATGGAAAAATTCAGGACGCAGTTGGTCGAAGACAACCAATCCATGCAATTCTCCCTGGACAGCAGGGGCGACCGCGAATTTTCCCTGAAAAAAAAAACGGGATTCCTGATCCGCAGTTTTGACGGCAGCTGGAAGAGCCGGGCTGAAGAGACCGGTGCCAGGGAGGAAGCGGCCAAAGCCTTGTCCGGGAAAAGCCCTGGAAACCGCCTGCCGGAGCTGCCCCCTCTGCCTATGGACGCGGGGACGATCCTGGCTGACAATATTTTTTTGACCGATTTTCTAGGCCGGCTTGCCCTGGCGGAATGGAAATTGCAGTTCCGTGCCCGGCGCTGCCTGCGTGCCATTCAGAACACGCATCGCCAGAAACTGAAAACGGTTTTCAGCCATTTCAGTATTTCCGTTACGTTCAAGATTCGCAACCAGGCGGAGGAACTGGAAGTCAGCGAAGGGAGCAGCGAGGCGTTGAAATTTAACTTGAATGGCCTGACCCGGCGTATCAATGAAACGGTTGAAAATCAAAAAAACCGTTACAAGATCATCTTGAATTGCGAAGTCCCGGTCGTGCTTCAGGCCGGCGAAGGAGCCATTCTTTTTCATGAAATTCTCGGTCATTCCCTGGAAGCGGATTACGTGAGCCAGGGAGTTTCTCCTTTCACCCTGTCGGACTTGAACCAGTTGATCGTCCCGCCTCAGATCACCATTCACTGTCGCGATGACCGCGACCTTTTTTTTAAGAATGCCGGAGCGGATGACGAGGGTGAGACCTGCCCATCGCCGCTCCTGGTCGAAAATGGCGTTCTGCGCCGTTTTATCAGCGATTATGCCTACCAGAGAATATTGAAGCTTAAGGACCGCGGCCATGCCCGCCTGGAGGATTTCAGCCGCATTCCCCAACCGCGCATGTTCGCCACTTACGTCCAACCCGGCCGTTTCCCGGCAGCCGAGATCATTGCCTCGACCCCCTTTGGGATCTATGCCCGGGAGTTCGGAGACGGCGGCCTTGATTTCCAATCGGGGCGGTTCTATTTCAACATCCGCCAGTCCTATCTGATCGAAAAAGGACGCTTGACCGCCCCCGTCGGCAACTTAACCGTCAGCGGCCGGATCAGAGATATTTTTAATGATATTGGCATGATCGGCGATGATTTCAAGTATGATCGCGGCGTCAGTTACTGCCAAAAAAACGGGCAAGTTCTGCCGGTGCGTGTGGGGCAACCCACCATCAAGATCAACAAGTTGCAGGTCAATGGAGGCCAGAGTGCTTGAAACGATTTTGAAAACCGGTCGGGATGCCGGTTTTTCGACCGTTGAAGCCTTTGCTGAAAAGATCCTGCGCCAGGAGTGTGAAGGGACCGACCAGCCCCTGTCGCTTCATGAAGTCCAGGGTAACCGGGTACGGGTCAGGGCTTTCCGAGATAGGGGCGATCCTCTCGGATTCAGCCTTTCCAATCCTGATTCCCGGCTGGTCAAGCGCTGCTTTGCCGAACTCGCTTACGGTTCCGGGTTGGACGGAAAAAAAAACTTTGCCCAGCTATTGCCCAAAAGCGTGGCAAAAAGCAAACTGGATATATATGACCCGAGCATCGAGAACTGGGATAAAGACCAAGCCGGTGAATTGCGGGAAAAGATCAGGGAAAGCCTGGTGACTTTTCCGGGGTTGAAACTGAAGAAATTCAATTTTTCCCGTGAGTTGAAAAAAGTCTACCTGGCCAACAGCCGCGGTTTCCTTGCCAAATACAAAAAAACTCATTTCCAGGTTTCGCTATCCTTCATGTTCAAAAACCACGCGCTTGAACTCAGCGAAAGCCGCATTTATTGCAAGGATTTCGATCCCCAGCGCCTGGTGGCCCGGGGTGGGAATCTCCTGGGGGCCCTTGCCGCTGACCGGGGGACCATGGATGCCGGAGCTGAATTTGTCATCATGTCGCCCGAGGCCTCGGTCCAGGTGCTGAAGGAATTTTCTCGTAGCTTGAAACTCGATCAGACGGCGGCCGCCTGGCGCGGCATCGCTGCTTCAGCAAGGGTGAGCATCCTGGACAATCCCGCTATGGATGGGCAGTCCGGCTCGGCTCCGTTCGATGATGAAGGGTTGGCCTCGGGTGAAAAATACCTGATCAACAAAGGGGTGTTCGTCAGCGTAGTTGCGGATATCCGCACCAGTTTCGCCAAGGGAGGATACTCCACCGGGAACGGTTTCCGTGAAGAACGCGGTATTTTCCCACAGGTCCATTTTTCCAACCTTTATTTCAAGCCTTCGGCTTTATCGCTTGCCCATATGCTGCGCCTGGCACGAAAAGGCATTTTGGTTTATCTGGTCAAGTTGAAAGGCTACGGCCGCCAGCCCGGCGAATATTTATTCTCGGCCTACGGCTATTTTTTTGAGGATGAAGAGATCTCCCGGCCCGTCCACTTCTATTTTTTGACCTCAATGCGTTCTTATCTGCTGCATATCAACGAAATCTCCAGGGAGCTGCGTTTCTTTCATTCCCGTGCCAATATCGGTTCACCCTATCTGCTGCTTCAGGGGCGCTGCGATGCAGAAAATAAAATTGTCATTTAAAAATGAGATTTTTCGGGCCATATTTTATTTAATAAGAAAACAAGCGAGGTTGGGAATGAAAAAGATGTTTTGCGCAATAATGGTTTTTTGGCTGAGTTTTATGCTGTATGGAGATGGTATTGTTATCACCAGTTCCGGGCAGATATTCGTGGGCAGCGGTCCGACGGCCATCACCTGCCAGGTAGTGATCGCAGCGGACAACCGGCAAGTGCAGGTAACACCGCTTCCGGCCCGTGCCAACCAGGCGGTCAATTTCAGTGCCGTCAACTTCATCGGTTCCGATTTGAAGTGGAATTTCGGGGACGGCAAGATCGAAAATGGCGGCTCTACCGTTACCCATGTATATAACGCCCCGGGGAATTTCCAGGTCCAGATCTGGGATGCGGATGTGGCAACCGAGAGCGCCTTGAAAACAACGGTCACGGTCCAGCCCGACATGCGCCAGGTCACCATCAGCGGTCCTCCGGAACTGTTTCAGGGGGCCGAGGTCGTTTTTGAAAGCCGGAATTTCAACAGCGCGCAATTGGAATGGGATTTCGGCGATGGTACGGTCGAGCCTGGCGGCGCCAGGCAGACCCACCGCTATCAACGCAGTGGAAATTTCTTCCTGAAAGTTGTGGAAGCCAATGAGCCGAACACTCTGCCATTGGAAAAAAAGATCCAGGTGTTGAATGACAACCGCGATTTGGCCGTGAAAACCGGCATGATTTTCGCCGACAGTGAATTCGAAGTAGAAGCACAAAATTTCAGGGGTTCAGTGGTAAGGTGGGATTTTGGCGACGGCCCGATTGTGACCGGTCCGCGGCTAATGAAGCACCGCTACAACCGCAGCGGCCAGTTCCGCATCCGGGCGGTCGATTTCGCCGGGCGCGACGGGAAATTCATTGAAAAGATCATCATGGTGGAAAATGACAGTCGCTTCATCAATCTACCCGGCGAGATCATCGCCGGTGAAGCGATCGACATGCAGCTAAAAAACACGGCGGCCGGCAATTTTATTTGGAAATTTTCCGACGGCGAGACCCGCAGTGGTCAGGATTTAAAAGGCAAGTCCTTTCGTCACGCCGGGCCGCAGAAGATAACGGTAGCCGACGCCGATGGAAAATACCCGCCTTTGGAAAAAACGATCCGCATGCTCCCCGATACCCGCGTTTTGAAAAGTTCAGCTGGATTCATCTTGCCCAAAGAGGAAGTGACTTTCACGGCCATGAATTTCAAGGGACCCGGCATCCGCTGGGATTTTGGCGACGGCACGATCAAGGAAAACGGCCAGGCGAAGGAAACACACCCCTATAGCACCCTGGGCCGCTTCCAGGTCAAAGCCGTGGATTTCAACGGTCGCAGCAGCAAGGTTTTCAGCACTGACGTGGTGGTGGCCGAAATGACTCCCGGTTTCCAGATCAATACTTTGGAATTTGTTTTCGGCAACGGCAAGTACTACCGGGTTATCGCCAAGAACAGTCCCGGCCCCAACTACCAACTGCGCGTGAAAACCAAGGGCCGGGGAGTGCTCAACGGCCAGTTCATTCTGGACAATATGCCCATAGGCCTTTTCCAGATCATCGTCCAGGAAAACCAGACAGGACAGTTGGCCAAAAGCCAGATAGTAGCCCTGCCGGCCATTGATCCGGGTTTGCATGAATTGACGGTAAAATTCAACAATTATACATTCAACAGCGATTATCACAGTACTAATACACCCTCTATTTTTTAGCGAAACCGTTATCGGTGCAGTAATTGCATAAAATATTGAGGGGTTGCTTAATCATAATGAGGGGTTGTGGGAAATGTAAT
>Ga0180009_10000643_pt1 | contig 46564 bp, 46 predicted proteins | sample OS_PC_MetaG_FD_123537 | JGI IMG/M metagenome (GOLD analysis project Ga0180009, IMG submission 123537) | Groundwater microbial communities from the Aspo Hard Rock Laboratory (HRL) deep subsurface site, Sweden - OS_PC_MetaG | ecosystem: Environmental > Aquatic > Deep subsurface > Groundwater...
ACATCGTCGGAGAGCCTGCGTGCTCAGGGTTCGGGCACTTCATACTTGCTGCGCTCGTTCTCGGCATACGTCGAGTGTCGCATGTCGGCCGGACAGATTAGCCCAACGAGATGCGAGGGTGGGCCTCTGTGAGGCTAGTCTTGTTCGAGTCCCTGGTCTTCCAGGGGCGGCATGAATCCGTGCTCCTGATGGTTCGCCCTGGGTACGTGAAGCGGCCTGCGGAACAGGTTCCGCAGATCGGTCCATGGGGCCTGCCGGGAACCCTCGACTATCTCCAAGAACCCTTTGACCTTGGCGTCGAGGTTGTCGACGTGGTGGACGATCAGGGCCTCGAGTGTCGCGGGCCGTTTGGGGGATCCCCACTCCAACTCACCATGGTGACTCACGATGGCGTGGAGCAGCTGGTGCAGCTTCTCTTGTGGGAAGCCTGCCAGCTTTCCCGCTTGCTCTGAGACCAGAGTGACGCCCAAGACGACGTGGCCGAGGAAGCGTCCGGCATCGCTGTAGCCTATCGTTCGTTCGTAGGTGAGTTCGTCCACCTTGCCGATGTCGTGGAGGAGCGCGATCGTGACGAGGAGGTCGCGATCGACGCGACCGTACTGTTGCGAGATGTGCTCGCACAGATCGGCCACCGTGACCGTGTGCTCGAGAAGGCCCCCCAAATATGCGTGATGGAAGGTCGTCGCGGCCGGTGCGTCGCTGAAGCGGGACAGGAACTCGGGGTCTCCGAAGATCGCCTCGAGCAGCGCGCGATAGTCGCGATCGTACACGGACTCTATCTGGTACCTGAGGAAGCCTTGGAGTTCCTCGACGTCACGATACGTGGCCGGCAGGAAGACCCGCGCGTCGACGGAAGCGTGGGGCACCAACTCGATCTCGCCTGCTTCCATCTGCACGCACCCCCGGTACTCCGAAGTGCGCCCGCGCACGCGCACGACGTCACCCGCCTCAAAGCGCGCGCCCAAAGCCTCGGCGGCTTCCCAGACCATGCAATCGAGAGCTCCGGATCGATCTCCCAGACGCAGCTTGAGGAACGGCTTGCCACTCTTGGTGGTGCGGATCTCCTTGCGGACTACGAGGAACACGTCGAATACGCTCGTGCCCGCGACAAGATCGCGGATGGGCGTATGCGCGTCATGTGTGGAGGGCTCGGCGCATCGACCCGCGACATCCGAAAGGTCGGAGTCGCAGGCGTGACGCTTCTCGTGGTCTATGTGATCGTGGTGCACTCAGGCCTCTCTTCTCGCTCACTAAGATTCTAGCAGCGGGCGCGGACGGACAGCTGTCGCCGGCCTACTGGGGAAGGAACGGCAGGCGCGGCGTCTTGGCGCGACCCCGGTAGAAGAGTGTCGCGGGGATCACGGCGAAGAGCGCGATGCCGGCGGCGATAAGGAAGAAGTCGCCGTACACCGTATGCAGCGAGGCACGTAGGGTGCTCTCGTAGGCCGCGATCAGGGCGTCGTACTGCTCGCTCGTGAGGTCGGCCGTGCGAAGAGGCAGAGGGGTGTCGGCCATCAGTCCGTTGAAGCGACGGAGTCCCCAGGAGCTCAAGGTCGATAGGCCGACGGTCATACCCACCATGCGCATCACGGTGACGAGTGCCGAGCCCGTCGTGACCCACTCGGATCCCACCGAGGCGATCACAGTGGCGCCGATGGGTGCGATCACCACGCCGAAGCCGAGCCCGGTGAGCATGAGATCGCGGGTCATGACGGCGGACGAAGGATCGACCGGCCAGGAGCTGATGAGCAGGAACCCCACTCCGGTGAGCACGAATCCCAGGGCGCCCGTCAGGCGATAGCCCAATCGATCGGCGACCCAGCCCCCGACGAGCGCTCCGAGGGGGATCATCATCGTCAGGCGCATCAACAGGAGGCCGCCCTCGATCTCGCTCGCTTCGAGGAGGGAGTATGCGTAGAGCGGGATCTCGACCATGGCGATGATGAGGGCTCCCCCTACGGCCAGATTGGCGATGTTCGCGGCCGAGAACGGGATCTTGCGGAATAGGCTGAGGCGCACGAGCGGCTCGCGGATGCGTCGCTCCGCGAGAAGAAAGAGTACGAAAGCCACGGCGCTCCCCACGAGCCAGGCAGGTCGCACCGCCACCTGCCCCGTACGGGTGTCACCGGCCAGACCGATGGTCAGGGAGGCCAGCGACACCGCCATCAGGAGGGCTCCCAGGTAGTCTACGCGGCTCTTCGCCCGGTCGTCCCGGCGGTCGCGGGGGAGCAGGATCACGGTAGCGGCGATGAAAGCCGCTCCCAACGGCACGTTCACCAGGAAGATACTGCGCCAACCCCAGAGTTCCGAGAGCGTCGCTCCGTAGAGGGGGCCGAGTACGCCGCCGGCTTCGGCCGCCGCCCCTACGATGCCCAATGCCAGAGCTTTTCGTCCTGGAAGGGCCTCCACCGCCAATACCATGGCGATGGGCACCAACGCCCCGCCGCCGCAGGCCTGTAGGATCCTGGCCGCCACCAGCGTCTGCAGATTCGGGGCGATCGCGCAGAGGATGCTTGCGCCTGAGAACAACGCCAGAGCGACGACGAACATGAGGCGCCGCCCGCGGGTGTCTGCGATGCGCCCGAAGAGGGGCATCGCTACGGTGTAGCCAAGCAAGTAGCCCGTGATGATCCAGGCGGCGTCGTCCAACTCCGTGTAAGGGATGTGGAGGGAGCGCATCATGGCGGGCAGCACGGTCACCACCATGGTCTGGTCGAGCGCGCCGAGAAAGACAGCGGCGCAGATCACCGCGAGAACGAGCGGTGCGCCCCGTCTCGCAGAAGGAGCGTCCCCCTCCGGTCGGGCGGGAGGTCCGGACGCGGTCGGCCGGGTCACGATGGGGCAGTACGCCGCCGCTACTGCGGCGGGACGATCTCCACGGGCTTGTCGAAATCGGAGAGCTCGATGGTGCGCACCGTGCCCGCGGTCTCGTTGGCGGTCGCGGCTCCGAGGAGGACGATGCGCTTGACAAGGTGGTCGGTCACTCCGATCCAGACCTCGCCCTCGAAAGGCGTTTCGGCGGTGGTGGAGCCGGCGATGGCGGCGACATCCGCGGCCTCCACCTGCCCCTTGATCCTGTAGGCCGGTCCTCCACCGACGTTCTCTTCTCCCACGTACTCGAGGCCGGTGATGCGTTCGAGAACCTGGATGGTCCCCGCACTCAGGTTCAATGCGCCTACCGGGCTGAAGGCGGCCGGCACGCCCTGCCACTTCTGCGAAGACGGGTCTTGGACGAAGTGCGTTGGGCCCGCGGCCACGAACTCAACTTTCAGCGGCACGCCGTTCTGAAGCAGGTCGATGGAGGCCTGCATGTTGCCGTCGGTGGTCACGTCGCCCACGATCCGCACGATCATGGTGCCGGAGGACTGAGGGGCATCGGGAGGGTTCTCGACATCGTAGACGAAGTGGAAGCTCTGAAGGGCTTTCATCGCGCTCGCCGACTCGGCGAAGACGGCGGCAGGATCGACGGTCGCCTCCCCGCCGCCCGAGCACCCCGCGCCTACCAGGGATACGAGAAGGGCCACGAACGCGACCAGGAGCACGATCACAGCGCGGCTGGTGCTTCTGAGGCGGCCGGTTCCGACTCTTCGGTCGAGGTGTTGTAGTGAGGAGTGCACGCTGCGCATGGCTGTATTATGAAGAAGATGGGCATCCGGCACAAGACCCCCGGGCGTTGCGAGGCGTGACTGGTCCCCCCTCGGCCCGCAGAGGGTCTTGAGTGAGCGTTGTGCGTGAGCGGCGTTTGCCTCCCGGTGCGCTCTGGTAGAATGGCCTCGACGGTGCCGGCGGCCGGGGTCTGGGGGTGTCATGTCGGCGGAAGGGCGTAACGCACATCCGAACTACAGTTCCGGCGAGGACTACTTCCTCGAGTTCCGGAGCTTCTGTTTCGGCTTCAACAGCGTGGACTTCGTGCAGCGCGTCGAGACGGCTGCCATTGAGCTCGACTTGATCGAGGCGGGCGCTCTTGAAGACGACGAACGAGCCGATCTCGTGCAACTCGTCTCGTCGGGATCGCTGGAGTTCCCCGTCAGCGCGCTTGGAGAGCACCTGCTGGAACTGGGCGACGAGGTGTTCATGCACAAAGAAGAGTGCCTCATCTACTGGCTGCGAGAGCTTGTGTTCCGTGGAGCTTGGTTGGATCAGCGGCTCCTGGAAGACCAGATCGACGTGAGATTCGACGAAGAGCGGGCCTGTTTCGTCTACCATCCCTGCGGCCACCGTGGCCGCGAGATCGGCCCCCCGCCTCATCCCAGCTGGCGGGATCTGACGTATCGCAAGTGACCCTGAGGTAGTGGTCAGGCTGCACCGCCCTGCGTCGCAACTTCGTATCCGCCTCAAGCGCGTATTCGCCTCCTACTATCTCGACGTCTGCTCTCAGGGCATCGCCACGCCCAGCGAGGCATACGAGGCTATGCGCGACTACTTCGACGCCCGCGCCTATGAACTCGGTGCGGAGCTCCTCCGATCGCAGTTCGAAGAGGAGGTCGTGTGGCTCGTGGGCGAGATCGAGCAGGATCTGCGCCGGCGTCATGCGGAGGTTGTGGTCGGATGCTTTGAGCGGGAATCCCTCGAAGGTCGGTTCCGGGAGTGCTTGGCCGTCGCCTGGCGGAGGGTCTGAGGGCGTCGAGGAGTCGGCGCGTCGCCAGGCCGTGAGACGGTGTCTCGATCATCGAGTATCTTCCGGCGCCTCCGTCCGTTGAACACGTGGTAGGTTCGTCTGAAGACGCCGGCCTCGTGCCGGGGCATGCTCGAGGAGGTACGTGATGCGCGTATCGGAAGAATTGCGACGTCGTGTAGCCCTCGTGCTTCTGGCTGCGGGCATGACGGTAGGTGGTGGCGCTGCCGCCTGGGCGTCTGAGGGGGCCGCCAGGAACGCGTCTCCGCTGGAGGATGGTGCGGTCGCGCCCATCTCGGAAGTAGCCGCGGAGTCGCTCGAGACCCCGGGTGCCCCGTTCCTCGTCGAAGGGGCATGGTTCGTGCTCGAGGTGCGGCCCGGACAGATACTGCTCACCGTCAAGAGCGACACAGAGGGCGAGGCCGGTGTGGCCTTCGAGATCCCTGCTTTGCGCACCTGGAACCACGGCGGCTACGTGAGCGCATTGGCCAAGGCCTTGGAGCCCGGTCCGCGTCGCGGCCAGATTGTGAGCGCGCTTGCGCGCTCGTCGGTGGGTAGGGCCGACAAGCCGGACAAGCCGGACAAGCCCGAGAAGCCCGAGAAGCCCGACAGGCCTGAGAGTTCGGGGACGTCGGCCGAAGTCGGCGAGAATGGAGTCGGCGACGCCGAAGACGGCGAAAGCGGGGTCCAGGACAAGGCGTTCGGTAAGGATAAGGCGCCCGGCAAAGATGAAGCGCCCGGCAAAGATACGACGGCCGACAAGGACAAGGCGGCTGGTAAGGCTCGCGGAAGCTCGAGAGGGAACTGAGGGCCGCCGGGCGCCCGCTCGGTCATTCGGCCAGAACGAGTTCCCAGACGCGCAGTGGATGCTCGGTCACCGCGTGCCACTCCCGACGCCGCACGGCCGTGGCCAGGAGACTCGCGATCGGCGCATCCTGTGGCGCGTGGATCGTAAGGGCGACCCCCTCGATCGATTCGCACGCCAGGCCCCGCAGGTGTTCGAGCAGTGACTTGGCGCACGCAGGGTCGGGTCCGTACACGGTCGCTTCGATCGCATCCGTTCGACGGGCCCCGATGATCGCCAGGCCCCACCCACCCACTCCAGAGCGCGAGAAGAAGGCCGCTCCCCCCTCGATCGCCTTGGCGAGTACGGCGTCGTCGATGGTGCGCCACGCTCCGGAATGCACGTATAGCGTGCGGCCCGATGCGTTGAGGAGGGAGAGCACCCGGAGTCGGTCTGAGGGCTGCAGGCGGACGATCGCCGCCGCGTCCAGCGCGGCCTTCTGGCGCCCCAGGCTGCACGCCGCCTCATCCAATTCCCGCCGGAAGTCGAGCCACGTGCCCCGAGGGCGCAGGCCGTGATCGAGGCTCAGCTGATGCACCGCGTCGTTCGTGGTCTCGGTGACGTAGCGCAGGGTCAGCATTCGATCCCGGCGCGCCAGAGTCACCGCGTCTTGGAGGAGGAGGCCGGCGATGCCGTACTTGCGGTAGCCGGGGAGTACCGCGAGGCCGCTCAACCAGCACTGGTCGCGGTCGAGTTGCTCGTAGGTCTCTGCGCCCACGACGAGTCCGTCGGAGGTCTCGGCGACTCTGAGGACTTTGAAGAGTGATTCGTCGACTGTTTCACTTGGAAGCCCAAGCCGATTGCGTCGGGGGTTGGAGGCGCGCACCAGGGCTTCCACCGCGTCGGCGTCGCGCGGTTCGGCGTCGCGGACGAGTATGGGATCGTCGGAGGGCCGCGGAGTGTCCTGAGGCCGCTTCATGGCGTGCGGGGGCGGCTCCCGGACGTCGCCAGATGTTCGTTCCGCACGTCTTGTTCGATCCTGCCGTCCCGCACCTCGACGATGCGATCGGTCTGCTCGGCGATCGAGCGATCATGGGTCACTATCACGAACGTCGTACCCCATTCCTCGTGTACTCGGCGGAAGAGAGAGTACACCTGCTCGGTGTTCTTCGTATCGAGATTGCCGGTGGGCTCGTCGGCGAGCACGATGTCGGGTGAGTTCATGAGCGACCGGCCGATGGCCACACGCTGCTTCTGACCACCCGAGAGGTCGTTCGATCGCTTGTCCTTGACGTCGCCGAGGTCGAGGAGTTCCAGCATCTCGTCCGCCCGCGCCCGCGCTGCACCCAGGGAAGCGCGCTGCCCCCCGATCCAGCCGGGCATGAGCAGGTTCTCGCGCACCGAGAACTCTGGAAGCAGATGGTGGAACTGGAACACGAAGCCCAAGTGCTCGTTCCTGAACGCGGCTCGCTCCCTCTTGCTGAGCCTGCCCACGTCGGTGCCAACGAGTTCCAAACTGCCTTCTGTGGGCCGGTCGAGGAGGCCCAGAAGGTTGAGCAGGGTGGACTTCCCGCTTCCTGATTGCCCGATGATCGAGAGGAACTCCTGCTTTTGCACATTCAAGTCGACGCCTTTGAGAGCGTGGGTCTTGTGCGTGGTGCCGTAGACCTTGGTGAGTCCCTGTCCCACGATGACATCACCCACCCTGGATCACCTCTATCGGATCGAGCCGCGCGGTGTTCCGGTAGGGGATGACGGCCGACAACAGGGCGATCGAGATGCCCACGCCGGCCGAGAGGGTCACGAAGGAGGGTTGGAGCTTGATTGGGAAGAGGCCCGAGTCCGGACCTGCCGCCAACGAACTGAAGAGGGCGATCAGACCTGCAGCGAGGCCGAGGCCGAGGAGGGTGCCCGCGAAGCCCAAGATGCCGGCTTGGTACAGGAACACGAGCCCCGTGCTGGAGTCGGACATGCCGAGTGCCTTGAGGATGCCGATCTGCCTCGTCTTCTGCACCGCGGAGATGGCTAGGGTGGAAGCGATGCCCAACATGACGGCGATGACCACGAACACCTGGATCATCACTGACGACGTGCCCTGACTCTGGAGGGCGGTGAGGAGCTCGGCGTTCCGTTCTTGCCAATCTCCCACCTCGAGCTGCGGCAGGGCGGCACGCCACTCATCCGCGACCGCGGAAGACGAGAACACGTCGTCGATCTGCGTCTCGACGACGTTCACCTCGTCGGGCGCGAGGCCCAGGCGTGCGGCCAGGAGGCTGGAATCCGCGAAGGCCGTGCCTTCGTTCACCGCCTGCACGCCCAGGTCGAAGATGCCCGACACGCGGGCCTCGACCGAGGTGCCGTCGGCCAGCGCCAGAGGGAGCGTGTCGCCGACGGCCACCGAGTAGGCTTCGGCGAAGTCCTTTCCGATCACGATGCCGTCCCCACCTGTGCGGGCCTCACCTTCGACGGTGCGTTGGCTGAGCTTGTAGATGCCGTCGAGGCCCGCGAACTCCCCGGCCCTGACGATCAGAGGCACCGCCGCCTCTCCCTTGGTGGCGAGCACGGGTACCACGATCTGTGGTGAGATCGCAACAACGGCAGGTGTATCTCGGACGATCGAGCGGACATCCTCGGTATATGCGAAGGCGCCACCCTTCTCGATGGGCTCGAGGATCACGTGGGGACTGCTGCCCACCGTCGAGTCGAGGAGGGATGCCTGCAGGCTGGTGATCAACGAGCCCACGAACACCTGCACCGCGATGCCCACGGCGATGCCGAAGACGATGAGCAGCGACTGGAACCTGCTCTTCGCGATGAATCTGAGAGCCACACGGAGCGAGAGCATCAGCCCACACTCCCGTCCGGGGTCTCTTCAGTGCCGAGATCCCGCCCGGTGGAACGCCGTCCTTGGGCGGCCAGCTCGTCGAAGAGGGCGTCGAGGTCGCCGACGAAGTACGGGGCCCACTCAGCGGGGTATTCGCGGAAGGCCGCGCCTCCCACGAGTATCCGCAGGCCCGGGATCGCCTCTTCGAGAGCGGTCACCGCCTCCCGCAGCGTGATGCGGTGGAAATGGGTCGAGGCGGTCAGGCAGACTACCGCGGCCTCCACCTCGATCGCGGCGGCCACCATCTGGTGAACCGGAGTGCCGGCCCCCACGTAGACCGTGCGGAACCCCCTGAGGTCGAAGCGGTCGGCAAGGATGCGAAGCCCCACGTCGTGGGCCTCCTTGGGGGGGCAGAAGAAGGCCACTGTCACCGGTACCCGCTCCGCAGACGCCTTCCGCGCCAGCACATGGGGGTAGAGGGCCTCCACGGCGGTGCGCACCGACTGGGTGGCCACGTGTTCCTGCCAGACGCTGGTGCGGCCTTCTTGCCAGGACACGCCCACCGAGTCCAGGAACGGGCCCACCACGTCCGCATAGAGCGTTTCGACGGGCATGCCGGCGGCGACAGCCTCTAGGAGCAGGCGCACGGCCGCCTCGCGGTCGTGCGCGGCCAGGCTCTCCTCGAGTTCCACGAGCACCGCGGTGGGGGACGGTGTTCGCCCAGGCCGAGCCGAAGCCCCGTCTACGGGCTCACCCTCGGCCCCTTCGTGGGTCTGATCAACCATCGCGCCTCATCTCGTGCCGTACCGCGCGCTCACCGCATCGTGGCACACGGTCTGGGGGGTGATCCTAGGACCCGGCCGGATCGAAGGGCCGGCCGAACTGCTCGAACCATATGATCTCCGACGGCTCTTTGCGGCCGCGAGGCTTTGGTTCGTAGCCTTCCGGAGCGTACCCGAGCGGGAACACGCCCACGCATTCCATGCCCTCGGGTAGGCCGAGAACCGCGCAGAGACGGGGGCTGTCGAGCAGCGACACCCAGACCGACGCGATGCCCAGCTCTGTAGCCTGCAGGTACATGTTCTCTCCGGCGATGCCGCAGTCGACCAGCCAGAATGGCTTGTCCTGGTGCACTTCGCCTTCCGCGGGCACTCCGATGAGCGCGATCACCGCCGAAGCGGCTCGGATGGCGTTCACCGCGGGGTTGGTCTCGGGCAGGCACTCGGCCACGCGACTCCTCTGTTCCGCGTCGCGCACCACCACGAAGCGCCACGGCTGGTCGTTCTTCCACGAGGGAGACTGACGCCCGGCCTCCAGGATGGTCATCAGATCGGCGTCGCTGACCTCGCGGCCCTCTTCGAACTTGCGGATACTGCGGCGTTTGGCGATTGCCGTGCTCACGTCCATGCTTCAGTGACCCCCTCGGCGGTTCTTCCGTTGACGGCGCATCCGTTGAAGACGACTCCCCTTCCGGGTCGCCGCACGTGAGAGAAGTCTACACGACCACGCGGAGGGCCAGCGGCTCCACCCACACATGGAAGGGCGTCGTGCCCGGATGCTCTCCGTCGATCTCGAGGGGAGTGGGCCGCCGCGCCTCCACCCGCACTTCCTTGCCGCGGTGCAGATGCGTCTTGGGGTGGGAGAAGATGGTGCCGTTGTAGAGGCGGCGCATGCTGACAAGGAGATCGGCCTTACCCATGTCCCCGATCACCACGATGTCGAGAAGGCCGTCGTCGAGCTTGGCGTCCGGAGACATGAGCATCCCCCCACCAAAGCGGGGTCCATTGCACACGGCGACGGTCGTGGCTCGCCCGGTGAAGACCTCGACGCCGTCGACCGTCACCGACATCTCGTGGTTCTCCAGGTTCCAGAACGTGGAGATCGTCGAGTAGAGGAACGAGGCGAAGCCGCCGAAGACCTTGCTCGTACGGTTGACCCGCTCCGCCACGTAGCCGCCGAGGCCGGCGTCGGCGATGTTGATGAAATGCCGGCGGGTCGCCGACCCGTCGAGGGCGACGAACGTCGAGACGGCTACATCGATGGTCCGTTCGGAGCCGCGGAGCAGGCGGGCGGCGGCCGCCTCCGCGCCCGCGGCCAGACCCATACTCTTGGGGAAGTCGCCTCCGGTGCCTCTGGGCAAGGCCGCCAACCGGGGCCGCGCGCAACTCGGGGTCTCAAGCAGGCCGTTGGCCACCTCGTTGGCCGTGCCGTCGCCGCCCACGTAGAGGATCGTCTTGCGTCCGTCGAGGCCGGCCGCGCGGGCGAGAGCGGTCGCGTGACCGGGACCTTCGGTCATCACCACGTCCAGCACCACTCCGGCGTCTTCGAGGGCGCGACGAGCCTTCGGCCAGAAGCGTGCGGTGCTCCCGTTGGACGAGGCAGGGTTCACTATGGCGAGTACCGGTTCCACGGGTGGAGTAAAGCAGATGAAGCGCCGAGTCGGAAGACGCTGTTGCGACGGACGGGTTCCCGAGGCTCGGAGGGTTCTTGGTAGTATCACTGCGCGAAGACGGGAAGACTGCGCAGAGACGCGGGAGGCATGTTGCCGCTGTCGGAACGAACGAGTATGTTCGCGGAACGTCTGCGGGCGGTGGGCGGAGTTCCGTACCTGGTGCGCCCGCCCGACCTGCTCGATACGGTCGCGGGCCTGATCGATGCTCACCGGCCCGTGTTGCTCACTCCTGAGACCGCGTGGCTCGCCTCCGAACTCGACGAGTGGGGCATCGAAGCGGTCATCACCTCGGCTGCTCCGGCCGAGCTGGAGCCGGCCTTGCGGCGATGCGGAGCCGGCGTGACCGGCTGTGTAGCCGCGGCCGCCTCCACGGGGACCGTACTGGTCGGGCCGGAGGGCGGCGGCGGCGGCCTGGCGTCGTCTCTCCCAGAGCGCCACGTGGTGCTCGTGCGCGAGTCCGACATCCACGCGACCCTGGGAGAGGTACTCTCGGTGTTGGCCGAACGGTTTGGGGAGCTGGACGGAGAGGCCGTGCTGATCACCGGACCGTCGCGCACCGCCGATATCGAGATGATGTCCGTGGTGGGAGTGCACGGGCCTCTGAGTCTCGACGTCGTGATCATCCTGGCGGAAGGCGCCTAAGCGTGGCACCACGGCGTGACATCGGAGCCGAGATCCGCGATGCGCTCGCCAGCCCGACACTCGGACGGGCTCTTGAGAGCGCCATGGCCACTCTGGGAGCACGCCGCGCCCTCGCCTTCGAGGGTCTCGATTTCCAGGCGCTCCGGTCGCGCCTGCGGGCCATCAAAGAGACCGCCCTCGAGCGCAATGACGAGCTCCTCGACCGGTTGGTGGAAGTGGTGGAACAGGGGGGTGGGCACGTGAAGGTGGCCGCCACCGCGGAGGAGGCGAGCGACTACGTGGCCCGCTTGGCCGTGGAACGCGGAGTGCGGCTCGTGGTGAAGTCGAAGTCGATGGTCTCCGAAGAGGTGCATCTGAACGCCGCGCTCGAGGCGGTGGGAGTGGAGGTGATCGAGACCGACCTCGGCGAGCGCATCATCCAGCTGGCCGGTGAGCGTCCGAGCCACCTGATCGTGCCGGCCGTGCACAAGACCAAGGTCGAAGTGATCGATCTGTTCGCCGAGACGATGGGCCTCGACGACCCTCCCACGGAGGCGGAGGACCTCACCCGGCTCGTGCGCGACGATCTGCGCGAGCGGTTTCTTCAGGCGGACATGGGCGTCACCGGGGCCAACTTCGTGGTGGCCGAGACGGGCACCGTGGTCGTGGTAGAGAACGAGGGCAACGTGAGGCTGACGACTCAGCTGCCTCCTATCCACGTGGCCGTCACCGGCCGCGAGAAGATCTTGGAGCGGCCGGAGGATGTGGCGCCCTTCCTCGAACTGCTGCCGCGCAGCGCGACCGGGCAGCTTCTCACCAGCTACGTCTCGTTCATCACGGGAACGCCCTCGACCCCCCCGCTGGACCTCGGCCGGGAGACCGGCGCCACGGTGCGGGAGCGCGAGTTCCACCTTGTGATCGTGGACAACGGGCGAGGCGCCGCCGCTTCCGACCCCGAATTGAGGGAGACGCTCTACTGCATCCGCTGCGGCGCCTGCCTGAACGTGTGCGCTCCCTACACCAGAGTGGGCGGTCACGTCTACGGGGCCGACCCGTATCCGGGCGGCATCGGGTGTGCGTGGGCCCAGGTGACCGGCGACGTGGAGGGGGCTGCTCATATCAACGGGCTGTGCACCACCTGCTCTCGTTGCACCGAGGTGTGCCCGGTAATGATCGACATCCCGTGGTTGAACACGGTGATCCGCGCGCGTACCAAGGATGCGACGGGCATGAGGTGGCGTGATCGGGTGTTCGCCCGCGCCGACCTCTTGGGCGACGTGCTCAGCCCGATCTCGGCCCTGGCCAACCCGCTCATCGCGTGTCGCGCCCTGCGCGCGCCCTCCAGGCTTCTCGACATCGACCCTGAGCGCCGCCTCCCTCGCTACGAACGGGAGACCCTCGAAGCCTGGTTCCACCGCAGAGGACGGGCGCGCGTGCCCCGACCCGAGCGGCGCGTCGCTCTCTTCGTGGACTGCTTCGTCAACCACAACCTCCCGGAAGTGGGTCGCGCCGCGGTCACCACGCTGGAGAGGGCCGGGGCCGAGGTGGTGCTCGCCCACACGTCGTGCTGCGGACGGCCAGCAATGAGTCAGGGGTCGCTTGACGTCGCCCGCGGTTGGGCCGCCAACAATGTGGAGGAACTCGGTCGGCTGGTGGCCGAAGGCTACGACATCATATGCGTGGAGCCCTCGTGTCTTTCGGCGCTGCGCGACGACTACCGTCGCCTGCTCGAGACCACCTCGTTGGCGTGCGACGAGCGTATCGCGTTCCTCGAGGCGAACGTCTACGACGTCACCGAGTACCTGGTTCTTGCCGCACGTGAGGGTTGGTCGCGGCTCCACCTCGAGCCGCTGGTCGAAGAGTTCGTCGTCCACGGGCACTGTCACCAGAAGGCCTTGGGTATAGGCGCCGCGCCGGCCGAGCTGTTGCGGCTGATCCCGGGCGCCGTGGTGCACGAGGTGGAGGCCCTATGCTGCGGCATGGTCGGGTCGTTCGGCTACAAGGCGGAGTACTCGGAGCTCTCGCAGGCTCTGGGGGCACGTTTGTTCGAGCGGTTGAATGACCATGAGGGCCAGGTGGTCGCCTGCGGCATCTCGTGTCGTTCCCAGATCGAGATGGGCACGGAACGCACGGTCGTGCATCCGGTGGAGGTGCTGGCACGGGCGCTCTTCTAGCTTGACCTTCCGCCCGCCTCCTGCGTCGTGCGAAAAGGCAGGCACCTCTTTGGAAGCCGTCTAGTTTGCCTATTGGTAAAGGGAACGGCTTGGCCGATGCTGAATTCGTGACGGTAGATCTGGCGCGATGGAGGCGGACGATGGCACATAGGAACAGCCGCATCTCCGAGGCTCTCCCCAGCGGCCCCGGATGGACCGGCCGGTCGGCTGCGGTGGCGGTCGGGATAGGCGTCGGCTTTCTAGCCGGAGCAACAAGAGGTCTTCTGAATCACCGCCAGCCGCTCGGCGTCGCCTCCCCGGTCGCCGCGGTGGCCGAGCCGGATGCGCACTCCCCGGCGTCCGTTGCCCCGGTTGCGACTCGCTACGAGTGGTGCGCGCGGGTGGTGTGGTCTGATGCACATGGACACGGCAGCTCCGATCTCGAGGACACGGAGGGCATCGAGACGCTGCTCAGTGAGGGTTGGGAACTCGTGAACGTGATAGTGCCGTTCGCCCAGACCAACCAGCTGATGTTGAGCTATCCGGGCAATACGAGGAAGTTGATCGCCTACTATCGTCGACCCATAGGGGGGCAAGAAAGATGAGAAGCCGAACAGCATCGATCGAGATCTGTCCGCAAGACAGTCCCGTGGCGTACGCTGATACCATGGAGAATACGCAGTTCGACCCGTGGCCGCGCACCAGGTGGGAATTCATGAGCCTGATCGTGTGGGATGACGACTCCAAATCCGCCGTGACGAGCGACATCGAGGATGTGGAGATGTTGAACATCCTAGGCTCCGAGGGTTGGGACCTTGTGAGTGTGGTGCCTCTCGCCCGTACCCAGGTGCTTGAGATGGCATACCCGGGCAACACGAGAAAACTCCTTGCGTACTTGAAGCGGCCGATCCTCTGAGGGCTTTCGCCCTTGGGCCCGGCGGGCACCCGTGGCGCGCCGCGGTTACACTTGGAGGGTCCGGATGAACCGCACCAGGGACGGAGAACCCGCTCCGGTGATCGTCGATCTGTTCTCCGCGGCCGATTGTTCGCTGTGCCGGGTCGCGTTGGCCGATCTGGCCCCTCTGGCGAAGGAACTCGGCCTGGTGGTGCACATGGTCGACATCGCCGGTGACCCCCGCCTGGAGGCCCGCTACCGCAGCCGCATCCCGGTGGCCGAGATCCGTGGCCACACCGTGTTCAAGTACGAGTTGGATGAGGCGCGGCTGCGGGAGATGGTGGCCCGGGTCCGCGGGTCGGGCGGGTGATCCTCGACCCTCGCGAGTCGCGAGACCGAGGTGCGGGTATACTCTGCAACACACCATCCCCGGGGCCCGCGATCCGCGGCCGTCTATCCATCTTCAGCCGGCACACGAGCCCCTCAGCAGTAGCAAGGAGTGACCATGCACTCGATCTTCGGCCGACGGAGCAACATCGTCGCCCTCCTCGTAGCCGTCGCCGTGTTCTTCTCGGCGCTGGGCTTCTTCGTAGCCAGTGGCATCGACCGCCCCGGTGGGTCTCGCGCGGCCGACCTCTGGGTGGATGGACCGGGTTCCGATCCCGACCTGCAGGGCATACCGAGCTTCGCGCCGATCGCGGAGAAGATGAGGCCAACGGTCGTGCACATCTTCGTGAGTGGCAAGCCTCTCGCGACCGGCGCCCTGGTCCCCGAGGGGGGCGATCCCTCCGACCCGGGCGACGGTGGCGGCCTCCCCGAGTCGCATCCCGACATCCCCGATGATTTCCAGCAGTCGTCCGAGGGCTCCGGTGTGATCATCAGCGAGGACGGCTACATCCTGACCAACCATCACGTCATCAACGGCGCCAAAGAGATCTCGGTGACCTTCTTCGACGGCGAGACGTTGAAGGCGACGGTGGTGGGCAGCGACGCCCGCGACGATCTGGCCCTGATCAAAGTCGAGCCCAAGGGCGACCTTTCGGTGGCTCCGCTGGGCGACTCCGACGCCATCCGCGCCGGCGAGTGGGTCATGGCTCTGGGCAATCCGCTGGGATTCGAGTATTCGGTCACCGTGGGCGTGGTCAGCGGCAAGGGAAGGGAGTTGCCCTCGTCCAACTTCGGGGACTTCCTCCAGACCGACGCGGCCATCTACCCGGGGAACAGTGGCGGCCCGCTGTTCGATCTGTCCGGTGAGGTGATCGGCATAAACACGGCCGTCATCCCCGACACGAACCTCGGATTCGCCGTCCCCATCAACACGGCCAAGGAGATCCTCCCGCAGCTGTTGGAGAGTGGTCGTGTCGTGCGTGGCTATCTCGGGGTGACCATCCAGTCGGTGGAGTTCATGGCCGAACCTCCCGCTGGTGTCGATGAGGGGGTGTATGTGGTCGAGGTGCACGATGGTGCGCCTGCCGCCGGCGCCGGCATCGCGGTGGGCGACGTGATCGTGTCCTTCGATGGGACCGCGGTCGCGACGCCGAGAGAGCTGACATCCGTCGTCACCGCCAAGGGACCCGGTGCGCGGGTGCCCGTGGAGATCGTGCGGGGCGCGGAGCGTATCGAGATAGAGGTGGTCGTGGGCTCGTTGCCGTCGGCCCTCGAGTAGGCCGGCTCGAGTAGGCCGACGCCTCCAGGCGGCCGCCGGTCGGCGCTCCCGGAGATCGGGCGGGCCGCCCGATCTCCGGCGCCTAGCGGCGGGCTGCTCAGAGCTTCCCTAGAGCACCATCCCCAGGAACTTCTTGGTGCGCTCTTCCCTTGGGTTGGCGATCATCTCGCGGGGGTGGCTCTCCTCGACGATCACACCTTCGTCCATGAAGATCATGCGGGTGCCCACCTCGCGGGCGAAGCCCATCTCGTGGGTGACCACAACCATGGTCATGCCGGCGAGCGCGAGGTCCTTCATCACGTTCAGCACTTCCGCCACCAGCTCGGGGTCGAGGGCGGAGGTGACCTCGTCGAAGAGCATCATGTCGGGCTGCATGGCCAAGGCACGGGCGATCGCCACGCGCTGCTGCTGCCCACCGGAGAGCTGGTCGGGGTGGCTGTCGGCCTTCTCCGACAGCCCCACCGTGACCAGAAGGTCGCGGGCGATCCTCTCCGCCTCGGAGTGTGACTTCTTCTGCACCTTGAGCGGCGCCAGCATGACGTTCTCGAGCGCCGTCTTGTGCGGGAAGAGGTTGAAGCTCTGGAAGACCATGCCGATCTTCTGACGCACCTTGTTGACGTTGGTCTTCGAGTCGGTGATGTCTATGCCCTCGATGAGGATATGCCCCCGCTGGATCGGCTCCAGGGCGTTGATGCAGCGCAGCATGGTCGATTTGCCCGACCCGGATGGGCCGATCACCACGACCACCTCGCTCTTCGTGATCAACAGGTCGATGCCGCGGAGCACCTCGAGGTGTCCGTAGCTCTTGTGGACGTCCTGGAGTTCGATCATCGTCGTCGGATCGCTCAACGTACACCTCCCCCCTTCGGGAGTTGAGTCGCGATGTCGGCCGACACGAGCGCGGACGGCTTATCGACGGAACCATCGGTGGGCTTTGTCCCTTTCGATCCCCGGTCACGCTTCTTCTCGAGGCGCGATGCGAGCCGGATCAAGGGGATGGTGAAGATCACGTACACCACGGCCGCGACGGCGAGCGGCGTGGGATTCGCTACCACGCCCATCTTCTCCTTCGCCGTGAAGAGGAGTTCCTGCAAGGAGATCACCGACGCGAGTGAGGTGTCTTTGATGAGCGCGATGAACTCGTTGGTGAGCGGCGGGATGACCACCTTGATCGCTTGGGGCAGCACGACGTAGCGCATGGACTGGGCGTACGTCATCCCAAGGGAGCGCGCCGCCTCCATCTGACCGCGGTGGATTGACTCGATGCCGGCGCGGAAGACCTCCGCTGAGTAGGCGGCGTACGTGGTGGACAAGGAGACGACGGCCGCGGTGATCGGGGGCAGGATGAGGAAACGCAGCCCGGAACCTGCTCCTACGATGGCCAGCCCGGAGTAGACGAACACCAGGTTCAGGAGCAGCGGAAGCCCACGGAAGAAGTCCACATACGCCCCGGCGAACCAGCGGAGAGGCCGGAAGCGTGAGAGCCTCATCAGCGACAGGATCAGGCCCAAGACGAACGAGAACACCATGCTGAGGACCAGCAACTCGAGCACCAATGGGAGCGTTTGGAGCAGCAGAGGGAACGTCTCTTGGATGATCTCCCAATTGAGGTAGTAGCGCTGGAACGCTTCGAAGCCGTTCAGCAACGATTCCACTGTGATCCCCCTTCGTGCGCCGGCCCGCGGGGGCCCGGTGGCGTGCCGCGCCTCGGACAGTGTCCATACTCGGGATTGTCGCCTATTGATACCACAGGCGACCCAGGGACGTCGACGAGATCGGCGGCCCGGCGCAAAGAAACCGGGGCCGGGATGATGGTCCCGGCCCCGGTAGAACGCTCACCTTCTCGGCGGGCGCACCTACGTTAGTTACCGCCGAACCACTTCGCGTAGATAAGGTCGTACGTTCCGTCGGCCTTGAGTTCCGCCAGGGCGGCGTTCATGGCTTCGCGCAGAGCGGTGTTCTCCTGCTTGATGCCGTAGCCGTACTGGTCGTCGGTGCCGATCTTGCCGGTGTTGCCGAACTCGGGCTTGTCGCGCGTGTAGTACGCGTTCACCGGGGAATCGTTCACTACGGCGTCGACCCGACCAACGAACAGGTCTTGGATAGCCGCGATGCTGTTCTCATACTTCTTGATCTCTTTGACGCCCTCCACCTCTTCCACGGCGAACTGGCCGGTGGTGTCAACCTGCACACCCACGACCTTGCCCGCGAGACCCGCCTCGTCGAGGATGGGGCTCTCGACCAGGGTGGTGATGGCAAGGTTGGTGTCGATGTAGCCGTCGGTGAAGCTGATCTGCTTCTGGCGGTCTTCGGTGATGGTCATGGCCGACATGATGATGTCGTAGCGGTCGGCCACCAGGTTCGGGATGATGCCGTCCCACCCGGTGGGCACGACTTCGGCTTCGAGGCCCATCTTCTTGGCGATGGCTGTGACGAGGTCGACGTCGAATCCGACGTAGCCGCCCGCCTCATCGGAGAACTCGAACGGGGCGAACGAGGTGTCCGAGCCGGCCTGGAGCACGCCTTCCTTCAGGGTGGGGGGCGTCTCGATGGCGTCGGACTTCGTGACCGCCGCGACAGCCGCGTCGGCTGCGGCGATTGGATCGCCAGCGGCGGCGGCGGTCGTGGTCGTGGTCTCGGTACCCCCGCAACCCGCCACGAACGGCAGGGCGATCAACGCCGCCAGCAGGAATACGACCGGCACGAGCAAGCTTCTCTTCAACATGGGCCTCCCTCAATGGTTCAGGTGTTCGATATCGCGTCAGTGCGACCACTCATTCATACCACAGCCCCCGAAGCCTGTCTAACGCTCGGGAACCGCTATAATCCCGCCTCATGATCAGCGATGGATGCACCTCCCACGAGGGGGACGCCCGTTCCGGGCCGGCTCCGGGAGTCGTCCCCGGCCCCAACTTCACCTACCGGGGCGGCGCCAACCTCTACATCAACCTCACCAGCCGCTGCTCGGCCGGTTGCGTCTTCTGCCTGCGCGGCTTCACGCGGGAGGTGTACGGCTACGACCTCAGCCTCGCGGTCGATCAAGAGCCAGAGGCGGCCGACGTGATCGCCGCACTGGAGCTGGAGTTCCTCGATCTTGCGCCTGAAGAGGTGGTGTTCACCGGCCTGGGCGAGCCCACCCTACGGTTCGACGTGATCCTCGCTGTCACCGAGTGGCTCGGCACGCGCCGCCTGCGTGTGAGGCTCGACACCAATGGGCACGCGGCGCTTCTGAACCCGGGCCGCGATGTGGTGGCCGAACTCGTCGCCGCCGGGCTCGCGGCTGTCTCCGTGAGCATGAACGCGCACGACGAAGTCACCTACGACCAGGTGTGCATGCCCGTCTTCTCGAAGGCATATCGGGTGGTGTTGCGCTTCATGCGGGAGTGCGTCGACGCCGGTATCGAGGTCACGGCCACAGTGGTCGACGTGCCCGAGGTCGACGTGGAAGGCGCGGCCGCCGTGGCCGACGACATTGGCGCCGCCTTTCGCGTGCGCCGGCTCGTGCAGTCGGGGAAGACCGCGCTGAGGGGTGCGGCGCGATGAGTGCCTGCGTCCCCGCGGGCGGGGAGCGCGCGGGTCATGCGCCCGCCGGTGTCGCCGCGCTGGACGCCGCGCTGGAGGCTCCACCGGAATGGCTGAGATCGCTCGTCGACGGCCTCGCGGCCGGGCTCCGTGATGTGGTAGTCCCGTGGCTCGGCGCCGCCCGTGCGCGGGGCCTCGCCGGCAGGGCTGTGGGCGGCGACGCGACCTTCGCTATCGACGAGGCTGCCGAGGCGTTCCTGGCCGAGTACCTGGCCGAGCAGGGTAGACCCGTCGCCGTCTATTCCGAGGATCGCGGCCTCGTGGAGTTCGGTCGCGGGCCGGCGGAGTTCGTGCTGATCGTGGACCCCATCGACGGGACGAGGCCCGCCGCCGCCGGCTTCGAAGCCGCGTGCGTGAGTGTCGCGGCCGCCCGTATGCGGGAACGTCCGGTCATGAGCGATGTGACCTACGGCGTGGTGCTCGAGATCAAGGAGGGCGGCGTGTTCCGCGCCGAGAGGGGTTCCGGCGTAGAGATGCGCGACGTGACCGGACGGGAGCGTCCAGAGGCCGTCTCCGCCAACACCGACCTGTCGCGTCTCTTCTGGACCATCGGCTTCCGTGGCAGGCCTGCGTTGGAACTCGCTACCACGCTCGGAGGTCTGATAGACCGGTCGTCGGTGGACGGCGCCGTGTTCGACATCGGCAGCGCCACCTACAGCATGACCCGCCTCCTCACCGGTCAGCTCGACGCGTACATCGACGTGGGGCCCCGCATGATCGAAGTGGCTCCCTGGGTGGAAGCCCGCTTTCGGCACGTGGGCAAGGGCCATGTACTGAACAACTCTCCGTACGACGTGGCCGCCTCCACACTGATACTCGAAGAGGCCGGTTGCATCGTAACCGACGCCGCCGGTCGCCCTCTCGGCGATCGACCCCTGCTGGGGTCAGATGTCGCCCATCAGATGTCGGTGGTGGCCGCGGCGAACGCGGCGCTGCACGGCGCCATCCTCGACGAAGTGGCCCGGGGTATCGGGGTGTTGGTCGCCGCAGCGCCCGAGCCCGCGCCCCCGGTCGCATCCCAGCCCACAGTCGGATCCCCACCCGCAGTCGCTCCTGCGGCCGCTCCGACATCAGGAGGCGAGACGGCGTCGTGAGTCGCGAGGCCCTCTTCTGGGAGTCCCTTGCCGGCGGCTCGGTGCGCTGCACCGCATGCCCGCACGTCTGCGTCATCGCCCCGAGCGGCGTGGGGTTGTGCAAGGTGCGCGGCGTGCGCGATGGTCGCCTCCACAGCTTGGTGTATGCGCATCCGGCGACGGTGGTGTCCGACGAGATCGAGAAGAAGCCCCTGTACCACTTTCATCCGGGTACGAGGGCACTCTCCCTGGGCACGCTGGGATGCAACGTGCTGTGCGCCGGGTGCCCCAACTGGCAGATCTCGCACGCGGGCGCCAGTGAGGCCGAGCTGGCCCGCCTACCCGAGCTCTCCCCGGAGGCGGCCGTCTCGATGGCGCGGAAGCACAAGCTCGCCGGCGTGACCTGGACCTACAACGAGCCGTCGGTCTGGCCGGAATACGTGCACGATGTCGCCGCCGCCTTCAGGAAAGCCGGCCTCTACACGGCTCTCATCACCGCAGGCTACATGAGCAGGGAGGTGCTCGACTACGTGGCTCCCTTGATCGACGCATTCAAGTTCGATCTCAAAGGGCCGGACGCCGCGGCGTGGTCGAAACTCAGCAAGGTGAAAGATCCCGCGCCTTCGTTCGAAGTGGCCGTACGCGCCGCCAAGGTGCATGGATGCCACGTGGAGGTGGTCTCCAACATCGTGCCGGGTGTCAACGACGGCGAACGGAGCATGAAAGCCATGGCCGCGTGGGTACTCGAGAACCTGGGTCCGAGCACCCCCTGGCACGTCACCAGGTTCCTGCCCGACTTCGAACTCAGTCACCTGAAAGCCACCCCCATCCCCGTCTTGGAACGGGGTGCCGCCATCGGCCGCCACGTGGGCCTGCGCTTCGTATACGTGGGCAATGTGCCCGGTCACGCCAGTCGCCATACGATGTGCTCGGCCTGCGGTCGCACGGCGATACACCGTGGTCAGCTGGGTGCCGACGAGGTATGGGTGCGTGACGGCATGTGCGCCGCGTGTGGTGAGAATCTGGGCGTGGTCTCCTGATCTGAGCCTCCGTGTTGCGCGCGCGGGGTCGCGCGAGGTATAACTGTCGGCGGTCTGCGGGGCGTCGATGACTTCACGGCCGCGTTCGCGTTGCTCCCACCGTTGTTTAGTCGTCTTGCGGGCGGGGGTAGTCTGGGTACGTGGCTCGGAGGAGTTCGCTACTCCCCTCAGAAGTGTGGTCCGGGCCGGGTGAGGACTTCTCCGGCCGGGCCGTGTCAGCCTACGTGTTGGAGGCGATTGCGAGGCAATGCCGACTATGCATCATCAGGACACCGCTTCCGATTCGATTGCAGACCCTGGCCAGGAGGCCGGCTCCAGGTTCGCCCTGTCGCTCCCGGCCAAGCCGGAGTTCGTGGCCCTCTCGAGGCTCACAGTGGGTTCGTTGGGCCTCATCCTGGAACTCGACGCGGAGACGGTGGCCGATCTGAAGATCGTCTTGACGGAGGCCTGCTCCTTGGTGATGGGGTCGGGTGGCTCGGCCGACGAAGGCTCCCTGGGCGTGGACATCCACGTTGATTCGAATACCTGGAGAGTGAAGGTCGCGGGCCCGCGGGCCGGTTCCGACACTACTTCCGGCACCACTTCCGGCGCTCCTGACCCGGCTGTCTCCGTTGCGCCGACGCCCGCGCCGGGACTCCCCGCACCCGAGTCTGACCCTGCCGGCATCTCGCTCATGTTGATCCAGGCCCTGGCCGACGAAGTCGAGTTCATCCAGGACGACTCGGGGGCGGTCCTGCGCTTCACCATACGCATGTCATGAAGGACACGTATCGCGCCCTCATCGTCGACGATGAAGCGCCGGCTCGATCCGAACTACGCTTCCTCCTGAATCGCCACGCGCGCATCAAGGTGGTCGGCGAAGCCTCCGGCGCGGAAGAAGCCCTGGCCCTCGCCGAGAACTTGGCGTACGACGTGGTCTTCCTCGACATCAATCTGCCCGAGATGGACGGGATCCAGGTCGCAGCCCGGCTGGCGGAAGGTGCCGACAACCCCTATGTGGTGTTCGTCACCGCCTACTCGGAGTTCGCCGTGAGCGCCTTCGAGGTGAGCGCGTTCGATTACCTGGTGAAGCCGGTGACCGAACGCCGCATCGACCAGACCATCGACCGTCTCCTCTCCACCCTCGACGCGATATCCCGGCCGGCGCCCGATCAGCCGGCTCGCCTCGAGCGGCTGGCGGTGAACCGCAGCGACAACACCGTGCTCCTCGACCTCCACCGCATCCTCTACTTCCAGGCTGAAGGAGACTACACGCGGGTGGTTGCCCAGACCGGAAGCTACCTCGCCAACTACTCGCTCAAGGCGCTCGGCGAGCGACTCGACCCGAGGGAGTTCTTCCGCTGCCACCGCAGCTACATCGTGAACCTCTCGCACGTCTCCGAGATCATCTCCCTTCCCTCGAACACCTACGGTCTTCGTCTGGCCGACGGCAAGGACACCGTGCTGCCTTTGAGCCGGCGCCAGACGAGAGAACTGCGCAAGCGCCTGGAGTTCTAGCGCGTCCTGCGACAGCGGGCCTCCAGTTGGTTATCATGGTACCTACGATGCGGCACTTCGGCCTTTCGACGGTGTCGATCGCAGATACCGATCGCCCTTCAGCGTAGGGAGGATGGCATGGAGCAGCCGAGTGGGTCGAGAGGGCGCCGGCCTCTCGCCGGCTTATAGGGGCAGCGGGATGCGCACGCCTCAGACTCCTCTCGGGGGGCGCCTGATCGACCGGGTGCTCCGCGACGACGCGCGTGCCGAGGCACTCGATCGAGCCCCCGGGCTGCCGATGATCATGGCCGATCGAGAGGCCGAGATCACCATGGAGATGATCGCCACCGGCGTCTTCTCTCCCCTTGAGGGGTCTCCCACGCGCGAGGAGAACGAGTGCATCGTCGAGACCGGACGACTGACGGACGGCACTCCGTGGCCGATCCCCTTCACGTTCGCCCCGGCGGGCAGAACGAACGCCGAGGTGATCGCGCGTCTTCGGGAGGGCGAAGAGGTGCTCATCGTGGATCGGGCTTCTCGCCCGGTCGCTCTACTTCGCGTGCAGGAGATCTACGAATTCGATCGCGAGACGCGCGGCAAGAACCTCTTCGGCACGAGCGACCCCTCGGCCCATCCTGGAGTCTCATCGATATTCAAGCGCATGGGGCGCTACGCGGTCTCCGGCCCGATCGAGCTGATCCGACGCGCCGATTGGGGGGCGTTCGAGCGACACCGCCTCACGCCACAGGAGACCCGCGAGGTCTTCTCGAGGCGGGGATACGAGCGGGTCGCGGGGTTCGTCACGGGCGCCAATCCTCCACACTTGGGCCACGAGTACATGCACCGGGTGGCTTTGGAGCATGTGGACGCGGTACTGCTCATGCCCCAGGTCGAGATGGAGCACTCTGAATTCATCAGACCCTATCACCGACTCCTCGCCCTGGAGGCGCTCACCGACGTCTACTATCCGCCGTATCGCGTCGTGCTCTGCCCGATGCGCACGAACTATCTCTTCGCGGGTCCTCGGGAGGCGATCCTTCACGCCTTGATCATGCGCAACTACGGGTGTACACACGCGTTGATCGGGCGCGACCACGCGGGCGTGGGTGACATGTTCGACATGTACGCGGGGCAGCAGGTGTTCGGCAGCTACTCGCACGAGGAACTCGGCATCGAATTGCAGTTCTTCTCCGAGGTGTTCTACTGCACTCGGTGCAGGGCGACCGCGACCGAACGCACCTGCCCCCACGACACCAGGTATCGTCTGCAGATCTCCGGCACGGGCATTCGCGAGGTGCTGCGACGGGGCTACTTCCCGCCGAAGGAGGTCTGTCGTCCGGAGGTGGCGCACATAGCCATTCAGGGAGTCGAGCCTCCCACGGTCGACGATGAGGGCCGAGGCGTCTACCCGGTGGGACAGACCATGCACGCGCTCTTCCCGTTCTACGAGGTGGCGGGTCGTTTGGGCGGTGATCTGCGGCGCGAGATCGTAGACGTCGATTCGATGGGAGAGCGCGATCTCGAAGCCGCGCTCCTCGACGTGCGGGCGAACTCCGATTCGATCTACGCGGATGTCTTCGACGAGGTCGCGCTTGCCAACGAATGGGGCTCAGGTCTGACCGAGCGGTGGCGCACTGAGGCACGCGAGATCATGGTGGACCATCAGGCCGAGGTGGTTCGACGCTTCTGCGAGCAGCAGCGGGGGACCGAGGAGGGCATCGACCAGCTCACCGGGCTCACGCCTGAAGAGGTGGCCAGCGACCTTCACGCGGCGCGACAGATCCTCTCCGAGCATCCCCGCCCGCTTCACCCGGACAAGGCGAGGCATCGTATCTCCGATCACGGCCGCATCCCGCCGCACCCCGAGGATGAACCGCCACGCCCCAAGGATGAACCTCATCGCTTCGAGGAGGAGCCTCATCGCTTCGAGGATGCTGGAGCGGGCGATTCCTCCGATGGGTGGGAGGGCGAATGAAGGACATCCGGGCGTGCGACTTCACCACCTCGGAGTATCCGCGGGTGGGCTACGACGACCTCGTGCTCGACGCTCTCGAAGCCATGATCGCCAGCAAGCGTGACTACGCCATGGTGATCGAAGATGGGGACATCATGGGAGTGCTGGAGCAGGCGGAGGTCGTGTTCGCATACGGTCGGGGCGAACTGAGCCGGGACACCCGCGTGGCCGAGATAGCTCGGGACCTCCCGTGGATAGACAGCGACGCCACGTTCGATGACGTGGTGGCCTTCATGGCGGACCTCGAGATCTTCCAGGTGAGCATCGAGAACACGGTGCTCGACGACTTCACGCTGCTTCGCGCGATCTGGACCGAGCGCCTGGCTGTGGCCCGGGAGTTCCGCGAGTACGAAGCCCCGGGTGAGGAGTGATGTCGTCGTCAACCGTGGGTGAGGTCTGCTCCAGGAAGTTCGTGACGGTGCCTCGGCGACGGCGGGTGGTGGAGGTATCGCGCATCATCGCCTCCCGCTGGGTGTCATGCGTGATCGTGACTGAGGAGAGGCGCCCGGTGGGCATCGTCACGAAGCACTCGCTGGTGCGCGATGTGCTGGCTCGTGGCTACACGGGCATGGAGCTCACCGCGGGCGACATCATGCGGTCGCCGATAGTCTCGATAGGCACGCAGGCGTCGCTTGAAGAAGCGGCTGGACTCATGGCCGCGACCAGGATCCGCTACCTGGCCGTTACCGACGAGGGACGCCTCGTGGGTCTACTCTCGCACTACCACATCGCCCGGCTGCTGCCGACGCTACTCAGGCAGGGCGTGAACTCGGGTGAGGATCAGGCTGCAGCGACTCCAGGGCCTTCCTGATCCAACTCACCATGCCGTCCAATGCTTCTCGCGGGCCGTCGGGGTGCGCCTCGAGTTCCTGCGGGCGCACTTCCAGTGTCATCAAGCCGTCGTAGCCGGATCTGTCCACCCGCTGTAGGAAACTCTCAAGGTCGAGGTCGCCGGTCTGCGGAGGCATGTGCTCTTCGAACTCCCTCGCATCGAAGTTCGACAGATGGATGGTGCGTATGCGATCCCGGAATTGGGAGAAGCAGGCGCCGAGGCTCTCGCCGGTGGTCCCGTAGTGGGTGGTGTCGAAGGTCATGAAGAGGTTGTGCTCGTCGAGGATCTCCCAGAGCTCGTCCCTGTTCTGATAGCGGGAGGGTGACGTGGTGAACGGCACCTTGTGGCCGCGCCATTTCTTGACCTTCGGCATGTTCTCCATGGTCATGAGTATCTTGCCGCCTCCCACCTGGCTCTGGAAGTCGTCGGTCTGCGAGATCCAGCGGGCGAACTCCACGTGTTCCATCACGCGCTGGGGAGGATGGAACGTGACACTGCGGGCGTCGAGCTGATCGGCCAGATCGACGGTGCGCAGTACCGATTCCACCGGGTCTCCCCAGCCGGGCAGGTGCATGTAGGGGGCGTGCACGTTCCGTATGCGCAGACCCGTCTCTTCGATCAGACCCCGTAGTTCGGGCACGCGCTCGGGGCTGTGTTGCTGGTCGACCACGTATTCCAGTCCCGCGAACCCCGCCGTCTCCGCGAGCGCGAAGAGCCGGGGGAGGCTGAGACCACGCACTGATCCCGTGGAGAGGAGAAGCTCTATGCGCGGATGCGGCCCGCCCACGGTCCTAGAGGCTGTAGTGCACTCGCAGGAAGCCGAGCAAGTGGTCGATGGATTTGAAGGCCCGCCGCAGATTACTGCGCTCCAGATCGGTCCAATCTTCGGGGTAGAAGAAGTGGGTGCTCTTCTGCCCATGGAACACCGTCTCTACGGAGGCCTGCAGCTTCAGGCGGAGGAACAGCTGGTGGGCGAACATCAGGTCCGCCGCCGAATCCCGCTCCAGCACACCTGCCGCTTCGAGGGCTTCGATGCGTTCGGTGGTAGAGGTGGGGAGGATCGCGTGTTCCATGGCGAGGGCCTTGACACCCGCGATCAGCGGCAGCATTCCGAACTTCTTGACGTTGATGCCGCGCTTGCCGTCGGCGTCCTTCTCGTATCTGAAGCGTCCTAGGAAGTTGAGGGGAACGGCTTTGCTCGTGGCGTCCTCGGCCAACAGGCGCATCGCGGGTGGGTTCCTCTGGATGCTCGACATCATGTGTTGCCACAGGGAGTGGGTGAGCTTCTCGTCTCCGGCCAGATGACGCATATCGAGGAGTATCGTGAGGTCCCGGAGCACCTGGCCGCTGTAGCTGTCGACGACCAAGTTCGCGGTACGGCGGCGCCATTCCGTCAGGGTGCCGAAGTACTTGTCTTCCCGCGCCATGACGCCGCCATCGCACAGCTCGAAGCCGTAGTCCGCCATGTCCTGGTTCACGCGGCGGGCGAGCTCGCGGTAGTATTCGCGGGCCCGGTCGGAGTCGCACGTGTCGTCGAGGATGATGGCGTTGTCTTGATCGCCGCGCAACACCTGCTCGTGTCTCCCTTCTGAGCCGAACGCCACCCAGGCGAAGCCGCACCGAGGGACGGGCTCATCCTCGGCCCGGAGCTTGAGCTCGTTCACGAAGATGATGCGTCGCGAGATCGCGTCGTTGAAATCGGTGAGTATCTCGGCGAGGGTGGCGCCGCCTACGTCCACCAGGAAGAGGCGGTGCACGAAGTCGTCGATCTCCTCGCGGACGCCCCTCAGTTCCTGCACGTTGTGTGCCTTGTCGACCTGGTCCATGATGATCCGATGGTCGTAGGCTTGAAAGCGCATGAGATCGCGCATGGAAAGGATCCCCGCCAGCTCGCCGGACTCGCGGACCACGATCAGTCGGCGGCACCTGCGCCGCATCATGAGCCCCACGGCCTGGAAGATGAAGTCCTCGGGCTCGATCACCACGGGAGGCGTCGACATGATGTCGCCCGCTGTGAGGTCGCGCGCGGCGGCGTCCGCGCTATCCGGCTCCGCGGCGACCACCTTGTACACGAGGTCGCGTTCCGTGACGATGCCGAGGGGACGGTCGTCTTCGTCGACCACGACCACGGAGCCGGTGTTCATGGATTTCATCTGCCGTGCCATGTGGGCCACGTGGGCGTCTACTCGGCAGGTGACGGTCGCCTGGGTCATGATGTCGCGCACCCGGGTCTTGTAGAAGATACCGGCGGTCTGCTGAGCGGTCATGCCGGACACGGGCCCCCCTTGCGGGCCGCCACGGCCGCGCGGCAGCCATCGAGACGACTGTTCGGGCATTCTACCAGCAGGCGAGCGCAAGGCGGCAGGGGGCCTGCGAGCGGGAGGCGGCAGGGAGTCCGCGAGCGCGAGGCGGCAGGGGCAGCGGTGCATAGGCGGAGCGCCGAGGGCCCTGTGTTACACTTCCGGTCTATGAGGGTCGTCGTTTCGCCGCAGCCCGTTGCCCGCGTCCGGCCGTGGGGCGCGTCGCCCCCAGGGTCTTCTTTCGCGCGCACCCTCCTCCTGTTCGCACTCTCGGTGTTCCTGGCATTCTCCTGCGTGGTGGCCCCGGCCTGGGCCGAACCGATCCTGGAGCTGCGCCTCGGCGCGGTCCTCGGTACCGTGGGGGCGCCGCTGGACGTGACGCTGGTCACCGAGCTCGACGGTCCCTGGCCCGAGGCGGTGGCGGTGGTGGAGGTGCGCGGGCCGGGCCGACCGTCGGCCGGCGGCGCCGACTGGCCTGTCGTCGCCCACGTTGGAGAGTCCCTTGGCGAGCCGAGCGGGCGGGTGGAGGCGGCTCTTACCCTGCCCACCGAGGGCCTAACACACCCCGGCGCGTACCTGGTGCAGGCCGAGATCAGGGCCGCCGACGGGCGCGTCATCCGTGCAGTCGCATGGATGGGGCTGGTGGCTGCCGACACTCCGACGCTCGATCTGGCCGTGGTGTGGCCCATCGTCTCGGGCGTGCATCGAGACGCCGCGGGCGTGTTCGTGGACGACGTCATCCAGAAGGCCGTCGTACCCCGGGCCGACGCGGAGGGCAGCCTCTACGGCTTGTTCACCGTCATCGATCGCTTCTCGACGTGGCGGATGACAGTGGCGGTTGAGCCCCTCGTCCTGGCGCAGATGCGAGATGTGGCCGACGGCTACTCCGAGTCCGACGGAGCGGGGGGGCTACGGGAGGTGGGGTCGAGCGAGCAGAGCGCCGAGTTCGGTGCGCAGGCGATCACTACCTTCAGGCACATCGCATCCCTCACGAACGTCCAGGTGATCCCCGGCCCGTACGCCATGCCGGCCTTGCCGATCCTGGCGAGCGAGGGCTGGGACGACGGATGGGAACAGATGCAGCTCGGCAAGATGGAGTTGCAGAGCACGCTGCAGATCGCCGAGATCCCCGACGCGGCGTATCCTCCCGACCTCGACGTCACCACCGACAGCCTTCGGGCGTTCAGCGCCGCCTCCATAGACTATGTCGTCGCGCGGACCGAGGTCGCCCGTGACCTCGCCGAACCCATCGGCGGTGCGCGACACCCGGTACGGGTGCAGGACAGGGAGAACAACCGGTTGACCCTCGTGTTCGTCGATGAGGAGCTTCGTCTGGCGATGGCTCCACCGTGGGACCCGGGACGTTTTGCCGCTGCTCTTGCGTCTGCCGCGGCGGATGCATCGTCGTCGGGGCCGCTCGTGGCGGCTCCCGCGAACGAATACGACCGTCCTCCCGTCGCGTACATCGAGGCGCTCGGCCGTCTGGTCACGGAGACCTCCTGGATCAGGACCCGCACCCTGGAGGACGTGGTCAAAGGGGCTCCTCCGGAGACGAGGCCCATCTTCCTCAGCCGCTACGGTGGATACGTGGACGGGCTTGTGGCACGCTCGTTCATGGAGGGATTGCGCGAGGCCCACGCGGCGGTGGAAGTGTTGGACGCCGCCACGGATTCCGAACGGGCGCCGTTGGAGGATCTGCGCCGCCTCCTCTTCCAGGCTGAAAGCCGCTACTGGTTCGTGGCGGGAGTCGATCCAGCGGTTGCGAACCTGGGGCTCGCGTACGTCGAGGCCATCAAGACGGCAGTGGCCGACGAGTTCGATAAGGTGGACGTCGCGGGCGACAAGTCCGTGATAGTGGTAGGCCGCGACGGCGAGGTGCCCATCGCCGTGGTCAACCAGGCCGGATACCCTATCGACGTGCGCATCATCCTGAGCGGAGAAGGCGCCGAGTTCCCCGGTGGGGAGGTCCTCGACGTGACGCTGGGAGTGCAGGAGAATATCTTCAGCATCCCGGTGCGGGTCTCCGCGGACGATGTGGAGCTGACCGTGCAGGTGTCCGCGGGCGGGTCTATGGTCGACAGCGAGACCATCCGTGTCCGTTCCATAGCCATCGTTCCCGTGGTAGCCTGGATCGTGGCGATCGTGGGCATCGTGGTGCTCATCGGGTGGGCGATTCTTCGCCTGAGATAGCAAGTGGGAGCAACCGTGCACGGCATCGGTGCGTTGGAGGCAATGTGAGAGGTGCCATCACACTTATCCTTGCGATCGTCTTGTTCGCGGTCATCGCCATGGACGGCTACGGCATGTTCGTCGCGTTCCAGACCTCGAAAGAGATCGCGCTCGGCGCGGCGCAGTCGGCGGCGTTGAACGTGCAGGCAACCGGCAACGAGGGCGCGGCGCAGAAGGCCGCCAACGAGTACGTGACCAAGAACGGCGGCGAGCTCCTTGAGTTGGAGAGGGGTCGCTACCAGTCACACTGGTATCGAGCCAAGGTACGAGTGGAACCCGACACCCGCGTCTTCCACTTCATCCCGCTCTTGAACCGTCTTCTCGACCAGGAGTCCACCGCCTCGTACACGTTCTGAGCGCGCGGCCCATGGATGCCCTCGACCGACTCGCGGACTTCGTCAGCCGAGCCGGGTGCGTGGTGGCCCTGACCGGCGCCGGCGTGTCCACGGCTTCCGGTATCCCAGACTTCCGTAGCCCGGGGTCTGGCCTTTGGTCCAAGGTGGATCCCGCGCAGGTCGCTTCGATCGAAGCCTTTCGTGATGATCCCGCTCGCTTCTGGTCGTTCTACGCCCAACGCTTCGCCGGCCTCGTCGCGGCACACCCGAACGCTGCCCACCATGCGCTGGCGCGCATGGAGTCCATCGGCCGGTTGCATGGAGTCGTGACGCAGAACATCGACCGCCTTCACGCGAAGGCGGGCACGAGGCTGTTGGCCGAGGTGCATGGATCGGTGGACCGCGCCGAGTGTCTCAGCTGCGGCGCGGCCTTCCCCGGATCTCGCCTGTTGGCGTCGCTCGCCGAGAGACCCGCAGTCCCACCTGAGTGCGACTGCGGGGCCCCTTTGAAGCCCGGTGTTGTGCTCTTCGGAGAGATGCTCCCCGAGGCTGAGATGGACAAGGCAGTCGCCTGGGCTCGAGCCGCGGACCTCATGATCGTGGCCGGCACCTCACTCCAGGTGTGGCCGGTCGCCGGACTCCCGGAGATCACGCTGGAGTACGGGGGTGCGGTCGCGATCCTCAACGACTCGCCCACGCCACTCGATGATCATGCGGTGGTCGTGGATCGTTCCCCCGTGGAGGAGAGCCTCCCCCGCCTCGTGGAGTCGGTCGAGGCCCTCGGCTAGGCCACCCGGCGGGCCGGCCGCGACCGGTTACGGCGCCGTGTTGACAAGGTCACCGGCCGTGCAATAGCATGGCGATCAGGAGTTGACTGACCGACCGACCAAATAACCCGAAGCGGGCGCACCGCATACTCGTGGGACGCCTTTCCACACGGAAGGAGGGCCATGGCAATCGATCCGAGCAGTTCACCCATGGGCGTCGAAGGAAGGGCCGCACTGGTCACAGGTGCGGGAAGTGGTATCGGACGGGCGATCTCCCGCCGGCTCGCGGCCTTGGGAGCCCGCGTCCTGGTGACCGATATCAATGACGAGGGTGGCGCGGAGACCGTGCAGGCCATCGTCTCGGCCGGCGGAGTGGCGAGCTTCCACCATTGTGACGTGAGTTCGTATACCGACGCGCAGGCGTCGATCCGCGCGGCGCGCGACACCTTCGGGAGCATCGATATCCTGGTGAACAACGCGGGCTGGGATGTGATCCAGCCGTTCCTCCAGAACGACCCTGAGTTGTGGGACAAGGTCATCGGCATCAACCTGAAGGGCCCCATCCACATGAGCCGGGCCGCCATGGAGGCCTTTGTGGAGCAGGATACCGGAGGCAAGATCGTGAACCTCTCCTCCGACGCGGGGCGCGTTGGTTCCCTGGGCGAGGCGGTCTACTCGGCCTGCAAGGGTGGCGTCATCGCCCTCACCAAGACACTCGCTCGCGAAGGCGCCCGTTACAAGATCCAAGTGAACTGCGTCGCCCCCGGCATCACGGACACCCCGCTCGTCGCGGGACTCGACCAGAAGGTGATCGACGCTATCGTCAAAGCTATCCCCATGAGGCGCATGGCCGACCCCGACGAGCCGGCTGAGCTGGTGGTGTTCCTTGCCAGCGACTCCAACACCTACATGACTGGACAGGTGATCTCGGTAAGCGGTGGCCTCACGATGTCGTGAGGCCGGCGTCCGCAGGCGAGTGAACGTGCCGGCGGATGAGGCGCCGCGCCGGCAGGTGCGGGACTGCGTCCGCGGGCGAGTGAACGTGCCGGCGGGAGTGAGAAGGGTGAGACACGCATGGCTCTCTATTCGGTGGGCGGCAACCTGCCTCGGATACATCCCACGGCCTTCGTGCACCCGGCCGCGTCGGTGATCGGTCGGGTGGAGATCGGCCCCGGGTGCTATGTCGGCGCCGGAGCCAGCCTGCGTGGCGATTGGCTGACGATCCGAGTTGGCGCCGGATCCAACGTTCAGGACTGCTGCACCATCCACGGGTTCCCTGGGGTGACGGTGCGATTGGAGGAGGAGTCGCACTTGGGTCATGGCTGTATCATCCACGGGGCCCACGTGGGCAGAGATGTGCTGGTGGGCATGAACGCCGTCGTGCAAGACGGCGCCGTGCTCGGCGAGCGGTGCATCGTGGGCGCCGGTTGCGTGGTGCCCGCGGGTCTCGAGGTGCCTGCCGACAGGCTCATAGTGGGAGTGCCCGGCAGAGTGGTGGGCGAGGTGCCTCCCGCGGTGCGGAAGAACAAGCAGGACGGCACTCGCTGGTATCGGGAGCTTGCGGCGCGTTGCCTGGTCGACTTCGAAGAGGTCGCAACGGAGCGGTGTGAATGGGACGAGGTGGGCTTGGAATCGTGGACGTCGTGGTTCGACGAGTTGTCATAGGCCGCGCCGACCACCGGACGGCGGGTGACCATCGGACTGCCGGTGGCCATCGGACTGCAGAGGCAAAGGGAGGATCGGGAGCATGACTGATCGTGAGGATGGAGTGGACACAGGTTCGATCCCGCGGCGGCTCGAGGGCCGCGTGGCCATCGTGACCGGCGCGGGTGAGGGCATCGGCCAGGCGGCGGCGGTGCGCTTCGCGCAGGAGGGCGCCCGCGTGGCCCTGGCAAGCAGGCGTCGTGAACCTCTGGAAGAGACGAAGGCGGCCGTCGAGGCGGTCGGCGGTGAGGCGCTGGTGGTCCCCACCGACGTGGCCGACTGGGACGCCGTCCAGAACCTGGTCGCTTCGACCATCGACGCCTTCGGTCAGGTGGATATTCTGGTGACCATCGCCGGTTTCACGAAGCCGGCCATGCTGCACAAGATGGCGATCGAAGACTGGCACGCCGTGATGGGTGTGCATCTACACGGCACCTTCTACTGTATCCGCGCCGTCGCCCCGCACATGATCGAGCGCGAGTACGGGCGTATCATCACGGTGAGCTCGGCGGCCGGTCTGGTGGGTACGATCGGTCAGGTGAACTACTCCGCGGCCAAGGGCGGCGTCATCGCGCTCACCAAGTCGGTGGCCCGCGAACTCGGCAGGTACCGCATCACGGCGAACTGCATCTCCCCGGGCGCCGAGACGAAGATGACCGACACCATCGTCAACGACCCGAAGTTCAAGGACAAGTACCTGGCCCGCATCCCGCTGGGATACTGGGCGAAGCCCGAGGAAGTGGCCCCCACCTTCGCGTGGCTGGCTTCCGACGACGCCGCGTACACCACCGGCTACGTCATCGGCGCCGACGGAGGGCTCTCGATACACTGAGGTGAAAGCCGTACGAAGGAGGATCTGATTGTGGAGATCGTGGTCTGCGTGAAGCAGGTGGTAGATACAGAGGCCGAGAAGAAGCTACTGGCGCCCGACTGGCGGCTCGACCGCGAGAGCGTAGAAAACGTACTCAATCCCTACGACGAGTACGCGGTCGAGGAAGCGGTGCGCCTCAAGGAGGCCCACGGCGGCGAGGTCACCGTGCTCTGCATGGGTCCTGAGGACGCCCAAGGGGCCGTACGCAAGGCGCTGGCCATGGGCGCGGACCGTGCACTCATGGTAACCGACCCCGCCCTGGCCGGCTCCGACACGCAGGGCACCGCCCTGGCGTTGAGCGCGGCGCTTTCGGGCCTCACCCACGACCTGGTGCTCTTGGGCATCATGTCCACGGATGCACAGACGGGGCAGTTGCCCTCTGCGCTCGGCGATATCCTCGACCTTCCCGTGCTCACCGCGCTCAACATGATCAAGTTCGAAGACGGCTCTTTGACGGTGCACCGCCAGACCGACCAGGGCTACGTCGCCTACGGATGCGGCCTGCCCGCCGTCTGCTCCGTCGTGAAGGGCATCAACGAGCCGCGGTACCCCTCCCTGAAGGGCATCATGGGAGCCAAGAAGAAGCCTCTGGAGGTCAAAGACCTGGCCGGCCTCGGCGTCGACGCGGCGCGTGTAGGAGGTGCGGGCGCGTTGACCAAGGTGCTGTCCACCACCGCGCCCCCACCCCGTAAGGCTGGGCAGAAGATCGAAGACGACGGCACGGCGGCGCAGAGGATCGTGGAGTTCCTCGCCGGCGAGAAGATCATCTAGGCGACCGGGAGGAGAGACGAGATGACTGACACACGCAGCGGCCTCCTTGTGGTGGCCGAGGAGAAGAACGGGAAGCTCTCGAACGTGACGCTCGAGAGCCTGACCGTGGCTCGGGAACTCGTGGCGGGGCTCGGAGGCCCGTTGGCCGTGGCGCTGACCTCCGGCTCGTCGGTAGACGCATTGGTGCAGCAGGCGGCCGCCTACGGCGCCGAACGGGCGTACGTCGCCGTGCATTCGGAGCTTGAGGTGTTCCGCTCGGGACCATACACCGACGCGGCCATGGCCGCGATCGAAGCGGCTTCACCGCGGGTGGTGTTGTTCGCGAATACCGCCTCCGGGAAGGATGTGGCCTCACGGTGCGCACGGCGCGCCGGTGTGGGTCTGCTCGGCGATGCGACCCGCCTCTACGTTGAGGAAGGGGGCCTGCGGGCGAGCCACCCGTGTTTCGGCGGCACGATCATCGTCGAGAAGCAGGCCTTGGCCGAGCCGGCGCTCGTCACGGTGCGCACCAACGTGTTCGACCGCACGGAGAGCCCGGCCTCTATCCAGGTGCAGGAGCTGTCGTTGGACTTCACCCCTTCGGGCCTGCTCGCGCGGGTCGTTGAAGTGGTGGTGGAAGACGCGGGCATGGCCAGCCTCGAGGAGGCGACGATCATCGTATCGGGCGGCCGCGGGCTCGGCGGCCCCGAGAACTTCGCGATGATCCACGAACTCGCCGATGCGCTCGGTGCCGCGGTGGGTGCGAGCCGGGCAGCCGTCGACGCCGGTTGGAAGCCGCACCAGTACCAGGTGGGCCAGACCGGTAAGACCGTCTCGCCCACGCTGTACGTGGCCTGCGGTATCTCGGGCGCCATCCAGCACAAGGCGGGCATGCAGACCAGCGACTACATCGTCGCCATCAACAAGGACCCCGAAGCTCCCATCTTCGGCTTCGCCGATCTAGGGGTCGTGGGCGATGTGTTCCAGGTGGTGCCGGCATTGACGGCTGAGATCAAGAAGCGCGCGGCCGCGGGCTGAGCGTGGGGTACGCAGTCTGAGAATCAGTGTAGGAGTTAGCTGCAGAGTGGCGCGGGTCCCGCGGGGTCGGATCGTCGATCCCGCGGCGACCGCCTCGATTTCTGGAGGTTCTGGATAGGTGGAGACCCGTGAACTGCTCTTCAACGTGCCGCACTGGGCCGAGGTGGCCATGTACGTGGGCGCGGCCATCGCCATCCTCGTGGTGGCGACCGACCTGGCGCGACGCATCGGCATGTATCGGCGCGGCGCCGCATCCGGACCGCGCACCGACAAGCCGGTCACCCGGCTCGGCGACCTGGTGATCAACGGCCTGTTTCAGCGTGACCTACTGCGCGATCGCTACGCCGGCCTCATGCATCTCACCGTCTTCTTCGGGTTCCTGGTTCTGCTGATAGGCACCACCATCTTGATCTTCCAGATCGACTTCGGGTTCGATTTCTTCCACGGCTCCTTCTATCTGGTCTTCAGCTTCTTCATGGAGTTGGCCGGGCTGGCGTTGCTCTTCGGGGTCGGTCTGGCCGCCTATCGCCGCTACGTGCGCCGTCTTCCGCGCCTCAAGGGCGGGTGGGACGATCACTACGCTCTGGTGATGCTCGCCCTGCTCGGTGTCACCGGCTTCGTGCTCGAGGGCGCGCGCATCCACGCCGACGGCTTCCCCTCCTTCGAGCGAGGGGCTAGTTTTATGGGTTACGGGGTGGGCAAGCTGTTGGGCGCCGTCGCGGGCGACGCGGCGTTGCTCTCGTTCCATAGTTGGACCTGGATCGTGCACATGGTGCTGGCCATAGGCTTCGTGGCGCTGCTCACCCAGACGAAGTTCCTGCACACCCTCACCAGCCCGGTGAACATTCTTCTTCGCGAGCGCCGACCCGTTGGTTCCATGACGTTCGTGACCGATCTCGAGGCGCGTGAACGCGTGGGCGCGGGCACCGTGACCGACCTCCCCTGGGCCGACCTCGAGGACCTCGACGCCTGCACCCGCTGCGGGCGCTGCGAGGACGCCTGCCCGGCGTTCGCGGCGGGCAAGCCGCTCAACCCGAAGCAGATCGTGCTGAAGAGCCAGGCCGTGATGCGCGCCCGCCTCGGCGACGATCCCGACCCTTCGGCCGATCCGCCCGACCTCTTCGACTTGATCGAGCACGACGAGGCGTGGAGCTGCACCACCTGCCGGGCCTGCGTGCAGGCCTGTCCCGTGGCCATCGATCCTCTGGACAAGATCCTCGAGCTGCGTCGCTACCTCACCAACGAAGGTCACCTGAGCGGCTCGGCGGCCAAGGCCCTCGAGTCGATGGCCATGCGGGGCAACCCCTGGCTGTTGAAGCAGGAAGACCGCATGTCGTGGGCGGAAGGGCTGGACTTCGATGTGCCCGTGATGGCCCTGCTCCAGGACCCCGACCTTCTCGAGGAGGGCGAGGAGCCCCGGCACGTGGAATACCTCTTCTTCGTAGGCTGCGCGGGTAGCTACGACCCTCGCACCCAGTCTGTGACACGCGCCCTGGTGCGCCTGCTTCGTCGGGCGGACGTCTCGTTCGCCGTACTCGGTGAGGAGGAGACCTGCACGTGTGAGGCCGGTCGTCGTATGGGCGAGGAGATGCTCTTCCAGGTGGGCGGGTCTGCGCTCAAGGAGACGATCGAGCAGTACTCCTTCGACAAGATCGTCACCACCTGCCCGCACTGCCTGAACACCCTGCGCAACGACTACCCGCAGCTCGGCGCCGAGTTCGAGGTGGTGCATCACTCCGAGCTGCTTCAGCAGCTGATCGAGGAAGGCCGCCTTTCGGCGGCGCCGGCGTTCGCGAAGCGAGGCACTCCCCCCGTCTATCACGACTCGTGCTACCTGGGGCGCTACAACGGCATCTACGACGCTCCGCGCGAAGTGCTCTCCAAAGCCTTCGGGAGCGCCCCTCTGGAGATGGAGAAGCGCCGGCAGGACGGCTTCTGCTGCGGCGGGGGCGGGGGGCACATGTGGATGGAGATCAAGGCCGGCCGGCCCGTGGAGTTCCTGCGCACCGACCAGGCTCTCGACACGCAGGCCACGACGATCGCTACCGCCTGCCCGTACTGCAAGATCATGTTCGACACGGGACTCAAGCAGCCGGAGGTGGAAGGCCGGGCCGAGGTGCGCGACCTCGCCGAGTTGCTTGACGCCGCGTACGGGGACTGACGGCGCCCGGGCCGAGCTTCGGCGGCGTACGGGGGCTGAGCGGCGCACGTCATAGCCGCCGTCATCGGCACACGCCATCGGCGTACGTCATCGGCGCCCGCGGGTGGATCGGTGCCTCGGGAGTCGATCGGTGCTTGGGGGAACGGCCGCTTCCAGGGAGCGGCTCCCTTCCTATTTCTTCCTGATTCTGCCTATTTACGCTAGAATCGATGTGTGGAAGAACTCTGGGACATCCGGCGCGTTTCGCGTCTTCTCGGACTCTCCGATCGCACCGTCTACCAGATGGTGCGAGACGGCCGGCTGCCGGCCCTTCGCCTGGGGGGACGTTGGCGATTCCAGCCGCAGGAGGTCGAGAGCTGGCTGAGAGATCGCGCCGGCGCGGGGCCTCGTGACGACATCCAGCTCGATCGGCGCGGGCTCGAGGACACGCTCGGCCGGATCGAGGATCCATTGGAGAGACGTCTAGCCTTCGTCGCCCTCCTTGCTGTTGCCAGCACGGCCCGAGGGTGGCTGCCCCCGGTCGTGGTGGGCGGGCACGCGGTGGAGTTCTACACCGCCGGAGGCTACGCTACCGTGGACATCGACCTCGTGTCGGCCCACGAGCCACTCGAGCAGGTACTCCCGGAGTGGGGGTTCGAAGCTCGTGGGCGTCATTGGCTGCACGAAGGTCTCGGCTTGGTGGTGGAGGCTCCCGGGTCCCATCTCGACCCCGGGCAACGCGAACGTGTGACGCGTGTGGAGATCGCAGGCGCGACAGCCTACGTTCTTGGAGTGGAAGATGTCATCGTAGATCGCATGGCGGCGTGTGTCCATTGGCGCTCCGAGGAGGATTGTGGCTGGGCAGCTGTACTCCTCGATCTTCACGCCGCCCATCTGGATCTGGACTACCTTGTAGAGAGGGCACGCGCGCAAGAGGTAGAGGAGCGTTTGGCGACTGTCGTCGATGGGCTAGACGCGCCGGGTGATCCTTCGTGAATCGGACCCCGCCCGAGAAGGGTCGGACGGTGGAATTCGGTGCGTGGCGCGAAGAGCGTCGTCGGTCGCTGGCGCGTCAGGTGGAGCTCCTCGGCGATCGTTCTCTGCCCCGCACCCACCGGCCCCGTTCAGAGGAGGAGTGGAGAGCGATCACCGACGGCGCCCGGGCCGAACTTCGGCGACGCGAGGTGAGCGGACGCTGGACATGGGTCGACGCGCGGCGGATGGTGGTCGGGCGGCGATAGCACCGACCCGTGCCGCGGCGCCGGACCGAGGAGTCTGCGCCGGCGGGGGGCGGTAGCGGCGCCCTGTCCAGGGACGACGGACCAATGGATCTGCGCCGCCGGACAGTCGTGGCGGCGCCGTCGGGCGGCCGAACGAGGTTCGGTTCCCTCAGTCCCCGGAGATAGGCGCCGACAGCGCCGGCATGAAGCTCGGCCGTCCGTCCACCCGGACGCCCGCGGGCATCAGCAGTTGGTTCATCAGGTCCACGCACATGGCGTAGGCGGCTTCGAGGTCGAAGCCTTGGCGGTCGAAGAACCACTGGAGCACCAGGCCTTCCATCAGGCCGAGGAGCATGGAGCTGGTGCGTTGCACGTCTACCGGCCGGAACTCACCGCTCTTGATGCCGTCCTGCACTATGCGCTCCATGTAGGTGCGGTAGGAGTTGTAGATGTCCTGCGTGTACTCCTGCACCTGGGGCGTGCGGATGGCCTGGGCCATGTAATCGATTACCACAGTGTAGTAGCGACGGGCGCGCTTCTCGTTCCCGAAGAGGTTGTTGAAGATCATCATGATCTTCTCGGGAGAGGAGGCTTCGGCCTGGCAGAAACCCTCGAAGTCGTGCGACAAGCGACTCACGATCAGGTCAAGCACGGCCAGGAACACGTCCTCCTTGCGGGGGAAGTAGTAGGAGATGAGGCCCTTACTCACGCCCACGCGCCCGGCGATGTCCGCCAGGGTCACCTGGTTGTAGCCCAGGTCCAGGACGAGGCGCAGCGTGGCATCGACGATCTCTTCGCGCCGGACGTCTTCCTTGCTCCGCGGTCGTGCCATTATCCCCTGCCCTGAAGTCGTGTTGGTTGGTCGACCAGACAACTGTCAGAGTATCACGGGACGCTGGGGGAAGGCGATGCTCCGGGAGGGAGCCGGCGCCCCCCGCGCGACAGCCGCCGCGGGGTCTTCTGTTACGTCTTCCGCGTCGGCTCTCAGTAGGCGATCCGAGAGTAGTAGGTCTGTTCGGCCGCCTCCCGCGCCTGGCGAAGGGTGTGGATGCCCTTGTCGGCGAGGAGGGGGAGCATTTTGAGAAAGGCTTCGCCGGTCAGGATGGCGTCACCCAGGGCGGTATGACGCCCTATCAGGCTCACACCCAGCCGTTCCGCGATCATTTCGAGCCGGTGGACCTCCTGGTTGGGGTGGATCACGGCGGAAAGCAGGAGTGTGTCGAGAACAGGGTTGATGAAGCGCACCCCGGTCTGTTCCTCCTTCATCTGGAGGAAGCGCATGTCGAAGGCCGCGTTGTGGGCGACGAGGACCGTCTCCTCGGCGAAGCGATGGAACTGAGGAAGCACGATATCGATGCTGGGCTGACCAACCAGCATGTCGGGCGTAATGCCGGTGATGGCGATCGAGGTGGGTGAGATCAGCCGATGGGGGTTGACCAGCTGATCGAAGGCTTCCGACTGGAGCAGTCTTCCGTTGACGATCCGTATGGCGCCGATCGAGATGATCTCGTCTCCCTCGGATGGGTGGAGGCCCGTGGTCTCCGTATCGAACACCGTGTAGCTCAGCTGAGCCAGCGGAACTTCATCGAGCTGCGGGGTCTGTCCCGGCTGGTGGAAGAGGTCGAAGTCGTAGTACTCGGGCCGGCTTTCGCGTACCACCCGCACGTCCCAACCGGAGACGGGCTCCGTGACCGGCAGGAGCACGCGCACGTAAGCGGTTCCGCTGCTCGCGTCCATCTGGTGCCACACGTCACCGCCGTGGCGCTCGGCCACCTCCCGCAGCGAGTAGGGGTTGGTCCCTCCTCCGAGGTTCACCGGCTCGCTTTCCCAGCGTTGCATGGTCTCTACTCGTGGATTCATGCCCGACCACGTCATGTCCAATTGAGCCAGTCGCTCCCCTCGTTCAAGGCGCAGCCCGACCTCCGTCACCCCGCACTCCTCTCGCAGGCGACTGGCCAGGTAGCTCAGGGCACGAGCGACGGAGTAGCTGTCGATCTTCAGCCAAAGGGAATCGTCCACATCATCCGCCCGCGTGCCCATGGCCTGCGCGCTCTCGATCCGGCGTCGGATGAGTGCGATCAGATCGCGTGCCCGCATGTCTTCCAGAGGCCATTGGGTTCGCACGTGCTCGGAGAATTCCACCGCTCCCGCATCCAGCCTTCGACTCAGGGTCACGGCCTCGTCGCGGATAATCGTGCTGAACCGCGCCCGTCGCTCGGCGGCCATCTCCGGGAATTCGAGGATGTTCTCGATGGCTGCCCGGATGCTTCCGAGGGAGGACCGAGTGGTTTCCATGAGGGACTGGAGCAGGGCGTCGCGGCGGCCACCGAACTCGATGGCCCGCGTCATGTCCTCCAGCGTGAGCACGTAGCCCGTGATCGCCTGCTCGCGGTCCAAGACCGGCGCCATCTGGATGCGTATGAGGTGGTTCCCAGGCGCAGTGGTGACGAACTGTGAGATGAGCGTGGCTTCCTGGGCCTGAAGCAGGTGCTGGAGGTTCTGAAGACCGTGCAGGATGAGGTCACGGTCGATGACACTGAAGATGGAGCGCCCCAGACCGATGAGGCCTCCCGCCGGCGAGGACCGTGCGGGACCGTCGGCCTTGGAGGACGTCGCTTCTTCCGGGCCGTTCCCGCCCGTGGTGCTGAAGGGTGCTTCGGAGAGGAGGTGCTTGGCTCGGGAATTGTAGAGCAGAATACGACCTTCGGTGTTGCACACTACGACGCCCTGGGTGAGCTCCGACATGAGGGCGGCCAGACGGTTCTTCTCCTCCTCCATGTCGGCTCGCGCCCCTTCGATCCTCGTCGTGACGGCGTTCTGCAGTTCTTGGTGGCGCTCGGCGAAGCGGTTCACGGCTCTCGCGAGCGCACGGAGCTCGGGCGTGCCGGCCGGATGTACCCGCCGGCCGGGGTTTGGGCCCAGGATCAGGTCGGTCTCGTCGACGAGGGCACGCGCTGCGATCACGTACCTTCTGAGTAGCAGCTCCACGAGCATTCCGAGTGAGAGCACCAGGAGTAGGCCGAGCATGGCCAGGACGACACCCTGGCGTGCCACGACCGAGCTCACGGTTTCCCGGTCGGCAGGCGGCAGTGCCGCGTAGAAGATGACCGCCGCGCCACCCAGGAAGACGAGGGCGCCCAGTACGGCGAGCACCAGAGTGACGAAAGATCGGCGGGCATGCTTCACGAGCCGTCCTCCAGCAGCTCTCTCACCCGCTCCACCAGGTCCTTGGTGGAGAAGGGCTTGGTGACGTAGGCGTCCGCTCCCAGAGCCAGCCCCTTCGTCGCCTCGATATCCCGGCCCTTTGCCGTCAGCATCACGATCTTCATCCCCCGCCATTCAGGGTTCGCCCTGATCGTCTGGCAGATCTCGAAACCGTTGCGGACGGGCATCATGACGTCGAGAAGTATGAGGTCGGGTTGGTACTCCGGCAGTTGGTCGAGCACCTCCTGGCCATCGCGGGCCACGCGCACGTCGTACCCGTTGTGCTCCAGGAGGAACTCCAGGGAGGTGACGATATTCGGCTCGTCGTCTGCGATGAGGACTTTCTTGGCCATGCTGTCTCCGTCCATGCCGTTTACGTGTCGTGCTCGTCGGTCATGTGCGCCGACGGCTCGGGCGGCGCCTCGGCTTCGCGCACCAACCGCCGCCCGTCAGCGTCGGCGCCGGCCGCCCCAGCAGGAGCCAGGGGCAACGTGAAACTGAATGTGGAGCCCTTACCCGGGACACTCTCTACCCAGATCTCTCCTCCCAGGTGCGTGATGATCTGCCGGCTGATGGGCAACCCGAGTCCGGTCCCCTGCGGCTTTCCGGTGAGGGTATCCCCTGCCTGGCGGAACTTGTCGAAGATCACCTGTTGACCCTCGAGGCTGATGCCGGGCCCGTTGTCGCTCACGTCTACACGAGCCATGTCAGACAGGACGCTGACCCGGACGCCCACCCGGGAATCCTGCGAATCGCAGAACTTGACCGCGTTCGAGAGCAGGTTGATGGCTACCTGGATCACTCGATCTCGGTCGGCGAGTACTCGGGTGGAATCTGCCGGTACGTCGAACTCCAGCATGGTCGGGCGTTCCGCGAAGAGGTGGCTCGTCGCGGTGAGCGACTCCTCCACCGCCGCGTGCAAGTCGATTTCCTGAACGTCCCAATCAGCCGTGCCCGACTCGATCTTGGCCAGATCGAGTACCTGGTTGATCAATCGAGTCAGCCGCTCGCTCTCCTTCACGATGATGTCCAGGTAGGCGGAGCGTTGCTCGACCCGCAGGTCGGGATGGTCGTGGAGGATCTCGGAGAAAGCCCGGATGGAAGTGAGGGGCGTACGCAGCTCGTGTGAGATCGTGGAAACGAAGTCGTCCTTCAGCCGGTCGAGCTCCTGCAGCCGTTCATTGGCCGCGCGCAGTTCGGTGGTCGCCGCCTCGAGCTGCCGGGACTTGCGCTCCAACTCGTGGCTGTACGCGATCATTTGGGAGGCGTCGTCCAGCATGGTCATGACCTCACCGAGGTCGAGGGCCTCTTCCTTAGTGGCCGACGCCACCATTATGCGCGCCGAGGCCGCTCCGATAGTCCCCGCCAGAATGGTTTCGGCGAACTGCACGAAATCGGCGTCAGCCTCTATCCCAGCCCCTCTGGGCGCCCGTCGGCGACGCTGATAGTCGGTGAATGCCTCTTGGGTTCGGGCCGGGCCGAGGAAGCGGGAGACCAGCAGTTGCAGGTCTGGAACCGTCGCCGTACCCCTCCAGAAACGGGCCTGTTGTCCCTCGCCGGTGCGGCGGAAGACGTCGACGAAGAGGCTCGCTTGACTGTGCTCCGTGGCGCTCTTGTGTCCCCGCAGCGAGAGACCCACGTACAGCCCGACATTGGCCAGCATGCTCCAGATCATGGCGTGGGTGATCTGATCGAGACCCTCGAGTCCGAAGAGTTGCAGCGGGCGAAGAAGTTCGATGCCGAAGGGACCGTGTTCCATGAAGGTCACGGGTAGCCAGCCGGAACGAGCGAAGGAGGGCAGAAGGAGCGTGTAGATCCAAACGAGGAAGCCCGCGCTCAGCCCGGCCAACGCTCCCAGCCGCGTCCCGCCTCGCCAGAAGAGACCGCCCAGGATGGCCGGGCCGAACTGAGCAACGGCCGCGAAACTGATCAATCCGATGGAGACCAGTGCGTACGCCTCGCCCGCGATGCGGAAATAGAGGTAGCCGAGGATCAGTATCAGCACGATGGCCCCGCGCCGGATCCCCAGGAGCAGGCGGGTGAGATCGGCCCGCGTGGTCAACTGGAGGGGCCTGAAGCGCAGCAGCACCGGCATCACGAGGTCGTTGCAGACCATGGTGCTGAGCGCGATCGTCTCCACGATCACCATGCCGGTGGCGGCGGAGAGCCCTCCGATGAAGACCAACATCGCCAGCAGATTCTGTTGGTTGGCCAGGGGGAGGGCAAGGACGAAGAAGTCGGCGTCGACGCTCTGGCCGCGAAAGGCCAGCAAGCCGGCAAAGGCGATGGGCAGTACGAAGATGTTGATGGCCAGCAAGTAGAGCGGAAAGAGCCAGATGGCCTTGTTGAGATGCTTCTCGTCCACGTTCTCGACCACCGACACCTGGAACTGCCGGGGAAGGAACATGATGGCCAGCATGGAGAGAAAGATCAGCCAGAACCAGCTGCCGTAGGACCCGGTGATCTCCCCGAAGGTGAGCATCGGCCGAAGGTCAGGCACTTCCATGGCTCGGCTGAAGATGTCGCCGAAACCGTCGTACAGTCCGTAGGTGACGAATACGCCCACCGCGAGGAAGGCCAGCAGCTTGACCAGCGACTCGAAGGCGATCGCCGCCACCATTCCTTCGTGGCGCTCGGATGCGTCCAGGTGGCGGGTGCCGAAGACGATGGTGAAGGCGGCCAGGAGCATGGCGATGTAGAAGGTGGTGTCTCCCCAGAAGAAAGGCACATTCTCGGACGACGGCAACGTGATGCTCGGGTAGTGCTCGAGGATGATGAAGCTGCTCGAGATCGCCTTGAGCTGCAGGGAGATGTACGGGACGATCCCGATGACCGCGATGATCGTCACGAGCCCCCCGAGGCTGGGACTCTTGCCGTAGCGGGACGAGATGAAGTCGGCGATGGAAGTGATCCGGTAGGCCTTGCTGATGCGGATCATCTTGCGGAGCACAAACCACCACACAGCGGCCATCAGGGTAGGGCCCAAGTAGATGGGAAGGAAGCCCACTCCACTGCTCGCCGCACGCCCCACACTGCCGTAGAAGGTCCAGGAGGTGGCGTACACGGCCATCGAGAGGGCGTAGATATATGGGTTGGCGATGATGCTCCGGCCGGAGTCGGCGCGCTTGTCGCCCCAGTACGCGATGGCGAACAGCACGCCCAGGTAGGCCGAAGCCAAGAGCACGATCACCCAACCCTGCACTATTGCCCCCCGGCTCGATCCCCCGGTATTGGCTAAGTACTTTTCCGCCCCCGGGGCTACCTCTCGATTATGGTCGCCATGAGGCCGATCAGGGCCGCCCAGGCAGTGAAGAGGTAGACGTAGAGAAGCGGGATATCCAGTACCGTGACGTAACGGCCGAACAGAGACAGCAACGGGTAGTTGAAGAGCAGACAGCCGAGGAAGAACAGGGCGGCCAGGTTCTGGCTCTTGGTTCCACGCTTCACTGCGTTGCGACCTTCTCTCTGGCGTGTCTCGACCGGGCGGATGTGGGTCCCGCCGCCCCAGAGCAAAGGGAATCCCCCTATGGAGTCCCCCAGCGAACAACCAGTATATCGCACCCTCTGCAGCGGGAACCCGCTCCGGCGCTCAAGAACCCATGCTCGTTGTCGGTGCTCTCGAATAGCTTCGCGAGCGACTCGTAGCGAGAAGAACCCCGCGGTCGGTCTCCATCGGCAGACCTGTCCGCTCCGGCTGGTATCGTTATGCAGACGGGAAGCTGCTATATGTTGGAGTTCGGCAGACCGGCGAAGTACTGTTTGGCAGTCTCAACGGACGCGCCAGATGAGGAGCATCGATGACGCGACGCGACGAACGTGTAGGAACGAACCTGGCCACAGCTGTGGAATTGCGGCATAGGGGGGTATCCATTTAGCTCCACCGACCACAACATGTAGGAATCAGGGTGTGCCTCCAACGATGAAACGATAGGGAGCAGGACTGGTGACGACGGCCTGCTCAAGTAGGCGGTAGAAGAGG
>Ga0180009_10000645_pt1 | contig 46490 bp, 44 predicted proteins | sample OS_PC_MetaG_FD_123537 | JGI IMG/M metagenome (GOLD analysis project Ga0180009, IMG submission 123537) | Groundwater microbial communities from the Aspo Hard Rock Laboratory (HRL) deep subsurface site, Sweden - OS_PC_MetaG | ecosystem: Environmental > Aquatic > Deep subsurface > Groundwater...
CCATTGGATCACCCTTGGAGGAAGTTTAAAATAAACCCATATAAAAGATCATTTTTATCTAATACAAAATAGGACATTTCTATTTAACGGAAAACAGGACATTTTCATTTTGCTGTTACATAAAATTTGTTCAATAGATTCTTCAAAAGCATTTTCGTTGATTATACTCATTGCTCCACCTCATCAAGAAGTTTTCGTATCTGCTCTGGTGCCGGCAATTCTTTCTGACTTTCAGTTCAATGGCAACCAGACATTTTAACCTGCGGTGATAGAGTAAAATATCAATGAAAAATTCTTCACCCTCTATCTCAAGACGAAACTGATTGCCCATAAATGCAAATGCCCCACCCATTTCTACCAGAAACTTGTTAACCTTCGCTATCAATGCCCGTTCAAGCTCCATCTCTCTATGTTCTTCGCCTAATTCCAAAAAATCAAAGGTATATTCATCCTTGACCGCCAGTTTTGCCTGATTTTTGATTTTTTCAGGCAGGACTTTATTGAAATTCGTCTGACCCAGCAAGGTTTTTTCATAACTCTGATTTTCAATTTGGTGAATCAGGACATTCTTTGTCCAGCCGAATTTTTTGGTCATGCGGATATAGAATTCACGCTCAAGATCGTCTTTACATTTAGCCATAATAATAATATTATTATGTGTCCATCCAATTTCTGCAACCATTGGTTGCAGATTTGGCTTGTTCTCATATTCCACAAAGAAATTGCGCATGTACCATATATTTCTTTCGGAATAACCCTGTACACCAGGAAATTCAAGCTGTAAATCTTTAGCAAGGTTTTCTACTATGGATTTGCCCCAGCCATGCTTCTTTTGACGGTCAACAATCATCTTACCAATATCCCAGTAGAGGCTGATGAGTTCTTTATTGACCGCTCTCAAAGCTTCATATTGTGCCGAACGGATACGCTGCTTTACATCCTGCAACAAATTGCCATATTCATTTGTTGGAATTTTATTTATCATTGATGTTCACTCCTTACATCAATTTTTCCGGTTACTACATTGCTGATAAGAGACTGACGGTATTCTTTGAGGGTTTCGATTTGGGATTGGATGTTCTGAGTTAAATCATCAATCTTGGCAGTTTTCTGGTCAAGAAAGTTGGCGATGAATTGTTGTTCGGAGAGAGGAGGGAGAGGGATTAAAAGATTTTCGATAACATTCATGCCAATATTCTGTTGTGTGCCATAACTCCAAAACAACTGCACCGATGTTTGAAACTCCTTAGAATTCATTGCTGACAAAACAAACCTCGCATCAACTTTTTTTTGATGCACACGAATTACAGCTAATGGTGACCATATGTTAAATTCCTCATCGGTTTCAACAATAGCCAAATTTCCAGTTGTTGCCCCTGACTTAATCATATAAATGTCATCACGCTTGGGATGGTATTTCAAACTATATCTTCTATGATCATATTCTGAGATAAAACCTCTTTTTCTTTCAAAATTAATTTTGTTATCCCGAATAGCTTCCGCAGAGACAAATGGCACACCTTCATCAAGGATTTCAGGTGTTTCATGTGGTCCGTCCGTAACTGGTGTGTCAACGATTCTTTTTATTGGTGAAACTCCCCAATGCTCCGGCACCTTGCCAATCCATTCAACCCCTGAATCCTTCATCTCTACATTTGGGTCAAGTCCCTTTGTCACCGCGTGAGAGATAATCGCCTGCCGTTTTTCTTTCAGAAGCTCTACCAGCTTTTCATTCTTCTTAATCAGCTCATCAATTTTGGAAGTTTTCTGGTCAAGGAAGTTGGCGATAGATTGTTGTTCAGAAAAAGGGGGAAATGGAATAATGATACGAGATAAATCTGATTGAGTTAATTTGTCTCTTGTGCTTCCTGTAATATATTTTTCGTAATCAACACAATTCAGAGAATGCATGACAAATCTTATATCACTATTTTCATAGATTTTCAGAATGTGTGCATGATTATTCACCCAAAACTTGCCTTTTGCAGTGAATGCTACATCTTTATTTTCAAGAAAGAAGGGAGCCCCATCTTCACCAATCAACAAATATTCTCCATCAAATAGGTAATCATTTACATAGCCTATAATTCCTGTTGCTCCATAGTACGGATAAGAACCTTCCACTTGTCCTCGTTCTTCTGCACTTAATGGAACCCTAATATTATCGAGGTTCTCCGTAGCATACTTCAACCTCTTCACTTCCCACCCCTCTGGTATCTCTCCCAACCATTCAATCCCTGAATCTTTATATTTTGGATATTTCTTCATTTATTTTCGTCCCCGCCTTTCTGACCAAGGCAATTGTGTCAGCACTGCTGACACTTTTTCTTACAAACACATGTTTACTTAACACCCGTAATATATTAAAGTATAATATAAAAATCCATATTATACTTTAACGCCCCCAAAGTATAATATAAAAACCTATAGTTTACTTTGGAACAATTTTAGATAATCATCAAAAGCAAACAATTTGTTTCTTTTATATCCGGTTACTTCCTTTAATATTCCTAACTTCTCAAAATCATTAACCAAAGAAATGGCAGACCTCGGAGTTATCTTAAAAAGATTAACCACATCATCAATACTTACTATTGGTTTACTATAAAGATAAAAAATAAATTCCCTTCCTTTTTCTGCTTTTCTGTTGAGTTTCACTATTTTTGCGTCAATATCATTTTTAAGTTTTAATGTTTCTTGAAATGTTTTTTTTCCTTTCTCTGCGGTCGATATAATCCCGTTTAGGAAAAATTTCATCCAGTGTGATAGATCGTTAGTTTCTCGTACATGAGAAAGAGCGTCATAATAAGATGTTCTGTTTTTTTCAAAGAAATCAGACAAATACAATGAAGGTTTCCTAAGCAGTTTATTGGCAACTAAATAAAATGTTATCATTGCTCTGCCGCAGCGACCATTTCCATCATTAAATGGATGAACGGTCTCAAATTGATAATGTGCAATGGCTATTTTAATAAGATGAGGCACTTCTATCTCTTCGTTGTGCAAAAACTTCTCAATATCACTCATAAGTTCAGGCACTTCATCGTGGGTTGGTGGTACAAAAACAGCATCTGATGGGTTTGAACCCCCAATCCAGTTTTGGCTTCTACGAAATTCTCCCGGTAATTTGTGTTCCCCACGAACCCCGGTCAGTAAAATTTTATGCATCTCTTTTAATAATCTATTGCTTAATGGTAATTTCTCAAGTTGTCCAATAGTATGCTTCATTGCCGTTATATAGTTTTGTACCTCTTGCCAGTCATCTCTTCTTTCAGGAACTATAACACTCTTATCCATTATTGCTTCATCTATGTTAGTTTTTGTACCTTCAATTTTGCTTGATGCCTGTGCTTCTTTGACAATATGCATTTGAATAAAAACATCTACATCCGGGACTATTAATGAAAATGCGTTTAGTTCACCCAATGATTGAGTGGCTTTTTCTAATAAGACATTGATTTTGGGGTCATCCCAAATCCAGGAATGATTTATTTTTTCAGGTAGAAAACTTTTATATTGATATTGTTGTCTGTAAGCACCAGACTTATAATCTCTAAGGTTCATCTTAATACCTCTATCAATAACCCTTCTGTTTCTTTTTCCAACACCAGAATATCTTTGCGAATCTCTTCAAGGCTTCTGAGTGGTTTATATTTATAAAATTCTTTTGTAAAGCTGATTTCGTACCCAACCCTTGTCTTCTTCTCATCAATCCAGGCATCAGGCAGATGGGGTTTTACCTCTTTCTCAAAATATCCGTGTATATCCTCATTAAGGGGGACATTCTCATAATCCCGCAACTCAGGGTTTGGCTCAGGGTTGCCATGCTTGTTAGAGATTATGTCTGCTGTTTCGTCATGCTCTGAAAGGGCTTTTAATATTGCCTTATTCAAGGATTTGTCCGCATCAAGGTTTCGTTCTCTGAAAACATCAGCCAATACTGATTGAAATTTATCTCTGTTTTTATACACTGTATCCCCAATAGATTTGAGAGCTATGATAATCCTTTCCTGCAGATTTTTCCCTTCTTCTATCTCCTTAAGCTGTTCATCTATTTTCTTCTTCTTGCTTTCTGCCAATTTAAGAAAAGCCTGTTCATCCTTCAGCCGCTTGATACGCTCAGCACTTGCCTGAAAATTAAGCTGAAAAGGTCTTTCAACCGTAATCTTGTAATAGCCGAAAGTCTCATTTAAGAATATCTTACTCTTGTCTGATTCCTCAAAGGATTTGTAAATATCCACAATCTTACCCATCTGTTCATCTGTTATGTGATGCCGTTTATTCCCTAAGCTCTTTCGCATATTCTCAAAATATTCCCGGGCATCTATCAATTGAACCTTACCTTTTCTTTCTGTTGATTTTTTGTTGGTAACAATCCAGATATAGGTAGAAATCCCTGTGTTATAAAATAACTGGTCAGGTAAGCCAACTATTGCCTCAAGCAAGTCATTCTCAATAATCCATTTCCTAATCTCGCTTTCACCGCTTCCGGCATCGCCTGTAAAAAGCGGAGAGCCATTAAAGACAATGGCTATTCTGCTGCCATTTTCTCGGACAGGCTTCATTTTGGAGATCATATGCTGTAAAAATAACAATGAGCCGTCGCTGATACGGGGAAGCCCGGCACCAAACCTGCCCTCAAAGCCAAGTTCCTCAGCCTCCTTCCTGACATCGGATTCTACCTTTTTCCATTCAACACCAAAAGGCGGATTTGAGAGCATTAAATCATAGGTTTCACCAGCAAGCTGGTCTTCTGAAAAGCTATTGCCCTTTTTGATGTTATCAGCCTCTTCACCTTTTATTAAGATGTCCGACTTGGCGATGGCGAATGTTTTGGGATTAAGTTCCTGGCCAAAAAGAAAGATCTTTGCCGTAGGGTTTATATGTTCAAGGTCATCTTTGGCTGTAGTAAGCATTCCTCCTGTGCCGCAAGCCGGGTCATAAATAGTGCGGATAATATTCTTTTGTTTTAATCCGCCGTTGCCTGCGATGAGAAATCGTACCATTAACCTTATAACTTCACGCGGGGTAAAGTGTTCACCGGCTGTCTCGTTTGACTGCTCGCTGAATTTCCTGATAAGTTCTTCAAAGATTGTACCCATTTCATGGTTTGCGACAATATCTGGATGCAGGTTTGTTTCGTTAAACCGCTGGATAATCAGATAGAGAAGATTTGCTTCATCTAATTTCTTTATCTCATTTTCAAATTCAAAATTTTCCAATATGTTGTACATATTCTGGCTAAAACTGTTAATATAGGCTCTGAGATTTTTAGCGATGTTGTTAGCATCCTGCAATAAGCTCTGGAAGGTAAATTTAGAGATGTTGTAAAATGGATAGCCAGAGACCTTTGTGAGTATTAAGTCTTTATTTTCTATGCCTCGCTCCTTGAGTTCCTGATTCTTTTCCAAAACCCTTTCTTTCGTTGGCTCTAAGACATCATCAAGCCTTTTAAGAATAGTAAGGGGAAGAATCACATCCTGAAATTCTGCCTGTTTATAATCACCACGCAGTAGATCCGCAATACTCCAGATAAAATTAACCTTCTCCTGAAAATTATGATTCATAAGATATCTTTCTCCTTAAAACTGAATGAGTTATTATCGGCAACAATAATATGGTCTAACACATCTATTCCAACAATTTTGCCTGTCTCAAGTATTCTTTTGGTAATATCTATATCGGCATCTGACGGCTCAGGATTACCAGAGGGATGATTATGGATTAAAATTATTGAAGACGACAGGGATTGGATTGCCTCCTTAAAAACCTCACGCGGATGAACAAGGTTTGTATCTAATGTGCCTGTAGAGATGGTGCTTATTTTAATAAGATTGCTTCTTGTATCTAAGCAGAGTATCAAAAACTGTTCCTTCTTTTTGCCCTTTAGCTGTTGTTTTACTAATTTGATAACATCTTGATGGCTTCTAACCGCTATCTGTTCTCCGTCATGCCCATCTTTCCTTTTTGCCAGCTCAAAGGACGCTTTTAACTGGGAGGCTTTTGCTGGTCCTATTCCTTTTATGGCAGACAATTCCTCTATGGAAGCCTCTGATATATTTTTAATATTACCAAAGGCACTCAATAACCGCTGTGCCGTAACCATTACTGATTCGCCTTTTATCCCCCTGCCGAGTATCAAAGCCAGAATTTCCTGCGAAGAAAGTGCCTCTGCTCCGTGTTTTTGAAGCCGTTCCCTTGGCCTTTCAGATTTTGGCAGGTCATTGATGGTAAAGTTGCTATTTATTGTTTTAGACATCTAAATTATCCTCTTACATAATGAGACCAACTCAATTTTGCAGACACTGTCTACAAAATTGGATATGTTTTATAAAATAATAAGGCATTATATATATTTCTCCAAGCAATAGTCAAGTCCCTTGCCAGCTGTGTAACAGTAACTTTTAGTTCTTTGTCAACAATTCTAATTATGAAAACCTTGCAAGAAGATTGAGAGGACTGTGGCTAATGATAACACTATCTCTATTGATGGACAGGTTACTCAGATACCACCCAACAAAATAAGATTCTCTTTGGTTAAAACTAAGGTGACTGTTTGTATTCTTGAGGATGACAGGGTCTTTGTTTTATGTAAAAGCTCTATCATTTGTGAAGAGATCCTGTTAAAAGGAAACAAAAACAAGACAAAAAGGGTATTTTATGGACACGGATAGAGGGAAGTTCTGTTTTAGGTAAGTGTTCATAAGTATTTCTTATTCTTCCCTTCTTGTTTGTCTGGCGTAAACTAAAGCTATGGTGCGATAGACGAAGTGGGCTAATTTGGAATATGGGGCGTAAAAAAAGAGGAAGAATACGGATACTAAGTGGATAAAATAAATGGGATAGGCAAGGATAGCCATATCTGCCAACCTTGTAATTTCAGCAAGCAAGCCGGATAAGACTACGGCGTAAAGGACACCAATAAACAACCAGTCGAAATAACTGCCAATACTCGCCTGTTTCTTTACCTTAAGTCGGTTGATGACCATCAAACTAATTCCTACAAGGAGTATTACCCCACTAACATTACCAATGAGTTTTAGTGGAGATAATTGTGGATAGGGTGAATGCTGACCCAGGATATACAGGTAAAACACGGCTAAGGCTGTGGTAATAGCAAGTCCGATAAATCCATACAATACACCTATATGAGCCAGGGATCTTCCTTTGTTCACCTCGCACTTGTTAAACCTGCTGTGTGTCAATATCTCGATTATCACCGGGATAATGGAGGGAATAAGTCCAACCCCGACACACTTATTCTCGCCTTGTGTATGCAAATCCTTCCAGAATCGTAGGACACCTATTCCAAATGCCAGTGTTGCCAATATTGCTATTGGAAGAAATATAGCATCTACAAGGGTGTGCGGCAGGAAATGACCAAAAACTATCTTGCCTTGCGGGATATTCAAATGTCCGCTAACTCCAAGCACCGCCAGAAGAACCAGGACAGGAAAGGCAATAAGGAGTGGTAGATATTTTATTTGCCCAACCATCATCGCCAGGAATTTAGGGAAGGCATAATGGGCAATCGTGAGTTTTCTGATAGCACCAATTACCTCACCCGGCTTGGCTCCTCTTGGGCAATATGCCGTGCAGTCACTACATTGGTGGCAAAGCCAGATATCCGGGTCGCTGACTAATTTATCCTTCAGACCCCACTGAGCATTAATCATCTCCTTTCTTGGAAATGGGTTATTGTCCGGGGATAATTTACATATCACCGCACAGGTAGCGCATTGGTAGCATTTTTTAAGCGAGCTTCCACCTGCTGAAATTATTTGTTTGACAAATTTTAGGTCAGGCTTTATATTCGCCATTTTTTTCCTCCATATTTATCCGCAGATAAAGGATATAGGTTTTATAGGACATATAAGACTTGTATCCTTTATCTGTGAAATCTGTGGATTTAAAATCCCTTAAACGGATTCGGTCCTACCTTCTCTATCGTTTCCATAAACTCCTTAAATATCCCAGGCAATAAGTCATATTCGTTTATCGAAAGTTGCACCATCTTAACTCGATCAGATTCAAGTCTCAGTCTATCTAATGTCTCTTTAACCTTACTCAGCCTATAATTTGCCAGCTCACTTCCTTTGATAAAATGACATTGGTAATCATCCCCATGCTTACACCCTATCAGCATTATTCCATCAATCCCTTTTGACAGGGCATCGGATATCCAGACAAGGTTTATTGAGCCAAGACATCGGACAGGGATAACCCGAAGATATGGGGTAATCAGGAGTCGGTTAGCACCAGCCATATCAAGGGCAGGAATCGCATCGTTTTCACACATAAAAGCCAGTATCCTGGGTTTTTCCTCGTCCTCTTCCGGCACCTCAATTGCCTTCATCATAGATGAGATTATATCAATGGAATAATTCTTGAAATTGATTATTCGTTCCGGGCAGGCACCAAGACAAGTCCCACACCTTCTACATCTGGTCAGACCGGGCAATGGGTTAAATTTTTCGTCTTCATTAATAGCACCAAATGGACACTCGTCTGTGCATCTCTTACACTGGGTACATCTTTGCATAAAAAACTCCGGGTAGCTTTCGTCCCCTACCCTTGGATGGACAGCCTTGCCCTGGCTGATAAGTTCAATACATTGGATAGCCTTAAGTGCCGCACCGCGGGCATCATCCATACTTGCCCCCATATCCATCGGATGACGGACACAACCTGCGGCATATATTCCTGTGCGACGGGTTTCATACGGGAAGCAAATGAAGTGGGAATCAGGGAAGCCATACCTTAACTGCGGTAGCTCAGGCCCCTGTCGATAGTCAAGATTCAAGATGTCAGAACGAATGATAACCTCGTTAGGTGCGACTGCCTCTGCTACCTTACATTCCTCTCCTTCCTGCGTCGGTTCTTCGCCGGTTATAGCCTCATCAAGGCAAGCCTTTATCGCTGTTGCCGGCACTATCCCTGTTGCCAGAACAACCAAATCTGCCTCGACACGGATATTTTCTCCAAGCAAGGTATTTTCAACCGTAACGGCTAAATTATTCCCCTCAATCGGCTGGACATTAACTACCTCTCCCTTAGTTAAAAATATTCCCTCGTCCTCCTGGGCACGGATATAAAAATCCTCATATTGCCCCATAGTTCGCATATCCTTATAAAATATATAAGCCGCAGCATCTTGATTTTGCTCACGGACATAAATTGCCTGTTTCAGAGAGGTCATACAGCAAAAGGTTGAGCAATAGGGAAGATGGTCAGGGTCACGACTGCCGGCACATTGAATAAAGGCTATATTCATTGCCTCCTTACCATCAGATGGTCTGGTAATTTTGCCCTTTTTTGCCATCTCTTCCATTTGGACATTGGTAATCACATTTGGTGAGTTGCCAAATCCAAGATGGGAGAGTTTCGTGGCATCATACGGCACAAAGCCGGCGGCTAAAACGATTGCCCCCACACGAAATTGCGAAGGCTTGCCTTCCTGCTCCAGCGTTACATCAAACACCCCGGGTCCACCGGCAATTTTCTTAATCTTAGCCGAGGTATAGACCTTAATATTGGGGTTTGCCTCTATCTCCTTGACCATTGTTTCATAGGGTAGTGATTGCAGCTCTTGATACGGGGGTTGCTTGGGGAATTGTTTATAAAGCTTAGTAGCAAACCCTCCAAGTGTCTGTTCCTTTTCCACCAGTACCACCTGTCGACCGGCTTTACCTGCCTCAATAGCCGCAGTCATACCGCTAATGCCGCCACCAACCACCAGTATAGTTCTACTTATCTCACCCTCAGGTTTATAAGGGATTGACACCTCAGTCTTTTGTGCCTTAATGATACCCATACGGAGATAGTCTTCTGCCATCATCTGGGTATCTTCGTTATTTATCGGCTGACTCCAGATAACTTGTTCACGCAGATTCACCCGCTCCATGATTTTATTGGTATCAAAGGCGAATACATCCTGATTCACCCGTGAGGAACATGCGGCAATGACTATGGTATTTACTCCCTCCGTCTCGCTATCGTTATTAATAATTCCAATTCCTTCTTCGCCACACAAATACGGATGAGTTTTACACACAAGGGCTTTATACTTTCCGGTTGCCACCTTTGAGAGTTTTTCTATATCAATGGATTCTCCAATCCCACAGCCTGTACAAATATAGACGGCTAATTTCTTATCCATAGTTTTTTACCCCCTCACCACACTCTGAATAGCTCTCAAGGCGGTTCCGGTAGCGTCCTGAACAGATGAGGATACATCTGCCGGTCTTTTGGCTACACCAGCCGCATAAATTCCATTGCCCTGCTCAAAATTGATAAATCCATTTTTATCACGAACGAGGCAAGCCTCATTAATATTTACCGACAACCCATTCGTTGGTTGCATGCCGCAGGCTAAAACCACCATATCCACATTTACCCTGATTTTCTTGCCGGCCAATATGTCTTCAGCCTCAACAATCAATTCCTTAGTATTGGCATCCTCAACGAGGTGGTACACCTCCTCAACAGAGGCTACCTTACCTTTAATCAGAGATACCTTTTCATCGCCGGATACCTTTGTCAAAAAGTCCTCATACTTGCCGGGTGTTCGGACATCAATATAAAACATGTAGGCTTGCGAGTCAGGAATATTTTCCCGCACATAGGTAATCTGCTTCAAGGATGCCAGACAGCAGACAGCCGAGCAATATGGCAGGTGATTTTCATCACGCGAGCCGGCGCATTGCACAAAGGCTACCTTCTTTGGCTCTTTCCGGTCAGATGGACGCAGGATTTTACCTTGCGTGGGTCCGGTTGGCGCCGCCAACCGCTCCATCATTATATTGGTAATTACATCCTTATATTTGCCAAAGCCGAGGTTATCAATTCGTGTGGCATCGTAAGGCTGCCAGCCGGTGGCGACCACAATTGAGCCGACATTGATATTTTTAGTTTCTGCCTGCATCTCAAGGTCAATCGCTCCATATTTGCAGGCGTCAACGCAAGAGCCACATTTTATGCAGGCTTTCTCATCAATAACATAATTATACGGAAAGGCTAACTGATGGGGAAGATAAATGGCTTTGGTACCTGTCAACCCAAGATTAAACTCATCCGGTCGCTGGGCAGGACATACCTTGGCGCATTCTCCACAGGTAGTACATTTTTGTGTTACAAACCGTGGCTGAATCCGCAGGGTAACCTCGTAATCCTTTTCCTTGCCGGTAATTTTCTCTACCTCTGTGAGGGTAAAGTATTTAATCCGATTGTTTGTTCTGATGCGGCGGAGGTTTATCTCCAGCCCGCAGTAAGGTGGACAGAGTTTAGGGAAATAACGATTCATCTGAGCGACCCTGCCGCCAAGGTATGGGTTTTTCTCAACGAGAATAACATTATACCCGGTTTCAGCCGCCTCAACCGCAGTGGTTATGCCGCTGATTCCACCACCAATTACCAGAATATCCTTAGCCATCAATTTACCTCCAGTTCTTATCAGTCAGACAAGTCAGACTTGTCTGACTTGTCACTGTTACCTCTCTCACACCTGCCAAAAATTACTTACTTAGACACTAAATCCTTATGTGCCTTTTTCATCATTGTCCATTGACCTGTCTTTGTATCTACCTTGGAATTGACAAAACATTTCCAGTTCGCATCATCAATCAGGTTATAGTCTGCACGGTAGTAAAAGCCTGGATACCTTGATTCTTCACGGAATAAGATATGTCGCAGATGTGCCTCTGCTGTCCAGATTCTGTGATAATTCTCCCAGCATCTCAACAACTCGTGCAGGTCCTTAGCCCCCATCTTTCTGGCATCTTCCTTGAGTATATCAAGGAGTTCCAACGCCTTTCCCAACATAGTCTTACCGGTTACATACCATGTTCCACAACCACCACCATATTCATCCATAATCTTGTTAAGCCGAAACATCAACATTCTCGGCTTGATATAATTTGGATTAATCTCCGGGTCTGTCGAATACCCTTTATTTGCCTCATAATTAATGAACGGCAGGTAAATTTCATCTGCCAATTCCCTTTTGTCTTTGGTAATAGTTTGGACAAAATCCTTATGGTCAAGCACGAATTTAACCGCAGATTTAGCGGCAATTCTACCTTCAACATGAGAGCCTGATGAGAATTTGTGTCCTGATGCACCCACACCATCACCTGCCGTAAATAAACCTTGAACCGTAGTCATTCTATTGTATCCCCATTGCCATTCTGCCGGTGCAATATCCTCAGGACCACTAACCCAGAGTCCACAGCAACCTGAATGCGAACCTAGCAAATAGGGTTCTGTCGGCATAAGTTCAGACATTGTTTCCTCAGGAGCAATATTCATACCTGCCCAATGTCCTGCCTGTCCAATGCACATATCAAGGAAATCCTCCCATGCCTCAGATTCAAGTTCCCGGCATTTTTTCTTGTCATTACCATAAGATTCAAAGAGGTTTTTCATAGCGGTTGGAGTATCCATATAAATAGGACCCCTACCTTCTTTTAACTCCTTAAGCATCTGATGATTTCTCAGACATGTTGGAGTTACTTTAGAAGCACCATACGGCAAATAATCGTTAAGCATAGCCGCATTCTTTACACTGTAATCCTCACCTGCGGCATTCATTGCCTTTGCCTTAAACAGTAAAAACCATGCTCCCACCGGTCCTGCCCCATCTTTGAATCGAGCTGGGACAAATCGGTTTTCCATCATGGTTAATTCAGCCCCTGCCTGAGCGGCCATAGTGTATGTCGAGCCGGCATTCCAGATAGGATACCATGCCCTGCCCATACCTTCACCGGTTGACTGCCTTGGTCTGAATATATTTACAGCACCACCGCAAGCCATAATAACGGCATTAGCTCTAAAGATATAAATCTTATTCTCTCTTGTGCTAAAACCAACTGCCCCGGCAATCCTGTTTTCTTCCTTACCATCAAGCAATAAACTGACAATAAAAACCCGTTCATAGATATTGTCCATACCAATAGCTGTTTTAGCCGCTTCAGCCACAATGGTTTTATATGATTCACCATTAATCATTATTTGCCACTTACCGGTTCTGACAGGCTTGCCACCCTTTTCAAGTGGTATATCTTCAGAGCCGTGTTCTTTCCAGACCGGCAATCCCCATTCCTCAAATCTATGAACTGAATCATCAACATGTCTGCCAACATCATAAATCAGGTCATCACGCACCACACCCATAAGATCATTAGAAACCATTTTGACATAAGCCTCAGGTGTATTCTCTCCAAGGTAGGTATTGATGGCTGAAAGCCCTTGAGCAACAGCACCGCTTCTTTCCAAAGCCGCTTTATCCACCATGGTAATTTTCATATTTGGCGAAGCCCATTTTTTCACTTCAAATGCCGCTCCGCATGCTGCCATGCCACCACCGATAATTAAAATATCGGTTTTTATTTCTTCTATCTGTGGCTCTTTACAAAAATGTGAAGTATCTCTCGTTTGTACTGACATTTTTCGCCTCCTTTCTTATACCTTTGCCGGAACAGGAAGTGTCTTTCCTGCTTCCGTGAACAAGTTTAGATTATTAAGGTCAGCCTCTGTTGGTTGTGGCTTACCCTCATAAGGTTTAATTGAGCCCTCAGGTGTCGTCCGAATAGGAAACTTAAACCTTTTAATATTTCCATTTCTGAACTGGACTGTCCACATAATAGAATCCGTACCTCTTAAGGGAATAATTTTACCTCCCATAGGCACGATATCTGCATAGGCTCTAATCTCAATAGCCTGTTGGGCACATATCTTGGCACAGCAGTAACACTCCCAACATTGCTCAGGCTCCTGATTGAAAGCCTTAGTCTTCTCCTCATTCAACCTATACAGATCGTTCGGACAGATATACTGACAAGCCGTCTTATCCTGCCCTTTACACCCATCACACTTTTCTGCGATAACAAAACTTGGCATTTATTTTACCTCCTTTTAATTTCGAATGTTTAATGTTTAATGTCGAATTTCGAATGTTAATTCATTTCAATCCGCAATTCGCTTTTTAATTTCGAATGTTTAATGTTTAATGTCGAATGTTAATTCATTTCAATCCGCAATTCGCTTTTTAATTTCGAATGTTTAATGTTTAATGTCGAATTTCGAATGTCGAATGTTAATTCATTTCAATCCGCAATTCGCTTTTTAATTTCGAATGTTTAATGTTTAATGTCGAATGTTAATTCATTTCAATCCGCAATTCGCAATTCGCAATTCGCAATTCCCTAAATCACCTCCCTTTAGTAGGAGTTTAGGGTGTTTTCTTCCACCCCAACCCTGATTATTTCTCTCCCCGCGCATGTTTATGTAACTTGATTTCCACCTTTTCCTCTAATGTCGCGTAATACTCCTTTAATACCTCCAACACCTCAGGTCGGCTGAAGTGGTCAGGAATTTTCTCGTCTTCGGACAGCATTTTTCTAAGCATTGTGCCACTCAAATTCACTCGGTCTGCCTTATCGTGAGGGCAGGTCTTGGTTGACGCCATACCGTCACACTTAAGGCAATAGAAAGTCAGGTCAATCTTAAGCGGTTGAAGTAAAAGAGAGCCGCTGGGAATTTCATTAAAGATGTGTTGGGCATCATAAGGACCGTAATAATCACCGACTCCGGCGTGGTCCCGACCAACAAGTAAATGGCTGCAGCCATAGTTCTGACGAAAAACCCCATGCAGTAATGCCTCGCGTGGCCCACCGTAACGCATCTCCATAGGATAAACACCCTGAATACAGGTATCCTTGACAAAATACTTTTCCACTAACAGGTCAATTGCCTTTACTCGGACATCTCCGGGTATATCCCCTTCTTTGAGTTTACCGACTAATTGATGAATATACACGCCATCGCAAATCTCAACAGCTATTTTAGCCAGATATTCATGTGCCCGATGCATAGGATTTCGTAATTGCAGAGCGGCTACCGTGCTCCAGCCTTTTTCCTGAAAAAGTGCTCTGGTCTGTGCAGGACGCATATATTTATCACCATATTCAGCCGGGTAATGAAGTTCATTCAATACCTTTACCGGTCCGGCAAGATTTACCTCTTCCTGAGTCATAACCTTATGCACCCCGGGATGGGCATGGTCGGTTGTCCGGAATACTTGCCTGCACTCATGCTCCTTGTCAATCGTGTATTTCTCCGTTACCTTCATTGTGCCCATTAATTCGCCGGTTTCCTCATCAATCAAGGCAACCTCTTCACCCTTTTTCAAACTATCCGCCTGTCCCTTGGTTGTAGAAAGTGTAATCGGAATAGGCCAAAACAGATCGTTAGTCATCTTATATTCATCGCAAACACCCTTCCAGTCATCATAACCCATAAAACCATCCAATGGGGTAAAGGCACCCATACCCATCATAATCAAATCAGATGTCTCCCGAGAACTCATTTTAACCTCGGTTAAGGTTTTTGCCTTCTTCCGCTCTTCGTGGAGTTCATCTCCTTGAAGTAGTAAAGGCTTTAGATTTCCACCACCATGTGGTGCAATTAATTTTGACATACCTTTTTCCTCCTTTATCATGAATTTTAGTCAGCGTTTAAGATTATCGCTGATTCAGTAATCAGTAATTTGATAATTAATTTATATTATTCAGTAGCATAAATTTTTTTATCTGGCAAATTATAAGATTTTATATGTAGATAAATTTTCTTTATGGAGTAGATTTTTTGTTCAGGCGATAAATAGGGAGCAGGAAGCAAGTTCCTTACTCTCTGCCTCCTTGCTCCTTGCTCCTTGCTTCTTGCTCCTTACTCGAGGTTGGACTGAGGAAACTCAAGAATTGTTCCATAGGTTTGGTTCTAAAATGCCCATGTTTTAAAATGATGGTAAAGTCTCTTTGGAATCTGAGACCCTTTATTCGAAGTATTTTGAGGGAATTTAGTTTCTTTTCTTTTAATACCGCCCATTGTGAGATAATGCCTATGCCAAGTCCTGTCTCTACTGCCGACTTGATTGCCTCTGATGAGCCTAATTCCATCTTGATATTCAAATCAGACAATTTTATTTCCGCCTTCTCTAATATCTCTTCTATCACCTTTCGAGTTCCAGAACCTTGTTCACGGAAGATAATCGGTTCCTTCTTAAACTCATCTTGTTCTATTTCCTTTTCTTCTTGCCAGTGGTGTTTTACAGAGGCAATAACGACTAATTCATCTTCAATAAACTTCTCAACCAGGATGTCCCTATGGCTTACCGGTCCTTCAACCAAGCCTAAATCGATTAAATTATTTAAAAGTTGGGAGGTTATCTCTTTTGTATTGGCATTGGTAAGAAAAATCTCAAATTTGGGGTATAGGTCTTTAAATTTACCCAATATAGTAGGTAAAAGATACTGACCAATGGTAGTAGATGCACCAATCACTAATCTGCCATGAGAGGTTTGAGTTAAATCCGCTATTTCCTTTTCTGCCTTTTGATAAAGGTTTAAAATATCCCGGGCATATTTAAAAAGAATCTCTCCTGCCGGTGTCAGGCTAACTTCACCCTTTATACGGTCAAATAATCTTGCCTCCAAAGCTTCCTCTAGGATATGAATTTGATGACTAACCGCCGGCTGACTTAGACATAAAATATTAGCGGTATTAGAAAAGCTCTTTTCATTTGATAGTGTATAAAATGTCCTTAAGGAAAAACGGTCTAACATAACAAATTACCCCTTACTACCCTTCTTCATAATTACTTCCTTATTTACATCAATATGTTTTATAAAGAAAAATTATCTCTACATAAAATTTTAGAAATTGACACACAGGAAATTTTATAGTAATATTTTATATCTAAGTCGTTTAAATATCAAGTGTTTTTTGGGGTGCCGCAGGTATGGAGATAAAAGACACAAGCGTTATTCTTTTACCGGAGGAGATTATTCAACTGATAGGTATCTGTGAAGATGCCAACAAGGATAATGCCTTATCTTTCTTAAAAGAACTTCGCAAAAAAGTAGAAAAGGTTCAAAGTGGGGCTCGTTCTTCATACCAACGAGGTGGACACATAGGACAAGCTAAATTTTAGAGGGCAGATAAGCCTGATTTTATACCATTAACCAACTAATAAAGCACTTATTAATGAAAATTTGACATAGAGCAAATTAATTTGAGGGCAAACAAGTTTATCTTTTATTGCTCGGTATTATTTCCTATGTCCGGTTTTCGTTAATAACTACTATAAAGGAATAAACAGATGTTATCGCAAAAACTGAAAAAATTAATCCTACCCATACTCTTTTTAAATTTAATTATCGTGCCTGCATTTGCCTCTCAAGGAACTTCTGCCCCTACTGTTTCAGGTCCACAGGTGGTCTGGTGGGTCTGGCCATTAGTCCTTTTTTTGGTTACATTCATTTTAGGCATACTGGCGGTGCTGGGTGGGGTTGGAGGAGGGGTACTTTATGTACCAATTATTGGTGGTTTTTTCCCTTTTCATCTTGACTTTGTGAGAGGAGCAGGATTATTTGTTGCTCTTTCTGGTGCTTTGGCAGCAGGACCAGGTCTTTTAAAAAGGAATTTAGCTAATCTACGGTTGGCATTACCTGTAGCATTAATTGCCTCTACTTCGGCAATAGTCGGGGCAATAGTTGGACTGGCTATTCCCACAAATATCATCCAGACACTGCTTGGTATAACTATTATATTTATTGTGATTATTATGGGGTTGGCAAAAAAGTCTGATTTTCCAAATGTTCCCAAACCAGATAAATTATCTCAATCTCTGGCTATTATGGGGATTTATCGGGAAGAATCATTAGGAAAAGATGTCCAATGGTGCATTCATAGAACACCTCAAGGATTAGCTTTATTTGTTCTTATTGGTATTATGGCCGGTATGTTTGGGCTGGGAGCAGGTTGGGCTAATGTTCCAGTATTAAATCTGCTCATGGGTGCTCCTTTGAAAATCGCGGTTGGGACAAGTAAATTTTTGCTTTCAATTACCGATACCTCTGCCGCCTGGATATATCTTAATGAGGGAGCAGTTTTACCTATGATTGTTGTTCCCTCTGTTGTAGGAATAATGCTTGGCTCTATGGTTGGGGTTAAACTATTAGTTAAGGCAAAACCAAAGAGTATCAAATGGGTGTTGCTTGGCATTTTAACCTTTGCAGGTCTAAGGGCGTTACTCAAGGGTGTGGGAGTGTGGCCATAATAAGGAATAAGCGTTCAGGTGTCAGGTAAAACCAGGAAATTCAAAAAAGCAAAGAATATGATGCCTCTCTTTGCTTCTCTACATAAAATACTCTAATTTTCTTAATACCTGACACCTGAACGCTTACAATAAGGAGAATAAAAAATGACTGAGGATAGAACAAAGCCTTCAGAAAAACAACTGATATATGCTAATATTTTAAATATTGGTATGTGGACCGGACTTTTAATCCTTATAGTTAGTTTTGTAATTTACATCTCTGGAATACTACCAGGTTTTATCCCTATTGAGGATATACCTAAATATTGGGGAATGAAATCTAAGGAGTATATTCATCTCCTTAATGCCCCAACTAAATGGGGATGGATAACTATGGTAGGTAAGGGAGATTACCTGAATTTTATTGGTATTGCTATCTTAGCCGGTTTGAGCGTAGTCTGCTATCTATTTATTTTACCTTCCTTAATTCGTAAGAAAGATAAATTTTATATTGTTATTGTTGTTTTAGAAATAATTGTTTTATCACTTGCCGCAAGTGGAATTCTCACCGTAGGTGGACATTAAGAATTAAAAATTGAGGAATTAAATGCAATCTGATAAATAACTTAACATAATAGTTGTATTTCCACCCCCTACCCCCGCCAGCGGGGGATAAGTTTGTACGAGGCTGTCCCCCGCTGGCGGGGGTAGGGGGTGGATTTTCCCTACGAGGTATGTCAACTTAATTAATGGATTGCATATAAAAAATAATTCTCAATTTTTAATTCTTTTATCTTACAGCATATCAATATATCCGCAAGGGCATTCCTCGGCGCATTTCTTACAACCCTGACATAGTGCCAGATTAAACTCGTAATGTTGACCCTTGGGTTGTTTCTTGACGGCACTATCCGAGCAGAAGGTATAGCAGTTATCGCAATCAAAGCACAGCCCGCAACTTAAACATCTTTTCGTTTCTGTTATTGCCGCAGATTCATCAATAGTAAAGGCAACCTCGTTAAAATTATTTACCCGTTCTGCCGGGGCTAAGTATGAAGTTTGTGTTCGTGGCAGGATATCGTAGTAATTAAGATTCATATTGGTCTGGCGAATTACTGTGGGAGCAATAATTTTGGCTAATTCTCTTTCCCGCAGGTAATTGTCCATTGTCTCAGCGGCTTTTCTGCCAAGCCCAATTGCCTCGGTAGCAAGCCCAAGTTGGTTGGTAACATCACCACCGGCAAATACCCCTTTTAGCCCTGTCTGCCCTCTCTCATCAACAGTAATCCAGCCCTTTTCATTTTTAAGTTCTTCTAACCCTGTCCAGACAGGCGACTGGCTGATGGCGGCGATGATTGCCGTGGCATCCACCGTAAATTCAGAACCCGCAATAGGTATCGGTTTTCTTCGTCCACTTTCATCCGGCTCACCCAATTCCATGCGGATACATTTCAGTCCTACCGCTTTATTGCCTTTCCTTAAAACTTCCACCGGGGCAACCAACAGTTCTAAATGGATTCCTTCCTCTTCTGCTTGATTAACCTCGTGGGCAATAGCCGGCATCTCTACCTTAGTTCGTCGGTAGAGGATAGTTACATCTGCCCCTTGTCTTCTGGCGACCCTGGCGGCATCTATGGCACTGTTTCCACCGCCGATGACCAGTACTTTGTTTCCCAACTCCACCTGTTGGCCGGAATTAATTTTATTCAGGTAATCAGCCCCGGTAAAGACATTGACTACATCTTCACCCGGGATATTTAGACCAAGCCCTTGATGAGCACCAATAGCCACATAGATGGCATTATATTCCTTTTGCAACTGTTCAATATTCCCAACCCTGGTGTTGTATTTAATCTCCACGCCCAGGGCTAAAATCTTGTTAATTTCAGCGTCTAAGATATCCTCTGATAATCTATATCTCGGTATGCCATAACGGAGCATACCACCTGATTTCTCATACGTCTCAAAAATCGTTACCCGGTAGCCTCTTCTGGCTAACTGGTAAGCACAGGAAAGCCCTGACGGACCAGAGCCGATAACCGCTACCTTTTCTGGATATATGTCCGGATAAAGCCGTTTATGTGCCAGATTGTTCTTGATACCGTAGTCACCAATAAATCGCTCCATATTGTTGATAGAAACAGCCTCGTCCTTTTCCTGTCGCGTCAGTTCCTTGCGGTTACATTCCTTTTCACAAGGATGTGGGCAAACCCTGCCGCAAACCGCTGGAAATGGGTTTTTATCCACCAAAATATACCAACCCATTTCAAACGACTGAGCATAGTTCCTTTTATAACCTTCGGATTGACTGATAGTGGTTAAATATCCCCTTATATCTATTCCACTGGGACAGGTAAATGTACACGGTGGTGTTTTAGGGGTATATTTAGGTCGAAGTGTAGAGGTTTCTCTACCTCCCCGCAAACCAATTTTGGTTAAATCTCTTTTTCTTATTTTAATTACTATAGCCATAGCAACCTCCTTTCTTAATTTCGAATTTCGAATTTCAAATTTGGGGAAATTCCAATCCCCAATCCTATATCCTCAATCCAAAATCCAAAATTACATCGCCGCTCCTTCCTGATGCGGTATCTCAATAAATGTCCCTCCAAAATAAGTATAAACACATCTCTCTGAATCTATCAACATTCTTACCGCTCCCCTTGCATCTTCTTTGGAGACCATATCCTCACCAAATTGAGCAACCATCTCTTTCGGCAAGTCATTGGGTTTAAACTTCTTTTTACCAGCATACTCTGCTATCATTTTATACATTGCCTCGGCTATTTCCTCAACAGACATTTTATCTGCCATTTTTGCTTACCTCCTCCCTTACTTCATCTGTGTTGTTGTTCTATAGGTTTTGCCCGCGTGCTTGAAGTCATCGATGTGGTATTTAGTGAACTTAATTCCAGTCAGGTCAAAGAATTTTGGCCAGCCAATCCTATTTATCCACTCACCTACACGCTCATATTTTCTGGCTCCTTGAGCGTATATTTCAACAATACTTTTAACCGCAGACACAGTTTCAGGCCATCTTGGTGGATTATTAGGTAGAAATGGTATGGCTAATTTAGTGAACATAGGAGTTGTTCTGGCATTAGAAACCTTACCACCTACCCAGATAGAGATCCCATCATTTAATGGGTCAGCAATCGGCATCGCCGGACAAACCGTGTAGCAATTGCCGCAATACATACAATTATCTTCATCAACTTCTACAGATTTCTTGCCATCAATTATAGTTGGTCTTATCGCCGCCAGCGGACAAGAGGCTATAACCGAAGGAATTTCACAAAGATTTGACAACCTTTCACGATTAATCTTTGGTGGTCTGCGGTGGACTCCCAAAATAGCAATATCCGAGCAATGCACCGCACCGCACATATTCAGACAGCAAGCAACCGCAATCCTTAATTTATGCGGCAATTCTATCTTCCCGGTAAAGTAGTCGCACAATTCATCCATCACCGCCTTGACAATCCCTGAGGCATCAGTAGCTGAAGAATGGCAGTGAACCCAACCCTGGGTGTGGACAATATTAGAGATGGTATTCTTCGTGCCTCCTACCGGAATACCATTGGCAGATAAATCATTGATTAATGGGTCAATATTATCCTTGTTACCCAGCATAAATTCAACATTGTTTCTTGAGGTAAATCTCAAATATCCCTCACAATATTTCTCGGCTAAATCGCATAATAGTCGGACAAAATCGCTACTCATCAACCTGGGTGAACCTGCCCGCACGGTATAAATCTTATCATCGCTTTCTGCTACATGAACCAATACCCCCGGTTTTAATACCTCATGATATTTCCATTTACCATAGTTATTTTTGATAATTGGGTGTAGAAACTTTTCATAATGTGGTGGACCTATATCAGTCCGTCTTTTTTGTGGTGTTGCCATGTTAAACCTCCTTTTTAAATTTCGAATTTCGAATGTTGAATGTTGAATGTTAAATTTAATCTTTTTTCAATTCGCAATCCGCAATCCGCAATTCGCAATTATTTATTAATTTTAGCCGTTTTACCTGTTGAAATAAAGATGGCTAAAAGTTCTTTGGCTTCATTCATAAGATTTTCAACCTTTAACAGGTTTATAATATTAGATTCAGTCAGTAGTTCCAGCCAATATATAGTTTCATCTACTTCTTGCGTGACAATTCCAAATCTTAGAGATAAAATCTGCTTTTGATCTCGCCCGTGTAGCCTCACGATAATTTGCTCCCACAGATGTGCCTGACCGTAAGACTTGATTTCCAAGTATACTTGACTCTTTTGTGTTAGGTAATGTACCAACAAGTCTAATAATTCTTAAAGCAAATTCCTTCGTTCTTTTCCGAAGTTCCTCTTGATTCATTCCTATTTCCTTCTTCTACATTTCGAATTTCGAATGTTGAATGTTGAATGTTAAATTAAATCTTTTTTCAATTCGCAATCCGCAATCCGCAATTCGCAATTTTCAATTCGCAATTCGCAATCCGCGATTATCCCCCTTCTTCCTCGTAATATTCCTCGTAGAATATATACGGATTGTCTCTGGGTTGAAAGACCATTTGTGGCACAGGTTCAAGCCCTATTTTTTCCAGAAAATTGCCCAAACCTATCCGTTGAATACATTCACCAATCCGTTCTCTTGCCTTGCCATATTCATCCCAGAAGTCCCAGATTCTTCGGATAAGGGATTTTAGCTCATCATAAGGTGGCTCAAGTTTCATAAATGGCACGAGCACCGAAGAAAGTTGAGCACCTTCGACGATGGGCGCCTTTGCTCCAATAAGAAGACAAGCACCTTTATCTTCTCCCGGTCGAAGTGCTTTGGGCATAACATTGATACAGTGCATACATTTACTACAGCCTTCATCATCTATCTTTAATTCCTTTCCATCCCATTGGATACACCTTTTAGGACAGAGATTTGCTACATTAGATTGAATATCAAACCCTGAATCGGCATATTCCTTAACCGCACTCTGGTCTATGCGGATGTTATCCCGCCATATTCCGATAATCGAGAAATCACTTCTGGCAATCGAGGCGACACAATCATTAGGACAACCAGCCATTTTAAATTTCCATTTGTATGGGAAAAATGGGCGATGTAACTCGTCCTGATAGGTCATAGTTAAATCATAAGTAAGTGCCATCGTATCATAGCAGGCAAATTCACATCGAGCAGGTCCCAGGCAACAACTTGGGGTTCGCACATCAGACCCTGAACCACCTAAATCCCAATCTGCATTTGATAAATCAGTAAACAGGGGTTCTAATTTATCCGTATCTGCTCCCAGAAATATCAAATCACCGGTAGAGCCGTGCATATTAAGTATTCCTGAGCCGTATTTGTCCCAGATATCCATTAATTCCCTTAATGCCGTTGCGGTGTAAAACCAGCCTGAAGGTTGATTAACCCGAACAGTATGAAAATGGGCAGCTCCCGGGAATTGGTCACCTACATCTGAAAATCTGCCGATAACTCCCCCACCATAGCCTTTGACACCTACTATACCACCATGTTTCCAGTGAGTCATCTTGTCCTTATAAGAAAGCTCAAGTTGCCCCAGTAGGTCTTTTGCCTTTGGACTCCGCTCGGCCAATTTCTTTAAATCCTTCACAAAACTTGGCCATGGACCCTCTTCTAATTCGTCTAAAAGCGGTGTTTTCAAATCAGACATTTTTTTATTCCTCCTTTTTCTTTTGTAGATATAGGTTGCCTTATTTTTTTGCCTCTGTTGGCAATAAGGCAAAGAGTTTTAGCCCTAAGACATACAGCAGACCAACAATCGCTAAAATCCCGACTGCCTGAATAACCTCTAACGGACTAATCAAATAACTGCCTATTGCCCCATCCATAAATGGACTACTGACCTCATAACCCGGAAATAGTTCTACTGGAAATACCTGGCCCGGGATAACAATAATGAATCTTTCACACAGCACGCCAATAACTACCAATACCGATGAAAACACAATCCAGCCAATTGAATCTTTAGTTTTTGGGTTAAAAAGTATAATAGCCGGGATAATAGAGCCAATAAGTATCAGCCCAATCCAAAAGACTAAGCAATATTCATTGCCACTAAATAAAAGGAAATGTGCTGCCTCGTAAGTTGCCGGGGCATAAAGTCGGGTCAGGTTTTCAATGACAATAAGGTAGAAAACAACGAGGATAAATGCCACTAATAATCTACTCAAACCTATAATTAATTGCGGGTCTAAATATCGCTTAGTGCATTTAAAAGTCAGCAAAAGCAAGATAATGATTAACGCCGTTCCGGAGGATAGTGCGGCGGCAACAAAACTCGGTGGAGTCAAAGGCGAATGGTATAATTCACGACCACTGACAAAGCCAAAAATAGCCCCAGTCCCACTATGAACACAAATTGCCCAGACAACGGCTAATGTCCCTATTGCCTTAACCCATTTTGCCCTCTCGGTGAACATTGCCCAGAGATAGACAATGCAGATAACAATATAGGCTGAATACAGAAAACCGTTCCAGGAGAAGATAGAGGTTGGGTTCAGGTAGAAAAATGCCATCGTAATCCGCTCCGGTCTGCCGAGGTCAAGACTGAGAGATAATAATGCTCCCACTAAAAGCAGTGCGGCTAAATAAGCCGCTACCCTGGCGAAGCTTTTGTATTCTGTTTGCCCAAATACGGATGATAAAGAAGATAGCACCAGTGAGCCGGCACTTAAGCCAATTAAATAAATGGTCAGGACAATCGGCATTCCCCATGGTACCTGGTTATTCATTCCGGTTAGATAATGCCCCTTGGTGTACATCAGGTAAGAGGAATACAGACCACCTGAGGCTAACACAGTCAGCACTGCTACTAACAGATAAAATCTAATTGTTTTACCCTCTATTTTAGTGAAATATATCTTCATCCTTTAGTTACCCTCATCAGAAAAATAGGTCTTATAAGACTTATCGCCATTACTTTACAATCCTAAGTAATAGACCTTTGGCTTTGAGCTTAAATCAGGTCGAATGGTTTTAGTTTTACCTGAGGCAATTAATTTAGCTATCTCGCTTTGTGAGTTATTCAAATTGCCAAAAACCATAGCCTTTTCCGGGCAAGCATCAACACAAGCCGGCATAAGCCCTTTATCTATTCTGTGGACACAAAAATTACATTTTTCCACTACCCCATGCATTCGTTTGGGAACATCAGGGTTAGTCCATTTATTAGTTTTCTTAAACACAAACGACCTCGATTTATAAGGACAGACAATCATACAATATCTACACCCAATACATCTATGTTCATCAATCAAGACAATCCCGTCCTTACGTTTAAAGGATGCCTTAACCAAGCAGACCTTAACGCAAAATGGGTCTTCGCAATGGTTACATAGCAAAGGAATAGGTCGGTTTTGGGCATTAGGGAATTTGGGTTTTATGTTAGCCACCCTGAGCCAATAGTTATCTGGTGGGACATTATTTTCTTTGCGGCAGGCGTCTACACATATGGTACAGCCTGGCTTACATTTGTTTAAATCAATCACCATACCTAATTTAGTCTTTCCAGAAGCAGTATCTTCTGCCCGTAAAAGGGAGACTAATTGAGGTAATGGGGCTATGGCTGCTCCTAATACCAATCCACCACCTATTTTAAGAAAAGTCCTTCTATCCATAATTACCTCTTCTCAATTGTCCGACTTGTCAGACTTATAACAATTAACGCCCCCGACCCTCTGAATAATAATGGCACTCAAAGCATTCCGGTTTCACACCAACATAGTTATGACATCTGTTACAAAATTCCTCACGATTAGCGTGGCAGGTGCGGCAGTTTGCCAGACTATGAGCAGTATTCCTTCTGCCACAACGAACTACCTTTTCCCGTTCTTTTTTAAGAATATCCATGTGATTTGCCCGCATGTAATTTGTCTCTTCCACGCATTTGCCTGGTTTATGAATTACCATGTCAGGTTTTGGCACTTTGTGACCTACTCCTCCACGCAAGACATTCAATAACACCGGGGATGTAATTATTACTAAAAAGATTAGGACGCCGATGATAGCTAATAGCTTTTTCACAATTATCCTCCAGTCAGACGAGTCCGACAAGTCAGATCTGTATAGCCTTTGAGACAAGTTGATGGACACCGCCAACCATCTCCATTGGCAAGCCATATTTAGGGAATACGGCGGTGAACTGGGCTTTACAGACAGCACAAATAAGGGCGAAGAAATTTACTCCGTGGCTATCCACCACTTGTTTTAAGGCTTGCATTCTGGGCATTACCCCGGCTACCCGCACTTGCATAAGTTCATCTGTAAGTAAGCCGGCACCTGCCCCACAGCAAAATGTATTTTCTTTAATCGTTTCCTCCGCCATATCCACATATTTATTACAAACCGCTTTAATCAATGCCCTGGGGATTTCAAATTGACCACCTGCACAATTACCCATTCTGGATGCCCGGGCAACATTACAGGAATCATGGAATGTTACGCTGAACTCGTCATTTGCCGATTTATCAATCTTCAACACCCCACGATTTATCAAATCCATAGTGAACTCACAAATATGTTGTGGTCCCGGATATTTTGGGTCAAGGGTATCAAACGGACCAACCAATGTATTCCAGAAGCTGTAGGCAACCCGCCAGGCATGACCACATTCACCTACAATAAGTCGTTTTACCTTTAAATTGCGGACTGCATCGGCAATTCTTTGGGAAACCTTCTGCATAATACTATAATTTCCGATAAACATCCCAAAGTTACCAAACTCAGCCGCATGGGAACTTATTGTCCAACTTATTCCAGCCTGATGGAAGACCTTGGCGTAACCAATTAATGATTCTATATGAGGTGAGGCAAAGAAATCCGCAGAAGGGGTAACCAAAAGTATCTCTGCTCCCTCCTCATCCATCGGCAGCCGAACATCTACACCTGTGGCTTCCTTTATCTCTTCCTCAACAAATTCAAGGGTATTCTTCAAAGCATTTGGCTGAAGCCCTAAATTATTGCCTATGGTTAAAACCTTGCCTAAAACCTCTGTGGTATATTTCTGCCCGACACCTATGGCATCCATTATTTCCCTTGCCGCCATGCAAATCTCAGCGGTATCTATACCATAAGGGCAATAAACAGAACATCTTCGGCATTGGGAACACTGATAAAAATAGACATACCATTCATTCAGCACATCCTCGGTCAAATCCTCAGCATTAGCCAATTTACCGAGCATCTTACCTGCCGGGGTAAAATATCTACGATAGACCTTCCTCAATAACTCCTGTCTGGCTACCGGCATATTCTTTGGGTCTTTGGTACCGAGGAAGAATTGGCATTTATCCGCACACGAACCACATCTGACGCAAGTGTCTAAATAGACCTGAAGGGACTTATACTTTTTTAGCAGTTCACCCATTTTGGCAATAGCCTTTTGCCTCCAATCCTCCACCCGCTGAGTTGGAAAGCCAAGGATAGCCATATCCTTTTCCTTGCATGGATAGCTTCTGAACTTATCGCCGGAAGCCGCCCCTTCTTTAATCCTGGGTATCTCGATTCTACCTGTAATTTCAGGAATTTCTATTTCTACCTTCGCCATTTTAATTCATCCTTATTACTAATTTCGAATGTCGAATGTTGAATTTATTTTCAATTCGACATTCGACATTAGTAATTCAATCCCACGGATTCACATGCCGTTTTTCCCTTGAATTATCTACCTGATGTCTGGTTGGGCTAAAGAATATTCCACCGGCATGCATTAATTTGCTAAACGGAAAATAGATAAGCAAAATCAATATCAATGTAAGATGTATCAAAAATATTGGGTTTGTCGGCACTGCCTCAGGCTTGAAGGAAATCAAGCCTAATGTAAATGCCTTGACACTAACCAAATCAGGTCGGGTGATATATTTAAGCAAAACACCACTGGCGCCAATGCAAAATATAAGTGCCAGGATAAAATAATCCGCTAAGATAGATATGTAGGCTGTTTGGTCGATAAATATCCTTCGTAGTCCAAGATACCCAATAGCCAAAAGGAGGATATAGCCGGCATAATGTCCTATATTTTGGAAGAATACCTGAAAATACATCAGGCACTCCGGCACAGGATGGATAAAATATCTGGTATGACTGATTAAAATCACAAGCAGTGATGCATGAAGAACAGCACCACCAAGCCAGATAAATTTATTGCCTTTGAACAAACTGCGGAAGAATAATGCCTCGCAAGCGACACGAATGCCCGCTCCAAAGGCAGTGGTAGGGGCTGGAGTAGTAGGAATTTTAAGTGGGGATGGGGTTGCTCCATATTTCCAAATCTTAGTCAGGAAACCAAGAATAAAAATAGCTATAGCTATGTAAGTAAAGATAGTATAAAATACCGTTAAAGGATTCACAGCTACCTCCTTTAATTTTAGATTTTGAATTGAAATCTTTCCGAAATCTAAAATCCGCAATCCAAAATTTCTTCCTTATACACAACCTGTCGGTTTAGGAAGTCCTGCAATCTTACATGCCTGCTTGGCTGGTCCAGCAGGAAAAAGCTCATAAAGATATTTGTTATTGCCTTTTTCAGGGCCAAACATCTTTGCCATCTCTTTTATCAAAATCTTAATCATCGGTGCAATCTGATACTCTTTATAATAACTCTTTAAGAAATTCACTACTTCCCACTGTTTCTCATCCATCTCAATATCTTCTGTTTTGGCAATCTCCAGAGCTATCTCTTCGTTCCAATCATCAAGATTCAGAAGATACCCCTCTTCGTCTGTCTCATAAAATTTCCCCTTTAATTCAAATCCTTCCATAATTTTTACCTCCTTTCCTTTTTTTATTTATATCACAGTAATTTAAATATAGTAAATTAAAAAATTTTTATAGTCCGATAAATAAAATTAATAAACCTTCCTCTTTTTCACACACCTTTGAATAAAGGCAACAAATTGGGATGCCCACTGAGGAACACCAACACTGTGTAAATGGGTATAGCCGGCGATAACATTTTTATAGATAATTCCATCGTGAGAACCATCTATACCTTTGCCACGAATAACCCTGAAAGCAAAATCCAACCCCTGTGGATTAATAATTTGTGAATAGTGGAATTCATGTCCGGGGATTTCTCCATCAAAGCAAAACCAGTTAGACTTACCTGTTTGTTCCAAAGTTACATAACCATGTCCTTGTGGTTTTTCATAGACCTTGACATCACAGGGTAGAGCACCAACCATCTCTTTAGTTGTCCCGTTGTAGGATATACTTTTGGCTAAATACATCAAACCACCGCATTCAGCATAAACAGGCATACCTTGTTCTATTGCGGTTTGAATCTCCTGCCGCAGAATTCTATTTTCTGACAGGGTTTCTATAAACATCTCCGGGAAACCACCGCCAAAGTATAAACCGTCCACCTCCGGTAACCGACTATCCGTCAAGGTATTAAACGGTATAAGTTCTGCTCCTGCCTGCTGAAGTGCAACTAAGTTCTCAGGATAGTAAAAGGTAAATGCCGTGTCCCTGGCTATTCCAAGTCGCACGGTTGGGGAAGAGAAATATCCCCCGCTGGCGGGGGTTAGGGGGTGGATTCCGTTCTGTTCTAATTCAGGCAAAAAAGGGGAGGATTGCCTCACTGCTGATGCAGATAGTTTCAGCACCGCATCTAAATCTACATATCTTTTCACGGCATTAGCGAGAGATTCAATTATCGGCATTAACCGGAAATCCTCTTTTAGGGGCATTAATCCTAAATGCCGTTCTTTAATCTCAATCTCATCTAATTTTGGTAAAACACCCAATACCTCTACATCGCAGTATTGAGTAATAGCGGATTTTAGCTTTTCTTCATGCCGTGTGCCGGCAACCTTATTTAATATAATGCCTCTGATTAAATTATCCGGCTCAAATTGTTGATAACCAAGCAAAAGGGGTGCTATCCCTCGTGTCATTCGACTTGCATCTATAACTAAGATAGCAGGTGCTTTCAATAGTTTAGATAGATATGAGGTGCTGTCCTTGCCTTCCCTGTCCAAGCCATCATAGAAGCCCATATTTCCTTCTATAACGCTCAAATCAGCATCCTGACCGGCTAATTGAAAAACCTCAATGAGTTTTTCCTCACCCATCATAAAGAAATCTAAATTATGGCATTGGGTCTTGGCAGCCGCAGTCAACCACATCGGGTCGATATAATCAGGCCCTTTTTTAAAGGGCGCCACCTTCAAACCTTGTTCTTTTAGTGCGGCACATAACCCTATGGAGATGGTTGTCTTACCCGAACTTCTCCCTGGGGCAGAGATAATGATTCTCATTTACTCTTCCTTAGTCGTCGTGCCTTTTATAACCCTTATCTTTAGCTTTTCTTCAATATCCTTAGCACTCTGGTCAATATGTTTACATCTCGGTGGCTTGTAGCAACAGGAAGCCAACATAATCACATCTGCCTGCACTAAATCCTTCATCACCTCTGCCTTCTCAAACCTACCCTTACCCGGACAGCCATTACAGGAGCAAAAGGCAACAATAACCGGATTATCAAGCTCTTCAAATCTACCCTTTTTGTTCATACAGGCAAGAAAACAACTAACATGTGAGCTATATTTTGCACAGCCCATATCCCAACGCAATTTGCAGGCAATAATACCTACCTTGGTCATAAATCTACCTCCTTTTAAATCTTTCTGACCAGTCAGACAAGTCAAACTTGTCAGAAAGACACTGTATTCATTTTTACGGCTAATTTTGCCAGGTCATAGACCTTACCGATAAGCCATCGCAGCCTTTCTTTCCGGGCTACCATTAAGGCAATATTCATCTTTTCCTCAAGGTCATTCCTCTCTGCCAGTGGTGGTAAATCCTGAATCCGTTGCGTAAATCCAGAGACCACCTCAGCAAATCGTGCCCCTTCTGCGGCAGAGACCCAATCAAGCATAAATCGTTCATGCTCAATGCTGCATTGCTTAAGCACCTTTTCCACAAAATGCATCTTCTTTTCTGCCTGACAATTACCGTTTTGATAGTGGCAGTCACCCGGATGACAGCCTAGAACAAGCACCCCATCAGCCTTGGACTTAAATGCCCGAAAGATAAAGACAGGATCAATTCGACCTGAACACATCACCCTGATTACCCTCAGATATGGTGGATATTGGATACGAGAAACCCCAGCCATGTCTGCACCAGCATAGGCACACCAATTACATAAAAAACCGATTATTTTAGGTTCAGAGTTTTTAATCCCATGATATTTGCTCCTTTAACTTGTAAGATTAGATAGTGAACTTCTACAAGTAGGCAAATAGTTTCACTCCACCGTCTTTTTCTTTTCTTCCATATTTGTCAACTGAATTCCGTAATCAAGGTTTGATTTCGATACTTCTTTACCTTCGCAAATAATTGTATTTACCCACTTATGCAATTCTATAAGCAATACGAAGATTCCATCAAAATCAACAGGTTCTTCCTCCTCTTGATAAATATCATAACGAAATTCAACAGCAAAAGGAGTCAAAAAACGAATATCTTCTAATTTTTCTGGTAAAATAATACCATGTTTTTTACCCAAGTCTATCAAGTCTGTCAATCGATGAGTAAATGGAACTTCAATCCCCTGATAGGCTAAGACTGCTTTAAGCATCTTCTCAGCCGTTTGCTGAGCATGAAAACCTAAGATTTCTTCAGCAATGTCTGGGTCTTGCCGCCATTTTTCAAGAACAATCATATCTTGAATAGCCTTACACAAAAACATTTCTGCAAGTTTACGATTTTTCATAACACAATCGCCCTTCAGTTTTTGCCCTATACATAACAGTTCCAGGTACATCAGACCATTCGTTAAATGTGGATTCACTCATTACCAAGATATCTACAGGAATACACATTGAACGAATTGCATCATGGAGACGAACCATCTCCTTCCGTCGGCTCTTTAGTACTTGCTCGACGACTAAAAAGTCTAAATCAGATTGCTTTCGAGCATCTCCACGAGCATAGGAACCAAACAAATATATCTTTTGTGGTTTTGCTGCTTTTATCAACTGCTCGATTGCTTTTTTAATTATCTCTTCAGAAATCATGGATTAACTCCATTTTTTGTAACTGTTCAGACTATACATCAGAAGTGTAAAAAGGGGGATAAGAAAATAAGAAAAGATATGGTTATTATTCATTTTTAATTTATAATTTCCTTATCCCTTTTTCTTACACTACCTGACTGTTACAAATTATCTCGCATAATTTACTCCTAAAAGCCTTCAGCCTGCCAATGGCATGAGAGGCAGCAGCATTAGCTTGAGATATGGACTCATGGATTGATTTTGGGCAGTGAGCCAGACCACACAAAAAGATCCCATCTGTGGCAAAGTCAACCGGTCGCAGCTTAGCATGTGCCTCTAAGAAAAAGCCGTCTTGATTCAAGGGTACCTTCAACTGTTTGGCCAGAACCTTATTATCAGATTGCGGCACAATAGCCGGAGCAAGAACGATCATATCCGCAGCTAACACCACATTCACACCAAGTATCGGGTCAAATACCTCTACCTTTAATTTGTCTGACAAGTCAGACTTGTCAGAAAGACACTGTATTCATTCGGACAGCTAATTTTGCCAGGTCATAGACCCCGGAGAACTTTGCCCCTTCTACCAGGTCTTCTTCTTTAATTCCTCTAGCTTCCGCGCAAGGCTTACAAACCAGAATAGGTATCTTGAGAATCTGGCAAATCTCAAAGGCATCGCTAAACGCCGCCAAGCCCACACCTTGAATAGTCTCTTGTTGAGCAATCCCTTGTTTAGCGAAAATAGCCGCATCATTAGCCAGAAAGATAGTTACCGTATCTTTATTCTCTTTTGCCGCCTTGGCGGTTAAGAAAGCCAGGGATGCCCGATTGGGATCATCTAATCCACAGGTACACAAAACTAAAAGTTCTGCCATTAAAACACCTCCGAACTCCTGGAATTAATTCTTTAGAATTTCATTCGTTGCAATGAAAGGCTAACGCCTGAACTCCAATTAAACTCCGAATAAGGATTTACCCTCTTTGAGCATAGATACCTTTTTGCCTCTGGGACTGCAACGATTGGTGAGGATAGGGTCCCCCGGCAACTTACAGGTAAGAAGTTGATTCCAGTATGCCCATCTGAAGCCAAGTTTACCCTGATGATTTATCCTGGTTTCTTTTAGCAGAGAAAATGGTCCAATCACAGGGAATGGAAATTTACCCGGCACCGGTTCTACCTTGTAATTAAAATCAATAAGCAATGCCTTGTTAAACCCGGATTCAATAAAGCAATTGGAATGTCCATCAAATTTTGCCGTTGGCTCTTTACCCTCTATTTCACTTAAAAGATTCTCAGTCATTACCTCAGATTCAAAATGAGCCACAGAGCCGGCTTTTGATGTAGGCAGGTCCGTGCCGTCACCAATAGAATAGATATTGTCGTGGCCAATAGCCTTCAGGGTCTGCTTATCGGTCCGAATATATCCTGCACCATTACCTAACCCGGAGTTCTCAATTACCTCGGCACCCTCAGTAGGTGGAATAGCCACCAAAAGGTCATAATCCACTTCCTGTTTAGTATAAGATTTGATTTTTTTATTCACAAAATCAACCTCACCAAGGTTAAAGTCCGGGGTTATCTTAATTTCCTTCTTTTTAGCTATTTCACTAAAAACACTACTGGCTATTGGTTTTGTGAATGCCCCTGCAAGAGGGGTAACAAGCTCTATCTCTACCTTATGACGAATACCCCTTTTATGAAAATAATAATCAGCGAGAAAAACAAATTCTATCGGTGCTACCGGACATTTAATAGGATACTCAGCGATATTGAAGACCAATTTACCTTTTTCAAATCGTTCCAGTGCCCGTTGAATTTTTATAGCACCTTTAGGGGTGTAGAAATCAAATACATTTTTCTCATACCCATCCATCATCCCATCTATCTGTTCAGGGATAATCCTGCAACCCAGTGAGCTAACCAGCCAATCATATTGAAAGTCACCTGCTTTAGTCTTGACTTGTTTGTTTTGGTGAGCTATCTCTGTTATCTCTGAATTAACAAAATCTACACCTTTTGGAAGTAGTGTCCTTATCGGTCTGGAGATATCCGGTAGTTCCTTGTATCCACGAAACTTGAATGGAAGAAACAAAAGACCCGGCTGATAATAATGCAACGAATTCTTGTCTATAACTGTAATTTCCCATTCCTGTGGACTTAATTTCTTGCGGAGATGATGAGCAGACATCACTCCTCCTGTTCCTGCACCTAAGATAACTATCTTCTTCATTTATACTACCTCCTTTAACAATTGATAATTACTACTTACTACCCACACCTGCTCCCTGAACCCTTAAGGCTCTTCCGGAATATAGTGGGTAGATAAAAGATATAGACAAATTGCATCTGGATGAGATAAAATAACACTCCTAAATCATCACAAAGAAAGGAGTGATACCCGCCAGCAATTCTAATTATGACTCGCTAATAATGGTTAGGCAAAGTAACAATCTTGAACAGTGGGTTAAGTGCACTCCGCGCCACATTATTAATTTTATTGTGGCGGCAGTTGACCCGAAGAAAGACGAAACGATTTGTGATCCTGCTTGCAGAACGGCTGGATTTTTGATTTCCGCTTATAAACATATTCTCAAACAATATGAAATCCCCCTTAATCCCCCTTTTGATAAAGGGGGAAAGTAGCAAAGCTGCAGGGGGATTTAAATCGCTTACTTGTTTATTTATTCCTTACCTGATTGGAGTGATAAGTATCTTGTTTTTGGCACTGGACTAGAATCTGTTTTGTAAATTTTCATAATTAGAATTGCTGAGTGATACCCACCAGATACAAGAAAGAAATTATCTCACAGAACTTTTAGGGTTGCAATGATTTTTTGTAACAATAGGATATTTTTATTTTGGCTTGTCAGGATTATATTTTAGATCTATTTACATTACAAATTTTGAGAGAAACAATGATTTATGGACAAGATAAAAAAATTCTTTAGCTCAATCAAAGTAACGATAGCATTATTAATCATATTGACCCTATCTTCCATTATTGGAACTATTATTCCTCAAAATGGCGAGGAGCAAGCCTATATAAATAAATACGGAGAAAGTCTGTCTTACGTCTTCACTCTGCTCTCTATCACCGATCTTTACCATTCCTGGTGGTTTATAGGGATTTTAGCCTTACTGAACCTGAATATTATTGTTTGCACACTCCATAGGCTACCTTCTGTTTTTAAGCTAATCAATCGGCCTAAAAAAGAGATAGATACCCAGTACATTTCAAGCCTGCCATTAAATAGTAGGAACTTCTACCCTCTAGATATAGTTGATGCTCGTAATTTTCTGACAGACAGACTTCGTAAAAAAAATTATCATCTGTCAGTGATTAGCCAGAAACCAACAGAAATAACCCTTTTTGCAGAAAAAGGAAGATTTGGCAGAATGGGTTCATTTATAATCCATTCAGGCATTTTCATCATTCTGTCAGGTGGTGTAATTGGGGGCTTGTTTGGGTTTAAGGAGTATCTAGAGATAAATGAGAAAGAGATAGTTACTGTTCCTCATACTGATTTTCGCTTGCGGGTTGATGATTTTAATGTTGAATTTTACCCTGCCTCTAAAATGCCTAAAGATTATAAGAGCACCTTAACCATTATAGATGAAGGTAAAGATATACTGACAAAGACCATAGAGGTGAATCATCCACTGGTTTATAAGGGGGTGTGGTTTTATCAGGCAAGCTATGGTGTGGGTGAGGTGAAGGGGATAAATATAAACGTGCAAAAGAGCAATAATGATAAGGGGCAAGATTTCACGGTCAAAACAGGGGAGAGCATTATCATTCCGCAAACTAATTTCTCTTTTAAAATGGCACAATTCTTGCCGGATTTTATTATGGAGAGGACTAAAATATATTCTATTTCAAAAGAACTTAATAACCCAGCAGCTAAACTTAATGTGTATAAAGAGGGAAAATTCATATTTACCCAGTGGGTCTTTTATAATTTCCCGGATTTTCATCCACTAAAGGTAGATACAGAGCTAAAATTTAAGCTGGTTGGATTTGACGCCCCTCAATACACAGGCTTGAAAATAGTAAAAGACCCTGGGGTGCCAATTGTCTGGACAGGTTGCGGACTGTTGATAATTGGACTGATTCTCTCATTCTTCGTATTCCATCGCAGGTTATGGATTATATTGACAAAAAAGGATAAAGATACAACCGCCTTAATTGGTGGAACGACTAACAAGAATAGATTTGACTTTGAGCAGGAGTTTGGGGAATTGGTAGAAGGAGGTAAGAATGGATAGTTCTGTATGGTTTGGCATTGCCTTGGTAGTTTATGGATTGAGCACCTTGCTATACATAGGATCTTTGTTGTTCAAAAAGCTCAATTTAAGTCGAGTAGCTACCTTTGTGATAATAATAGGAGCTTGTGCCCATACAATAGGACTATTAATAAGAACAATAAAGGCAGGTCATGCTCCCTTTTCTAATTTATATGAGTCAATGGTCTTCTTCTCCTTGTCAATTGTTATTGTCTATTTTCTTATTGAATACAGGTATAAATTAAAGGTTATCGGCGCTTTTGTTAGTCCAATCGCCTTTTTAGCCATTGCCTATGCCTCCCTGCTTCCACCCCAATACAAGAAGATTACCCCGCTGGCCCCTGCTTTGCAGAGCTATTGGTTAGAAATACATGTCATTACCTGCTTTTTAGGTTATGCAGCTTTTACTGTTGCCTTTGGGGCAAGCGTTATGTATTTAGTTAAAGAGTGGCTTTCAAAAAGACCTCATGGCTTTTATCAAAAATTGCCGATAGAAGATTTACTTGATGAGTTAGGTTATAGGACTATTGCTATTGGGATGGTGTTTCTAACGCTTGGCATAATTACCGGTGCAGCCTGGGCAAATTATGCCTGGGGAACTTACTGGAGTTGGGATCCAAAAGAAACATGGGCATTAATTACCTGGCTTATCTATGCTATCTACCTCCATGCCAGGGTAACTACTGGCTGGCGAAAGAAAAAGGCTGCCTGGCTATCTATAATCGGATTTGCAGCCGTTATCTTTACCTATCTGGGGGTAAATTTCCTGATGGCTGGGCTGCATAGTTATGTGTAACCCCAAATGACCATAGAGTGCAGAGAGATTACTTCAAAGATAAAAAATTCTATATATAGTAGTTATTAACGAAAAAAGAATATTTTTGAAATTTTAGTAAAATATCTTTGTGATTTAGTGTCAAGTTGTTTATAATTACCTTAATTAAACATATAAAGGTCTAAAATGATTGGTCTTACGAAACTACTCTGTGGCACTGCTACAGTCTCTGATGCTATAAAATTTGGCAGGGATAGTTCCCAGCTGCCACCCAATATGCTGCAATTTTCATCTGGTGAGCACCCATTAGTAGTCTGGAATATGACTAATAGATGCAATTTGCATTGTAAACATTGTTATATTAATGCCAATGACTATGAATATAAAGATGAACTTTCGACAGAGGAAGCAACTCGTCTCATTGATGATTTAGTTACAATCCAATCACCAGTGCTATTGTTTTCTGGCGGAGAACCCTTACTTCGTGAAGATATTCTTGAACTCGGTACTTATGCTTCTTATAAAGGATTACGTCCTGTCATATCGAGTAATGGGACACTTATTACCTTGGAGATTGCACAGAAGATTAAAGATGCTGGATTTCAATATGTTGGTATTAGCCTTGATGGTAGTCGTAAGACTCATGATGAATTTAGAGGAATTCAAGGAGCTTTTGATAGTGCAATTTGTGGAATTAAGAATTGTTTAGAGGCGGGATTGAGAACGGGTATACGATTTACAATCACTAAATATAATTATTTGGATTTACCTTTAATTATTGAGTTACTAATTAAGGAGAAAATTCCGCGATTCTGTATGTATCACTTAGTCTATGCCGGTAGAGGGAGAGGATTAGCCAAAGATGATATTACCCTTGAGCAAAAAAGAAATGTGATTAACTTCTTAATCAATAAAACCCAAGAATTATTTAATCAAGGTATAGAGGTTGAGATTTTAACAACAGATAATCATGCCGATGGAATCTATCTCTATCAGTTAATTAAAGCTAAATATCCAAGTAGAACTGAGGAAGTAATGCAATTACTTAAGATGCATGGAGGTTGTTCTGCAGGTAAGAAATTTGCTAATATCGATTCTCAAGGTAATGTCCATGCATGTCAATTTTGGGGGCATAAAGACCTTGGTAATATTAGAGAGAGAAAATTTAGTGAGATTTGGAGGGATAGATCTAACGAACTAATATGTGAATTACGCAATATAAAGAGTAAGATTAAAGGCCGATGTAGTAAATGTAATTACCTTGAGGTATGTGGTGGCTGTCGTATTCGTGCCGAGGTAGCCTATGGAGATATATGGGCAGAAGATCCTGCTTGTTATCTAACCGATGAGGAGATACTCGGATAAATGAAGGAGGTAGCAAAGAAGATATGAACGTTCTCCTTCCTAACTTGATCGCCTGGGAGATTACCAGAAGCTGTAATCTCAATTGTAAGCATTGCCGTGCAAAAGCCAGTTTAGGACCTTATCCAGGCGAGCTTTCTACTCAGGAATGTTTTAAACTTTTAGATGATATTGCTGCTTTAGCTAAGCCTATAATTATCTTAACAGGCGGAGAGCCGATGCTCAGGGAGGATATATATGATATTGCTAAACATGGAAACTCACTTGGGTTCAAGGTAGTCATGGCTCCCTGCGGTCTATTGATAAATGAGAAGACTGCCAGAAAGATAAAGGAGGCAAATATCCAGAGGATAAGTGTCTCTTTAGACGGAGCCACTGAAGAATTACATGATTTAATTAGAGGATTTAATGGGGCTTTCAAGGGAGCCCTAAGAGGTATTAAGTATGCTAAAGAGGCTGGGATAGACTTCCAGATAAACACCACTGTGAGTAAGTATAATCTGAAGGAGATACCTCATATATTAGATTTAGCTCAGGAGTTAGGCGCTTCTGTCTTTGACCTTTTCCTTCTTGTTCCCACAGGTAGGGGCAAAGAGTTAGTTGATTGCGAGATCTCTGCCCAGGAGTATGAAGAGGTAATGAACTGGGTTTATGATAAATCCAAAGACTCTCACCTGAGGATAAAACTGACCTGTGCACCACATTATAACCGGGTCTTACTCCAAAGGGAAGAACATCCTTCGAATTCTATGACCAAGGGGTGCATGGGTGGTGTAACATTTGCTTTCATATCTCATATTGGCAAGGTGCAGATCTGTGGATTCTTAGAGATTGAATGTGGAGATATCAGAAGAAAGACTTTTCCTTATATTTGGGAGAACTCCGAGGTCTTCAAGATAATAAGAAAGATAGATTCCTATTGTGGAAGATGCGGATATTGCGAATATCGAAAGGTATGTGGTGGGTGCAGGGCTAGAGCATATGGAATAACTGGGGACTATTTAGCTGAAGAGCCGTATTGTGTATATGAGCCTAAATAAGATGGAACTTTTAACCTTACTCCAAAGAGATTTTCCTTTAATCTCAAAACCTTTTTCTGTATTAGCAGAGAGGTTAGCTATCTCAGAGAGAGATCTCTTGGCTAAGATAGAGAAGATTCTCTCTGAGCAGAGAATAGTCCGGATAGGACCTGTCTTCGACTCTAAAAGGTTGGGTTATAAAAGCACTCTTTTAGCAGCTAAAGTATCTCAAGAAAAGTTAGAACAGGTAGTACCTGTAATTAACCATCTTAGAAGTGTTACTCATAACTATTTGAGAGAGGATGAGTATAACTTATGGTTTGTCTTAATTGCCCCATCTGAGTTAGTTCTAAATAAAACTATTGCTGAATTAAAGGAAAGAACAAAGATAAGAAAGTTTCTCAACCTGAAACCCAAGAAGAGGTTTAAGATAAATACTAGCTTCGCATCGATCCAAAAGATTAATGAGATTAGAAAAACCTCTCCCGATCTACGGCTGGCAGAAGAGGATAGAAGACTGATTAACAAGTTGACCTATTCTATCCCATTAGTATCCGCTCCTTTCAAGAGGATTGGAGAAGGGTTAGGACTTGAGGAAGAGGAGGTCTTAAATAAGATCTCAAACTGGCTAAAACAAGGGATAATCAGAAGATTTTCAGCCGTAGTTAATCCGACTAAGATAGGATTTGAAGGTTCGGCTTTGGGGGTATGGAAGGTGGAGAAGGAAGAGGTAAATAAGGTTGGGAGATTGATGGCTGAATTTACAGAGGTAAGCCATTGCTACCAGAGGATTACCTGTCCTGAGTGGGGGTATAATTTCTATACTATGCTTCATGGAAAAGATAGAAAGGATTGCCAGAGGATTGCAGAGAAACTATCTCTAGAATCAGGTGCCACTGAATTTAAGCTTCTTTTTACCTTAAAGGAGCTGAAGAAAGAGACTATACACTATTTTGAGGAGGAAGGTGAGAAAGAGAGATGACTCAATTAATGGAATAAGAAGAAAATGCTACGATAACAGTCCACCAATTCTCATTATGAAAATTTCTTTTGCCGATTATAGCTCTTCTACGAAAGAAAAAAAGTGAATAAAATTAAGGATCGTATTCAAGAATTAATAAACTTAATTAATTACCATGATAGGAAGTATTACTTAGAAGCCCAATTAGAGATTTCAGACTTTGAATATGATCAGCTTTTTAAAGAGTTAAAGAATTTAGAAGAAGCACATCCTGCTTATCTTCAAACAAACTCTCCTACCCAAAGAGCAGGAGGGACTCCTTTAGATCATTTCCAACAAGTAGCTCATAAAATTCCGATGCTGAGCTTAGATAACACTTATTCTAAAGAGGAGTTAATAGAATTTGACCGCAGAGTAAAGAGATTGCTCAAAGAAGATAAGATTGAGTATGTAGCTGAACTTAAGATTGATGGAGTAGGCGCATCTCTTATCTATAAAGATGGTCTCTTTGTTCAAGGGGTAACCAGAGGAGATGGTCTCAGGGGGGATGATATTACTTTAAATTTAAAGACTATCCATAGCATTCCTTTATCTTTAAAGGAAAAAGTTAACTTTGAAGTTCGAGGAGAAGTACTTCTGAAAAAGAGTGATTTTATAAAGATAAACGAAGAGAGAATAAAGAATAATGAGCTTCCTTTTGCTAATCCAAGAAATGCTACCGCTGGAACATTGCACTTGTTAGATTCAAAGGAAGTAAGCAAGAGAAGATTGTCTATCTTTATTCACTCCGTATGTTATCTAGAAAATGAGCAATTTACCACTTATGAGGAGTCAATTAAGAAGTTTGAAAGACTTGGGTTAGTAACCGAAAGACACCGTAAGCTTTGTCGAAGAATAGAAGAGGTAATTACCTACTGCCAGGAATGTGAAGAAATAAAAAATAAATTAGATTATGAAGTGGATGGTATGGTAGTCAAGGTAAATTTAATTTCTCATCAAAGAATTCTTGGTTTTACAGCTCGTAGTCCTCGTTGGGCTATTGCTTATAAGTTTACTGCCCAACAAGGAACAACTATAATTAAAGATATCATCATTCAAGTAGGCAGAACAGGAGTCCTAACTCCAGTAGCTATTTTAGAACCGGTAAGAATAGCTGGTGCTTGGATTAAGAAAGCTACCTTGCATAATGAAGATGAAATTAAGAGAAAAGATGTGAGGGTGAATGATAGAGTGATAGTGGAAAGAAGTGGAGATGTAATCCCTAAAATAGTAGCGGTCTTGCCAAGCAAGGAACGGTCTTCTTCTTTTGAGTTTCCAAAAAGTTGCCCGGTATGCGGAAGTAGTGTTGTCAGAAAAACAGATGATGCAAAAACATTTTGTCCTTCCGTTGATTGCCGGGCTCAAGTTAAACGTCGGATAGCTTATTTTGCCAGTAAATCTTGTTTAGATATAGATGGATTAGGAGAAAAGATTGTAGATCAATTAGTAGAAGAGAAAATAATTACTAATATTTCAAGCTTATATCAGATTTATCAAGAAAAGGAGAAGATCTTATCTTTAGAAGGATGGCAAGAAAGATCGTTTCAAAATTTATGCCAAAGTATTGAAGCTTCTAAAAAAGCACCCTTGGCTAAGCTTATTAATGCCTTAGGCATACCCAATGTAGGAAGCCAAACCGCCCAAGTCTTAGTTTCTTACTTTAGCTCTTTAAAAAGACTTATGGAAGTTTCTCTGGAAGAGCTTATGGAGATAAAGGATGTTGGTCCTGCAGTCGCAGAGAGGATAGTAAATTTTTTTAGCCAAAAAGAAACTAAAGATCTTGTTACTGACTTAGAAAGTTATGGATTTGAATGTTTAAAAAAAGAAGATAAAAGACAAGAGATTAAAGAAAATATCTTCCTTGATAAAGAGTTAGTCATTACGGGAAATCTTAAAGAGTTTACCAGGGAGAAAGCTAAAGAGATCATAAGGGAGATGGGCGGAAAGATAAACTCTGAGGTGGGAAGAAATACTGACTATTTAATAGTTGGAGAAAAACCAGGTTCTAAATTAAAAAAGGCTAAAGAATTAGGAATAAAGATCTTGGAAGCAGAGATATTTAAAGAGGAGATAAAAAGATGGCTTGTTTCTTAATAACTAAGCTATACTCAGACACTACCGAAAATCTATTAGTCAGATAAACTTTAAGGTAAGGTTATGTATCAAATACTTATTTTAATTTTTCTTTTTATCACCCTTTTTATCACTCCTGATGCCTTCTCTCAAGATTTAAGAGTTAAGATTGGTAGTTTTAAAAATATCTATCTTTCTTCTCCCTTGCCTTATGGAATTGTTCAAAAAGAGAGTCAAGAGGTTTTATATCAAGGCGATCTAACTAAAGAGGTTACAGTTCTTGGGAGAGGCATTGATATTTCTGGAATAGGGATTTATAGAGATCCTTTAGTAATAGAGTCTAGTTCAAAATCTTTTATAAAAATAAATAACAAAAGGTATCGGGGAAGCTTAGAACTTAGTGTTTCTGGGGATAATATTAAAGTAATTAATATTATTGATCTAGAGCAATTTCTATCTGGAGTAATCGGTGGAGAGATGCCTCCTAAATGGCCTGAGGAGGCTCTTAAGGCTCAAGTTATAGCTTCAAGAACATTTGCTTTAAAAAATAGAGGTAAGCATAAAGAAGAAGGATATGACTTTTGCAATGGTTGGCATTGTCAAGTTTATAAAGGGGTAGATGCCGAAACTTTGGAAATAAGAAAGATTATAGATGAAACTAAGGGGTTGGTTTTAGTTTATAACAATATACTTGCTAATACTCCTTTTCATTCTTGTTGTGGCGGAGTTACGGCTAAGAGTAGCTTAGTTTGGAATAGCACAAGTGAATACCCATATTTAGAGTATGCGATAGATCCTTTTTGCAAAGAAGCCCCTCATCAAAGATGGAGAGAAATAGTTTCGGAAGATACCATAAGAAAGAAACTATCAAAAAGGGACAGTAGCTTAGGGGAAATATATAATATTACTCCTATCAATATAGGATTAGATGGAAGGGCTAAGAATATCTCAATTAACCACTCCAATGGAGAATTAATCTTAAATGGCAATGAATTTAGGTTAATTTTAGATCCAACCGTGATAAGAAGTACTCACTTTATTGGCATTGAAAAGATAAAAGATAGATTTGTCTTTTCTGGATATGGATGGGGACATGGCGTAGGGCTTTGCCAATGGGGAGCAAAAGGCATGGCGGAAAGTGGTAAAAATTATCAAGAAATTTTAAGATTTTATTATCCAGGAACAAGCTTAAAAGATAGCTCTACCTCAAACTAATCTGGTGAGGCCAAATTGCCATCACTGGTGAAGACTTTAAAATTAATTTGCTTTAGATCAAATTTTCATTAATAAGTGCTATAAGGTTATATGAAACTACATGAGTTAGATTATCATCTACCCTCTGCTTTAATTGCTTATGAAGCTTTAAAAAAGAGAAGTCAAGCTCGATTATTAATTTTAAATAAAAAAGATGGTGGCCTTGAACATAAAACATTTAAAGATATTATAGATCATCTTTACCCAGGTGATGTTTTAGTCTTAAATGATACCAAAGTATTTCCAGCTAGACTAAAAGGTATAGATCTCTTAAATTACTCTAAAGTAGAAATTTTATTATTAGAAGGTTTAGCTTCATCCAATATCTGGAAGGCTTTAGTTAAACCAAAAAAAAGATTAAAGATCGGTCAGGTCTTTAATTTTAAGAATAAGATATTTGCCTATGTTTTAGACATTATCGATAATGTGGCTGTCTTAGAGCTAAATTATCAAGGAGAACTCTTTGAGCTCTTAGACCAGATAGGAGAAATGCCTCTTCCTCCTTATATTAAAAGAAAGGAAAAAAAGAGTGATAAGACAGACTATCAAACAATTTATGCTAAAGAAAATGGTTCCATTGCTGCTCCTACCGCGGGACTTCATTTTACTAAAGCCCTTTTAAAAGAAATAAGAAAGAAGGGAATAAGTATTGCCTATCTTACTCTCCATGTAGGATGGGGAAGTTTTAAACCAATAAAATGCGAAGAGATAAAAGACCATGAGATGTGGTCGGAATTTTATCAAATAAGCCAAGAGGAAGCTGAGATTATCAACCAATGCCAAGGAAGAGTAATAGCAGTAGGGACAACTACTACCAGGGCTTTAGAATCTGCTTATTCCGAAAAAGAAAAGAAAGTTTTAAGCGGAGAAAGAACTACTAATATCTTTATTTATCCTGATTATAAATTTAAAGTTGTTGATGCCTTAATTACCAATTTTCACTTGCCAAAGTCAACTTTATTAGCTTTGGTTTATGCTTTTGCTACAAAGAAGAAAGCCCAGAATGCTTATCAAGAAGCGATAGGTAAGGAGTATAAGTTTTATAGTTTTGGTGATGCTATGTATATTTATTAGTTTAAAGAAAGATAAAGATGAAAGGCAGGGATCTTAAGTTATTATTGTCTGCTACCGCTGATAATTTTATATTATTAAAGAAAGATAAAGATGAGAGGCAAGGATCTTAAGTTATTATTATTTAGTTTTATATTAATTGCTTGCTTGGGTATTGCTTTACCTCCAAAGGCTATTTGTCTAAAACTTGATGTTTATGCCAAGCTGGACTTAGAAAAGAAAGGCGGCAAGGAAGAATTAGCACCCGAAGAATCTGATCTTAGCAAGGAAGCAAAAGAAAATGGGAATAAGGAAAGTGAGTTTAAAGAAATAAACATTAAAGAAGAGTTTGAAAAATGGAAGAAGGTTCTTTCATCCGTAGAAGAAGTAGTAAGAAAAAGCGAAGAAAAACAAGCCTTTGTCTTATTATGGCAAGCAAAAGAACTTTTTATGAAAGCTAAAATAGATGATGAGCAAGGTAAGATAGATAAAGTTTTAAGCTTCTTGCAAGAAATGGCTGAATTTATCTCTAAAGCTAATAACCTTGCTTGTTCTTCTCTAGATCTCTCTAAAAAGATAACCTTAAGATTAATTTATTTAAATAAGTTAATCTTGGAAGTAGAAAATCTTCTTATTAACGAACCTAATAAAGAGATGGTGGAAAAAGCTAAAAATTTACTCTGGAAGGCTAAAAAAACTCAGGTGCAATCTCGGATGTTTTTAGATGATCGCGAAAAAGAGAAAGCCTTATCTTGTCTAAATGAAGGAGCAGCTTATTTAAAAGAAGCCTTGCTTGATCTTGGAAAAGACGAGCAGTTAGATAATAGAGAGCTGGCTTATTTAAGATTAGTTAAATTGGCGACTTTAATTGCTGAAACAGAAAAAAGGTTAAGATCTGTTAACCACAAACAAGCTCAGGATATCTTTAATGATGTCTTACAGGTAAGGAAGCTGGCTTTAAAGGCTTTTAAAGAGGAAGACTATTGGAAAGCCTTAGAAGGGACTAAAATTAGTACTAATTTGATAAGCAAAGTAAGCAAAGCGATAGAAGTTATTCCTCATCATAATAAAGATAGGAACAAGGATGATAATAAAGGAAATGCTCTTAAAGAAGGAGACCCTTCTCGTTTAGTTTATCTGGAATTAGGTAAAGGCTGGGGCTTAATTAAGAAAGCTAAAGAAAGATTAAGCTTAAATAAAGATAATCGTCTTCAAAAGATCTTAACCTTGAGTGAAAAATATTTTTCTAAAGCTTACCAATGTTATCAGAATAAAGACCTAAAGGAAGCTATGAGTAATTTAAGATTATCAAAATCTTTTGCTCTCAAGGTATTAGAAATAGCCAATGAGTAAAGTTTAATAATGAGTAAAGTTTAATCATGAAAAGATTATAATTAGAATTGCTGAGATGGATGATACTTTGATTCAGCAATTCTAATTATGAAAACTTACAAGACAGATTAACCTAATTTCTACGATTTTCATAGAAACATTAATGAATTTTCCCAAAGTTTGAATTAAAAAGAAACTTAATTTGATTCTAGTTCA
>Ga0180009_10000646_pt1 | contig 46476 bp, 46 predicted proteins | sample OS_PC_MetaG_FD_123537 | JGI IMG/M metagenome (GOLD analysis project Ga0180009, IMG submission 123537) | Groundwater microbial communities from the Aspo Hard Rock Laboratory (HRL) deep subsurface site, Sweden - OS_PC_MetaG | ecosystem: Environmental > Aquatic > Deep subsurface > Groundwater...
GTTGCGGAGCGCGGATGCTGAACCAGGATCGAGATGTCGTCGCGGGCGATGAGTTCGGTAAAGCTTTGCGGCGGGTTTTCAAGTTTCGTCCTGTCATAGACGAAGGCGAAATAGCCATAGTCGACCGGCACGAATTCGGCATCTTGCCAGTCGATCGGCAGGTCGAGGCCGGATGTATCGAGGCCATGGGCGGCGAAAAGGCCGGTTGCCCGCGCCTCGCCGGCAATGGCGGTGTCAAGGCCGAGGACGATGTCGGCGCTTGTCGTGTCGCCTTCGAGCTGGACGCGCCGCAAGGCGCCGATCGAGGAATCGGTTGCGACAAATCGGACGGTGCAGCCGCACTCGGCCTCGAAACCGGCCTTCAGCTGCGGGCCTGGTCCCCATTCGGCGGCAAAGGCGTCATAGGTGTAGATGATCAGCTCCGGCCTGTCCTCGGACAGGGCCGACAGGGTCGACAGCGATAGCAGTATGGCTGCCAAAACGAGTGCGCGGAACATGGTCCGGTTCCTTTCGTTTTCGGCATGCGAGAAAAGGAGCTTGGCGGCGTGGGTGCCGATGTGGCACCGCTTGCCGTCTCGATCTTCCTCCGCCAGCATGACCTGGTTCAGGTTCCATGGGTGTTTCTCAGCCCCCTTTTCGGGGCACCCCAGCGAGACGCGACGACACTATTCAAAGGACATGGCCGATGCAATCCCTCAACGCAGATCACGATGACGCGGTTCCGATATGGACCGACAGGCTCCTTGTCGTCGTCGGCGGCGGCGGGTTCGATCCGGCCGTGCTGCGCGACCTCGTCGGACGCGGGGCACTGGTGGTCGGGGCGGATGGCGGCGCCGACGCGGCGCTTTTGGCCGGCGTGGTGCCGGAACTGGTGATCGGCGATCTCGATTCGCTCGAGGATGTCGAAGCCTGGCGCGAACGTACCAGGGTCGTCGCTATCGACGAACAGGACACGACCGATTTCGAGAAATGCCTTTATTCGGTATCGGCGCCGCTGACCGTGGCGCTCGGCATGACCGGCGGGCGCTTCGACCACACGCTGGCGGCGCTGCATTCGGTGACGCTGCACGGCGCCAGCCGGCGGATCGTCCTGGTCGACGCGGTTGACGCCGCCATGGCGCTCAGCGGCGCGGCGGAGCTTGACCTGCCAGCCGGGACCCGCGTGTCCATCCATCCGCTCTCGACGGTGTGCTTCCTTCGCTCCGAAGGACTGAGATACCAGCTCGACGGGTTGACGCTGGCGCCGGGCCTGCGCACCGGCACGTCCAACCAGGCCAATGGCGGACGTGTCCGTATCGTTACCGATCCGAGCCAGCCCGGCGTCTATCTCCTCATCCTGCCGCTCGCGCATCTGCCGCAATTGCTGTCCATGTCCGGCTTCTGATTGCCAATGGTCGGGAAAGACGAAACGAAAGCGAGGATATCGTTCAGAAAACGCGGCCGAATGGGGCGCCTCTCGCGAGTTGTCCGGCGTGACGACCCGCTCGGCCGGCGGGGACGAACGGATGCGAATGCAATGTTAAGTCTTGACACAACAAGCGTCGAAATTTCGCACCCTTAGGCGCCGAAATGAACGAAAACCCGTCTGCGGTTTGATCGGTGTCATGTCCCGCCAGCAGCGCTTGCCCTAGAAGTCGCCTCGGAATTTCCCGAACATGATGTCGGGAGGAGTTCGGCGGCTCATGGGACCGCCGGATTGATCAAAAAAAGGGAGACTAGAATGAAACTCGCAAATCCGGCGCCACTCGGGCTGACGGGCTTCGCCCTGACGACGGCCGTCCTGTCCATGGTGAACGCCGGCCTGTTCCCCGGCCAGGCCGTGCCGATGGTGCTGGCTTCCGCCTTCGCTTTTGGCGGCACGGCACAGTTTTTTGCCGGCCTCATGGAAATGCCGCGCGGCAACACTTTCGGCTTCGTGGCGTTCTGCTCTTATGGCGCCTTCTGGTGGACCTACGGCCTGTTCGTCCTGTTCTTCGCCGATGGCGTTCCGGGTGAATTCGTCGGCTGGTGGCTGCTGCTGTGGGGCTTTTTCACCCTGATGATGTGGTTCGCCTCGCTGGCGCTCAACCGCGCCCTGCAGGCGATCTTCCTCGCGCTGTGGATCACCTTCTTCCTGCTGGCCATCAAGGATCTCACCGGTATCGGCTGGATCGGCACGATCGGTGGCTATATGGGCATTGTGACGGCGGCGCTGGCTTTCTATCTCGCGGCCGCGGAAATCATCAACGAAGCGCATGGCCGGACGATCCTGCCGATCGGCGCCAAGGCCTGAAGTCATCCGGCATTCGGGCCGGCACGCACATGCGTGGACGCCGGGCGCCGCTGTCGACGCCCGGGCGAACCCGGATCATTTCCGTGGAGTAGACGGAAAACAGGGGGGAGCGGCGGCGCTACGGCGCCGCCGCGCTATACGTTGCGCCGGCGTGACTCGTCTCAGGCATCTTCCATTGCCCGCGCCGCCACGGCCTTGCGCACCGCTTCCTGCACCTTTTCGAAGGCGCGAACCTCGATCTGGCGAATGCGTTCGCGCGAGACATTGTGTTCCTGGGCCAGGTCTTCGAGCGTCAGCGGATTGTCGCGCAGGCGCCTTGCCTCGAAAATGGCACGCTCGCGCTCGTTGAGCACGTTAAGCGCCTCGCCGAGCAAGGCCATGCGGTCGTCGAGTTCCTGGTGCTCGCCGAGCATCTCTTCCTGGTTGGGCGTGTCGTCCTGCAGCCAGTCCTGCCACTCGGTCGAGCCCTCGTCGGTGCGCATTGGCGCGTTGAGCGAGGCGTCCCCGGTCAGGCGGGAATTCATGGCGACGACCTCGTCCTCGGTGACGTGCAGGGTCGTGGCGATCTGCTTGACCTGGTCGGGATGGAGCGACCCGTTGTCGAGGGCGGCGATCTGGCCCTTGATGCGCCTCAAGTTGAAGAACAGGCGCTTCTGGGCCGCCGTGGTGCCGATCTTGACCAGCGACCACGATCTCAGGACATATTCCTGGATGGCGGCGCGAATCCACCACATGGCATAGGTGGCGAGGCGAAAACCCTTGTCCGGCTCGAAGCGCTTGACGGCGTGCATCAGCCCGACATTGCCTTCGGAGATGACCTCGGAAACCGGCAGGCCATAACCGCGATAACCCATGGCGATCTTGGCGACGAGCCTGAGATGCGAGGTGATCAGTTTCTGCGCCGCGTCCGGGTCCTGATATTCCCGATAGCGCTTGGCGAGCATGAATTCCTCATCCGCTTCGAGCATCGGGAAGCGCCGAATCTCCTGGAGATAGCGGGAAAGCCCGCCTTCGCTCGACAGGACGGGCAAATTGGTCTGCGTCATCACTTCCCCCTAAGGTTCGCCCCGTTTCGGCGACAAACCGGTTCGTGGCGCGTCCGGGATCGGCCCGCGCCGGGCAAAATCACCTCAGCATATAGGCAAGATTTTGTTCATTTCATCCCCGAGGGGCAACAATCGCGCATTCGCGTTGTATATCAAACACGTAGCGGTAGCAGACATGCCATCGTCAGCCGCGCCGGCCGCGAGCGAGATCGAACGGCGCCAGTGCCTCGGCCAGCGCCGCGAGGTCGGGCGGCAGGCCCGATTCGAACACCAATTCCTCGCCGGTCTCCGGGTGTACGAAACCCAGCAGCCTTGCATGAAGCGCCTGCCGGCCGAGACCGGTGACGATGGCGCGCAAATCGGCGGGCAGCCTGTTGGCCTTGGTGGCGAAGCCCGGCGCGTATAGGCCATCGGCGAGCAGCGGGTGGCCGATATGGGCCATGTGCACGCGAATCTGGTGAGTGCGCCCGGTTTCGAGCCGGCAGTCGACCTCGGTGATGTCCCAACCCTCGCCGCCATAGCGGGTCACGGCCCGGAAATGGGTGATGGCGATGCGGCCGTCCTTGCGCACCGCCTGTCTCAGCCGGTTGTTGGCGTCGCGCCCGAGCGGTGCCTCGACGGTGCCGGTATGGGCCTGCATGCGGCCCCAGACGAAGGCGGTGTAGATGCGTTCAAGCGGGCCGGTGCGGCCGTGATCGGCGAATTGCCGGGCGAGATGATTGAGCACCGGCTCGGTCTTTGCGACCACCATGACGCCGGTTGTGTCCTTGTCGAGGCGGTGGACGATGCCCGGGCGCCTGACGCCGCCGATGCCGGCAAGGCTCATGCCGCAATGATGGATCAGGGCATTGACCAGCGTGCCCGAGGGCGAACCGGGGGCCGGGTGGACGACGAGCCCGGCCGGCTTGTCGATGACGATCAGGAATTCGTCCTCGTAAAGCACGTCGAGCGGGATGTTTTCCGGTTCCGGTTCGGCTTCTGTCGGCTCGGGCGCCAGCAGCAGCACGATATCGCCGGGGCGGATGCGGAACCTGGGTTCGCCGCACGGGTCGCCATTGACCGAGACGGCGCCCGCAAGGATCAGGTCCTTGACGCGGTTGCGGCTGAACAGAACCAGGGCGCCGGCGAGAAAGGCATCGACCCGTTTGCCAGCGTCGTCCGGCCCGGCTACAACCTCCCACGCAAAATCCTCGTCGGTCCGTTCCGCCATGCCTCAATCCGATCCGCAATCGCAACCGCAGGAGCCTGAGCTTCCGCCCGAAGCCACCGGCATCATCGCCAGGGCCCGCCGCTCTTACGGGTTTTCGATGCTGGTTCTGCTTTGCGGCTTTATCGCCATTGGCGGCGCGCTTGTCTATCGCGCCCTGCGCGACGACGCTGGCCCGGCAGCACGCTACCAGATCGAATCGATGACGCTGCCGGCGGGCGCCACTATCGTCTCGACCTCGGTCGCCGAGGGCCTGGTGACCGTGACCTATCGGCTGGAACAGGCGACCGAAGTCAGGATCGTCGACGGCAAGACCGGCGAGACGGTGGCGGAATTCGCGATCGCGAATGAGTAGACCGGGCCGGGCGCCGATTCCCCGTCATTGCGAGCGCTCGTGAGGGCGCGCGGCAATCCAGAGGGCTGCAGGCCGCGGACGCGAATAGCCTACTGGATTGCCGCGTCGCTTCGCTCCTCGCAATGACGGTTGCAGCACCTGGAAGCAAGCATTGTGACCGGAAGGCCGGTGGCTATTGCCGCGCCTGGATTTCCCTCAGCGCGGCCATGCGGTCGGCGAGCGATCCGCGACGGGAAACGCCATTGCCCTGCGGCTTGGGTTCGGCGATTTCCGGTTCGGCGAAGTCGTCGTCGGCGAACTTGCGCACCTTCTCGAACAGGCTCTCGTCCTCGGACGAAGCGGCGTCGCCGTCGACGGCATAGACGAGGCGGCTGACCTCGGAGGCGATGTCATTGAGCCGCTCGCGCAGATGGGACTGGTCGACGCGTTCGCGTTCCCAATCATCGAGCACGGCGGTTTCGACTTCCCGCACCTTCTCGCGCAACTTCAGCATCTCCTCCTCGAGGCTGAGCTTTTCCGCCAGCAGCTGGGCGTGACGGTCTTCCTCGTCCTCCAGACTGTGCTCGGTCTCGCGCAACAGGGCGTTGAGCCGGTTCTCGGCACCGGCGATGCGGGCCTCGGCTTCGCTGAGTGCGAGATGCGAGGCTTCGGATTCGTCGAATCTCTCGTTGAGTGTCGAGCGCAGCTCGGCGACGGCGCGGGCCGCGGCGGAGGAATCGCTCTCGGCACTTTCCAGCCGGGCCAGCAGATGGCGCGCCTGGGACTCGAAAAAGGCGGCGCGCTCGCGTTCGGCGGTAAGGTCGGCATAGAGCTGGTCGAGGTCGGGCATGTTGGTCAGGGAACGGCCCGGCCCGCGCGCGGCATCGAGTTGGCCCGACAGGTTTGCGTAGTCGCGATCGCGCATGCGCAAGCGCTGGGCGAGGTCGGCGCCGTGCTTTTCGAGTTCGAGAATGCGGCTGCGCAGGTCGGATTCGCGGGTCTCGAGTTCGCCGATGATGGTCAGCTTCTCGTCGCGTTCGGACTTGGTCTGGGTGAGTTCCGACTTGCGGCGGGAAATGTCGACGACTTGTTCGGCGAGGCGGGCGCGCAGGGCCTCGACATTGCGTTCGAGCCGCCGCGTCGACAGGGCGAACTCGGCCCGGAGCTGGTCCTTGTCGGCGCGGAACTCGGCCATGGTGATCGGGGTCGCGGCTTCGATGCGCATCCGCGTCAGACGCACGGCGCGACGCCACACGGCCGGGACGATCATCAAGGTCAGAAGGCCCGAGGCGAGAAAGCCGAGGACAAAATACATGATGGACTCGATAAGCATATTTCCTCCCCGCCGCGTTTCGGAGGCAATGGCGGTCGGGCTTTTCCGCCATTTGCCCGGCAAGAATGGCAGAGTGCACTACGTCCTGCCATGTTTACCGGCAATTAACCTTACCGGAAAGCCAATTCGGACCGGCGGCGCAAGCAGAGCATCAATGCGTGAGGTGCGCATGCTCACTCGAAATGACGGAAGGCGCGTGCTAAAAGCCGCAAACCCTTTTGCACATAACGGGATTTGGATCGCCGGTGCTTCCTCCCCAAGTCAGTTTCGTCGTCTATGCCTGCGGCCTTGCCGGGCTGAATCTTTCAGGTGCGATGCTGGCGCCCCTTGCCATCGACCTGATCGACGGCAATCCGGAATGGCAGGCGTTCCTCGTTTCGATGCTGGTCATCGGATTTCTGTCGCTGATGATGGTGTTGACGACCATGGGACGCCCGGTGCCGTTCAGCCGGCGCGTCGGCTTCCTGCTGGTCAATGCGCTGTGGCTGACGGTTTGCGTCGGTGCGAGCCTGCCCTTCATGCTCGCCAATCTCGGCATGAATTTCACCGATGCCCTGTTCGAGGCCATTTCAGGCCTGACAACAACGGGCGCGACGGTGATGAGCGGGCTCGACCATCTGCCGCGCGGCATCCTGTTGTGGCGTTCGCTGCTGCACTGGATCGGCGGCATCGGCGTCATCGCCATGAGCCTTCTGATCATGCCGTTCCTGAGGGTCGGCGGCATGCAGGTCTTCAAGATGGAGTCCTCGGCCCAGGAGGATCGGCCCGAGGCGAAGTTCTCGCAATTCGTCATCGACATCCTGCTGGTCTACGTCGTCCTGACCCTTGCGGCGGCACTGGCCTACCATTTGGCGGGCATGTCGCGCTTCGACGCGCTCAATCATGCGATGGCGACGGTTTCGACGGGCGGTTTCTCGACCCACGATACCTCGATGATCGGGTACGGCAGCGCCGTCCACCTGGTCGCTGTCGTGTTCATGCTGGCTGGCGCGATGCCGTTTTTTGCCATTCTGAGGGCATTGGCGGCGCGCGATATCCGGCTTGCCTATGATCCCCAGATTCCGGTGCTTCTCGGCTTGGTGATCGCCTTCACCGTCATGGCGTTCTTCGTCGGGCGCGAAGCCGATGCGGGCAGCCCGGTCGCCGTTTTGGTGGAGTCCCTGTTCAGTGTCGCGTCGATCATCACCACAACGGGATTCGCCTCCGTCGACTACGTTTCGTGGGGTCCGATAGCTGTCGGTCTGTTCTTTGCTATCTCGTTTTTCGGCGGCTGTACCGGATCGACTTCCGGCGGCGTCAAGACCTTCCGCGTCATTATGCTGGTCAAGGGACTGAACCAGAGCCTTAAGGAACTCATATTTCCACGCGGCGTGACAACGCTGAAATACATGTCAAAACAAGTGCCTGATGCGGTGGTTCGATCGGTCGGCCTGATGCTGTCGTGCTATCTCGCATCCTTTGTTCTGGGCACGGCGGCGCTGGCTGCAACCGGACTCGAGTTTACGACAGCGGCATCGGGAACCATCGCGACCCTGGCCAATGTCGGCCCGGGTACGAGCAATCTGATCGGGCCGGTGGGCAACTACGCCACGCTGCCGGACGCCGCCAAATGGATCATGAGCTTTTTGATGCTGCTCGGGCGGCTCGACATCATGACGGTTCTGGTGCTGGCTACACCGACCTTCTGGCGCGGCTAGCCCGCTCGACACACTGGACACACGGAGACCGGCGATGCTCGTCGTATGGGGGCGCAGGACATCGTCCAACGTCCAGGCCCTGATGTGGTGCATCGGCGAACTCGGCCTCGCCTACAAGCGGCACGACGTCGGTCACAAATTCGGCGGTACCGACACCGAAGCCTTTGGCCGACTCAATCCGAACCGCTCGGTCCCGGTTCTTCAGGACGGATCGAACTCGCCCCTGTGGGAAACCGGGGCGATCCTGCGCTATCTGGCAAATCGCTATGCCGGCGAGCCGTTCTGGCCGGCCGAACTGATCGCCCGCACGGAGGTGGATCGCTGGGCGGAATGGGCCAAGATCAACATCGCCATGGGTTTCACCGGCCCGGTGTTCTGGCGGGTGGTGCGCATGCCGGCCTCGGATTGCGACCCGGACGCCATCCGGCAGGCTGTTCTTGCGCTGGAGGACAAGCTCGCGATTGCCGAAGCCCGGCTGGCTAGCCAACCCTATCTTGTCGGACAGGCGCTGAGCCTGGCCGACATCCAATTCGGCCATGTGCTCTTTCGCTACTTCGATATCGGGGTCGATCGGGCGGACTTGCCAAATCTAGCTGCCTATTACGCCCGACTGACCGAGCGCCCGGCCTATCGGGAACACGTCATGGTGTCCTACGACGACCTCAGAGCCTGAGGCCATCTGGCATCCCCGGGACGGAATCCGTTCGTCAGAAGGGATTCCAGGTCGGCTGGTCGGTGAACTTCAGGTAGTTCACGTTGATGCCGAGTCGGGCGCCGACGCCGGAGCGGATCGGCACGATATAGATGTCGCCATATTTCATCGCCGTCATGCCGAGGCCACCCACGACATAGGCCGAGCCGTCGATGCCCGGATAGCGCCCGTAGATCGCCTCGACCGAAGGCAGGTTGTAGACCAGCATCATGACGCGCGAGCCATCGCCGCCGACATCGAAGCCGATCGACGGGCCCTGCCAGTAGATGGTGCGGTCGCCGGCATTGCGCGTGTACATGACGCCTTCGCCGTAGCGCGCGCCGGCAAAGATGGCGCCGGAGCCTTCCTGGCCGAGCACATAGGCGTTGGGCAGGCCGAACTGGCTGACGGCCCGTTCGACGAGCGAGGCCAGCCCCTGGGCGACCGATCCGAAGAATTCCGAGCCCTTTTCGACGAGTTCGTTGGCCGAGTAGGTGTCGGACACCGAACCGGGCGGCTGCGAGGTGCCGCCGGTCTGGGCGGCGGCCGGCCCGACGGCAAAGACGAGGGCGGAAAAAAGAAATACAAGGGCGGACAGGAAGCGGACCATGTCGGGTCTCCATGAAGGCGGTGCCGGGTTAGCGGCGCGTTTACCAAGGCCATACGTTTCGGCGCTAGTGTGGCGCGATGTTCGACGCCAAGGCGGCACATGCGCGAGAGGCCCAGTATGGTTGGATTTTGCGGCAAATGGGTAAAGAAAGATTAACCCTGCTCAAGTACCTGGCCGCCGGTGCCGCGCTTGCGCTCGCCCTCTGCGCGGCCGCCCCGACCGGGGCATCGACACTGAGCCTGACGACCGCCTATGCCGTCGATCCGCTGACCGGCGCGGCGCTCGAGGGGTATGACGCGGTCTCCTATTTCACCGAAAGCGCGCCGCTGACCGGCCGGCCAGAATTCGAATACTACTGGTCCGGCGTACCGTGGTATTTCGCCACCGCCGCCAATCGCGACGTCTTCATCAAGTCGCCGGAGACCTATGTGCCGATGTTCGGCGGCTATGCGGCGATGAGCATGGCGCGCGGCTATCTGTCGACCGGCAATCCGCGCATCTATGCCATCCTGGCCGGACGGCTATTCCTGTTCTATTCGAGCGGCAACAAGGACGCCTTCCTGATTTCGCCACGCGACGCCTATCAGAGGGCCCAGGAAGAATGGGCCGTGCTGAGCAAGGATGCCGGATTCTAGAGCGCTCGGCGCGATCGGCAAAAAACCGCGCTGGCCCGATCGCGCCGCGCTCCGTTTCGATTTTGCGGTCGGGAAATCCGGTTGCCCCTTTCGCTTTTGGGTTACGCCAGCCGAGGTGGATTGCTATCGTCCGCAGCCAGTGATTCCGGAATTCAGCGGCGCGGGGACCAAAATGGGCGATCCAATCGAATTGCAGGCCAACGATCTGGCAGCGATGCTGTGTTCGAAGATCTGCCACGATCTCATCAATCCTGTCGGCGCCATCAACAACGGCTTGCAGGCGCTCGAAGACCCGGGTCAGGCCGAAATGGCCGATCTCGCCCGGCAGATGGTGTCCAATGCCTCAAAGCAGGCGCTAGCCAAACTCGAATACGCCCGGCTCGCCTATGGCGCGTCCTCGACCGCCGGGACCGAATTCGATACGCGCGAATGCGAGAAGGTGGCGCGCATCCTGTTCGACATCGAAAAGGCCGATCTCGACTGGGGCATCACGCCGGTGTTTCTGCCCAAGAACAAGGCCAAGCTGATGATGAACATGCTGCTGATCGCCATATCGGCGGTTCCGCGCGGCGGCAGGATCACGGTGAACCTCGTGGGCGAGGCCGGACGCGAGGCCATCGAGATCGTCGCGACCAGCGATCCGGAACAAAAGCAGCGCACCTTCCTGCCGCAGGGCGTGCAGGAGCTTCTGGCCGGCACGCCCGAAGGCGGGGTTGAGGCGCGCAACATCCAGCCCTTTTATACCGGGCTCCTCGCCCGGATGAGCGGGATGAGCGTTTCGGCGGCCATCGACGGCGAGCGGTTTGACATCACGGCGGTACCGGCGGGCTGACCGGCGCGGCGCTAACGAATCCTACGGATTTTTGACCGATAGTGTCGGCGAGGTCATTTCGCTCGAAGCGGAGTCAATGCCGCCGGTCGGGCATGCCTGCGGGCCAGGCGCGGTTTTGCGCCGGCGGCTGCCGGCTTGGGTCCGAATTGGCCATGGTCCTTGCGGTTGATGCGCCGATCGACCGTCCGGTCCGGCGACAACAGGCGGAGATGGCGTGAAGGAGCAGTCGGGATGAAATCCTGTCTCGTGGTGGACGATTCAAGCGTGGTGCGCAAGGTGGCGCGCCGCATTCTCGAAGATATGGACTTTGTCGTCGCCGAGGCCGAGGACGGCCAGGAAGCCATGGACAAGTGCCGGGTGGAAATGCCCGACGCCATCCTTCTGGACTGGAATATGCCGGTCAAATCCGGCCTCGAATTCTTGAAGGAATTGCGGGCCTATACCGGCGGCGACAAGCCGCGCGTGGTGTTCTGCACCACCGAGAACGACATCGGTCATATTGCCATGGCCCTGAAGGCCGGCGCCAACGAGTACATCCTGAAGCCCTTCAACCGCGATATCCTCGAAGGCAAGTTCAGCGCGCTCTGGGCAAATTAGGGCGGCGTGCCCGCCGCAAACCTTGGTCGGTTCACCAGAGACCGGGCACCAGCCGGTAGCGGGTCCGTTGCCGGTACTCGGCATAGCCTGCGAGCCGGTCGGCGAGGAATTGGTCTTCGAACGCGGTGCGGACGATGACGGCGATGATCGCAATCGCAGCCGGCACAAACGCCCAAGCCGAACCGAGCATCAGCGGGATGCCGATGGCGTAGCCGACGCAGAAGCCGGTATAGCCGGGATGGCGCACCACCGCATACGGACCGCTCGTGACGATGCTGTGGTTCCGATCGGTTTGCAGCCGTACGGTCTTTTCGAAAAAGGTATTCTCGTACATGGACCAGCCGACCAGCGCCTCTCCGGCAAGATAGAGGATAGCACCCGCGACAAAGCACCAGGCTGGCAGTGGCGCCCAGCCGAAACGCCCGGCATCGAGCGGACCAACGATCAGCACACCGAGAAAGGCGAGGCCGAAAACGGCAAGGAACAGGTAATCCGACGCTGGCGTGCCCTTGCCAAAGCGCGACCGAGCGTCGAGCAGTTCGCGATTGTGGCGGTAAAGAACAAGACTTTCGACGCTTGTTGCGCCAACAATCAGGATGACGAAGGCCCAGCCCGGCCACCAGTCCCAGCGTCCCGCCAAGGCAAGGTTCATTGCTGCAAGGGCAATGATCGAGAAGATGATTTGAAGCGCCCTTTTCATTTGCGCCTCCGGTCGATATGGGCAAGTCCCGGTGACATCGGGGCGCATCCGGCGAACTGCAAGACGGCGTGACCGTCCGTCGCAAGCAGCGTGGCGGAGCATTCAGGGTTTCGCACCCGATTGCGGCCGCTTTCCGGCGAAAAGGTCGGCTTCTTCCTTGATCAGCGTTGCGATGCGGCCCGCAAGGGTACGAACATGCGGAGCATGGCGCTCGTCGTGATGCGAGACCAGCCATTGCTCGGCGGTCAGTTCCTCGATCAGCCCGGCGACGCGGACAAGCCGCGGATCGGCGTCGCCGACAAAGCACGGAAAAACGCTGAGGCCGGCCCCGGCGGCGACCAGTTCGCGAATGCTCGCCGCATCATTGCCCCTGACGCCGATACGATCGGCATGGTGGGCTTCGAGCCAGCGCGCCGACGGCGTGACCAGCGCGCCCGACAGGCCGACGAACATGCCGGCGGCAACGCCGAGCACGAGGTTGCGGCCGGCATAAAGGGCGTAGGTGGTCTGCCCGACCAGCCGCCCGGCCAGCCATTGCTCGGTCGGTCTTGCGTTCCTCAGGCCGAGATCGGCCTCGCGCCGGCCGATATCGACCTTCTGGTTGGCAGTGACCAGCTCGATGCGGAAGCGATCCTCCGGATGCCAAAGCCGCGCGATATGGGCGGCAAGGAAGGCGGCCGTCCAGTGCCCTGCCGAGATGCGCACGGTGCGCTCGCCATGCCGTTCCTTGTGCCAGGCATTGAGCGCGACAAAGCCCGCCTCGATCTCGGAGGCGCGGTCCCTGAGATCCATGCCGGCCTCGGTCAGCCGGTAGCCGGCGGCGCTGCGGACGAAAAGCGGCTCGCCGATTGCGGCCTCGAGGGCGTTGATCCGGCGCAAAAGGGTCGCCGCCGAAGCGCCGGTGGCGCGAGCCGCAGCATTGAGACCGCCGACCCGGGCGACATCGAGGAACAGTTTCAGGTCGTCCCAGTGAAAGTCCATTTCAGAAATGAAATGCCCGTTTTGAACTCGTATCTGTTCGAAATCCGCGGCATTTTGCTACCTAGCCGCCGTGCGCACAAGATGCGTTTCAGATTTTGAATGGAATGGACTTCACCATGGGCAATCCGATCACGGAGCCGCTGTCACGCCTTTATGACCGCTGGCGGACGGCGCGGGCACTGGCGCAACTCGACGCGCATCTGCTCGAGGACATCGGACAGAAGGCGGCGCGCTCGCCGTTCGACGACATCACTATCGCCAGGTTTGGCTACTTTCTCGGGAGGACGAACAAATGACCGTGACAATGAAGATCTGGACCGGGTCAAGCGTGCCCCGCGTCGGCATGGGCTGCTGGGCCATTGGCGGGCCGATGAAGGCCGGCGACCTGCCGACCTATTACGGCGCGGTGGACGACGACGAGTCGCGCCGGGCGCTGCGGCTCGCCTACGATCTGGGCGCGCGCGTCTTCGATACGGCGGCCAATTACGGCGCCGGCCATTCCGAAACGCTGATCGGCGAGGAAATCTCGCGCTACGACGACGCGGTGATCGTCACCAAGTTCGGCTACGTCGTCGACGAGGTCGACAAGACCTGGGGGCCCTATCTGGTTTCGCCCGAGGGCATTCGCCAGACGATCAACGACAGCCGGCGGCGGCTCAGGCGCGACGTGATCGATCTGGCGCTCCTGCATATCAACGAGTTTCCGGCCGAAGAGGCCGAGCCGATCTTTGAGGCGCTGGTGGGGCTTCACGAGGAGGGCAAGATCAGGGCCTTCGGCTGGAGCACCGATTTCATCGAGAGTGCCCGGGCCTTCGCCCATCTGCCGGGCTTCGTTGCCATCGAGAACGACTACAACGTCTTCACGCCGGCCCGCGAGGTGATGGCGCTGTGCGAACAGGATGGCTTCGTCTCGCTCAGCCGCCTGCCGCTGGCAATGGGGCTTCTGACCGGGAAATACCGGCCGGACGACAAGCTCGCCGGCGACGACATCCGCGCCCAGAACGTTTCCTGGCTCAGGTTCTTCAAGAACGGCAAGCCGAACGCTGCCTATCTCGACGGCATCGCCGCCATTCGTGATCTGTTGCAGACCGGCGAACGGACGCTGGCGCAGGGTGCGCTCGGCTGGATTCTGGCGAAATCGCCGGTGGCGCTGCCGGTGCCCGGCTTCAAGACCGAGGCACAGGTCAGGGACAATCTCGGCACGCTCGAAAAAGGTCCACTGCCGGCCGCGGTCATGACCGAGATCGACAAGGTGCTGAAGGATTTTGCGGTGATCGACTGAACGACAGGTCCGCCGGATGCGGTCAGGCGCGCCTGCCCTCGACCCTGACCGTTCCGAGCGGCAGCTTTCCGATGCCGGAATAGGTGTCGCCGGCAACCTCGCCGGTGATCTCGATCCTGAACTGGCCCAGCGGCGTTTTCACCGGGGCGAAGAAATGCACCTGGTTGCCGGATACGGAGCCGTCTTCGATCTCGAAGGTGCCGAGGCGGTTCTGCAGCGTACCTGTCAGGGCATCGCCGTCGCTGACGAGGCTCAATCGGCCCGGCTGGACGCCGAGCGGGGTTTTTACGGTGACGTCATAGGTTCCGTCGACACTCATTCCTGATCTCCCTTGCATCCTCATCCGGCCGCTTCGCCGCCGGTTGCCAGTCATCGCCCGCGACAAAGCGAGCTTGATCCATATCGCAAATAAATAACTGACTGGTCAGTTATTTGCAAGGGGTGAGGCTCACCAAGGTGTCGCAGTCCTGGAGCATGTTCGGGAAAACGGATACCATTTTTGCGGTTCGAACAAGCGGCCAATCAGTGGCTGAGGTCATGTGTTTTGAGTCCATCAAAACGTGGTGTGACCCAAGAAAAGGTGGAATCGGTGTTCGCCGCGATCCAGGCGGCGCGGAGCCGGCGACGGAGCAGTGTCAGGTGCATGGCGCGTCGAACGCCAAACTCAAAAAACGCTTTCAAATAGATAATTTTCCGCATAATATGCGGATATGAATGACGTAGACCGCAAAATCATAGGCCTTTTAGCGGAGGACGCGCGCCGGGCGCTCGCCGATATCGGCGGCACGGTGGGATTGTCGGCCTCTGCTGTCAACGAACGCATCAGGCGACTTGTCGCCGAGGGGGCGATCCGCGGCTTCACCGTAGACGCCGCGCCGGAAGCGCTCGGCCTTCCGGTCCTTGCCTTTGTCTTCGTCGCGCTGGCGCAAGGATCGGACGAGGCGGGTTTTCGCCATTTCGTCGCCGCGCAGGCCGCAATCCTCGAATGCCACCATGTCACCGGCGGGTGGTCCTATCTCGTCAAGATTCGCGTCGCCGATCTTGGCGGTGTCGAGGCATTTCTCGCCGCTCTCAAGCATGCGGGCTATGTCGGACGATCCGAAACCATGATCGTCCTGTCCTCGCCGGTTGGCGATGCGTTCGTGCCGAGGGAGGCGTCGTGATGGAGCCGCTGCTGTTTTTCAAAAGCGTCGCCCTCGGTCTCGCCATTGCGGCGCCGCTCGGACCGATCGGGGTTCTATGCATCAACCGCACGCTCGAAAAGGGCTTCTGGGCCGGGATGGCGGGAGGGCTGGGGACAGCGCTGGCCGATGCCAGCTACGCGACGCTGGCGGCGGCGGGGTTCGCCGCGTTTTCAGCCGGGCTGCAGCTCATCGACCTGCCACTTAAGCTCGTCGGCGGCCTGTTCATGATCTATCTGGGCGTGCATGGCCTCAAGGCGAGGCCGGCGAAAAAGGCGGCTTCGGTCGGCGCGCGCGACCTGATCGGCACGGTGTCGGCGACGTTCTTTCTGACCATGGCCAACCCCGCGACGATCCTGAGTTTTGCCGCGATCTTCGCCGGGCTGGGCCTGGTCAACCAGCCGGGTGCCGTCAACGCCGCGCTGGTCGTGTCCGGGGTCTTTTCCGGTTCGCTGCTGTGGTGGTTGTTCCTGAGCGGCACTGTGGCGGGTCTCAACCACAGGCTGCCTTCGGGCTTCACCCGCGCCACGGCCATCCTGTCCGGCGTGGTGCTGGTCGGGTTCGGGCTTTTCGCCATTTCGAGCTTCGCCTGGGGGATTCTGGCGCCGGCATAGCCCTTTGTCCGCGCCAGACGGGTGGGAAACCTGTGCCAAACCACATCCCACCATAACTCGGCCCCGCGCTCGGCGCGGGGTCCTTTTTCCAAACGTTGGTTTGGATTATTCCAGACTGGGGAGGCGGTTGAGACGGCGGATTGCGACTGTGTTGTTCCTGGCGCGGGTTGCTTCGCATTCGGGTGTCGACGGGCGCGCCTCGCGCGGCCTATCCTGCCTGGCATTCGACGACCCATGGACGCGACCGAAACGGAAAGGGCGGGGAATCGTGCTTGAACGCGAGTTTGGGGATGAGAAAAAGGACTACGCCCCGCGCGAGAAGGGTTTGAAGCGCCGGGAGCTGTTCTTCGAGGCGGCGACGCGCGCTTTCGTGAAACACGGATTCGAGAAGATGTCGCTCAAGGAGCTCGTCGCGGAAACCGGTGGCTCCATGACGACGCTCTACCAGAACTTCGGCAACAAGGAAAAGCTGTTCCAGGAAGTCATCGACAGCAAGTATGAGGCCATCTACGCCAAAGCCTATGCCTTTGAGCTGCAAGGCCTGTCGATCGAAGAGGCGCTGCAAAGGGTAGGCCAAGGCGTGATGACCATCGTCACCTCGGACGAAGCGATGGATCTTTATCGGATGATCGTGGTGGAAGCCGAGCGCCTGCCGCAACTGCGGCAAAGATTCATTGAAGAGGTGCTCGATCGCGGCAAGCAGGCGCTTGCCGGCTTTCTTGCCGATGAGGTGGAGGCGGGCAGAATTGCGATGTCGGATTGTCAGTCGGCGGCCGCGCAGTATTTCGGCATGGTCCGGCGGGATTTTGTCGTGCGGCGGTTTCTCGGCGACGACCTAAATCTCGACAAGGCCGCGCAGGAGCAAATCGTCAAGCAAGCCATGGACCTGTTTCTCCGGGGCATTCTGCCGCGCTGATCGTCGACCGGCCGCAAAGCGAAAGCCCCGTGCGGAGAATCACGGGGCTTTGCTCGCCTGGTTTTTGTTTTTGTTGTCGGCAGGCGTACCGTTTGGCTGTCAGAACGCCTTCCAATCCTCGTCGATGGCGGCGTTGCCTCGCGTCTGCAGGGACCTGGCGCCGGAGAGCACCTTTCGCAGAGTGCCCTTTGCGGGCGCGGTCTCTTCGGCTTTCCGTGTGCCGGGCCGCGCCGAAGCTCCGGTGGTTCCGGCGAGCTGGAAGATGCTGACGACACGGTCGAGATCGGCTGCCTGACTTTCGGTCTGCTCGATCGCCGCATTGGTCTCTTCCACAAGGGCGGCGTTGTGCTGGGTCATCTCGTCCATCTGGCGGATGGCGGTGTTGACCTCGTCGATCGCCGAGGCCTGATCGCGGCTCTCCTTGGCGATGCCTTCCATCAGCACATTGTTTTCCTTGACGGATTCAAGGATGGTCGAGAGCTTTTCGGCCGCGCTGTTGACGAGCTTGGAGCCTCCGGCCACCTCGATGGCGCTTTGTTCGATCAAGGCCTTGACCTCGGAAGACGCTTCTGCGGAACTCTGGGCGAGGCGCCTGACTTCTACCGCGACCACGGCAAAGCCCTTGCCCGCTTCTCCGGCCCGCGCCGCCTCAACCGAGGCGTTGAGGGCCAGAAGGTTGGTCTGGAAGGCGATGTCGTCGATCATGCCGATGATGTTGGAGATTTTGGCGCTCGAATGGGTGATCTGCTCCATCGCCACCGTGGCCTCGCGCATCACGTCCCCGCCTTCCTCGGCACTCTGGGACATGATTCGCGTCTTGACGGACGCTTCCTCCGCGCGCTTGGCATTCTGTGCGACGGTCGTCGCCAGTTGATCCATCGCCGCCGAGGTTTCCTCGATGGCCGCCGCCTGCTTGGTGGTCCGTTCGGCGAGGTCGTTGGTGCCGGATAGGATTTCGCCCGTTGCCGTGCGCAGCCCGCGCGCGGTTCCCTTGAGCTGGGTGACGATGTCGGTCAGCTTGTCGGCCACGGCATTGGTGTCGGTCTTGAGCTTGTCGAAGGCGCCGGCATACTGGCCCGAAACGCGATGCGTCAGGTCGGCCTCGGCCAGCGAGGACAGGATGTTGCCGGTTTCGCCGAGCCCGCGCTCGACGGTTTCGACGAGGTTGTTGACGCTCGCCGACAGCGCCGTCAGTTCGGGGTCGGGGAACTCGGTGGTGACGCGGCGGGTGAAATCGCCGGCGACTGCGGCATCCACCACTTCGCCGAAGGCGCGCTGCAGTTCCTGCATCATCTGGGCACGGGCTTCCTGGTCCCTGATGATGCGCTGGGCCTCGTCGGCCGTCATCTCGCGCACCCTGATGCCGTTGCGGCGGAACACTTCCACGGCCTTGGCCATCAGGCCGATCTCGTCCTTGCGGTCCTGGGCCGGCACGTCGAGATCGTATTCGCCCTTGGCCATGGTATTCATCGTCGCGGTCATGCCCAGGATCGGACGGGAAATCAGGCCGGAGACAAAAAAGGCCGAGAGCGCACCGACCGCGAGTGCGATGGCCGACACGACGAGCGTGGTCATGGTGGTGTTCTGGATGTCGCTGGTGGAGCGCTCGCCCAGTTCCGCCTGGATGGTGTTGTTTTCCTCGACAATGCCACTGGCCGTGCTGGCGATCTTCGGGCCGAGCACTTCGAGTGTCTTCTCGACGATGTCATTTCGGGCATTGGTGCCATCGATGAAGGCGGTGAGCGCGTCGCCGTAATCCGTCATCATCGCCTTGATGCTCGCAACGTTCTCGCGACCCTTTGCGGTGTTCTGCAGCGCGGCGAGGCCGTCGAGCGAGGTGTTGAACGAGCTCAGCGCCCCGAGCGCCGTTTCGGCATTCGCCTGGGTGCTGTTGATCATGAAGCGCGCCGTGTACAGGCGGACCGTCAGCAGTTCGCGCAGGGTCTGCGTCGCCGTCTTGCTTTCGAGATTGGTGTTGTTGGCGAAGGCATCCTCCATGATCGAAGACAGGACGACCTCGGTCTGAGGGCCGAGTTCGTTGAGGTAGGCGTTGAGCTCGTCGTTCTGCTTGATGATTCCGATCGCTTCTTCGAAGGACTGGCCGTAGGTCTCGACGTCCGACCGGATTCCGCCGATCGCCTCGATGGCCTTCTGGCGCTCGAACAGCGGCAGGGTCTCGTCGATCACCTTAAGGGTCGAGTCGAGGTGCTCGTCGACGGCGATGCCGGCGGCTTCATCGCTATTGGACAAAAAGACGTTGGCATTGGTGCGGGCGTTCAGAATGCCGGACTGGACCGATCCCAGATTGATCGATTGCCGCGCAATGACGCGATAATCGCCGAACTCGCCGTTGGCGAGGTTCAGCCCGTAAAAAGTTATGCCGGCAACAAAAACCAGAAGCACCAAAATGAGTCCGTTGCCGAGACCGATCTTGGCGCCGATCTTCAGATTGTTGAACCAAGAAAACATGCCCAAATCCCCCATTAATTCTCTGGTTAAATGATTCGACCATTTGAAATCCGTAAAACAACGTAGATGTTAATGCTTAATGAAATATTTATATATCGAAAACATGGGGAATATGTAACTGCGAATACAGTATTCTATGAAGTAATACTGGTTACATGAGTTTCCCAGCCAGCGCGGCGCGACTGCCTATGGATGCGGACGTCACTCAATGAAGCCGCCGCGGCGGCGTCAGACCGCAAAGGCGGTGTTGACCGTCGACAGCGGCGCGGGCTGACGACCTCGCGCCTGTGGCGGCGCAAAACCGGAGGCTTCACGGGTTCGGGAGGGCAAATGGCGGCGGCTCCATCCTCGGATCCGGCGCAATTGCGGGATATCGCGCGGGTTCCGACAAACAAAAACCCCGCCGGATCGGCGGGGTTCCGTGATGCCTGGATCTGTCCGAAGCGTCAGGCGCTTTCGGAATAGACCTCGCCTTCGTCCGGCTCGCGCAGCACATAGCCGCGGCCCCAGACGGTCTCGATGTAGTTCTTGCCGCCGGTCGCCACGGAGAGCTTCTTGCGAAGCTTGCAGATGAAGACGTCGATGATCTTGAGTTCAGGCTCGTCCATGCCGCCATAGAGATGGTTGAGGAACATTTCCTTGGTCAGGGTCGTGCCCTTGCGCAAGGAAAGCAGTTCGAGCATCTGGTATTCCTTGCCGGTCAGATGCACGCGCTGGCCGCCGACCTCGACGGTCTTGGTGTCGAGATTGACGTTGAGATCGCCAGTCGAAATGACCGACTGGGCGTGGCCCTTGGAGCGGCGGACGATGGCGTGGATGCGCGCCACCAATTCGTCCTTGTGGAAGGGCTTGGTCATGTAGTCGTCGGCGCCGAAGCCGAGACCGCGCACCTTGTCCTCGATGCCGGCAAGACCCGAGAGGATGAGGATCGGCGTCTGCACCTTGGCGACGCGCAGGGTCCTGAGGACTTCGTATCCGGACATGTCCGGCAAATTCAGGTCGAGAAGAATAATGTCGTAGTCGTAGAGCTTGCCGAGATCGACACCCTCTTCGCCGAGGTCGGTGGTGTAAACGTTGAAGCTCTCGGACTTCAGCATCAGCTCTATTGATTGAGCCGTCGCGCCGTCATCTTCGATCAGCAGTACTCGCATGCTCAGCCCCTTGAAAGGTTCCTGCTGGAACAAGGATGGTGCCCATGCGTGGCATTCATCCAATCCAACCCTACTGGATATGATTCGACCCTAAATGCAATTAGTTAACAAACTTTAATTCGGGAAAACAAGTCGAAACGATTTCTGAACACACATGGTTGCAACTCGTTGAAAAACCAATAAAAACTCAAAATGAAAAACTTAAGAAAAAGGTTTAAGAAAGCCCTGTAACGGACTCGTGCGACTCATCGAAAGCTGTATGGGGTTAAGCATATCCCGGACTGGCGCGTTCCGGTGGAAAATTTTGCTCCGGGAAGCGCAATAGAGCATATTGATTAACGATCGGTTAGCTTTCTTGCTGGCGATTCGGACGGGCCGAGTCGCAGCCGGTCCGCTCTTGCCGGGCGGCAATATATTCCGGGGGGAACAGGGTGCACTCGCTGATTGCCGAAATCACCGATATCGACGAGGTCGAGGTTTTCGGACGGGTCAAGTCCGTGCAGGGCCTGTTGATCGAGATCGTCGGACCGATGCGCGAGTTGCGCGTTGGCGGCCGCGTCACCATAGAGACCCGCGCCGGCAAGGCGCTCGAGGCCGAAATCATCGGCTTCCAGGACGGGCGGGCGCTGTGTCTGCCCTTCGGCTCGATGGAAGGCGTGCGCCTCGGCTGCAAGGCGGTGTTCGCCGCCCATGACGGCCAGGCCTATCCCACCGAGGGCTGGCTCGGGCGGGTGATCAACGCCAAGGGCGAGGCGATCGACAGCAAGGGTGCGCTGCCGCGCGGCGACACCGGGTTCCCGCTCAAGGGCGCGCCGCTTTCGGCGCATCTGCGCACCAGGGTAGGCGCGCCGCTCGACCTGGGGGTCAGGGCGCTCAACACCTTCACCACAGTGTGCGAGGGCCAGCGCATGGGCATTTTTTCCGGGTCGGGCGTCGGCAAGTCGGTGCTGATGTCGATGCTGGCGCGCAATACCGCCGCCGACGTGGCGGTGATCGGGCTGATCGGCGAGCGTGGCCGCGAGGTCAAGGAGTTCATCGCCGACTATCTCGGCGAGGCGGGGCTGAAGCGCTCCGTGATCGTCGTGGCGACCTCCGACGAGAGCGCGCTGATGCGCCGGCAGGCGGCTTATCTGACCATGACGCTGGCCGAGTATTTCCGCGACAGGAACAAACGGGTGCTGTGCATGATGGACAGCCTGACGCGCTTTGCCATGTCGCAGCGCGAGATCGGGCTGTCGATCGGCGAGCCGCCGACGGCCAAGGGCTATCCGCCGACGGTGTTTTCGGAGCTGCCGCGGCTTCTCGAACGTGCCGGTCCGGGACTCGAAGGATCGGGGTCCGTTACCGGACTTTTTACCGTTTTGGTGGAAGGTGACGATCACAATGAGCCGATCGCGGATGCCGTCCGCGGGATTCTCGATGGGCACATTGTCATGGAGCGTGCCATCGCCGAACGCGGTCGCTATCCGGCGGTGAACGTTCTGAGGTCCATTTCGCGCACCATGCCGGGTTGCGTGCCGGTTCCTGTTCGGCCGGTCCTGCAGGCGGCGCGCGATCTCATGTCGGTGTTCGCCGACATGGAGGAACTGATCCGGCTGGGGGCTTACCGGAAGGGATCGGATCCGAAGGTGGATCGGGCGATGGCGATCATGCCGACCCTGGAGGCGTTTCTGAGCCAGGATCGGGAAGATCGAACAAGTATCGAGGCGGGCTACAAGCGGCTCGCGGAGATCTTGGAGATGGATATCGCTGCGAGGAAGACTTGATGAGTAAGGAGTGCAAGTCATGAAGTCGCGCAACAAGAGTCTGATCCGGCTCAAGAAGTTCCAGGTGGATGAAAAACGCCGCCAGGTCACCCAGATCGAGATGATGATCGCCGATTTCGAGCGCATGGCCGCCGAACTCGATCAGCAGATCGAGATCGAGCACCAGAAGACCGGCATTTCGGATGTTGCACATTTCGCCTATTCGACCTTTGCCAAGGCGGCGCGCGCCAGGCGCGACAATCTTTTGAATTCAGCCGAGAACATGCGCGGCCAACTCGAAGCGGCGCAGGACGCGCTCGCCGAAGCCATCGAGGAACTCAAGAAGATCGAACTGCTCGACCAGCGCGAGCATCTGCGCGAGGCGGCGGCCGAAGCCAAGGCCGAGCAGGCCGAGTTCGACGAAATCGGATTGCGGCGCCACGGCAACTGATGCCGTTCACAAGCTTTCGGATTTGAAAACGGCTCGTTCGGAGCCGGCCGCTTCGTTTTGGCGTCATGCCCTGCCGAGCGGACCTTATCTCAGCAGCTTGGCGGCAGCCTGCAGCGCGCCGGTCCAGCTGCGCGACGGATTCTGGTCGCAATAGCCCCACGTTCCGGAGAAGGCGTCGAATTCGGCGTCGAAATCGAAGACGATCCGGCCCCAGTGATAGCTGCCGTCGCGTGGCGCGTCGCATTTGACGCCCGAGGATTGCTCGACCCAGAAACCAGTGAGCTGGTGGCCGTCGAGCGTTCCGAAGATGCGGCCGCGGTCCTGACTATAAGTGCCGGAGACATCGGGATCGTGGTGCTCGATGCTCATCTGGCCCTCGGAAGTGTCCCAGATGCCGGCGATCCAGTAGTCGAGTTGTGCTCGGGCGGCGGGCATGCCGACAACGGCGGCGGCTAGCGCGGCCGCGACGATCGACTTGATTGTTCGTGATTGCATGATGCATCTCCCTGATTGACCATATGCAGGCGAGGGGAAGACCGATGTCTTCCTAGCCGATGGCAGGGCAGAAATGAAAGACGCGACGTCGTCGCAGGCTGGAGCGGCCGATGGGGTCGTCGCGTCTTTCGGCTTTGACGCCGAGGGTCCGGATCAGCCCCGGTTCAGCGCGAGCATGCCGGACATGCCCATCGCCGCGTAAATCGTGCGGAGCATGGTTTCGGTCGCCGCGTTGTGGCTTTCGACCGCTTCAGCCACGCCGCTGCGGTCAACAATTGTGCGAAATGCGCGTGCGCCGGCCGGCGTGTCGATGATCCCGAGAATGGCTTCGCCGACAAGAGCCGGGTCCTGCGCCGGATTGGCCTCGATGGAGTGCACATAGCCGGCAAGGGCGCCGGCCGGAATTTTGGCGAACTCACCGAGTGTTGCCAGCCGCTCCTGGTCCCCGGGAAGTGCCAGGCCGGTGTAGAACGGGGTGGCGAAGCCGCCCGGCTCGACAAGCGCGACATCGACGCCGAAGCCGCCGAGTTCGACCCTATAGGTCTCGGTCAGCGCCTCAAGGGCGAATTTTGCGGCGCTGTAGGGTCCGTAAAACGGGATGATCAACCGCCCGAGAAGGCTCGAAACATTGACGATCAGGCCGGAATGCTCATCTCGGAAGTGCGGCAGCACGGCCCGGGTAACGCGGTGGGTGCCAACGACATTGATGTCGTAGAGATCGAGCAATTGTTGGGGTGTGAACGCTTCCTGGATGCCGTGGGCGCCGATGCCGGCATTGTTGACCAGCACATCGAGCCCGCCAAGCGCATCGATGGCGGCCTTCGTGCCGGCCTCGACGCTCGTGTCGTCGGTAACGTCGATCGCAACGATGGTTGCGCCTAGATCGCGAAGGGCCCTGGCCGCGTTGCGATTGCGTGTTTCGGGCGCGCGCATTGCGGCGGCGACTTGGTGGCCGCCAGCGATCAGCGTTTCGACGGTGAGCCGGCCAAACGTGCCGTTGGTGCCGGTGATGAGTATTTTGCTCGACATGGAAATTGCCTTTCCGGTTGCGGATGCCGGCAATGTGGTCCACCTTGAAACTCAAACAATTGGCATTGATCGAACCGAAAGTTTGAAAAATGCAAACATTTGACCTTTCTGCACTCAATGTCTTTGTCGAAGTGGCGCGCAGCGGCGGCGTCACCGCGGCGGCGGAAAGGCTGGGACTGTCGAAGGCGACGGTCAGCCTCCAGCTCAGCCGGCTCGAGGGCCGGCTCGGCGTCAAGCTGTTCGAACGGCGATCGCGTCGCGTCAACCTGACCCGCGAGGGCGAGCGCTTGTTGCCCAAGGCGCAGTCGCTGCTCGCCGAGGTCGACGACTTCGCCGAAGAGGCGCGCAATCAGACAGCTCAAGTGCGCGGCATTGTGCGCATGACGCTGACGCCGGCCTTCGGCGCGCTGGTTCTTGGTCGCCTCGTGCCGCTTGTCCGCCGTGAATTGCCGGACATCCGGCTGGTGATCGAATCCGAGTACCGCTTCGACGATCTCGCCGATCCTGCCTTCGACTTTGCCGTGCGCATCGGCAAGATTGGCGACGACCGGCTGGTGGCGCGCCGGCTCGGCAGCTTTCGCCGGGTGCTGGTGGCCAGTCCGCAACTGCTGGCAAGGAACCGGGTCATCGAGCCCGCGGACCTCGAAACTATCGACTGCATCGTCTTTTCAGGGCGTGGCACGCGGCACGACTGGCACGTCGATCGCATTGTCGGGCCGAAGAAATCGGCGGTGATTGCGGTCGAGGCGGTCACGGCGGTCCGCGATTTCGCCGTGATCCGGAACCTTGCGCTTGAAGGCGTGGGCGTGGCGTTTCTGCCCGAACCGATCGTGCGCGCCGATCTCGCCGAAGGCCGCCTCGTCAATTGCCTGCCGGACTGGCGCTCGCCGCCTTCGGATGTGATGCTGGCCTATCGGGTCGGAGCGGCGCGCATCACCCGCGTCAGGGCGGTGCTCGATCTCGCCGCCCTTGCGATCGGAGAGGCGCTGGCCTGAGCGGCCAGACGCTGGCGACGGTCCTGCGCCACGCCTGCCTTATTGATCGATGTCGGGCAGGAAAGGCAGCGCCTGTCGACCTCGATCGCGGGCGAATGGAACGCCGCGATGTCGCCGCATCGGTGCAAGATGCGTTCCGGTTCAACCAAAACGCTGCTCCTGCCGCTGGTGGTTGCATCGGTTTGTTGTGAAACACCGCCATCCGCTTCTTGGCGCGATGCACTGCAAGCCATCGTGCCTTTGTCGAAACACACACTCATTTCGTGGCGAGTTGCGGACTTGCCTGTCCACGCAAGGCGAAATCGGTGCGTGACATTGTGGTGCAATTTGCACCAGTTTTCCACAGGTTCCATGCTGCATTACCGCCACAACCTGCTGGCGATATATAACAAATTTTGTCATGTAAGTTTGTTGCAATTGTCACCGCGCCGGTGGGAAGCGTCTCTAGAAAGAGGCGGCTTGGACGTATTTCGAGCATTTCGAATTCCAAAATTCCCAGGAGCCTCATTATGAGAAAGATTGGAATCGCTGCCCTATTGGCCGCCTCCACGCTGGCCATGTCCGGTGCGAATGCCCAGGATCTGCCGCAGTCCGCCGATCCCTATTTCACCAACGCCCAGGCGCTGATCGCCGAAATGGCCGCGCGTCAGCCGAATACCGGCAAGGCCAAGAACGTCATCCTTCTGATCGCCGATGGTCAGGGCGTCGGCACCAATTACGCTATTCGCCTATTCGCCGGCCAGCAGGAAGGCAAGCTCGGCGAAGAGCATGTGCTGCCCTACGAGACCGCCGAGTACCATTCGGCTCTGGTCAAGACCTACAATCTCAATGCCCAGACCCCGGACTCCGCCCCGACCGCCGGTTCGATGAATACGGGCATCAAGCAGCGCTTCAACCTGATCAATCTCGGCCCGAACGCCTTCACCGAGGATTGCTCGACCGAAGAAGCCAACAAGCTGACGACCTTTTCGGAAATCGTCTCGGAAGCCGGCAAGTCGGTCGGCGTGGTCTCGACCGCCCGTCTGACCCATGCGACACCGGCGGCCGTTTATGCCAAGACCGCCTATCGCAACTGGGAAGCCGAGGCGCCCGAGGGCTGCACCGACATCGCCGTCCAGCTGATCGACGCCATGGAAGCCGGCACGATCGACGTCGCCATGGCCGGTGGCGCCCGCAATTTCGTGCCGATGAACGCCGAGACCAGCTTCGGCGGCAAGTCCTCCCGCAAGGACGAGACCGATCTCATCGCGCGCGCCACGGCCTTCGGTACGACCTTCGTGACCGACAAGGCCTCGCTTGACGCCGCCTCCGGCGACAAGATCCTCGGCCTGTTCACCAATTCGGACATGGCCTACGAGTACGACCGCACCGAGACCGAGCCTTCGCTCGCCGACATGACCGCCGCCGCAATCAAGGCGCTTTCGACGAATGAAAACGGCTTCTACCTCGAAGTCGAGGCGGGCCGTGTCGATCACGCCAACCACGCCGGCAATCTCTACCGCGCCCTGACCGATGGCCTCGCCTTCATCGACGCCGTCAAGATCGCCGACGAATTGACCAATGACGAAGACACCCTGATCATTGTCACCGCCGACCACGAGCACGCCATCGCCTTCAACGGCTATTGCGGCCGCGGCACCCCGATCGAGGGTCTGTGCATGGGTATCTCCAACGAGGGACTCGAGCACAATGGCGAACTGGAAACGGCCGCCGATGGCAAGCCCTATTCGGTTGTCGGTTACCTCAACGGCGCCGGTTCGGTGCTGACCGAGCAGGCGGGCGCCTATTTCGGCACTCGTCCGATCGCCACCCAGGAAGAAGCCATCGACCCGGATTACCTGCAGCAGGCCCTGATCCCGATGAGCTCTGAATCCCACTCGGGCGAGGATGTCGCCGTCTATGCCAAGGGTCCCTGGGCCCACCTGTTCGATGGCACCATCGAGCAGAACTACATCTTCCACGTCATGAACCACGCGGTTGCCGCGAACTAGGTTCAGCCGACGCCGGGGCGCACGCCGCGCCCCGGCTGCCCAACGGGTTGACTGGTTTCAGCAAGGAGACCGCAAATGAAGCGTCGCACCTTCATGCTTGCAACCGCCGCCGCCGCGACGACTTTGATCCTGCCCGCACGCGCCGCCGACGACATCAAGTTGCGCGACCTCTACAACAAGGACCTGTCCTTTTCGGACATGGCGCTCGCCAATCAGGACAAGATCGTCGACGTGTCCGGCTATATGGCGCCGCCGCTCAAGGCGGAGTCCGCGTTTTTCGTTCTGACCAGGATGCCGATGTCCTTCTGTCCGTTCTGCGACAGCGAGGCCACCTGGCCGTCGGACATCATCGCCGTTTATGCGCGCGACACCGTGACCGTCCAGCCGTTCAATGTCGGCATCGTCGTGACCGGGACGCTCGAACTCGGCACCTATCGTGACCCGGATCTGGGCTTTGTCAGCCGCGTGCGCCTGACGAACGCCGAGTATCGGCGAAGCTAGGACCATGATTTTGTGGCGCGGCGTTGTTCGCGAAAGACCGATAACGGTCTTAAGCATGCCGCCCGTGGGATAGGACAGGTCGGATGCAGCTGACGCTCGACGAACTTCGCCACAGTTTCGCCCGCGGAAACGGCGGCGCGCCGGTGCTCGATATCGACCGGCTTGTCGTGGATGCGGGGACGTTTTTCGCCATCACCGGACCGTCCGGTTCCGGCAAGTCGACCCTTTTGTACCTGATGAGCGGGCTATTGAAACCGGGCGAAGGTCGGATCGCCTGGGACGGCGCAGAGATCGGCACGCTCGGCGAGGATGCGCGCGATGCCTGGCGGCGGCGCAATGCCGGCTTCGTTTTCCAGAACTTCCATCTCATCGGCGAAATGACGCCGCTGCAGAACGTGATGCTCGGCGCGTGGTTCGGGCATTGGCGCGCCGCCCGGTTCAGGGATCGCGCCCGGGCGCTGTTGGACGGCTTCGGCGTGCCGCCCGCCGATCGTCCGGCGGAAACGCTCTCGCGCGGCGAACAGCAGCGCGTGGCGCTGGCCCGAGCCCTGCTGTTCGAACCGAAGGTGCTGTTCGCCGACGAACCGACGGCGAGCCTTGACGCCGAGAACGGAGGCCAGATCGCCGGCCTGCTCGCCGAGCTTGCCCATGCGCGTGGCGTGACCGTCATCGCCGTCAGCCACGATCGCGACGTCATCGCGCTGGCGGACCGGACGATCCGGCTCGAACACGGCCGCGTTGCCGCGCCGGAGGCGCTTTCGCGATGAATCCTTTTCCCGTTCTTTTCTCGATGTTCCACAAGCAGCGGCTGACGCTCGCGCTGTTCACCGTGCTTGTGGCCTTCGCCGTGGCGCTCGGCGTGGCGGTCACCAGCCAGGAGCGCGCCCTGAGGCAGGGAAGCGCGCGGGCTGCCGACAAGTTCGAGCTGCTGGTCGGAGCACCGGGCAGCCAGTACGACCTCGTCCTGTCGAGCGTTTACCTGCGCCTGAGCTCGATGGAGCTGCTGTCGCCCGACGTCTTCGCCGACCTTCTTGCCGAACCGGACATCGACTGGGCGGCCCCGATCGCCTTCGGCGACAGTGCCGGCGGCTTTCCGGTGATCGGATCGATCACGCAATTCATCACGCACCTGTCCGGCGAACTCGCCGAGGGCAGCCTGTTCGATGCCGAAGGCGAGGCGGTGATCGGCGCGGATGTGCCCTACCGGATCGGGGAGTCGTTCCGCACCCTGCATGGCGCGCCGGGCGCGGAAAGCGAGGTGCATGAGCACGAGATCGCCGTGGTGGGGCGCATGATGCCGACCGGCACGCCCTGGGACCGTGCCATCATTGTTCCGGTCGAGACGATGTGGGAGCAGCACGGGTTGCCCAACGGGCATCTCGACACGGATGAAGACGAGCATGACCATGCCGAGGACGCCGACGGTCAGTTCGACGCGCACGGCGAGGATGGACACGACGAGGATAACGATCCCGAGGAAGTTGGCCACGACCACGAGCATGCGGGACCGATCGGACCGCCGTTCGATGCCGAGGCGCTTCCCGGCGTGCCGGCGGTCGTGGTGAAGGCGCGCGATCTGGCGGCTGCCTATGGGCTCAGGAACACGTATCGCACGAGCGAGAGCCAGGCGCTGTTTCCGGCGGAGATTCTCGTGCAGCTCTACGCCCTGATGGGCGATGCGCGCGGCATCGTGCAATGGCTGGCCATGGCGACGCAGGTGCTCGTGGTCGCCGCGGTGCTGTCCGGTCTCGTCGTCATCCAGCAATTGCACACGACGCGCCTGGCGATCCTGCGCGCGCTCGGGGCGAGCCGGGCCTATGTGTTCGTGACCGTCTGGCTTTATTTCACCCTGCTCATCGCCGGCGGGGCGGTGCTTGGGCTTCTGCTCGGCTATGGCGCGGCGCTCTTGGTCTCCGCCTATGTGAGCGAACTGGCCGGTTTCACGCTGACCGCGATCCTCGGGCCGCAGGAATTTGGCCTGGTCGGCGGCCTGCTGCTGATCGGCGCACTCCTGGCGCTGGTTCCGGCAATCGCCCTGTTCCGGCGTCCGGTCGTCGACGCGCTGCGCCAGTAAAGACCCTCTAGAGCATGGTGGTTCAAGTTGAACCGCTTCGTCGCTCTATCTCTTTGTGGTCGCATCGTTTCTGCGCAAGACCGGTTCCCACTTTTGCGCACGATGCTCTAGACGCTTCCCACCGTCATCAGGCGGACCTGGGGATGAACCTCGTTCTGGCTCATCACCACGGTCTGCGGGCGGAAGCGCTCGACGATGGCGCGGACATGCGGGCGGATGGCGCCGGAGGTGATGAGCACCGGCAGGTGCCCCGACTGCGCCGCGCTTTCGAAGGCGCCCTGAACGCCGACGATGAATTTCTGCAGCTTGGATGGTGCCATGGCCAGGTGGCGTTCGTTGCCGTCGCCATGCATGGCTTCGGCGAAGTCGCGCTCCCAGTCGTGCGACAGGGTGAGGATGGGCAGGGTGCCGTCCGGTCCGAAATTGGCGGCACAGAGCTGGCGGGAGAGGCGGGTTCGAACGTGTTCGGCCATGCGCTGCGGCGACAGGCCGGTACCGGCGACCTCCGCTATGCCTTCAAGAATGGTCGGCAGGTCGCGGATCGACACGCGTTCGCTCAGAAGCGCCTGCAGCACGCGCTGGATGCCGGTCACCGAAATCAGCGAAGGCACGATGTCCTCGACGAGTTTTTGCTGCTCTGCCGTGAGATTCTTCAAAAGCGCCTGCACGCCGGAATAGCTCAACAGGTCGGCGACATTGGCCTTGAGCAGTTCGGTCAGATGCGTCGAGATCACCGTTGACGGATCGATGATCGAATAGCCGCGGATTTCGGCCTCGTCCCTGAGCGAGGGGTCGATCCAGGTGGCCGGCAGGCCGAAGGCCGGTTCGGTCGTATGCTCGCCGGGCAGCGTGATCTGATGACCTTCGGGGTCCATGACCATCAGCAACGACGGATAGATCGATCCCTCGCCGACCTCGATCTCCTTGATGCGGATCTTGTAGATGTTCGGATCGAGCTGCATGTTGTCGAGAATCCTGACCGGCGGCATGACGAAGCCGAGATCGAGGGCGAGCTGGCGTCGCAATCCCTTGATCTGTTCGGTCAGCCGGTCGGTGCCGGTGCCGTCGTCCTTGACCAGCTGCAAGAGCCCGTAGCCCAGTTCGAGCTTCAATTCGTCGAGCTTGAGCGTCTCGCTGATCGGCGGTTCGGCGGCTTTTGCAGCTGCGCCGGCGCCGTCCGCACCCGGCACGCCGCCCGGGTGGCGCTTGGCCGTGGCGCGGGCTTCTTCTTCCTGCTTCTGCCGCTTGGTGCGGCCGGCGAGGAACGCGACATAGCCGGCACCGCCCGACAGGGCGAGAAAGGGCAGGATCGGCATGCCGGGCAGGAAGGCCATGAGGGCCATGACGGCCGAGGACATGCCGAGCGCACGCGGATAGCCGGTGAACTGGGCGGCGAGGGCCTTGTCGGCGGCGCCGGACACGCCGGCCTTGGAAACCAGCAGGCCGGCGGCGGTCGACACGATTAGGGCAGGGATCTGGCTGACAAGGCCGTCGCCGACAGTCAGGAGCGTGTAGTTGTTGCCCGCCTCCATGAAGGTCAGGCCCATCTGGGCGACGCCGATGATCATGCCGCCGATGATGTTGATGAAGGTGATCAAAAGGCCGGCAATGGCGTCGCCGCGGACGAATTTGCTGGCGCCGTCCATGGCGCCGAAGAACGAACTCTCGTCCTCGAGGTTCTTGCGGCGAGACCGCGCCTCGGCCTCATCGATGAGGCCGGCGGAAAGATCGGCGTCGATGGCCATCTGCTTGCCGGGCATGGCGTCGAGGGTGAAACGGGCCGCGACTTCGGCGATGCGACCCGAACCTTTGGTGATGACGACGAAATTGACGATGACCAATATGCCGAAAACGATGATGCCGATGACGAAATTGCCGCCCATGACGAAATTGCCGAAGGCCTCGATGACGCTGCCGGCGGCGTTGGTACCCTCATGGCCATTGGCGAGGATCAGCCGCGTCGAGGCGAGGTTGAGGGACAGGCGGAGCATGGTCGAGATGAGCAGGACGGTCGGGAACGCGGAAAACTCGAGCGGTTCGTGGATGAACAGCGACGTCATCAGCACCAGTACCGAAAACACGATCGACACCGCCAGAAGCATGTCGAGCATGAAGGGCGGCATCGGCATGATGAGCACGGCGAGGATGCCCATGACACCCACCGCCAGCGCGATGTCCGACTGGCGGAACAGATCGATCACATCGGCGAAGCCGGGGAAGCGGAAGGCCGGCTGCGGGCGCGGGGCCTGAGTGGTGTCAGCCATGATGGTTGCACCTCAACGTCGGTGCTCCCTCGCCCTTGCGGCAAAGAATTGGGGTGAGGGGGCCTTTGCGGCGGCTCGGCACGACCCCCTCACCCGGACCTTTGGTCCGACCTCTCCCCCAAGGGAGAGGTGAAGACTGCGCCTTGCCTGCCATCAGGAAACGGTCCCCCATTGATTGCCTCACGCCGCGCTGTGACGCTGTTCGCCGGGGCCGGGCACGTCGAGGCCCTCGTCGGAATACTGGTTGAGCTTGTTGCGAAGCGTGCGGATCGAAATGCCGAGAATGGTGGCGGCGTGGGTGCGGTTGCCGAGGCAATGGTCGAGCGTGTCGAGAATGAGGTCGCGTTCGACGTCGGCGACGGTGCGGCCGACCATGGCCCGCGTGACGGTCTCGGCCGTTTCGGCTGCCCTGTGGGCCGGACTCGACGGATGCGCCGCCTCGCTGAGGCCGGTGCCGTCGGGCAGAAGAATGGCGTCAGGCCCGATCTCGGGACCGTCCGACAGCAGCACGGCGCGGTGCAGCGTGTTCTCGAGTTCGCGGACATTGCCCGGCCAGGGCGCCGCCACGAGGTCGGCGAGCGCCGCCGCGCTCAGCCGCCGCTCGTCGAGACCGTTGGCCTTGGCGTATTTCTCGACAAAGTACTCGCTGAGGGCGGCGATGTCGCCCGGACGCTCGCGCAGCGGCGGCAGCTTGAGATTGACAACGTTGAGGCGGAACAGCAGATCCTCGCGGAACGTTCCCTGCTTGACCGCCTCGGCCAGGTCACGGTTGGAGGTGGCGATGATGCGGATGTCGACCGGCACCGGCCGCGCACCGCCGACGCGGTCGATGAGCCGCTCCTGGACGGCGCGCAGCAGCTTGGCCTGCAGACGGCCGTCCATTTCCGAGATTTCGTCGAGCAGCAGGGTACCGCCGGAAGCCTCCTCGAATTTGCCGATGCGGCGACCGACGGCGCCGGTGAAGGCGCCCTTCTCGTGGCCGAACAGCTCGGATTCAAGAAGCTGCTCGGGAATGGCGGCACAGTTGATCGAGATGAACGGCTTGTCGGCGCGCCGCGATCGGGCGTGGACATATTTGGCCATCACCTCCTTGCCGGTGCCGCTCTCGCCGGTGATCAGAATGCTGGCTTCCGAACCGGCAACCTGGTCGGCGAGCTTGACGACGCGGGCCATGACCGGGTCGCGATAGAGAAAATCGGCATTTTCACGGGCGACGGCGGCGATGATCGCGGCAATCAGCTCGGCATCGGGCGGCAGCGGGATGTATTCCTTGGCGCCGGCTCTGATGGCGTTGACGGCGGCGGCGGCGTTGGACTGAGTACCGCAGGCGACGACCGGCACATAGATGCGCTCGTTTTCCAGCCCGGCGATCAGTCGCGGGATGTCGGCGAGCACGTCGACCAGCAACAGGTCAGCGCCGCGCCCGCCGCGCAGCGAGGCCAGGGCGATGTCGATATCGGCGGCGTGGGCAACCTTTGCGCCTCCGTCCATGGCGAGCTTGGTAGCCTGGCTCAGTTGCCCGTCAAGGGCTCCAACGATCATGAGGCGCATTGCGTTTTCCCCTGTCCCGCTTCTGTGGTTAGGAAGCCTTGATGATTTCTGTCATGGTCACGCCCAGCCGCTCCTCGACGAGCACGATCTCGCCACGGGCGACCAGACGGTCGTTCACATAGATGTCGATGGCCTCGCCCACCTGCCGGTCGAGCTCGACCACGGTGCCGACATCCATCTTCAATAGCCTCGATATGGGCATGCGGGCCTTGCCGAGCACGACCGATATGCGGACCGGCACGTCGAACACGGCCTCGAGGTCGGCGGCCGACTTTTCAGTGATCGGTTCGATATCGCGAGGCGGCTCGGGCATCATCTCCTCGAGGCCGACATCGTCGTCGTCTTTGTCACTCATTTTCAGTCTCCGCTGCCGGGGCAGGTTCGAGATTCGGGGCGGGCAGTCCCGTCGATGCGCAATAGGCGGCGATCGCATGGTCAACTTCCGCCGCGATGGCGCTCATGTTGCGGACCAGGCCGCCATCGGCCCATTCGATTCTTCCGTCGCCCGGCGGCATGTCCGGATCGCCCATGACGATCAGCCGTCCGGCATAGCCGGCGGCGGCCATATGCGCCTCGGTGATCTGCCGCAGCTTGTCGGCAAGGACCGGGCTGCAGCGCACCACCAGGTGCGGGGCGCGATCGAGCGATGCAAGGCATTCGGCGATAAGGGTGTCGAGTTCGGCCTCGGGCTGGCGGGCGACCAGGGTGGCGGCAAGCTTCATGCCGATGGCGCGGGCAAGCTCCAGCGCTTCGGTGCGGGACAGTCGCTCGGCGGCATCTATGCGCCTGAGGGTCGCGGCGGCGTCGCTGGCGATCTTCTGGCCGGCGGCGGTGAGCGCGGCGGCGGCGCGCGCCACCTCGGTGCGCTCGCCTTCGGCCAGGCCCTCGGCATAGCCTTCGGCGCGGGCCGCGTCGCGCAGCTGGGCGATGCGCGCCTCGGTCATGACCTTGGTCTGGCGGGCGCCGCCGGACAGGTCGAGGTCGAAGTGGAACTTGGCGGGCGTTGAGGACATCAGGCGACCATCTCCTCTTCGCCATTATTCTTGGTGATGATGATTTCGCCGCGGGCGGCCATGTCCTTGGCGGTCGAGACCATCTTGCCCTGGGCTTCATCGACGTTCTTGAGCCGGACCGGACCCATGGTCTCCATGTCGTCACGCAAGAGCTTGGCGGCGCGCGTCGACATGTTGCGGAAGAACAGTTCCTTGGTCTGCTCGTTGGCACCCTTGAGGGCGAGGGCGAGGTCGCGCTTGTCCATTTTCTGGATGAGCGCTTGGATGGCCGAGGTTTCGAGCCTGACCAGATCCTCGAAGGTGAACATCAGCTCCTTGATGCGCTCGGCGCTTTCGAGGTTGTGGTCCTCGAGCGCCGTCATGAAGCGCGCCTCGGTCTGGCGGTCGAAGGAGTTGAAGATTTCGGCCATCTGTTCGTGGCTGTCGCGGCGCTGGGTGTGGCTCAGGGTCGACATGAATTCGGTGCGAAGCGTCATCTCGATCTTTTCGAGAATCTCCTTTTGCACGGGATCGAGGCCGAGCATGCGCTGCACCACGTCCATCGCCAGTTCCTCGGGCAAAACGGAAAGGACGCGGCTGGCATGGTCGGTTGAAATCTTGGACAGGACCACGGCGATGGTCTGCGGATATTCGTTCTTGAGGTAATTGGCGAGAATGTCTTCCTGGACGTTGGAGAGCTTCTCCCACATGTTGCGGCCCGCCGGACCGCGGATTTCCTCCATGATGGTGTTGACCTTGTCCTGGGGCAGGAAGCTCAGCAGCAGCCGTTCCGTCGTATCGGTATTGCCGGAAATGGAGCCGTTGGTCGAAACATTGGTCACGAAGTCGAGCAGGAGATTGTCGAGCATTTCCTGGCTGATCGGACCGAGCCGGACCATGGCGCGCGACAGCTGCTTGACCTCCATCTCGTCGAGTTCCTCGAAGATCGGCTTGCCGAAATCCGGTCCGAGCGCCAGCATCAACACCGCCGCCTTCTCGTCGGGCTTGAGGTCGCGGCTCTCCTCGTTGGAATTGATGACGAGGCCGCGGGACAAGGGGTCGGTGAGTTCGCGCTGTTCGACCATGCCAGACCCCTATGCCGCCTGGTTCAGCCAGTCGCGGACGATGGTCGCCGCCTGGCGCGGGTGTTCCTCGATCATCTCGCCGACATGTTTGATCGTCGTCATCTGCGCTTCGCCCATTTGCTGGGCCTGATCCATCCAGTCGGGACGGCGCGGCGGTTCCAGGTGGCTCTCGCTATCAAAACGCGGCGTATCGGCGATCGTCTGCGGCGGCAGGGTCAACGGCTCGGCCTCGGGCTCGAGCACCCGCCGCAGCAGCGGACGCAGCACGAAGAACAGAAGTGCCAGCGCGATGAGGAGGGTGACGCCCATATTTGCGAAGTTGATCAGATCGTCGCGAGTGAAATTGAACAGGCCCGGTTCGTCGCTGCCCAGCGTGCCGAGTTCAGGCCGCTCGGCGAATTGCAGGTTGACCACCTCGACGATGTCGCCGCGTCCGGAGTCGAAGCCGACGGCGGAACGCACCAGGGCCGAGAGTTGATCGAGTTCCTCCTGGGTGCGCGGGGTATAGGTCGCGGCCCCGCTGGTGTCGGCCTGGTAGACGCCATCGACGGCAACGGCGACCGACAGCCGCTTGATGCCGCCGGCATCGGTGACGTCGGTCTGGGTGGTCTTGGAGATCTCGTAATTGGTGGTTTCCTCGGCGGTCGTGCTCTGGTCGCCGGCCGAGCCCTCGGTCGCCGAGGTTTCGGTGCCATTGGGCAGCTCGTTGGAAACGGAAACGGCGTTGTTGGTGCCGCCGGACGACAGGCTCGAGGATTCGCGGGACTGGGACGAGCGGACCACCTGCCCGTCGGGGTCGAAGGTCTCGGTGGTGACCTGGGAGCGCTGCAAATCGAGCTCGACGGCGACCTGGACGCGGGCACGTCCGGCGCCGACGACGTTTTCGAGGATGGACTGTACGCGGCCGGCGAGACGGTTCTCGATGCCGGCGACGCGCTCCTGGACTTCGCTGGCCGCGAGCGCGCTGCCATCGCCATCGCTGCCCGAGGCGAGCAGACGTCCACTGTCGTCGACGATCGAGACACGGTTTGGAGACAGGTCCTCGATGGCGGCCGAGACCAGATGCTGGATGGCGCCGATTTCGCTGGAATTGAGCTCGCCCCTGACCGACAGCATGATCGAGGCGGAGGGCGAGGGCGTCTCCTGGCGGAAGAGCTGCCTTTCGGGCAGGACCAGATGCACGCGCGCCGACTTGATCCGGGCCAGCGAGGCGATGGTGCGGGCCAGTTCGCCCTCGAGAGCCCGGACCTGGTTGATGTTCTGGACAAAGCTCGTCGACCCCAGCGTCGACTGCTCGTCGAAGATTTCGTAGCCGACCTGGCCGCGCGTCGGCAGCCCGTCCTGGGCCAGGGTCATCCTCAAGGCGGTGATCTGGTCGCGCGGCACCATGATGGTGTCGCCCTCGCCGCGCAATTCGAACGCTACGTTCATCGAACGGAGCTCGTCGACGATGGCGGCGCTATCGTCAAGGGTCAGTCCGGTATAGATCGGCGCCAGGCTCGGCGTCGTCGCCCTCAAGATCAGGAAACCGAAAAAGCCGAGCATGAGCACGGCCACGACTCCCATGGCCGCGACGCGCGCAATCCCCAACCGATTGAGAAGCCCCAGAAAATTATCCACGCCCAAACCTGTTTCCGATACCGGCGCAGCCGAGTCGACGCGCCGAAGATCGACTGGGCAAAAATTACCCAGCGGTTGGTAAACAAGTTCTTAACGCCGGCAGCCAGAATGCGATTACCGGGCAAAACCTGCCGGATTGGCTACCCAATTCACAATCAACTCCGCCAAATTGCGCGAAAGCCCGCGTGCAGCCTGTGCAGCGGGCCATTCGACGAGCGACTCGTCGGCGCATTTTCGCGCCGGTTCAATGTCCTGATCAGCCGTCGCGGTAATGCTGGATCCAGGTGGTTCTCAGCCCGGCCAGGCCATGCTTGTCGATGGCGGCTTGCCAGTTGAGGAACTCGTCGACGCTCAGGGTATAGCGTTGACAGGCTTCCTCAAGACTCAGCAACCCGCCGCGGACAGCAGCGACAACCTCCGCCTTGCGACGAATTACCCAGCGCTTGGTGTTGCGCGGGGGAAGATCGGCGATTGTCAAAGGACTCCCGTCCGGCCCAATCACATACTTAACGCGCGGACGCATCTGTACGGTCATTCTACTCTCTTACACAACCTGACCATAGTGGGCTGACTTTAGCGTCTGCGGCTTAAAATTTGCCTAAGCGGCCGGTTACGCTTGATTAAATCTCTAGATGCCGGCCGGATGCGCAAACGGGTCAATAGCTTGGGGCGCGGGAGCATGCCCGAGGCGCAAACAAAAAGGCCGGCGCGAGGCCGGCCTTTGCAGCATTGGGACGCGATGCGGATCAGGCGGGCTGATTGACCCGGTTGACGCTCGACAGGGCGATATAGGCCTTGCCGATGACGAGGAAAGGCTCGTCGCCCGAGAAGTCGACGCCGTCGACCGTGCCGACCATCTCCGTGGTGGCGGCGATCGGATTGCCAAATTCGTCCTGGGCGTCGATCCGGATCTGATAGGCGCCGTCCGGCTCGGTCTCGCCGCTCGAACCGACGCCATCCCAATCGAACCGGCCTTCGCCGGACTCAAGCGCGCCCAGTTCCTCGGCATAGACGGTGTCACCATCGCTATCGAGAATGGTGACGAAGGCCTTCTCCGCCCGTTCGTCCATATTGTAGTACCAGCTCGCCTCGCTGTCCTTGAGATTGGCCAGGGTCGTCGACGCCGAGACTTCCTTGCCGATGAACGAGGTCGCCTGCGTCGTCGTCGCTGTCTGGCTCGACAGGATCAGTGCCTCGAGGAACTGGTTGGTCTTTAATTGCTGTTCGACCGAGGAGAACTGCACCAACTGCTCGGTGAACTGGTTGGTGTCGAGCGGGTCGAGCGGGTTCTGATTGCGCAATTGCGTGGTGAGCAATTGCATGAAGGTGTCGAAATTGCCGGCGATGGTCGATGCCGATCCTGACAGGGAGGACGTGTTGCTCGTTCCGGAAATGCTGCCGATCGTCATGTCGATCTCCTCTTGCTACGCGCGACTAGGCTACGAGGTTGACGCCGCCGGGCCTTGCGACCCCGCGATAAAGGGTGACCTGGGGCGGCACCGCGTTGTCGGCGTCGGCGGGGTTGTCCTCGCCTTCGCCGAAAAGGGTCGCCGTGTCGCTTTGCCCGTTCTGTCCCTGACCGGAATCCTGGCGGGCGAACGGGTTTTGCCTCAATGAGAATTCGAGATTGGTCTTTTGGTTGTCGAGGCCCGACTGGGCCAGGGCGCGTTCGAGGGCGCGCGCGTCGCGCTGCAGCAGATCGAGCGTTTCAGGCCTGTCGACGGTGAGGCGGGCATTGATCGCGCCGGACTTGTCTACGTCAAGCTGGACATCGATGCGGCCCATTTCGGGCGGGTCGAGGCGGATCTGGAAACGGTTGGCGCCGTTCATGGCGTGCCGGGCGATCTCGAAGGCGATCTGGGGCATGTCGACGCGTTGGGCCGACTGGGCATAGGCGGTCGGCAGGATGCGCGCCGATGCCGTCTGGGTGCGATCACCGCCCTGGGCGGCGATCTGGGCGACCGGATCGACCGTCTGGTCGGATTTGCGGCCCGCCTCGCCGAGCTGCGCGGCAAAATCGGCACCGGCCGGGGCCGGACGAGCCGCCGTCGCTTCGGCGCGCGTCGCCTGTGCCTGCGGCTGGTTCTGCGCCGGATCCTGATCGGCCCCGTCTCCGCCACCGGTCGAGGTGCCGGCAGCGCCCGGATTAGCCGCGCCGGTGCGGGCGCCGTCGAGCACATGCGCCATGACGTCGCGCTGGTTGCCGGCCGCAGAGGCGGGTGCGGTGGTCTCCTGCCCGAGCAGGGCGGCGACGCTCGGCGTCTTGGGATCGGCCGAGACCGGTGTTTTTCCATCGGCGGCGTTGGTTCCGCCGAGCAGCTCGGCGATGCGCGTCTTGAGCGCGGCGAGTTCCGGATCGGCGCTCGGAATGGCCAGGCCCTTGAGCAGCGTGTCGAGCGTTCTGAGCTTGTCGATCGTTTCGGACGGCAGGGGCACCGGCGTCGCGCCCGGTTTGTCATCGACCAGACTGGCGAGCAGGGCGTTGAGTGCCTTGAGCGCTTCGCCCGACCTGGTGTCGAAGCTCAGTGCTTCGCCTTCGGGCTGCGACGCGGCGGCGTTCTGCAGCGCGCCGATCAGCAGATCGAGCACGGCGGCGAGCGGGTCGGGCGTATCCGTCGCATCGCCGGCTGCGTCCGTAGCAAGGCCGTCGCCGGACGTGTCGGCGGCGAGCCGGGCCTTGAGTTCGAGCAGGCCCGACAGGTCGATCAGGCCGCCGAGATCGAGCGACAGGTCGCCGGTCTGCTGCGTGCTGGATTGGGATGCGATGGCGGAAGCGGCGCTATCGATCGTTGCGGTGCCGCCCGCATTCGTCGTTTTGGCCGCCAGAAGGTCGAGCAGAACCGCCAGAAGGCTTTGGAACGCGCCGGAGGCGGTCTCGTCGGTGGTCGAGCCGGACGTCTGGGCGCCGGACGTGGCAGCCGCCGCGCCTTGCGTGACGGTGCCGGAAGAACCGGAAAGGGAGATCATGTTGAACGCGGCGCTCATTGGGTGGGGCATACTCGCAAGGATATCCATGGATAAGGATGCAAGCGCCTTGCCAGATTCCCAATAATAATAAATATAGCAAAAACAATATGTTACGAGATAATGCCAGGAGGTGGAGGTAGGCGTGCCGGCGTCGGGCTGCGAGTCCTGCCCATCGGCCGGCAGAATCTGCCGATGCCGGAACGGCATTGCGCCTTGCCGCCGGCGGGACTAAATAGGGCGCTCCGCTGGCCCTTGACCCCATCCGGATGCCGAAATGAGCAATTCCCTTCACATCGACAAGAAGCCCGAAGACACGCGCGTGGTCGTTGCCATGTCCGGCGGCGTCGATTCCTCGGTGACCGCCGGCCTTCTGGCCCGGCAGGGCTACGAGGTCATCGGCGTGACGCTGCAGCTTTACGATCATGGCGCGGCGACACATCGCAAGGGCGCCTGTTGCGCCGGGCAGGACATCCACGACGCCCGCCGCGTCGCGGCAGCTCTCGGCATCCCGCATTACGTGCTCGACTACGAGGAACGCTTCCGCAAGGAGGTGATCGAGCCCTTCGCCGATTCCTATGCGCGCGGCGAAACGCCTGTGCCCTGCATCGCCTGCAACCAGACGGTCAAGTTCGAGGACCTGATGGGCGTGGCGCGCGATCTCGGCGCCGACGTGCTGGCCACCGGCCATTACGTGCGCACCGTGCCGTCGGCGGGACGCATGGCCATGTTTCGACCGGTCGATCTCAATCGCGACCAGAGCTATTTCCTGTTTGCCACAAGGCCCGACCAGCTCGATTTCCTAAGATTTCCGCTCGGCGGCATGAGCAAGGACGAGGTCAGGGCGCTGGCCCGCGAGATGGGGCTCGAAGTGGCCGACAAGCATGACAGCCAGGACATCTGCTTTGTGCCGCAGGGCAAGTATGCCGACGTGATCCGGCGCGTGCATCCCGAAGCCGTCAGGCCGGGCGACATCGTCCATGTCGACGGCGAGGTGCTCGGGCGGCATGAGGGCATCGTCAACTTCACGATCGGCCAGCGCCGCGGTCTCGGCATCGCCTCGGGCGCCCCGCTCTATGTGGTGCGGCTCGATCCGGGGACCGCCGAGGTGATCGTCGGCCCCAAGGAAGCGCTGACGACGCACACGGTGCGCCTGAGGGACGTCAACTGGTTAGGCGACACGCCGCTTGCCGAGGTGGCGTCCGGCAACGGTTTTGCCGTCGAAGCCAAGGTGCGTTCGACGCGGCCGCCGCAGCCGGCGGTGGTACAGATGCGCGGGTCCGAGGTGTTCGTGACGCTGATCGCCGGGGAAAGCGGCGTGGCGCCGGGCCAGGCCTGTGTTTTTTACGCCGATGACGGCGACGGTGCCGAGGTGCTGGGCGGCGGCTTCATCGCCGAAGCTGTGCCGGCGGCGTTTGCGGCGTGATCGCGGCCGGGGTCCGGTTGATGCATCGCTGACCCGGGCGTCACGCTCATGTTGAAGACTATGACCTTGCGGTGATCCTCCGCGCTTTCTCACATCCGGCGACAGGCAGGACGCGATGACACTTTCGGTCGAAGGCAAGCGGATTCTGGTGACCGGCGGCAGTTCCGGCATCGGCTGCGCGGCGGCGCTGGCGCTGTCGAAAGCGGGCGCCGAGGTGATGCTGACGAGCCGCAGCGCCGAGCGGGCCGAAAGAGTTGCCAGCGACATCGCCGCGGCGTCGGGGCGGAGGGTGATCGGCTTGAGGCTTGATCTCGCGTCTCAGGCCGACATTCGTGCCTTTGCCGACGATTTCCAGGCGCGGTTCGACCGGCTCAACGTCCTGGCCAACAACGCCGGAGCACTGTGGACCTCCCGGCAGGCCAGTCCCGACGGCTACGAGATGACCTGGGCGGTCAATCATCTCGGCCCGATGCTGCTGACATCGCTTCTTCTGCCGCTCCTGCACAAATCCGGCGCGGCCCGCGTGGTGACGACGGCGTCCAATGCCCATCTCGGCGGCACGATGGCGTTCGACGGCCTCGGCTTGCCCGATAGTTTTTCGCACGCCGGTGCCTACGGCCGGTCCAAGCTCGGCAATGTATTGTTCACCTTCGCGCTGGCGCGCCGGCTCGAGGGCTCGGACGCGACGGCCACCTGCCTGCATCCGGGCGTCGTCGCCACCGGCTTTTTCCGTTTCATCCCCGTCGTCGGCCCGATGGTGCGGGTGCTGGCGACGCCGTTCCTCAGAACGCCGGCAAAGGGCGCCGAGACTCTGGTCTGGCTGGCCGGCGACAGCGAGGCGGCGGGCCTGAATGGCGGCTATTTCTACGACAGGAAGCCCGGTCGGCTCAGCCCGCTGGCGGAAGACCCGGCGGTGCAGGATCGCGTCTGGGACATCTCGTCGAAACAGGTCGGCGCGGTCTGGCCGTTGCGTTGATCGCGCCGGCGGACCAACGTGCGACGAGGGGGAAGCGGAGCCACACCACCTTGCCCCCCTCGCCGCGGCGCCGGTAGCGTAGGGACCGCGACGGTCCGGCGCTGCCGGGCACCGACTCCCGGCAGGGCCGGGAGTCGGGATTTTCCCACTTGCGCGATCAACGGGCCGGGATCGCCTCACTTGCCGGCAATGGCGGCGGCGATGGTTTCGGCGTTGTGGCGCATCAGTTCGACATAGGTCGCCGCCGGACCCTCGGACAGTGACAGCGCCCCGGCATAGAGCGCGCCGCCGACCGCGATACCGGTTTCGCTGCCGATCTGCTCGACGACACGCGGGTCGGTGATGGATTCGGTGAACAGGGCCGCCGCCTTGTCCTCGCGGATCTGGCGGATGAGCGCCGCGACATCGGCCGCGGATGGTTCGGTCTCGGTGGAAATGCCCTGCGGCGCAAGGAAGCTGAGCCCGTAGTCGCGGCCGAAATAGGCGAAGGCGTCGTGCGAGGTGATGATCGTGCGCCCGTCTTCGGGCAGCGTGGCGACGAGGGTGCGGATGTCCGCGTCGAGCGCCGCGAGCTCGGCGCGGTAGTGCAGGGCGTTTTCCTCGTAGACCGGGCAGCCCTCCGGATCGGCGGCACAGAAGGCGGCTTCGATATTGCTCACATAGATCACGGCATTGGCGGCGGAGAGCCAGGCATGCGGATCGTAGGCGCCATGAACATGGCCTTCCGCTTCTTCGTGGCCATGGTCGCCGGCGGCTTCGTCCGCGTGGTCGCGTTCCGCGTCGTGGGCGTCGTCGTGCAGGTCGTGATCGGCGTCGTCATATTCCTCGGTTTCGTCGTGTTGCGCGGCGATGGCATCGACACCCGCCGACGCCTCGACGATAACGGCATGGGTTTCGCTGACCTCGATCAGCCGGTCCAGAAAGCCTTCGAGGGCCAGGCCATTGACGAGGATAACGTCGGCTTTTGCCATGGCCACGGCGTCGGCCGGGCGCGGCTCGTAGACATGGATGTCGCTGTCGCGGCCGACCAGGGTCGTGACCTCGACGCGTTCGCCGCCGACCGCCATGGCGAAATCGGCGAGGATGGTGAAGCTGGCGACGACGTTGAGCGGCGCGGCGAGGGCAGCGGCTGGCACAAGCGCCAGGGCCGCCGTCGCGGCGAGGGCAGCGGCTGGCACAAGCGCCAGGGCCGCCGTCGCGGCGAGGGATGCGAATGGGATTTTCAAGCCTTTTCTCCTTCAGGCGATACGATGGTGTCCCTTGGCGGTGCGGCTATGGATGATTCCGGAGGTGCCGAGCAGCAGCGAGCCGGCATAGACCGCCCCGGCGCTCAAAACGATGGCCGGCCCGGCCGGCAGGGCGGCGTGGAAGGACAGCAATAGGCCCGATACCGACGAAGCGGCGGCGATGGCGATGGCAACCAGTGCCATGGTCTCGGCGCGCGAGGTCCAGAAACGGGCGGCGGCGGCGGGCAGCATCATCAGGCCGACCGACAGCAGCGTGCCAAGGGCGAGATAGCCGCCCACCAGATTGAGCACCACGATGGCCATGAAGACGAAATGTACCGCCGGACCGAGCCGCGACACCGACCTGAGGAAGAGCGGATCGAGGCATTCGGCGACAAGGGCACGCCAGAATACGGCCAGCATGGCGAAGGTTACCGCTGTGATGATGCCGATCGTCAGCATGGCCTCGTCGTTGAGGCCGAGCACCGAGCCGAACAGCACATGCATGAGATCGACGGTCGAGCCCCTCAGGGAAACGATGAGCACGCCGAGGGCGAGCGAGATCAGGTAGAAGGCGGCGAGCGAGGCGTCTTCGCGCTGGACCGTGATCCGCGAGATGGCGCCGGCGGCCAGCGCCACGACAAGTCCTGCGGCGATGCCGCCAAGCGTCATGGGCAGGATGTCGAGGCCGAACAGCAAAAAGCCTGTGGCGACGCCGGGCAGGATGGCGTGCGACATGGCGTCGCCTGTAAGGCTCATGCGTCTCAGCATGAGAAAGACGCCGACCGGGCTCGATCCGAGGCTCAAAAACAGCGTGCCGACAAGGGCGCGCTGCATGAAGCCGTACTCGGCGAAAGGCGCGACGAAATAGGCGTAGAGCGTGTCGATCATGGCGCGTTTCCGGCGATGCGGTCGGCCTCGGCGTCGGCGCCGTGTTGGTGCGGTATGCCGCCCTGCGGGTCGTGGTCGTCGTCATGACACCAGGGCGCCGCTTCGTCCCAGGTTTCCTGAAAATCGCGGGCCTGTTCGAGATTGCGCGGCGCCAGCACCTTGCGGGTTTCGTCCCAGGCGACCAGGCGCCGGGCCAGCAGCATGGCCATGGGGAAATGGGCGCGCACCAGATCGAGGTCGTGGACGACGACGGCTACGGTGCGGCCTTCCTCCTGCCAGCGGGTGATCAGGTCGACGAGATCGGAGAGCGTCTTGGCGTCAATGGCGCTGAACGGCTCGTCGAGCAGGATGAGGCTGGCGTCCTGCACCAGCACGCGGGCGAACAGGACGCGCTGCAACTGTCCGCCCGAAAGGGTGTCGATGCCGCGCCGCTCGAAGCCGGAAAGCCCGACCGTCTCGAGCGCCGCGACAATACGGGCGCGGTCGGCGCCGGTGTGGCGACCGATGAGGCCACGCTTGTTCCATAGCCCCATGGCGACGAGATCGACGACTCGCGCCGGGAAGTGGCGATCGAGTTCGGATTGCTGCGGCAGGTAGGCGATCGTCTCGCCCGGAGCGATATGGATTTCGCCCGACATCGGCTTGAGCATGCCGGTTATGCCCTTCATCAGCGTCGACTTGCCCGAGCCGTTGGCGCCGATAATGGCGGTCAGCGCCCCCTTGTCGAGGCTACCGGTGAGGTGATGCACCGCCGGATGCCGGTGATAGCCCAGCGTCACGTCCTTGAATGAAACGGCCTGGCGTGCTCCGTTCGGCATGGCAGTCCTGCGGCTGGTTGGCTGTTGAAGTGAGACATAGGTGATGTTATTACATTCGTCAATCGCCAATTGAGGACGGAACCGGAGCGCGAAATGAGCGGCGAACACAGGCATGCCGAGCCCGACAAGCTGACCAAGAACCAGGCGCTGGTGTTTCACGCGCTCGAGGGTTCGGAAAAGCCGCTCGGCGCCTACGATCTTCTCGACGCGCTGCGTGGCGACGGGCTCAGGTCGCCGCTGCAGATCTATCGCGCTCTCGACAAGCTCATCGGCATGGGCCTGGTGCATCGGCTCGAAAGCCTCAACGCCTTCGTTCTATGCATCCATTGCGGCGAGGAGGTGCGCCCCGACAATGCCGCCTTCACCATCTGCACCGCCTGCGGGCGGGTGACCGAGCTCAACGATTCCAGCCTGGCGCGGCTTTTGGCACAGCTTGCCGAAGCCACGGGCTTCGCGCTCGAACAATCGACCGTCGAGCTGCGCGGCCTATGCGCCGCGTGCCAGGCGGCATAGGGCGGGAACGATGCCTCTGCCCGCCGGGCAGAGGCGCGGTCGGCGGCGGACCGGTCTTGGCAGGACCCTGGCAGGGCTAGCGCCGGTCATTTTCTCATGGAAACGCCACACGCTTCCCTCCCCTTTGACGGGGAGGGTGGCCTGCCGAAGGCAGGTCGGGTGGGGTGGAGCCGCAAGCGCCGGCGCATGACCCCCAATCTCAATCCCTCCCCGCAAGGGGGAGCGACTGTCTTGGAGGTCAAGCGTTTTGCCATGGTTTGTTGTCCCGGACGATAGCGTTGAGGATGGTGATGAGCTTGCGCATGACGGCGATGACGGCGA